>Ga0310914_10003052_pt1 | contig 11485 bp, 7 predicted proteins | sample GREbulkMGAN108_FD_203450 | JGI IMG/M metagenome (GOLD analysis project Ga0310914, IMG submission 203450) | Lab enrichment of tropical soil microbial communities from Luquillo Experimental Forest, Puerto Rico - GRE.bulkMG.AN108 | ecosystem: Environmental > Terrestrial > Soil > Tropical forest >...
GCACTGCCTAAGATGACTGCCCAGAGGAAGGAGGTTGAGCAGATGCAGCTTGCGATCAACCCCAGGGAGTATCGAGGCGCCACGGTGTTAGAGCTGAAAGGTCGGATTGTGGCGGGCGACGAGTGCGACGCCTTGCGCAGCACCATTAAAGACTTGCTGGCCGGCGAACATCCTCGGATTGTGCTGAACATGGGCGACGTGATTCGCATTGACAGTACCGGCGTCGGCCTGCTGGTTGAGGCCGTCATTAATACGGCCAAGAAAGGCGGGGAGCTGAAGTTGGCCAGTCTTCCCAAACTGATTCGTGGCGTTCTCATGGTCCACAAGCTGCTGCAGGCGTTCGAGGTCTACGACAACGAAGAGCAAGCTCTCGCCAGCTTCACGCAGCCGGCCTGAAGGGGACACCGAATAACCTGCAAGCAATTAGTACAACGCAGAGCCGCAACCAAAACGAGATCCTCCCTGCAGCTAACCTGAGAATCTTCGTGGGTGCGAGGATTCTTCGAGACATGATTCAACACCAAGGCACCAAGACACTAAGAAACCCAAGGCGAGGACAGAGCCACACCTGCAGCAAAAGGGCAAGGCGATTCGGTGCGCTACCTGGGCGAGTTCTTTTGGCTTTGCTCCTCCTTGGTGACCTGGTGTCTTGGTGTTGAAAATACATGCCTTGGTTGTGGCTCTACCGCGTTGCGTCCTGTGTATTACTAAGGGCCAGCTTCTTCGCAAGGCGAAGAAAAGCAGATCCTTCGCTGCGCTCAGGATGACTGTCATTCCGAGTGCAGTGCAGCGGAGCGAGGAATCTGCTTTTGGGTGCGGCCTTGGCCCGCGTTGTGTGCGAACCGCCGGGAAAGGGAAACCGATGACTGCGACCAAGAGGAAAGTTCTGCTGCTGATGGCGACCCTGATGGCCACTTCTTCACTCCGAGCTCAGAACAACAACCTGATGCCCCAGCCCGCGGAAGTCTCGTACGCACAAGGCAGGCTGCCCGTCAATGGCAATTTTCGTGTTGCTCTGGCCGGATACACGGAGCCGCGGTTACAGCGGGCTGCCGCGCGGCTTCTCGGTCGTCTCTCGGCGCAAACGGGAATCCCGCTCGGCGAGGCCCTGGAGAGCGAAGCGTCGAAGGCAACGCTCGAGATCCAATGCGACCACGCTGGCGAAGCGGTGCAGTCGGTGAAGGAAGATGAGTCTTATAAGCTCGAAGTAACGCCACAACAGGCGCGGCTCACGGCGGCGACTCCGGTCGGCGTGCTGCGTGGCATCGAGACGTTCCTGCAACTCGTTGATCTGGACGCGCAAGGGTTCGGCGTTCCGGCGGTAGGCATCAACGACAGCCCGCGCTTTCCCTGGCGAGGCTTGATGATCGACGTCTCACGCCACTGGATGCCAATCGAGGTCCTCAAGCGCAACCTCGATGGTATGGCGGCACTGAAGCTCAGCGTCTTCCACTGGCACCTGTCCGACAACCAGGGGTTCCGCGTCGAAAGCAAGGTCTATCCCAAGTTGCAGGAAATGGGGTCCGACGGCAACTATTACACTCAGGAACAGGTGAAGGAGATCATTGCCTACGCGCGCGACCGCGGCATTCGGGTGGTCCCGGAGTTTGACATGCCGGGCCACTCCACGGCTTGGTTTGTGGGCTATCCGGACCTCGCGAGCGCGCCTGGTCCCTACACCATCGAGCGACACTGGGGCATCTTCGATCCGGCCATGGATCCCACCCGCGAGGAGACTTATACCTTCCTCGATGCCTTCATCGGCGAGATGGCCTCGCTCTTCCCCGATGAGTATTTTCACATCGGCGGCGACGAGGTGAACGGCAAGCAATGGAACCACAATCCGCGCATCCAGGCGTTCATGCGTGAACACGGCATCAACGACGCCACTGCCTTGCAGTCCTATTTCAACACCCGCCTCTTGCCCCTGGTCGTGAAGCATGGCAAGAAACCGGTAGGTTGGGACGAAGTGCTGCAGCCCGGCGTACCGAGGGACGTCGTGATACAGTCCTGGCGCGGGCAGGAGTCGCTCGCGGCGGCGGCCCGACAGGGCCACATGGGCATACTTTCGAACGGCTATTATCTCGACCTGATGTTCCCGGCCTCCCGGCACTACCAGGTCGACCCCTTGGAGGGCGCCACCGCGCATCTCGCCCCGGAAGAGAAGGTGCGCATCCTGGGCGGCGAGGCCTGCATGTGGTCAGAGTTCGTTACGCCGGAAAATGTCGACTCGCGCATCTGGCCGCGCGCCGCTGCGATTGCGGAAAGGTTGTGGTCTCCGCAGCAGGTGAAGGACGTGGATTCGATGTATCGGCGCCTGGCCGCCGTCAGCCGTAACCTGGAATGGCTGGGTTTGACCCCTCGTCAGAGCCGCACGTTGATGCTTGAGCGGCTGGCAGGCATGCAACCGTTTGAGTCCCTGCGTACCCTGGATGACGTCCTCGAGCCCGTGAAGGAGTATGCGCGCGAAGGGGCGCGCGAGTATTCGAGCTTCACGCCCCTTAACCGGCTGGTGGATGCCACGCCCCCGGAAAGCGACCGGGCGCGCGAGTTCGCACGGCTGGCGGATAAACCAAGAGCCAAGAAGGACGAGATCCGCAGGCAACTCACCCTCTGGCGCGACAACAAGGCCGCGCTTGTGCCGCTCATCCAGCGCTCCGCACTGCTCGAGGAGGCTCAGCCTTTGGTGGAGGACGTCTCGGCTCTCGCCGTCGCCGGGCTCGAGGCTCTGGACTACCTGGATAGCGGCCGACCCGCACCGCAGGCCTGGGTGAAGGAGCAGGAGGCCCTGCTCGACCGTGCCACCCGGCCCCGCGCCGAGTTGCTCATCATGATCGCGCCATCCATCCGCAAACTCGTGGAGGCAACGCAGCAGGCTACGCGTTGACGGCGCCAGAGTTGCAGGCAGCACGTCCTCCAGGCCTTAGTCTAATCAGGCTGCTGCTGAGCGCAGCGAAGCATCTGCTGTTGTTCGTTGAAAACAAACAAAAAGCGAATCCCTTGCTTCGCTCTGTGGCCGACCCGGATGCGAAATGTCAAAGGAGCGCGACAACCTGCCCTGCTGATAACCCACTGCTGCGGTGAATTGGTGAATAGGGCGGTCAAGTCCTACGACTCTTCACTCATGGCGAGATCGAACGCCTCACGCAAGAACGGGATGATCGTGCGGAGGTCCTGGGTGGTTCGGACCACTGCGACGTGCGAGACGCGGTTGTCGCCCTGCACGATTTTGATAAAGTAGGGTGCCCTGGCCTTGCGACCCAGGTGAACCACCACTCGCAGCGCATCCCGCATCACCGTCAGGTCCGCAAAGATGCGTGTCGTTCGGAACAGCGCGTACCGGTTACGCGTTACTACCTCCACGGCGCCAAGCCCTTTACGGTGGTCTCGAGTCTCCGGTAGAGATCGGAAAGTGCCCGTGGCCTATTTTTGAGCAGGGTAGCACGGCTGCCTACCCCGCACGCGTGGCGTTGATTGGCCTGACGAAAAGTCCGATCACACCTCGGACATACCCAAGTCATAAAGCTTTTACAAAACGCGAGCGCACATCTGTCAAGGTTCGTTATTGACATGTGGGGTCTTGACAGGCCCCGGCCTGACGGCACGCTTGCGCCGTGCAAGGTGCCCCTTCGTTAGGCCTCCTGACCCGCCAAGCAGGTCACGCAGTCCTGCCGAAAGCTCGGGCTCGGGGTGACGTGATCGGGCTTTTGTCATTTCACCTTAATCATCACCACGCCATGCTTGGGCACCGAGGCGGTGAAGTGATCCTGGAAGGAGCCTAGGTCTTTACGACCCCACAGGTCGCGGATTGTGGCGGAACCGCTGACGCCGATGTCGCGGAAGTCTAGGCTCACGGGATTCATCGATTCGCCGCGGTTAAAGAGGCCCACCACCTGGCTGCCATCCGCGAGCGGCTTCGCCCACACCTCAAGCGGTCCCACCTGGCTAATCCGGTGGCCCTCAACGCCTTTGGGGTCCTGGTCCACGGCGACGACCTCGGGATTGGTGAGAATCCCCAAGGTGGCTTGAGTCATTTTGGAGAGGTCGTTGCCGGCGAGCAGCGGCGCGGCCAGGATGCACCACAAACTCATGTGGGTAAGATACTCGTCTTTGGTCATTTTGCCGTTGCCGACCTCGAGCATGTCGGGGTCATTCCAGTGCCCGGGTCCGGCGAACTTCTGCAGCCCATTCTGGCCAAAGCCGATGAAACACATGCTCTCGTAGTTGTCACTGATGTCGTCGGTGGTGCGCCAAAGGTTCCCGCCCACAGACGCTCCCCATTCCCACACCTGCTCCATGCCGTATTGGCACAGGCTATAGACGATGGGATGTCCGGCGCGTTTGAGGGCGTCGTACATCTTCTTGTAGACAGCCGGCATTTCGCTCGGCTTGTATACTTTCGCCGCGCTGCACCAGTCGTACTTCAGGTAATCCATGCCCCAGCCGGCGTATGTCTGCGCGTCTTGTTCTTCGTGGCCGTAACTGCCCTCGTACTTGGCGCAAGTCAGGGGTCCGGGCGAAGAGTAGATCCCCAGCTTCAGTCCCTTGCTGTGCACGTAGTCGGCCAGCGCCTTCATGTCCGGAAACCTCTCATTGGGTTGGATAATGCCCTTTTCGTTGCGCTTGCCTTGCCAGCAATCATCGATATTGACGTAGATGTATCCGGCTTGTTTCATTCCATTGCTGGCAATGGCATCGGCAGCGGCACGGACGACGGCGTCGCTGACTTTACAGGCAAAGTGATTCCAACTGTTCCAGCCCATGGGCGGTGTGGCCGCCAGTTGCATGCTCTGAGCGAGCAGAGTTCCACTCACACCGCACAGAACCGCGACGGTCGTCAGCGTTTTGGCTATCCACGGCAGTCGCATCCTGTTGATGGTTGCCTCCTAGGCAGAAGGTTTCATCGAAGTACCGAGAAGGGACCTTGTTCAGGGCCGCAGCTCGTAAAGCACCGAAAAGGGGTCATCGATCGGCAGCTTGCGGAACTGGCTGAATCCGGCCTGCGATGCCAGATCCCGCGCCTTGAGCTCGCCCATCGCAGCGCCGATTCCGGCGCCATCGTGCGCCAGCGAAGTAGTCATGCAGTAGAGCGTACTGACTGCATAGAGGAATCTGCCGACTGGGTTAGCATTCTCTTCGAGTCTTGGTGAACAGTTCATCTCGAGCATCAGATACGTGCCGTCCTTCTTCAGCGCCTGGCGGACGGACTTCATGAGGCCGACCGGGTCCACGGAGTCATGGACGACGTCGAAGGTGCTGATGAAGTCGAACTCGTTGGCGGGGAGTTTCACGCAGTCTACTACATGAAAATAGGCGTTGGCCGATTCAGCGTCCGCGTTGGCGATCGCCCGGCCGATGGAAAGAGCGTGGTAGTCGTAGCCAAACACGCGCGCTTTTGGAAACGCCTTGGAGAGGGTGATCGCGGCGCGGCCGCTGCCGCAGCCCACGTCGAGCGCGCTTCCACCCGCTTCGAGCGCCTGGACTACCTGGGGCATCGTCGGAAGCCACTTCTGGATAAGCTGGTTGCGGTACCAAGGAGCTGTGCCGCGCTCAATGGACTCGAACATCTCGGGCGAGTAATCGTTCTGGTCGACGCCCTTTCCCGTGCGGAAGGCCTCCGCGACCTTGGGCGCAACGCTGACGGTGGGTACGATCATTTCCAGAAACCCGCCGACGAAGTAGGGAAAAGCCTCGTCGGCGAGCGGCGCCGCATGCTCCGGTGGCAGGAAATAGCGGCCCGTTTCTGGACTGTATTCGATATAGCTCGCAGTGACCATAGCTCCCAGCCACTCCTGCAGGTACCGAGGGTTCAAGCCGGTATAGCGGGCTAGTTCGTCCAGGGTGGCGGGGCCCGTCTTGGCCATCGCCTTAAAGATCCGGAGCTTGTCTCCGATGTAGCACAGGGCACCGCGCATGGCTGTCCCTATATCGTCCACCAATCTCACCACGAATTTTTCGACCTTTTCATGGTCGAGTGGTGCAGACACTGCCGATTCCGCCATAGGACCTCCTTTAGATTGAATTAATTTAAAATTTAACAGCCCTGCTGAAGAACGCTATTCAGGACCTAAAGAGTCTGTGTGAAAACTGCCTTCTTCAGCGGCTGCGCCGCCTGCTGTGCGGAAAGGCTCAGCCTTTCCGTTCATCAGGCGGAGAGATGGCTCTTAGAAATGAAGGCGTTGGCGTCCCGCTACGGAAGGCCGCAGGCCTTCCGCACAGCGGGCGGCTCAGCCGCTTTGCCCGAACCGACGTTTTCACACAGACTCTAAAGGCCTTGGGTCATAAGATGGCTGCGTTGGGCACGCCTGAAGGCTGCCTGAAGGCGTGCCCTGATGCAGAACCAGTAGTTTTCACACACTCTCTTCAGCCCGTCGTACCGACGCCCCCAACCACAAATTTGTTGAAAATGTTGAGGCGTGCTTCGCGGCGGGGCGGAAGCCGCGCCCTTCCGGAGCGCGCCACAACACTTTTTCATTAGCCTGCTAAACTAAAGAACGACTTCGCCGCGTAGGACTTCCACCGCGTGCCCACCCACGCGCACGTTGGTGACGCGGTCGCCTTTCATACCGGCGCGCACAAAGATGCGGCTCGGGCGCCTGGCTTCGATGCCCTGCTCGATGAGCACGCGCTCGTCGGGCTGCGCGACCCCGTGCCGCACCATCCAGGCCGCCGCACATCCCGCCGCCGAGCCGGTGGCGGGGTCTTCGCCGTTGTAGAAGATCATGCGGGCGTGCAGGCGGGCCGCCGGATCTTTTGTTTCTCTCGTCACGAAATAGAAGAACTGCGCATCACTGCTTCCCTGCAGATAACCGTTGACGGTCTTCCAATCGAGTTGAAGCTCGCTGAGCGCCTGGCAGGACTTCACCGGCACGATGGCAAAGGCCACTCCCGTGGAGACCGTCTGGATAGGCAGATCCGAGGCGATGTCCGTGGCTCTCAATCCAACCAAGCGAGCCACAGTCTTACGGTCGTGGATGGATCCAAACTCCGGGTCGCGCTGGCGCATTTCACCGAAGAGCCTGCCATCTTCTTCGCGAAACGTGACGGGGATTCTGCCAACATTGAGGTGTAGCAGGACTTCTTCTTCAGCCCTTGCAGCGCCGGTCCCGCGCGCGGGACCGGTAGTTCTCGATCGCCCTGCTTGGTGCTCTCGCGCGGGCCTCACTCGACCCAGCTCGCGCAACACCATGGCGGTTCCTAAGGTCGGATGGCCAGCGAACGGCAACTCCTCCTGGGGAGTGAAGATGCGCACGCGCACCCCGCGGCGGTCCTCGACGGCGGCGCTCTGGGACAAGATGAAAGTCGTCTCAGAGAGATTCATCTCGCGCGCCAACGCCTGCATCTCAGCGTCGCTGAGCCCGCGGCCGTCAGTGAACACGGCGAGGGGATTTCCCTCCAGCGGTTTCGCGCTGAACACATCCAGCTGCACAAAAGCAAAACGGCGCAAATGCAGACCTCCTGGGGGGAAAATCATAGCACATGCACGGTTGAAAGGGGCCTGTCTTGGCGATGAACAAGGAAGGAGCCGGCAGCTCAGTAGGGAATCTCCACGGCGCGATTCAGGGCTGAGAGTTGGCCGGACTCGCTGTCCCTCACGACCACCCGCACCAGGTATGTGCCCGGTTTCACGTCAAGCGCCGTTTTCGTGCCCAAGCCCGACTGAGCTAGTTTCTCCAGAGTGGCGTCGCGAAGGCGCAGCTTAACCACCTTCTTCTTCCCGTCCACCAGGTTCCCGTCGCGGTCGAACACCGCCACGACCGTGGTGAGGTCATCGACGTTCCGCCCCTCTGCCTTGTGAAAGTGCAGAGAATGGACGTCCACACGAGCCCCGACCGACAGCTTTGCCCCCTGATCTCCGGCCTGGAAGAACTGGGTTGAAATCTCAACCGGCAACTCCCGCAATTCGTCCTGCGAGAAGACAGCCTGCTGGATCTCTTCCTCTATGCGCTCCGGCGCGTCGGGCGCCTGGCTTGGGGCGTAATAGCCGCGACGCGCCTGCACGGTGTAACTCCTGGCGCCCGTCAACTCGACCTTCAGCTTGTGGTATTTCCCGTCGTACTTCAGGTTCTGTGGCGAGAATCCCAGCAGGTAGGAGAACTCGGGCAGAGCGCCTGCCTGACGGAAGCCAGTGTCATAGTCGTTGTTGTTGTGGAAGAAGACGCCGCCCGTTTCTTGCGCGACCTCCGCCATCACATCGGCGTTCATCGATTGGCCTGTGCTCTGAATACTCACCAATCTCGCGGACGCCGCCGGCCCACTGCTAAAGCCGGTGACTGGAGAAAGCGGCACATCACTCGATTGCGTGGCATCGCCTCCGGGTACCATGGCATAGAGGCCGCGCGCGTCCAGGGCGTTGATCACCACGCGGTTGCGCAGGGCGCGGTCCGCGAGCTCGGCCACTTCCTGATGTAAGGTGATGGCCAGAAATCCTTGCGAAACCCACAGGATGGTGCGTTGCCCGGGCAGTAGCGCAAGACGCCTTACCAGGCTCGTGAGCACGCGTAGGGACTGCCTGGACTGCATTTCGTTGCCGTTCCAGATGACCATAGCTCTCGACTGAGCCTGCTGCTGTGGGTCCGGGCAGCGCGTGGGGTCGCCGCCGCAGGCGCACTGGATGACCTTCAGGGTGGCGATTTCGAGCTCCTGCTGGTCGTGCAATTCGACAATCAGGTAGGCTTCGTAGGGACTCAGCGGCGGGCAGTCCAACCCCGACTCCGGCCGGACGGCCGCGGGGTGAGGTTTGAGGTTTGCCAGCGCCTCGCGCAGCTTGTCATGGTCGCCAGTGAAATCGAGGTCCCCAAGGCCTGAGGAAGTGAAGATGCCCGCGCGGTCTGTTGGCTGCACGGACGAGTGCAGGTAGCGCTCTGCGGCATCGCGTGTTCGCGCCAGATCTTCGAAAGACATCACGATGTCGTCAAAATAGAAAGCCACAAAGCGCTGGGCGGTGGCCGGAGAGGGCTTGAGTTCGGGTTGGGGTTCCGGAGCAGGTGCACTGGGCTTTGCGGCTTCACTGCTCGCCGCGGCCATGCTGTTGCTTTCCACCGAGAAGACGGTGATCGCTTGTGGCTTGCCGTTGTCGAAGAGGCGGAAATCGTCCTTGCTGAGGGTGCCGACGGCCTTGCCGCCACCCTGGCGCACCACTACGCGCACTAGCACTTCGTTGCGCTGCGCCTTGAGGGTAAAGCTTTGCCGGGTCTCCTCGGTACGCATCTCAGGTGATTCAGGCTGCTGTGGAGCAGCGGCTCGGACGCCGGAACGCGGCATCAGGAGACTGGCAGCAAGCAGCACTACAATTCCCAGTCGCAGGGCCGGAAGTCGCGCGAATCGAGGGTTGGCCGAATGGAGGATTCGTCTAAACTGTGCCAAGTTGAACCTGGACCGAATCGGGTGTGGCCCGACCGGATTTGGCCTCCTGGCTAGTATCAATCCACCGCCGGGCAGAGTCAAACGCAGGTGACGCAGGTGCTCGCCACTTGACCTCGCACCCGTCCCCGGGCGCCAGACGAGCTGCTGATTGCGTCGAGCCCCAAGCATGCTAAAATGCAGTTCAAGGTCGAGGGTAACCATGACACGTCGTGTTGTAGTGACCGGCATAGGCGCCGTCAGTCCGAATGGCATCGGGCGAGAAGCATTCTGGTCGGCCACTTGCGGAGGCAAAAGCGGCGTGCGGCGCATCACCTCGTTCGACGCGGCAGACCTCAGCGTCCAGATCGCCGGCCAGGTTATCGACTTCGACCCGCTGCGCTACATCAGCGCCAAGGACGCGGACAACGTGAGCCGGACCGTGCCGCTGGCGATCGCCGCCGCGCGCGAAGCGGTGGAAGACGCTGGCCTGGAGCCCGCCGGGATGTCGCTTGACGAGCGGCGTGGCATCGGCGTCCTGCTGGGCTCGGGGGGCGGAGGCCAGGAGTTTGTCGAGCGCCAGTTCGCCCTCTACTTTTCCGGTCGAGTGCGCCAGTGCAGCGTCTATACCATCCCTTCCGCGACCATCGGTACCCTGGCCAGCGAGATCTCCATGCACTTTGGTTTTCGCGGGTTCAGCCACGTGATCTCCACCGGCTGCACCTCCTCGACCGACGCCCTCGGCTACGCGGCGCAAAACATCCGTTGCGGCATGACAGATGTTGTGCTATGCGGAGGGGCAGACGCACCTATCTCCCCTCTGATCATGAAGGCTTTCAGTGCCATGCGTATTATGACTCCTTCCTGGAACCACGCGCCGGAGCGTGGATCCCGTCCCTTCTCCGCCGACCGCGACGGCTTTGTGCTGGGCGAAGGGTCTTGGATGTTAGTGCTGGAGGAGTACGGACGCGCTGTCGCCCGCGGCGCGCAAATCTATGGGGAGATCAGCGGCTATGCCTCGACCTGCGAGGCTTTCCACCGGGTTCGTCTGGAAGAAACGGCGGAGGAACCCGCCCGTGCCATGAGCATGGCAATGGAGCAAGCCGGGATTGGCCCGGCCGAGGTCGACTATGTCAATCTGCACGGTACTTCAACCGTGCTCAACGATCGGGTCGAGACGCGCGCACTGAAACTGACCCTGGGCCAGCGGGCTTACCGCGTGCCCGCTTCCGCCCTCAAGTCGCTCATCGGACATCCCCAGGGAGCCTGCGGCGCTGCAGGTGTGGCGGCGACACTACTGGCGATGCGCGACAACTGCCTGCCCCCGACTCTGAACCTCGATGCCCCGGATCCCGACTGCGATCTCGACTATGTTCCGCACCGAGCTCGACCCTCGGAAATCGAGCACGCCATCTGCAACTGCATCGCTTTTGGCTCAAAGAACTCCGCCCTGGTGGTGTCGCGGGCGACCTAGCGGTGACGATTTTCGATTTGCGAGTGTCGACTTTCAGGTTGTCAGTCTCTCAGGTTCTCAGTCCTTTGGTCTGCCTGAGAAACTGAAAAACTGGCAAGCTGAAGGACTTCAATCGACAATCGCCAATCGAAGATCAGAAGCTCGGAGAAGGGCCCATGCGCCGCATCACTTGTTCCGAACTGCTGGACGAAGACCGCGGTACGCGCCGTGAGATCCGCGATAGCCTCGACGACCTGTGGCGGATCAACCGTTGGCTGGGAGGTGTTTCGGCCAGCCTGCGACTGCTGGAGGATTTCTTTGCCCGCGCCGGGGTTCATCCGGTGCGCGTCCTCGATGTCGGCGCCGGAGATTCTCGCCTAGCCGGCCAACTGCAGATGGAGCTTCGGCGGCGCGGGTTACAGGCGGAGTTCACGGTGCTTGACCGCTGCCTGAGCCACCTGCCAAACAATTTTAAGGCGGCCGGCGCGCCGCAACCCGTGGTGGCAGACGCGTTAGCCTTGCCCTTCGCCGGCGGCAGCTTCAACGTGGTGATGTGCAATTTGTTCTTCCACCATTTCTCTGACCAGCCGGCCAAGCAGCTTTTGCGCGGGATGGCGGCTATCGCTAGTGAGGCTGTGATGATCAATGATCCGGAGCGCCACCGCTTGCCATACCTGTTCATTCGCTACG
>Ga0310914_10003061_pt1 | contig 11473 bp, 7 predicted proteins | sample GREbulkMGAN108_FD_203450 | JGI IMG/M metagenome (GOLD analysis project Ga0310914, IMG submission 203450) | Lab enrichment of tropical soil microbial communities from Luquillo Experimental Forest, Puerto Rico - GRE.bulkMG.AN108 | ecosystem: Environmental > Terrestrial > Soil > Tropical forest >...
GACACCCGCATCCTCGAGGATCCTTGCCGCCGTGGCGACGAGGTTGAGGCGGGTACCGGTCAATATGACCTCGCCGTCGGTCGCGGCAGTGGCCATAATGTAGGTTCCAGTTTCGATTCGATCAGGGATAATCGAATGCGTCGTCCCGTGCAGCCGGGGGACACCGACAATCCTGAGCCGGTCGCTGCCGATCCCGTCGATCCGTGCGCCCATTTTGACGAGGCAATCAGCCAAATCGGTGATTTCCGGCTCGCGCGCCACGTTGAGCAGGAGGGTCTCGCCGTCGGCCAAGGTGGCCGCCATCAGCAGATTTTCAGTGGCGCCGACCGAGACCGCCGGAAAGGCGATCTCGGCGCCTCGCAATCCCTTGGGCGCGCGTGCGTCGATATAGCCTTCGCGCAGCTCGACCGTGGCGCCGAGCTGCTGCAACCCCCTGATGTGGAGGTCGACCGGCCGGGGGCCGATAGCGCAACCACCCGGCAGTGACACCCGCGCCCGCCCGCAGCGCGCAACCAGCGGTCCCAGCACGAGAACCGAAGCCCGCATCTTGCGGACGAGATCATAGGGCGCCGTGCTCGAGGTGATGTGCTCGGCCGACAATTCGACGATGTGGCCGCTATCCGCGCCTTCCCCGCCCCTGGCAACCGCGACCCCGTGCTGCACCAGCAGGTTCGCCATCGTCGCAATATCGGCGAGAACCGGAACGTTTTTGAGGGTCAGGGTTTCCGCCGTCAGCAAGGATGCCGCCATCAGCGGCAATGCAGCATTCTTCGCCCCGCCGATTGAAATGACGCCTTCGAGGGGCACACCACCCCGGATGCAGATTTTGTCCATAACCTCGGTTACATTTGCCGCTGACCGGCTCCGGGCAGGTCGTGGTCTGTCAATTAGCGGTCCTCACGCCGCCGGGCGTGCTTGTACTGGAGAGCGAAGCGCCGCTCAAGCCGAGGGCTCGCGATCGCCTCCTCCTGGCTCCTTATCATGCGGCACACGCGCCTGTTTCTGAGCGCGGGCCTGCTCTTTCCGCCGCCGCAGATTTTCCCGCAGCGCCTTAGCCAGCCTTTCTTCTCGCGCAGCCCGCTCGTCGCTCTTGCGTGAGATCGGGGAAGAATCGTCGCCCATCGCGCGATGCAAAAGGGATAGTGCCGATACTGTCAAGCGGTGACTCGACCCCACGGAAAACTCACGCCCAGGGCGGCCGATTCGAGCGGCAGACCGCCCGGCCGCCTTGCCAATTGCCGGGTCGTCGTGTATTTGCTTGCGGCCTTCCGCAGGCCCAGCCCCGCACCGGCGCTGCCGTAGCTCAGTGGTAGAGCACTCCCTTGGTAAGGGAGAGGTCGTAGGTTCGATACCCACCGGCAGCACCAGCAAACCCCGCAGGAATCCTGGGTTTTATGCAGTCTGTTCCACTATGATATAGGACAGGGCAAGACCGAAATCGTCAGAACATAACGGCAACCATCGGGGAATCGCCGGGGAGTTTGTTCCCAGGACCGTTCCCAGCCGAGGGGCAATGGTCTTACGGCGTTGGCGCTTGGCTCTGCTGTTGCATGCGTTGCATCGCCGCCCGCTGGTCGGGGGTCCGGCTTATGGTGCGCTGGGCGGCAATCCCTGGACCGCGCGCAAGGTTGGGGCGAGCTTTGCCATCATCGCATCGCGCTTAACATAAAAGTCATCGAGCATTCGGCGTTTTGCGTCGGTGGAAATCCCCGGGTTCATGATCCCAAAGGCGGAACAGCAGCGCGGCTCCTCCCCGGCATGAATGCCGAGAAACGGCGAGGTTTCCGGCGCGGAGATCTCCCAATCCGACCATCGCGGCTCGCCCGCATGCCCAGATCTGGCGTTCCCAGTATCCGTCGGAATCGGCTCAGTCGGGTGGAAATGGGTCATTCGGCTACCACGTAGCTGCTATCTCACATAATCGTCGCTGGTGCGGCCCTAACGTCCCTCGAAGGGGAAGCCGGATATGGCAGAAAATGCCGGTTTGATCTTCTTGTCGCACGCAAAAGAAGATAAACCATTCGTAGACAAGGTAAAATCGATGCTCGATACATCGGTGTTGTTCTATGACATTAGATCAATCGCGCCCGGTCAAGATTCTGTTTCAGCCATGCGCGGCGCCGTTAGCTCAGCATCCGTTTTCGTCTTGTTTCATTCTCCGAATGCTAACTCTCACTGGATCAGATACGAAAAAGACCTTGCAGAGATTACGAGAATTAAATCACCAACAATGCAGATATTAGTTTGTCCGCTCGATGGAGAATCCTATAAGACTCTGCCTGAATGGATGCAGAGATACATGACTACGCTTCCAAGTTTTAAGCCAAACGATATCGCCAGGACAATCGATCATCTTTACACTATTGCCAATAAGTTGGGCTCAACTCTTTATGAGGGGAGAGAAGATTTAGAACGCGATATCGCTTTGGATATCAGAACAGCCCCAGCGAAGCTTGGCTGTCCCTTAAACGTCATCTTGCTTGCCGGCGTTCAAGGTATGGGCCGCGGCGCTATCGGTAAAAGTTTGGTCCGGCGAGCTTTTTTGGGGATGCGGCCGGCAGGCCCGGTCTTTGATCTGCCCGACGCAGCCGATGCCGTAGATTGGCACCTCACATTATACGAGGACCTGAATGGTAAAATGACCGCCATCCAGATGGCGCAGCAAATGGATGCGTTCCCAGAAGCGGAGCCCGATAAGGCGGCCGATTTCTTGGTCTCATCGCTCGCACATTGGGGTGAATTGAACCAGGTGGTAACCATTCGTTGTCGGTGGGGCCTGCGCGATCGCGGCCGAGACATCAAGCCGTGGGCAACATCGCTATTTGGCAAGCTGAAGACGACCCCATCAATCAAGTTAATCCTGATCTCTGACCGGCGTTTGCCATCGGATAAACTCGCCTATCATCAGAACGTACGCCAGTATGAGGTTCTCGAACTACCAGACCGCACAATCGAATATATTTTGACTCAATCGATCCGTCCTCAGTACTCACAACCGGAAAAACTTGAACTAATAGCCGAGCGAGTGCACGGGCATCCCGCGACCGCAAATCATGTATCTTTCTTGGTCAATGGGGGTATGACATTAGATTCTCTTTGTGAATTTCCAAAGCCGATACATGCGTTCCAGGACAGAACGCTAGAAAGAGTGTATAAGAGCGGCGTTCTCACTCCAACTCAGAGCCAGATACTTCGGCTTCTCAGTTGGCTTCCGAAACTCTCAGGTGACATTCTCCAAGAAGTGTTTCCTGACGTAAAGACAGCGGAACTATTTGAGCAGCTGTGGGATCTGAATGAATATTCTCTAATAACACAAGCAGAGGGCGGGCATTATAGAGTTCCAGCGATTGTAAGCTCTACATTCCGCCGATTTAGCGGCACTGAAGATCCGGTGCTAGTCCGCAAGGTAACGGGAGTGCTTAAGGAACGATTTGATACGGGGCACATAAGCGTTGATTTGATTGATTCACTGGTAATAGGGATCGTGGACTCGGAAGGCTCGCTTCCCGAACATTTCCGCAGCATTGTAACACCGGCAAGATTAGCGACTGTTGTCGAGGAACAATATAACCGAGGCATCCAAGGAGAGAACGTCGAAACTAATGTTCATTTCAAGCTAGCAGCTCAACTAACTCACCTGGCCTTGGCTATGAACTGCCCCGATGATACGCTAGAGAATATCCTGTTTTTAGGAGCTGATGCGCTGGTTCGGACGGGCCAGTATCCAAAAGACCTTTTGCCGATAATGTACAAAAAGGGATTTTCGGCCGCGCATTATATCGAGGGAAGCTACCTCTATCACATTAAGCGGGACTACGATGGTGCAGCGGAGCAGATCCTTCAAGCATTGAACGCAGGACACTTCCGTAGACGGTCGGTACGGCTTTTGGCCCGAATCTACTTACGCTCTGGCAAATTTGGACCCGCGCTTGAGGCGCTAGATCGAATTGGCGAGGCTCAATTACTCAGAGATACCGGCTTGGTGATTATGAAAGTTCGGGCACTTAGAGGTTTGAGGAGGAGGGAAGATGCGCAGGGGTTGTTGCAGCGTATTGGAAACGTGGATGACGATTTTGGAGACTTAGCGATTTATAAAACTGGTCAGGCGATAAGGGACGCAAATTGGCCAGTTGCGTCGAAACACTTGACGGTCGCGCAGCGTGCCCCCCGCTCGAATAAGGTCACGCTGAAGTTTCTTGAGTGTGCGATAGCCATAGAGACCAATGATTTTTCTCAGCTACCAGAGGCTTGCGCTTTAGCCAACGCGGCCGGCCGAGAAGCCGACGCCTTTCAGTTGCAGGCGCGCGCGGCAGTTGTGAGCAACGATTGGAGAGCCGCTGAGAGGTATCTCTCGCAAATCAGAAATAAGGACTATTTCGATCTGGCGGTGGAGCTTCGCATGCTAGATCAGAAATTAGAGGACGCTGAAGTAAAGCGCGATCCGGTCAGGGTCCAAGAGGCTGAAACACGTAAAGAGGAAGTGCTCAGGGGGTCGCTTAATACCATTGAGGGATCGCGCTTTTAGTGTCGAGGCGGTGACGTTGCTCGACTGATAACAATGGGCCTTAAAAGTGGGTTTTAATATTTCCGCTGCATTGCTATCCCGTCAGCAGGCGCCCCAGTCGGTGGCACCCCACCGTTCGACCGTCCTCTATGGGTCGGTCGAACATTGCCGGTCGGCTCCGATCCGGCGAACGGCCGCTGACGGCGCATCTCGCCCGTTGCCCCGCGTCCCCGCGAGGGTCCCCTGACCGAACCGATTGCAGACGCTCAGCCTCGGTCGCGGGAACGCGTCCACGTGCCCCATTCCGGTCGTTGCGCGGGTCAGATCGGGAGGTCGCGAGAAGCCGAACTCCCCATCTCGCTTAGCGCGCGACCGCTGCGGGAGAGCATCTACGCGCCTGATCGGATCGGGAGCCCGCAGGGCGCTTCTTGCGAGCCTTCGCCGTAGCGAACCGATCGACGGCTCCTATAGGCGCGCTCTTTGAGAGAGAGGTGCGCCGGTCTGGGGCTTGGCCCCTCCCATCGGCCGAAGGGCATCACTAAGTTAGACAGCGCCCTGGTTTGGCCCTGGCTCCACCCCAATCAAATCGCAGCCGATTTGAGAGTCAGACCACAGACGGCATGACGGAAGAGAGCACGAGAGGATGTTATGCCCTTCGGGCAAGCTACAGTTACGTTAGCTATGTGCGTCAAGTTCAGCAAATTGGTCTTGGGAGCGGGGTTGGTTCGTTCAAATCAAGAGCAACATCCCTTTGTTCGATCGGGAGGACCATCCCTTCGTCCCGACCTGGCCCTCTGGCAGAGCGCCGGGCGCAGCGGCAGTCAAGGATGGCGCCGCGAAGGCGTCGGCACCGGCGGAGCCGGCGCGCAGCGTCCTTGACCGAGCGAGCACGGTGCTAGGCTGAACCGATCGGGGGTCAGGCAGCACGGCGCATCGCCTCTTTTTTATGCTCGCGCAGATCGTCCATGTTGAGATACCGGTGCTGCTCGAGCCAGTTCTCATGGGTCTCGACCGCAAGTGCCCGGACCAATCTGAGGCAGCTCTCGGCATTGGGGAAGATGCGCACCACGTGGGTGCGGCGCTTGATCTCCTCGTTTAAACGCTCCAGCATGTTGGTCGATTTGAGGTGCTTATGGTGCTGGCGCGGCAGGCAATAGAAGGTCAGCGTCTCGTCGATATTCTCTTCGACCCAGCCGGTCAGCTTTGGGTATTTGCCTGACCATTTGGCGAGCCAAGCGGCAAGATCGCGACGCGCCTCGGCAAGGTCACGGCGGTCATAGAGCCAGCGCAGCTCCTGCAGGCAGTCATCATCGACCCGGCGCGGCACGTAGTCGAGCGCGTTTCTCAGAAAGTGCACGTAACAGCGCTGGTAGACCGCCTCTGCCAGCGTCTCTCGCAGCGCCGCCCGCAGACCGGCGTGATCGTCGGCCACGACGAATTCAACACCGTGAAGACCGCGAGCCTTGAGCTCTCGCAGGAAATCCCGCCAGCTCGATCGGCTCTCGCGATTGGCGAGCTCGATCGCCAGCACCTGGCGGCGGCCATCCCAATCAATGCCGATCGCGATCAGCACCGCTTGGCTGGCGATCACGCCGGCCTCGCGCACTCGCTCGTAGCACGCGTCGAGGATCACATAGGGGAAAGGCTCGGCCAGCGGACGGTTGGCAAATTGCGCCAGACTCGCATCCAGTCGCTGATTGATCGCACTGATCGACGAGGCCGAAAAGCTATGCCCACACAGTTCCTCGGTGATCGCCTTCACCTTGCGCGTCGAAACGCCTTGCACATACATCTCCGCCAGCGCCGCCACCAATGCCCGCTCTGAGCGCTGATAGCGTTCGAACAGCTCGGTCGAGAACCGCCCCGCACGATCCTGCGGAACGCGCAGTTCGAGCTTGCCCACCCGTGTGATCAGCGTTCGGCCGTAATAACCCGACCGATAGCCCAGCCGGCCTGCGCTCCGCTCGCCCTTCTCGGCGCCCAGCGCCTCCGTCATCTCCGCCTCGAGCACCTCCTCGAGCGCCGTCCGCACCAGCGCCCGCAGGAACTCCTCGTCCCCTGCCAGAAGGGCTTTCACGTCGATCGTTCCAGACTTACCTTGCCTCTTGGTCATGGTCTGCATCCTCGCCAAAGGATCCGGTGATTGCCTCATCACCCGCATACCATGACCAGCCGCACAGCGCTCTTTGCTGAACCTTCCGGACACTACCTAATCGCGGATCAAGCTTCGGAGGAGAAATAGTCCGGTACGCGTCGATCCGGAAGCTGCGCAGCGGCTAGGACAAGGCCTGGAATCAGGGCGACCTAGCCGGTCGCTACCGGCTTATCGAAGGTCGGCTCACCTACCTTTGCGGACGGAGACGGTCCAGTCATTGCAGAGAGTCACCAGGCGCGCGACCCCGCGCAACCGCGCAACCCGACGAACAGGCGAGCCCTCGAGCCCTAGCGGTCGCGCTAATCAACCGGCATCGGGAACTGCAAACGGACGCCGGCGCCCTCCTCTGCATAGAAGGCTAGGCCTTGGGCCCTGCGGGGGTTCGGCAGCACGACGAGGCGGGGCCCGCTCGGGATGAAGCGCGTCAATGAGGTACAGGACGCGGTTGGCCGCGCGGCGCGGTGTGCTGACTTGCCTATTGCGGGGTACCGGTGTTCAGGTCGGGGCGATCTTCGATGTTCGTACCTTGCTAACCCCGCCGCTTGGGGCTGAGCGCACGGTTCGGCTCTCCACGAGAATGGGTTTTCGTGCAGAAATGCTTGCTCGAACGAAAACGCTCGTAGTTGACCGAGAAAGGGTTATTTTCGCGCAAGGTCGCGGTCAGCAGAAAGCCAAACCCGATGATCAGGCGGTTGTCGACGAGGGTGATCAGCGGCGCCACTAGAAACATCGCCGCCATGGCGCCGAGACCGCGCGGCATGGTGACCAGCCCCCTGGTCATCGCCGGGTATTCATCAGGTCTGCAGCATCGTCGACAATAAGGCGAGCGCGCCAGTTATGATCAGCCCGCCGACGAACATCAGCGCTGTGCCGGCAACGAAATTGGGGCTCGTCAACAGCTCGCGGTTGAGAAACGAGCGCCCGTCCGTGGTCGCCGTGTGCACGGTGAACAAGTAGAAGCCGAGCCCGGCGACAGTCGCCTCGATCCAGCTCTCGCTCGAATTGAACCAGTCCTTCAACTCGCCACGGTCAAGCATCAATTGCAACGCGCCGATCCCAAGGCTCAAGGCAAGGAACCCGACGAAATCGAACGGCTCTTGATGCAAGTTGCGGCTGTGGCGGACGAGACGTCAGCGCTGGGGTGGTCTCCTTCTACCGGCCGTAAGTGCGACCCAACAACCGACCGCGTTGGAGCGAAAGACCCTCCCGCGCTTGCAACCTGGCATCAGGCCGGGCATGACCGCGGATATCCGCTCGTACTCAGCCGTTGACCGCACCGCTGAGCAATTCGCCGAACAGCTCCCAGCGCTCGCCGCTGAAGCGGCCCATCTGAACCTGCTTGACCGGCGCGAAATCGCTGGGGCTGGTGTTGATCTTGATCCCCGGCAGCAGCATCGGCACCGTGAAGTCGTGCAGGCTCGCCGCCTGCGTCATGACGTTCTCGCGGGTCAGCTCATCGCCACATTGTTTCAAGACCTGCACGACGGTTGCGGCAACCGACGGACCATAGACGTTGAAGACGTCGGTTTTGTCGCCCTCGGGGTAATATTTTTCCATGAAGCCGAGCCACCATTTGTAGCCGGCGTCGTCTTTCCACTGCGGGTCGGTCGGGTCCTTTAGATAGAAATCGGAGATCAGGTCTTTGGAATTTTCCAGCCCGGCTGGTTTCAGAACCGTAGCAACCGAGTTGCCGACGCTGCTGATGACGTGCAGCGGCTTCCACTCGAGTTCGGCCGCCTTTCGGATCGCCTGCGCGGCGAATTTCGGAATCGCCGTGTTGACGAAGACATCACAGCCGGCGGCCTTCATGCTGACCACCTGCGAGTCGACGGTCGGGTCGGTCGTCTCATAACTGGCTTCCAGGACGACCTTTGCCGGTCCCTTCTCGCCAATCCCATCCTTGACGCCTTTTAGGTAGTCCTTGCCGAAATCGTCGTTCTGATAAAGCACGCCGATCTTGCCGTCGGGCTTGTTCTTCAGGATGTAGGCGGCGTAGATACGCCCCTCACTTTGGTAATTCGGCTGCCAGCCGATCGTCCACGGGAAGTGCTTCGGATCGTCCCATTTGGTTGCGCCGGTCGCGACGAACAACTGCGGCACTTTCTTCTGGTTAAGGTAGTGCTGGGTCGCGCTGTTGGTCGGTGTGCCGAGCGGGCTGGCCATCAGGAAGACACCGTCCTGCTCGACGAGCCGGCGGGTCTGCTCGACCGTCTTCGGCGGCGAGTAGGCGTCGTCATAGGACAGGAAGGTAATCTTGCGGCCGTTCACCCCGCCCTGCTCGTTGATCATCCGGTAGTAGGCGGCCATCGCCTTGCCGATCGTGCCGTAAGACGAAGCCGGCCCGGTATAGAAGGCGGTGTTACCCAGCTTGATCTCGGTATCGGTGACGCCGGTGTCGTACTTCTTCGCGGCGGCGGCGGGCAGCACGCGTTGCGCAAGAAGGCTCGGCGCGGCGGCGAGAACGGTGCGGCGGGTAAGACGTTTCATGACGACCTCCCTTTGGTTATCAGCGGCTGCGTTGCCCGAGCGAGGCGAGCTCTTGTCAGCCGAGCGAACCCGGCGGCGCCGTCCGGCATCACAAAAATCACCAGCAGCAGGATGACGCCATAGACGACGCCGGCCAAGCCAGTTGAGACGCTCTCGGCGATGTTCGGGACGTAGAGCACGAAAAGGCCGCCGACCAGGCAGCCCGCGATCGAGCCGACGCCGCCGATGACCAGGCCGACGAGGAACGACACCGAGAGGAAAAAGCTAAAGCTGTCGGGCGCGACAAACTGCACGACGATCGCGCCCAGCGCGCCGGCAACGCCGGTATAGAGCGCGCTGACGCCAAAAGTCAGCGTCTTGTAGAGCGCTGTGTTGATGCCCATCGCCGCTGCTGCGATTGGATTGTCGCGGATCGCCATGATTGCGCGCCCGGAGCGGCTGTTCACCAGGTTCGCCGCCGCGGCGAACATCAGCACCAGGACGGCCAAGGTGAAGTAATAGAGCCACTGGTCGGCGTCGATCGGCAAGTCGAACGGCGGATCGGGTTTGTCGATGACCAGCCCCTGCACGCCGCCGGTCAGCCATTCTAACGGGCTGAATTTCAGAATCTGCGGCATCGCCACCGCCAGCGCGAAGGTAGCCAGCGCCAGATAGAGGCCCTGCAGCCGCAAAGCCGGCAGGCCGAACAGAAAGCCGACCGCGAAGCACAGCAGGCCCGCCGCCGGCAGAGTCGAGAAATACGGGATGTTCCAGCGGCTCATCAGGATCGCCGCGGTGTAGGCGCCGATGCCGTAGAAGGCACTGTGGCCGAGCGAGAACTGGCCATTGTACCCGGTCAGCAGATTGAGGCCGAGGATCGCGAGCGCATAGACCATCACCTGAGTGAGCTGAAAGGTGATGAAGCTGCGCACGAACAGCGGGACCACCAGGGTGACCACGAGCGCCGCGGCGATAATGACCGGGCGGCGGAGCGCGGAGTCGAGGTTGGCGTCGCGCGCGGCGGCAACCGGCGACAACGCCGCCGGCTTTTTGGCGACGATTTCCTCGGAGGGCATGTTCATACCCGCACCACCGAGCGCCGGCCGAAAATGCCGCTTGGCCGTACCATCAGCACGGCGACAATCAGCACCAGCGCGATCGTCAACTTCAATTCGCGGCCGACATAGGGGATGAAGGTGCCGGCGAGGTTTTCGATGATGCCCATCGCAAACCCGCCGAACACCGCGCCGCCGGGGCTGGTGAGCCCGCCGAGCACGGCGCCGGCAAAACCATAGAGCAGGACGCCGAGCATCATGTTCGGTTCGAGAAACACGACTGGCGCGATCAGCACGCCGGCGACCGCGCCGATCGCCGCTGCCATGCCCCAGCCGAGCGCGGTCATCCAGCCGACCCGAATGCCGACCAGCCGGGCCGATTCCGGGTTCGCAGCGGCGGCGCGCATCGCCAGGCCGAGCCTTGTGCCGCGAAAGAAGAGATAGAGCAGCGCCAGCATCCCCAGGCTCACCGCGATCATTCCGGCCTGATGAGTACCGATCAGCGCCGATCCGAGAAACGGCTTGTTGCCGAACGGGGTCGGGAATTCCTTGATCGTGTAATCGAATAGATAGCCGGCGCCGCTGTTGAGGATCGAGAACAGCGCGATAAAGGCGACGATGCTGGAGAGGATTGGCGCGTTATGGATCGGCCGGAACAAGATGCGCTCGATCGCGACGCCGCCCAGGAACGACACCGCGACCGCGATCGCAAAGGCGACCCAATAGGGCTGGCCCCATTGCATCAGCTGCCAGGCGATAAAGGTCGAAAACATTGCCATCTCGCCTTGGGCGAAATTGAGGTGGTCGATCGCCTGGTAGATCATCACCACGGCGAGCGCCATCAGCGCGTAGATGCCACCGGTCGCCAGTCCGGCCATGACCTGTTGCAGGAGCAGTTCCACCAGCTAATACCCCAGATAGGCGCGCCGGACCGACTCGTCGGCGCCAACGACGCTGGCCGGGGCGTCCATCACGATCCGACCGGTTTCGAGCAGATAGGCGTGATCGGCGAGATCGAGCGCGAGCGCGACGTTCTGCTCGACCACCAGCATCGCCACCCCGAACTCGCGATTGACCTCGCGTAGGATTCGGAACAGCTCGGTGACGACCAGTGGCGCCAGTCCGAAGGACGGCTCATCAAGCAACATCATCCGCGGCCGCAGCATCAGCGCGCGGCCGATCGCAAGCATCTGCTGCTCGCCGCCGGACAGGGTGCCCGCCTGCTGCGCGCGGCGCTCCTTGAGGCGCGGGAAGTGGGTGTATACCCGGTCGATATCGGCGGCGATACCGGCG
>Ga0310914_10003067_pt1 | contig 11452 bp, 15 predicted proteins | sample GREbulkMGAN108_FD_203450 | JGI IMG/M metagenome (GOLD analysis project Ga0310914, IMG submission 203450) | Lab enrichment of tropical soil microbial communities from Luquillo Experimental Forest, Puerto Rico - GRE.bulkMG.AN108 | ecosystem: Environmental > Terrestrial > Soil > Tropical forest >...
AGTTCGGCGCGGTCAGGCCCGTGGCGGTAAATGCAAGCGAGAGCTACTGCCACGATGGCCAAAAGAACCGGCCACCTGACGATATCGAGGATGAAGCCGAGAAAGCCCGGCAGGTAATCAAAGGCAACCGGAAGCGCAACCAGGCCGGCAATGGCGACGATCAGGAAGGCGATCATCGCGACAGTGAAGGTCAGGCTGACGGCATTGAACCTGATAAAGCTCCGCGTTTCTCTTTCCGCATAGACGATGTTGAGGGCGTCGAACAGCGCCTTAATGCCACTATTGGCACTCCACAGCGAGATGATTAGGCCAACCAAGAAGCCAATACCCAAACTCCTGCTTGGTTGAGCGATGATCCGGCTCAGCTCCTCGTGGACGACATCGATGGCGCCGCTAGGCAAGATGCCAGAGGTTGCATCGAGGTGTCTGGTTATGCTCTCCGGATCGGAGAACAGCCCGTAGATCGACACTAGAGCGGCGATCGCTGGAAACAACGCGAGCAGCGCGTAAAAGGTGACCCCAGCCGCATCGCCAGGATTCGGTCGTTAGAAACGCCACGATAGACCCGCAGCAGAATTTCCTTCCATCCTCGCTCGGCTTCGCCAGAGTCCGTCGGGGCGGGCACGGTGGTCGACACGGTTTGGCCAGAAGCTGCTGTCCGAGCGGCGATCGCCTTCATCAGCCGCCGCCGGTTTCCCACCGACACTCCGAGTTCGGCGAAATCTCGCTCGGTCAGCTCCGGCAGGATATCGACGTCGACGTCGTTCGCTGCAAACGCGTCGGCATATTGCTCGAGTTTATACAGACGCAACCAGTCGCGAACATCGCTCATGCTGCCGAAATCACGGCCGGTCTCTCTGCTGCTGCTCCTCAACTGCAGTTAGGGTCGAGCGCGCGGCCTGGGTCAATGCCGGGTCCGGGGTCAAGGCAAATGCCTGGTCAATCCACAGACCCATCAAGTCGAGCAGGCGACAGCCACCGCCAACAGCCTGCTGGAGTGGCGAGGGCGTCCGCTTCATGCTGACCTCGATGGTGCGGAACTTCAATGAATTTCGGCCCGGTCGGCATCATCCTGGTGGTCATGGTCGGTGTTGGGCTGGCCGAGCAGGCGGGGCTGATGATCGCCTTGATCAAAAAGATCGTGCAGGTCACGCCGCGCAAGGCGGTCACCTGGATCCTGGTCTTTCTCGTCTGGGAATTGCTCGGACTACGGTTTGGGCCCGGCTGACCCAGGGCAGGCTTCCCTAACCTGCGGATGGTGCGGCGGACGGGGTGGCCCCTGCGAGCGCCGCGCGCAACGCCTCCTCCTTGCTCTCGTCGAAGGAGGTGCGGATCACCGTCCCGCCCTCGCCCTGCAAGGCGGCCAGAACCTTGTCTGTCGTCATTTTGCGGACCAGCAGAAAGAGGGCTGCATTGCCGGATTGCAGGCTTTGCGCGGCATCCCTCATAAACCGGTCGTTTATGCCGACATCGGCGAGCTTGCCGCCGAGAGCGCCAGAGGCCGCACCGATAGCGGCACCTGCGAGCGGCATCAGGAAGATCATACCGATCAGCGCGCCCCAGAAGGTTCCGGAGACGGCGCCGCTCGCGGTAGGGTTGAAGAGCTGATTGAGTTTGACACGGCCATTGGGCTGCTTCACCGCGATAACCGCGTCGCCCAGCTCGATCAGGTACTCCTTCTGCATATCGAGCAGCTTCTGGCGAACCTCCTCCGCTTTTTCCTCGGACGGGAACGTGATTTCCACAAGATCGGCCATTTGTGTTTACTCCACACTGTTTTGGAATCTTATGCTGGTAGCGCGGGAAGCAGAGCGACTCTAGCGCCAGGTCCAGCCCCACCCGGGGACCCAAACCCAGCCTCCGCCCCAACCCCAACCGGGACCCCCACCCCAACCAGGACCCCAACCCCAACCGGGCCCCCAGCCCCACCAGCCGACGGGCCAGCCCCAACCCCAGCCACCGCCGCGCCAGCCCCAACCCCCACCTCGCCAGCCCCAGCCGCCGCCACGCCAGCCGCCGCCATTCCAGCCGCCACCATGCCAACCGCCGCCACCCCAGCCGCCGCCGTGGAAGCCTCCGCCGCGACCCTGGGCGTGGCCGAGATTGGGTGAGGCGGCAAAAATGGCTAGAACGACGGCAAGGACGATAGAGAGTTTGCGTGCCATTGGACGTTCCTTCCCAGCCCCACTAGGTTCTCGGTTTAGCCCAAGTCAACTTCCGAAGCAAGTTGGACACTGCCGCCGACGGAACGCAGCTGGCAATGCTCGCCTACCGCACCCCGCTCATCGTATATTGCCGGCATGGATCGCGACAGCACGAAGCCAAACCTCGCAGTTCTTGTCTTTTTCGGCCTGATGGTGACCTCACTCGGAGGATTGCTGCTGTTGCCGCCGATCCCGCAAGATCAAAGCTACCACCAATTCGCCGACCAGCGCACCATACTCGGCGTTCCGAACTTTTGGAACGTCGTCTCGAATCTTCCGTTTCTCGCAGTCGGTGCCGCGGGGTTGCGGCGATTTCGCGACGATCCGGCAACCGTCGTCTTTTTCCTGGGGGTTTTTCTGACTGGCATCGGCTCGTCCTACTACCACTGGAATCCGAACGACCAAACCTTGTTCTGGGATCGCCTGCCGATGACACTAGCCTTCGCGGCGATCCTCTCGCTCGTCGTCCAGGAGCGCGTGAACGCAAAGACCGGAGCTATTCTGCTTTGGCCAGCGCTCGCAGTTGGTTTGTTCAGCCTGTTGTTCTGGCGCTGGACCGACGATCTGCGGCTCTACTTCTGGGTGCAGTTCTTTCCCGGCCTTGCAGTGTTATTGCTGTTCTTGCTGTGCCCGCCTAAGTACAGCGGCACACGCTATTGGATTGCCGCGGGGGTACTCTACGCGCTCGCCAAGGTGTTCGAGTTCACCGATGAGGCGATTTATTCGGTCGGAAACTTTTTGAGCGGACATTTCCTCAAGCACCTCGCGGCCGCGGCTGCGTGCTTTGCAATTCTGAGATATTTCCAGACCCGCCGGCCGATCCTCGAGAAGCAACCGGCGCGCCTCGTAGGTAAAATCGAATCTACCAGATCTTCTTAGTCGATTGCCCGCTGTTCTGGTGATCCCGACGCGAACGGACTCGGTCATTGGTCTGTCTTCACCTGCGTCGCGCCGCCTGCCGAAAGCAGGACCGCGATCGGGCGGGACGCCGGATGCCTAGCGCAGAGGGTTGCAAGCGTGATCAGGATCGGCACGCCGATAAATGCGCCGGCGATGCCCCAGAGCATGCCCCAGAAGAATACCGCAAACAGCACCATGAAAGGGGAGACCGAAACCGCAGTCCCCGCTACCCGTGGTTCGATATAGCTGCCAATGACAAACTGAAGAAGGTTGAGGCCGATGAATACGACCAGAGCAGCGTAGATTGATTCGAACTGGGCAGCTGCAAACAGGGTGGGTAGCAGGGTGGCGACGAAAGAGCCGATGAAAGGAATGAAGTTCAGGACGAAGGCGATCACCTCCCACTCGCGTTGCAGCTCGAGCCCGTCGACCACGGTGAAAGCCCAGAAGGCGAGGCCCGTCACGACGCTCATGCCGAAGCGAACCAGCATGTAGGTCTGCAGCCGCACGGCAATCGCCGCCGCCGTGTCGATCGCAGCGGCGTTACCGATCCGGCGAAGGCGACGCCCGAGCGGCTCCACTTCGAGCAGGCCCAAAATGACGAAGACGAAGGTCACGACAGAAAAGGTGAGAACGCCCTGCAAGCTGCCGCCAATTGCGCGCAGGACCTGCACGAGCCACAGCATTGACTTGCTCGGCGAACAGCTCTACTGCGTAGAGGCCGCGCTGCTCCAGCAGATCGGCCGCATGCATGTATAGGCCCTGGAGCCGCGCGGCATTGGCGATCACCCACTGTGCGATCCCGCCGAAGCCCCAGACGACCAGCCAGCCACCACCGCCGATTGCAAGCAAGACGACCCCGGCAGTGACCAGGACGGCGATCACCTGCGGAAGGACTGCCTGCAGCCACCGTTGCAACGGCCAGACTATGGCGATGATGAACAGGGCAAAGGCAACAGGTGTGATCACGGCGCGCGCCGCCCACAGGCCCGCCAGCGTAAGGACTGCGGCGCAAATCATCACCGCCGAGCGAGGTATTCGGGCGCCGGTCAGAGTTCAGCCCCAGGCCAGCATCGCGGCGCCCAGAATGATCACGAGCGTCAGCAGCGACAGGCTCGCCACTGGCCATTGCCGCAGATAGCCGTCGGCCCCCTCGATCGCCTCGCCCCAGGGGGCGGTTGCGCGTATCGCAGCTTCCCCCACCACCACGACATCCCCCTCCGGCACGCGCGGCAGACGGTGTCCCCAGCGCCACAGCCCAACGGCCAGCACCCCGCCGATCAGAACTGGCCACAATGCCGCCCAGAGCGTCTCGGGAGCGAGCACATCGAGCAGGGTTCCGCTCCCGGACGCCGGATAGAGGACCCAAGGAACCGCCACGGCCGCGAAGGCCATGATCAGCCATGGCCGCACGAGCCCGGTCGGCTCCGCCGTCGCAGGATCTCGTGGTGTGGTTTGCACCAGACGGCGCAGGAAATTGAGCATCAGCAACGTGCTGCCTACCGCCGACAATGTCGTCAGGGTGCCGACGATCCCGTCGCCGAGTTGAGCCTTCACGGCGAGCTTCGCCAGCATGCCGCCAGAAAAGGGTAGCCCGCCGAGGCCCAACGCAAGCACGGCGGCCGGTAGCATCGGCCACAAGCGTGGGCCGGCGGCAGCTGACACGCCGATCGCGAGAAACAACGCACCCTTGACCAGCACGTGATGTGCCGCCGAGAAGCTCGCCCCCCAACCCGCACCGCTGTCGCCCGCGGCAAGCCCCATACCGAGCGCTGCGGCGACCAGGCCCATCTGGCTGACACTGGAATAGGCCAATATGGTCTTCGGGTTTTCCTGGGTGATCCCGACCAGAACGCCGTAAAAGGCTGAGAAGATTCCTGCAGCGGCCAGCGCTTCCCCCCATCCGGGCATTGCGGTGCCGAGCGGCAGAAAGCGAATGAACCCAATCACCCCGGCCTTTACCGCGGCGCCGCTGAGCACGGCCGCGGCCGGAATCGGCGCCGCCGTATAGGCGAGCGGCATCCAGACATGTGCCGGCGCGAGCCCAATCTTCAACCCGAATCCCAAGATCAGGAGCGCCAACGCCGCCGCGCGCCAGGGTGACACCGGCAAGGCCGCTACTGCGTCGCGGATCAGCAAACTGCCGTTCGGGGTGGCTTGCGCCATGAATACGAAAGCCATCAACAGGAACGCCTCACCCAGCACGGCAAGCGCCACGTAGATGATGCCGGCCCGCCGGCTAGCCGGCATGCCGTCATGCACGATCAGGCCATAGGCCGCCAGACTGACCACGGAGAAGGTCAAATAAAAGCTTACCAGGTCGGCGGCGATGAAGACGCCGAGGTTGCCTGTCAGGGTGAGCAGCCACCACTCCGCAAAGCGGCCGGCGTTTGGATCGTCGCGCAAATAGGTCGAGGCGTAAGCGCCCGCGACGATCCATAGCAACGCCGCGACCCCGAGCAGCATCGCCCCGGGCACGTCGAGCGCCAAGGTCATGCGGAACGGTGGCTCGGGCAGGACCAGTGTCGCGCCAGCAGAGGCCAGCAATGCCGCGACTAGGGCTGGCGCCGGCGCCAGCGCCAACAAGGACGGCATGCGGTCTCTCGCGCGCCGCGACACACAAGCCACCAACATGGCGAGGGGCACGGCCAGGGAGGCAAAAAGCAATGCCCCTGCGACAGTCATGACCGACAGTCCGCAGATATTGGCGTCGGGCAGGGATCCACCTCAGCCGCCGATCGCTATATCAGGGCGGCCGATCTGCAGCAGTTCCAAAGGGCGCAGCGGAACAAAGCCCAGCAGCACCGCGCATAGCGCCAGCGCTACAACCACCGCTTGCCGGCTTGGAGAGATGGGCGAGAGCAGCGTCAAGGGCTGGCTCGCATCGGCCAATGCTCGGGCCAGCACCAGAAATACGTAACCGCCGGCGAGCAGCCCGCCCGCCAAGATGACCAGGGCCCACCACCATTGGCCTTCGGCTACCGCCGCTGTCAGCAACATGGCTTTCGCCACAAACCCGCCGCTCGGCGGCAGGCCCATAAGAGACACGCCGCCGAGCGCGAAGGCGAACACGGTTATCGGAAGCGCGCGGCCGATACCGGATAGTCCCGCAATCCGGTCGTGCCCGAGCGCTTCCGCGATCAGCCCTGCCGCCATGAACATGGCGGCTTTGGCAAAGGCGTGCGAGATGGCCTGAAGAACGCCACCGGTCCAGGCGGTCGTGTTCCAGGGATGGCCCATTTCGGGTTTGATGGCGAGCGGGAACATCAGGAACAGGTAGCCGATCTGCGCGACCGTCGAATAGGCGATCAATAGTTTCAGTCGCACCTGCCGGAGCGCCACGACACTGCCAACCAGGATCGCAGCGGCACCAAGGATGCCGAGCACCTGCGCCGCCGTCCGCTCCGGCATCCTGGGCATGATGTCGAACCAAAGCCGGATGGCGAGAAAGAATGGCGCCTTGACGACCAGCCCCGACAATATGGCGCTCGCCGGGGCGGGAGCCCCGGCATGGGCCGGCGGCAGCCATAAGTGGAACGGGTAAAGCGCTGCTTTGGCCAGCAGCCCCGCCGTCATCAGCGAGATCGCGGCCCACGCGATCGGCCCCGCATTGATGCGGCCGGACAACAGAGCGATATCCAGGGTCCCGTAAGCGCCATATAGCAGAACGGCGCCGAGCAAATAGAGAATTGAACCGAGCAATGCGAAGAGCAGGTAACGCAATGCCGCAGCGAGCGTCTCCACGCGGCCGTCTAGAGAGACCAATGGCACCGCGGCAAAGGTCAGCAGCTCGAGGGCGACATAAAGGTTGAAGAGATCGCCGCCGATAAAGACGGCGTTGAGCGCCCCCCAAACCGCCAGCAGCAATGTCCAGAATACCAGCGGTGCACGTAGTTCTGCTTGCTGCGGGCTGGGGAACTGCCCTCGTGCGAACAGCCCGATGCCACAGATCAGCAACGCCGCGGTTAGCATCATTGCTGCGGAAAGCCCATCTGCTCGAAATGCCACGCCAAGCGGCGGGTTCCAATTGCCGACAAAGTACTGCAGCACATTGTGGGTGCGCCAGACGGCGGCGGCGATCGCCAATGCGACGGCGAGCCCGGCCGGCATCAGAATGAGGGCAATCCGCTCCGCGTGCCGCCCGCCGAGCACCAGCGATAGGAGCACACCCGAGACGGGCAGGACGATCGCCAGAACGAGCAGGAACCCGCCCGCCGTTGCGGAATTCGGCATCAGGGCTGGCTATCCATCCGACCCCAGGGTCGCCCGCCCGGTCTCCTGAAACAGCCGGAGCAGCAGCGCTATCGCCAGCGCTGTCGCCGCGAAGGCGACGACAATACCGGTTATGATCAGTGCGTGTGGTACCGGGTCGCCCCCGAATCCGGCCGCGGCGCCTCTGCGGGCCACGACCCCGAACAACAGAAAGACACCGCCGCCGATCAAGTTGAAGGCGAGGATCTTGCGGAGCGGCTGGGGATGCACGATCAGCCCGAACAGGCCGAGGCCAACCAGCACCGCGCCGCACAATCCATAAAGTGTGGCCTCGCTCATCTGTGCGGCGCTCGTTCCGGTGGGCCGGCCACCAACAGGGCGAGCGTCGCTGCAATCGAAAGCGTCACCGGTATCTCGATTGTTACAATCAGCAGCTTGGCGTATTCGACCGGGTAGGCCAGAAAGGCGCCCGCCATCGCGAAACCGGCAAGCCCTATCGCGAAGAACACCGCCGGTCCGGCGATCAGCAAAAGCCGTAACCAACGCCGGCTCACCGGGGGTGCGTCCACCAACCCGGCCATCATGGCGAGGATCCACATGGCGGCCAGGATCGTTGCACCCTGAAATTCGCCCCCGGGAGCAACCGAGCCAACCCAGAAGATGTGGATGCCGACCAGGATCCCCAGCGGCACCAGCAGCTGTGCGATGAAAGTCAGCACGCCATCTGGGTCAGCATGATGGCGCGGGCCGGGGAAGCCGCCCCAAACGCGGTCTGGTGCCAGCGACCACACACCGACCAATGCAAGCAGGAGCACCACAGTCTCGAGCAGCGTGTCGATCGCGCGGTACGCCATCAGGACAGCGGTGACGGGATTGCCGAGGCCGGTCGCCGCTATATTCGCTGCCGCCTGCGGCGCCAATGTCGGCGCGGGCTCGGGCAACATCAGCACGATCGCCGCAAGCCCCGCCGACACCAGAACGCAGAGCACCGCTGCCGCAAGCCGCAGAGTCGGGCCCGGCTCCTCGCCGGCCGCGGCCGTCTCCGTGCGGCGCAAGCGGGTGCTTGCGCCGATCAACAGCCCACCGGTCACCCCACTGCCGATCGCCGCCTCGGTCAGCGCCACATCCGGTGCTGCAAGACGCACCCAGGCCAGCGCAAGCAGAAGCCCGTAGGCGACAAACCCGACCACCGCGGCGAATGTGTCGCGCGCGGCGATGGTCCAGACCGCCACTCCGAGGACCAATACGGCGAGGCCGGAATCGAAAGCCAAAGCGATCCGTCAGACCGGCGGCCCGCCCGGCCGGGCGGTACGCGCGATCAGCTGGGTGACGGTGGCTCCGGCCAGCAAGGTGAGGAGCCAGACGCTGATAAGCTTCAGCGCCGCAAACGGCCCTTCCACCTGAAACAGCAGTCCGAGCACGACCAAACCGAGGCCGAGGTTGTCCGCCTTGGTCAGCGCGTGCAGACGGCTGAGCGCGTCAGGAAACCGCAGCAGCCCAACCGTCCCCGCCAGAAAGAAGAAGGCGCCGACCGAGACTGCCAGGGTGGTCAAGGCATCGAGCGCCAGGCTCATGCCCCGTCCGCCCCCGGGCGAGCGAACCCCTTGACGAAGGCCGCCGAGACGAAGGCCGCCAGCAACGCCAAAATCAGCGCGGCATCCACCGCGGCAGGCACGCGCATCGCCTCCGCCAACAACAGGAGCGCCGCAATACCGCCGGTGCCGAGCAGCTGCGGCGCCATGATGCGATCGTCGTCGCCTGGTCCCCGCAGGATGCGGACCAAACCCAGCGCCACTGTCGCCAGCACGAAACCTGCGGCGGCGACTAGGAAGTCAGCCACCGCTGCGCGCCTTTCCAATAACCCGGGCAAAAACCTCTTCCTCCGCGGCGAGGTGCGCCGCCACCGGCTGCTCGGCATCGAGGCAATGGATGAGCAGCCCCCCTTTTTCGTCCGAGCCAGTCGGGACCGTGCCCGGCAGCAGGCTCATCATCGTCGTGAACATGTTCCTCGCCGGACCGCGCCGAAGGTCTACGGCGTAGACCACGAAGCCCGGGTGCAACGGGAGTCGGGGATCAAGCGCGCGCCGCGCGACGTCAACTCCGGCGACCACGGACTGGTGGAGGAAGCGCACCACGAGCCGGGCGAGTGCAAGGGGCCGCAAGCGGCTCGTGCTTGGCGGCAACAGACGCAAGCTTGCCCAGGTGGCCGCCAAAGCCGCCACGGCTCCGGCCCCAAGATCGGCCCGGTTGCCGCTGGTAAGCATGATCCAGAGGACAAAGAAGCTTACCGCCCGCACCACCGCCGGCCGGGCCAGCGCCAGGTTCATGCTACGTCCGTAGCAGTGGGGCTGGGCATGACGGTCCTTCCCATTGCAGCGGGCTCCTTGATACGGAACCAAGCGACATATAATGCCGGCAAAAAGATCAAGGTCAGAACCGTCGCAACCAGCAAACCACCCATGACCGCAATGGCCATCGGGCCCCAGAATATCGTTACCGCAATCGGGATCAACCCGAGTACCGTAGATATCGCCGTCAGCATAATCGGGCGGAAGCGGGACACGCTCGCCTCGATGACCGCATTCCATACATCGAGGCCCTGCGCCAATTCAAAATCGATCTGCTCGATAAGGATCACCGCATTTCGCGCAATCATGCCGAGCAGCGACAGAATCCCGAGGATAGCCACGAACCCTAGCGGCTGGTGGAAGAGGAGTAGCGCCGCAACGATGCCGATCAGGCCCATCGGGACGACGCTCAGCACAAGAAAGAGGCGATTGAAGCTCTGCAGCTGGATCATTAGGAAAGTGATCATCAAGAACAGCATTAGCGGCACGACCGCGAACACGGAAGCCTTAGATTTCTCCCACCGCAATCCTATAGGATGCCGGCAGGCTCGCGCTGAGGTTGGCGACAGCCGGAGCGAGCGCATCGACCACCGATTCGGGCAGCACCCCCGGGGCGACGTCGGCTAGCACGGTTAACGTCGGGACACGGTCGCGCCGCCAAATCAAAGGGTATTCCTGAGCAAAATCGAATGCCGCGACTTGGCTTAGCGGAACCGTTCGCCCATTCGGCAGCGGGATCTGCAGGTTTCGCAAGGTCGAAAGCGACAAACGTTGCTCGTCGGTCGCCCGCGTCAGGACATCCACCAGCCAGATGCCATCGCGAACCTGCGTGACAGGCGCGCCGGTCACGACGGTGTTCATTACGGAGGCGATCGCTTGGGAGCTCAAGCCCAGCAGTCGTGCCTGATCCTGGTCGATGCGGATGCGGACCATCCGGGCCGGCTCCATCCAATCGAAATTGACGTGCCTCGAGCCCGGATCGGTCGCCACGATCTGCGCGAGCCGCAGCGCGATGTCCCGTACCTCGCTGATATCCGGACCGCTCACCCGATATTGAACCGGCCACCCGACCGGTGGGCCAAGGCCCAAGGGCGACACCCGGGTCACTGCGCTCGGGAAGTTCTCTGCGAGCGCCGCCTCCAGCTTCTTCTGAAGCCGTTCACGCGCCGCGACATCCTTCGCAAGGACGACAGCCTGGGTAAAGAAGTCGTTCGGTAATTCAACGTTAAGGGGAAGATAAAAGCGAATCGCGCCGCGGCCGACATAGGTGCTCCACCGATCCACATCGGGATCGCCCTCGAGTAGGGCGTCGAGCCTCTCGGCCGCCTCTTCGCTGGCATAAATCGAGGCATTTTGCGGCAGTGAAAGGTCGACCAGAAGATCCGGACGATCGGATGGCGGAAAGAACTGTCGCGCCACCAACGGGCTTGCCAGAATCGCCGCTGCAAAGCCAGCGAGCGTCACACCGATGGTGACCCACCGCGCGCGCATCGCGCCGACCAGAAACCCGCGAAAATAGCGGAGGATTGCGCTGGGTTTGTCCGATGGTTTCGCTTTCGGCTTGGAGAGGATCAGCACGCCGAGCAACGGCGCAAAAATAACCGCCACAAACCAAGAAAGCAGCAATGCGTAGGCCACCACCGCGAATATCGAAAAAGTGTATTCGCCAGCCGAGCTCCTGGCAAACCCGATAGGCACGAAACCGGCGGCCGTAACAAACGACCCGGTCAGCATCGGCAACGCTAGTGTTTTGTATGCGAATGTCGCCGCCTGCTCCTTGCTGTCTCC
>Ga0310914_10003070_pt1 | contig 11449 bp, 10 predicted proteins | sample GREbulkMGAN108_FD_203450 | JGI IMG/M metagenome (GOLD analysis project Ga0310914, IMG submission 203450) | Lab enrichment of tropical soil microbial communities from Luquillo Experimental Forest, Puerto Rico - GRE.bulkMG.AN108 | ecosystem: Environmental > Terrestrial > Soil > Tropical forest >...
CAGGACCGCGCGGCGCCGAATCTTTCGTGCGCCACGGGCCTGAGTGTTGAATCAATCTTGCGCATCCGGACCTCTCCAAAACGTTTTTCAGCAACCTGCTAGAGGGACTTTTCGCATGACGAAGGTCGTTGCATCAACGCCCTTGGATTTGGCATCGGCCACGAGCGGGCACCCAAGCCTTGCGGTGCGCACATTCAAGAATTTGCGCAAATGTCTGGACTGGGCTTGGCTCGACATAGTCTGTCAATATCGCCGTTCCAAAATCGGCCCCCTTTGGGAAACCATAAACGTCCTGGTGTTGACATTGGGGATAACTGTCGTCGCGAGCGCCGTGTTTGGCGGCGGCGCCCCGGCAGACCTCATTGGCTATGTCGGCCTCGGCATCATCACCTGGTCCCTCATCAGCTCGAGCATACTTGAAGGAGCCTCCACATTTGTGCGCAATGCCTCGTATATCACCAGCACAAATCTGAGCATTGATCTGTATGTTGGCCGGACGATATTCAAGACGTTTCTCGTGTTCTGCCATCATTTCATGCTATATGCCTTGGCACTCGTGACGGGCTTTGTTTCACTTAGTTGGACAAGTCCACTCGCGCTATTCGGATTACTGCTTCTCATCCTAAATTCATATTGGATGGCGACATTCCTGGCATTCGTATGTGCGCGATACCGCGATGTCGAAATCATTATCCGAAACCTCTTGCAGCTTGCGTTTTTTGTCACGCCCGTGTTCTGGGATTACCACCGCATCGCCGACGATCGACAGTTCATCGTCGACTATAACGTGTTTTTCTATTTCATCGAAATCGTTCGCGGCCCATTGTTGGGAGAGCTGCCACCGCTTCGGTACTATGTTGTCGTGCTTGCCGTGACCCTTATTGGTTACGGCCTTGCTTTTCTGGTCTATCGCCGGATGCGCCGTCAGCTTGCGTTCTACGTGTAAACTCAGTCTTGCCGCCATGGTCCACATCCACGTCAAGAACATCGACGTCAAAATCCCGATTTACGACGCGAATGCGCAGCGCCTCATTCGGCTGCCGACATTCGGGCTCGCGAGAGTCGGATCGCGCTCCATCAGTCATGCCGGCAGTGCCGTTGTTATACATGCGCTAAACGATGTAAGTCTCGACTTGAATGAAGGTGATCGAGTTTGTCTGATCGGTCACAATGGCGCGGGTAAGACGACGTTGCTAAGAGTGTTGGCAGGCATCTATCCGCCGAGTGCGGGTACGATCCAAGTCACCGGCAAGGTTATCGCATTGCTCGGCAACAGCATCGCCCTCAATAGTGACGCTACCGGATACGAAAACATACGGCTCCTGGCCGAACTCTATAATTGGCCGAAAAAAAATCTGCCGGATTACATCAAGGATATCGAGGAGTTCACAGAACTGGGTGAGTATCTTTCTCTCCCCGCACGGGTTTATTCGGCCGGAATGCACGCACGTCTGTGCTTCTCCATAGCAACGATGCGATCACCCGATATACTGTTGATGGATGAAGGGATTGGAAACATTGACGCGCAATTTCAGGAGAAGGCTCACAAGCGTGTTGACCAATTTGTCAGCCAAGCGAAAATCATGCTGCTTGCTTCGCACTCTGTCGAACTTTGTCGCGCTATGTGCAACAAGGCTCTGCTCCTCTCGAATGGTAGGCAGATCTATTTTGGCGACATGGACGAAGCGTTTAAGCGATATGCCTATGGAACTAGCTAGCTGTGAACTTTCAGGAGGTTGTCCATTCGGTCCTGGCCGTTTCAGCCGCGTCGGCCACCGCATCACTGGTCGCCGCACGGAGCTATTTCAGCAGCCAAGGCGCAGGCTGGCAGTTCGTCCACGTCGCCATTGAGCCGACATCTTCCCTTCATCAGAGGAAGGGGAAGTGCCGTCGCATTCCTATTCGCCACTCGCGCGCAGCTCATGGTTTATGGATGTGATTACAATGCCAGCGTGACTCAAAGTGCGATCGCTACCGAAAGTAAGCTTAATTTTAATCGGTTTGCTTGTTTCAGAGGCTATAGCCTGCGCATCAACAACGATCTCGAAACGCCCTCCGAATCGATTCAGTTTCGCAGGCAGTTCCGGTCCGGAATCACCCCTTGGATTGAGGACTACCGTACGCGGCGCCAGCTCGCCGAAAATGTTTTGCTCTTCGCCCTCGAGGACAATGAAGGGCCACCGGCGCAGGTTGCTCGCGTCGACCTCCATCGATATACCGGTGCTGACCGTCCCCTCCTTGGACACCTCTTGAATCTTGACTGGAGGCTTCACAAACACGCGGTGCGGGATACCCATGATGTTCCCTGCGGCCAGCAACAAACGGTTCTCTGCGGTCCATGTCGACAGCTCGTCCCAATATTCCCTGATCTTCGTGTTCATCGGGTACGGCGCCTCGCGGCCACGGAGCGGATCGGTCAAAAGCACGATGTCGCTCTGTTCAATGAGTTCCAAAGCGATGTCACGTTCCGTCGCGAAGATCCCGTGCCCGAAGCGAGCCTCGAACGGCGTGAACCGGTGAAACTCCTCAAAACCAAAGAGTTGGAGTGTGCCCCGGTTGAAATAATCCACCACGCGATCAAATGATGCGATCGGCTTAGCGATACCATTCTCCAACACGTAATGCGCGGTTTTTGTGTTGAGCCGACTGATTTCCACGAGATCAGCCCGCGACATAGGCCACCAAGGGTTGATCCTTCCCCTGCTGACAAAAACATAAATTGCGAAGATCAGAGCAGAAATAGATAGCAGGCTTCCAATACGAATCGTTACCGCCTTCCGGAGCCCCGTGTTGACTCCGCGCCGCATCACCACGGGCATGGTCCCAGCCGGGCTCAGGCCAGTAAAAGGCAACATATCAACCAAACCTATTTGCAACAGCTTGCGCGGCCAAATAGCCGCACAAAACAACACCACAGTCAGAATGACGGGAACGACAACAATCGCGCCAACGACGGGGGACTTGCTGATATCAATTGTGAGGATGGCAAGAGGTGCAATCACAGCCACGCCGAGTGCGATAAACTCAAATCGGTAGTACCGCAGCCTCTTGACAAGATCGCGTGAGGAGGCTCGCTCGACAACGAATGCGCATACAACAACCCCAATAGCCAAAACAGCCAGAAGCCGTGCAGTTAGGTTGCCTATTTGATGCACGAAGAGGAACTTAGGATAGAATAACAAGTGGTCCAGAGCGGTGAACAATTGCGCCTCCTGGGCGCGAATGTATTTCTCTTCGCCCAGAAAGTGGCCAACAACATAGTAGCTATAAATTGCATCCCTTGCTAAAAAGAGGACAGGACAGACAAAACTAGCCGTTAGTAGACCGGATAAAAGGACGTTGCGAGCTCTCTGAATGGCGAGGCGACGGCCGAGAGGCTGTTTGATTGCGACGATAAAACTGATCAATAATGTTCCCAAAATAGCAGCAACATAAACAACGGTAAAAAAGCGCAGCAAAACCAAAAAAATTCCTACCACCCCGACAATGAGTGCGCGCTCGGTATCGCGAAAAGTTCTCGACCACACAATCAAACAGACCCAGATGCCGTATAGACAGAATGCAGCGAAATCGATGCGATAGTCATAAATCCCCCCGGCACCCATGACCGCGCCCATGAAGACGGCACCGCAGAGCAATAATAGCGCAATTGCAATCCAAGCGAGGTCCACGTTGCGCGTTCTATCGCGGACCACCGCAAACAGCACAAGTTGAAGCGCGAGAAAATGAACGAGGTTCAGGCTGATGATGGCCGTTCGCCACGGACCAATTATAACGCCAAGCAACGCACCGTAGACGGTGAACACCAACCCCGTTGCATGACGAGTCTGCAGCAACTCTTCGAGAAACGCCTGCCAGCCAGTGGCCTGAACGCGATCGATTAGCTCGTAGGTATCGAGATAATATGACGTTTGGTCGAAACTCCTGGGAAAATAGGGAGCGTATTGGTTGACCATAGCCCAATAGAAAACCGCAGCCTCGATTGCGAAAACGACAACCAGCCATAGGATATGTGTGCCAGCGAAAGGACCACGCGCTCCTTTTGACATAGAGAAGTTGGTCATCGGTCGGATCCGATTGAATGTCTATGTGGGTTTACAACACACGTCGGTTGGAGAAACGGAAGCTTCACATCCCTGTTCTTGAATGGACAGTCAAGGTGAGACTTCGCTTTTCATCCCAGGTCAGCCGCAAAATCTTGGATCGGTAGATGGACGTCAGGAATACAACCATTAGGTGTTCTTCGACCCAACTTCGAAATCCCGAAGCTCTTGCCGTTCGGATAGGCCTCGATTTGGCGCGTTGCGTTCGCTTCTGGCAAACTGTGCGAAGGTCAAAGGTTGACTTGAGGTGTCACTCGCTGCTCTGTATCACACGCCACATACTGCGCCAAAAAGAGCGAGAACCGCATCACGACATCATGGGAGACATTTCACCTCAAATCATCTTGCCTTCCCCGAATAGCGCGAATGCGGCCGAGCAGGCAGTATGGACCGGCCAGGCATTCGTCGTGGGGACAGCAACCGAGCGGATCTTATCCTATCCGGTACGGGACTCCGGCTGGAACGACGGTATTGCGCGTTTTCATCGGCAAGAAGCTGCCAGCGATCACTTTATTGACATCGCCTCGCGCGCCCACGCAATGAAGGAAGTCAAGCGGTCAGTCGCGCTAACGCCCTCGGTGATCCTGGAGATTGGATGTGCAGCGGGACATTTTTTGCGCGAGCTCCTTCAACAATTGCCCGGGCATGTCATCATCGGTTCCGATTATACACTCGACACCTTGCAGGAAGTCGGCTCAAACATACCGTCTGTTCCGCTACTTCGGTTCGATCTGAGTCAATGTCCGCTACCTGACGACTTCGCCGATGTTGCGATTCTGTTAGATGTTTTGGAACACATCGAAGATGACGAAGGCGCAGTGGCCCATCTTTCCCGAATCTTGCGACCCGGTGGTGTTGCCATCATTGAGGTTCCGGCGAAAGCTGCGCTCTTCGATATCTATGATCGCGTGCTTATGCACTTTCGACGCTACGACATGCATCGGCTGACGCGACTTTTGCGCAAGGCCGGCTTCACGATCGAACGTCACTCGCATCTCGGCTTTTTCCTATTTCCAGCCTTCTATGTTTCGAAGCGTCTCAACCAGTTACGCTATCCGGCTCGACCGGGCGTGGATGAAATGCGGATCGTGTCCAAAATGATCTCCACAACACGATCGAGCTCACTGATGCGCTACGTCATGGTCGCAGAGAGTGCGTTACGCGAGCACGTCTATCTGCCCGTCGCCATTCGTTGCCTCGTGACCTGCCAAAAATTGGGCAATTTGTAGGCCGTGAGCACTTGTCGGACAGAATGAGCTAATTGCGTAAGAGAGGATTGCTGACTCATCGTGGCCCGGTTGAGGAGCAACGATGAGACGTGCGAGCAAGCGCATACAGGAGGCAACGCGGAATACTTCAGCAGTTGGTACTTCGCCCATTCATCCCACAGATTCGACCCTTTAAAGCGCTGCGGGTGGCCCATCGAGAGCGCGCCCAGCACAACTCTGAAATCCCGAAGCTTCTGCCGCTCGGATCGGCCTGAATTGGCGGCTTGCGTTTCGCTTCTGGCAAACTGGCGCGAAGGTCAAAGATTGACTTGGGGTGCCACTCGCTGCTCTGTATGATGCCATACACTGCGCCAAAAGAGCGGGAAGCGCACCTACCACATCATGGCAGATATTCGTGCAGCCCGACCACGTGCGCAGAGACTTCCCGTCAATTGGCATCTTGCTCTCCTCCTCGCGCTGTGTGTGGTCGAGGCGATAGTATTCTTTTGGACCGTGCTCAACCGCGTTACCGCCAATTTTCCGATCGGTTTCGATCAGCTGTCCTACTTTGCCTACACCTACGATCTGATCGCGCGAACTATGTCTGGCGGGTGGATGGTTCTTATTGACGAGTTCTTGCAACCCCGCCAAGCGAACGGGATTTCGTTCACGGTGCAGGGCGCATTGCTTGGCCTTCTATTCGGTTCAAATCGGGCCGTGTTGCTGAGCTTGAATCTCGCATACTTCCTTGCGGCCCAGATCATCCTGTTCCAGACCGTACGCGGGCACACGAAGAACGTCGAGTCCGCGTGGATCGCAGTCGCACTGTTCACTGGCTGCAGTACCATTTTCCATCAGGGCGGAATCTATTATTTCATGATCGACTTCTCCGCGATGTGCTTGTACGGCATTTTGGCCTGCCTCATTGTGTGGTCAAGAACGTTTCTCGAGACACGACGCATTTGGCTCATTGTAGTCGTTGCTGCTCATCTAATTATCATGCGCTTTTTCGTCGTTCTCTACTTTGCCGGCATCATGTTCGGCTTACTGCTCTTCGCGGCCGCGGGCCTTCGCTCTCCCTCGTCCGCTTGGCGCGCAATTGCAAAAAAGCGCGTAACAAACATAGTTATTGCTGGATCGCTGACAGCCATGCTCGTACTTCCAATCCTCTTTCTCGCCAGACAAGGAATCTACAACTATTACGTAATTGGCCATGTGATCGGCGTAGAGAAGTATATCCGTGCTGATCAATTTGGTTTGCACGGACTGCTAGATCACGTCTTCCATTATCCAAAATCCGTATCGGAGCACCTCGGCCGCTCGGTTTTCATCGTCTTGAGTATTTTGTCGGCGACCGCGCTGATCAGCGCGTATCGATTCGATCATGCGTGGACTCATCGAGTGCTTGCGCGGCTGCACCGCTATCGCGCCGAGTATTTCGCCCTGGGCCTTATGATCGTCGTCCCGATCGTCGTGCTCACTCTCAATGTTCACAAATCTCCGCTCGTCGGAAATATCGTGCTCATACCATTGATTCTGACCTTTGCCCTAGTCCTCGGTGCCGTTGGACGCCATGCTGCGCCGCCGCTGGGAAAAGACGTCGAGGCGCGCTGGCCCTGGTTTCTGCGCCTCACCTCCTCGCAGCCTGTTGAACGGATTTGGACTGCTGCTTCGAAGCACTCAGCCAAAGCTATCATCACCACGTTCGTCGCGGTTGCCCTATTGACCACTTTCGCGACGCGAGGACTTAGCTACAAGGATCCGACATCCCAGTCGGATTATGCTGCTATCACACAATTGAATACCGCGATCGGTCATTACGTCATCGACAATAAGCTTCTGAAGCCAACGTTTTCGATCGATCGCGTTGTTGGCTATCTGAACTGGGGCACCTTGCGGCTCGGGAACTTTGAAGTGCTGCGGACCTGGATCGATTTTGATCCTCGCTTTGGGGCCGGGAGCTATGGAATCTTCGCAACGCCGCGCGAGGTCGCATTGAAACTCATCAAGGACAGCGACATCGTGGTACTCACCGACCCCGTCCAAGCACGAGATCCGACCTTGCCAATCGATCGAAAGATCATCGAATATTGGGACGAGCTCGATGCCTGGACAAGGCGCAATCGCGTTTTGCTGACATCAGCCGATGTCTACGGCGTCCCGCATCGCGTTTATGTGCGGGACCTCGATCGGACGACTGCGCACAACTAATGACAACCGGCTTCGAGGGGCCTGACCCCCGGTGGCTACACTGGACTGCGGTTTAGTTGACACATGCTTAGGCTAATGGCAGATCGTGAACAGACTCATCACCTAGGAAAGATCGGTGAAGATCAGCATCATCACTCCCTCGCTCAATCAGGCTCCGTTCATCGAACGGAGCATTCAAAGTGTGCTCGCTCAGCAGTGGAGGCCCTTAGAGTACATAGTGTTCGACGGCGGCAGCATCGACGGCACTCTCGACATTCTAAAGAAGTACAACGCTCAACTCCGGTGGGTATCCGAGCCCGACAAAGGGCAGTCCGATGCGGTCAACAAAGGCATCAGGACGGCTACTGGCGATGTCATCGGGTGGCTTAACTCCGATGACATCTATTATCCGGGGGCGGTTAAGCTTGCGGCCGAATTCCTGGCCGCACGTCCTGAGCTCGACGCCGTCTATGGGATGGCGGATTACATTGCGGCCGACGATAGCATCATCGATAGCTACCCGACGGAGCCATGGCATTTTCCGCGCTTGAAGGACGTGTGTTTCATTTGTCAGCCGGCTCTCTTCTTGCGGCGATCCGTTTTTGAACGGCACGGCTATCTCGATACCAATCTGCATTACTGCATGGATTACGAATATTGTCTTCGGCTTGGACGCGCCGGAGTCCGTTTCGGTTATCTGGAAACCAAGCTAGCCGGTGCTCGCATGTATGTCGGGAACAAGACGATCAGTGGTAGGACGGAAGCATATACCGAAATGATCGAGATGTTCCGGCGAAGTTTCGGAACAGTTCCAGATTCCTGGTTGTTCGGCTACGCGCACATGATCGCAAAGAAGCGTCCCGACGTGGACGAGCACCCCACACGCTTTTTGTTCGAGAAGGGGGTGCGGTCGATTGGGGCGGCGCTCCGATGGAACCGGAGCATCTCGCCCAACATGATATACCGGCTCTTGCGTGGGATACCGAAAAAACTCCTTGGAAGAGAAGAAAAACAAACCTCCACAATTGGATCCAAGCCTTCTTGGTGGTGGAATTGAATCAAGGAGCTTGTCAATATTCCGAGGCGGCCTCCGGCGCTTAGCAACGCCGCCAGCGCATCGTTTCGATCCTTCTATTCGCTGCGCTTTACCTGCGTGAGCGGAAGTGAGGTCAGGAGGCATCGGTTCACGATGAAAATCAGTGTAATCACCGCGACACTCAATAGCGCGGAGTTTCTGCACGAATGTGTAGCCAGTGTCCTGCGCCAGGGAGGCGGTGAAGTCGAGCATATTATTGTGGATGGGGGCTCGACGGACGGTACCCTGCAGATTGCACGAGCAAATCCTCATCTTCTTGTAATCGTGCGACCGGGATGCAGTATTTATGAAGCGTGGAACATCGGATTGGACGTTGCGACCGGAGATCTCATCGGTTTCTGCAACAGCGACGACTATTACGCTTCAAATGCGTTTGCACGGATACGGCAAACGGCCGTCGCTCGTCTCGACGCCTGGATGATCAGCGGCAAAGCCCTGCAATTCATGCGTGATTCAACAGGCACTGAGGTGATTCTGACTGAACATTTCGACAAAGTGCCCAACCGGTTCCATCTCGAGGATCTCGATGTTTTTGGGCCAGCTCCCAATGCGCGATTCTTTACAAGGAAGTTGATCTCGCGGATCGGAAAATTCGACACCCGCTTTCGGCTCGGCTCCGACTGCTCCTATCTGATGGAGATCGCATTATTGCGGCTGCCAGTGGCACATGTGCCCGACGTGGTTTATTACTACCGGTCTCATGACAAATCTGCGTCGCTCGGCGGCAACATTGATGGCCTGACAACAGGCTTGGATGAGAAGCTGATGATCGCCAACGAGTTCATGAAGAACCACCGTTTGCAACCCACGGAATTGCGCCATTTGCGTCGCGCCATGGCCCTGCAGTTCAATTCCGCACTGGTAGAGGCTGTCAGGAGAGGACACTGGCGTGTCGCGACGACCCTGGCTGGCAGACTGCGGTTGCTCGGTGCAGCCGGCCCGATTGCGGTCTTCGGTGAGACTTGCCGGTTTGCGGGCCGCTTCGTAGCGAAACGCGCGGGGCGGTTGGCTCAAGGCCGGGGCCGCGCTTAACGCCGATTCTTCGAGGCCAACGTGACGGCCGAATCACTGGTTGAAAGCGCGAGCTGAGGCCGCGTGGCCAGCCCAACGGCGAATATCTTCTAAATTGGCCGTTTTTACGCCTCACTGACCCGGTTTAATTTGGGCACGTGCCCATTTTTGACGAGACCAGAGGACCTATCCCCCATCCCATGCGTATTCTGCCGTTTGTCGCACTAATCTTCTCCGCACTGTTGGCCGCGTGCGCGTCGGAGATTTCAAATCCGCTCATGGGAGGGCTCTTCGTCGATCCTGGCAAATATGAGTTTTTTTCCTGCGAGCAAATCGCTGACCACCGAAAAGGTGTGGCGGCCCGGGAGCAGCAGTTAAAGCTTCTGATGGACAAGGCCGAGAAGGGGACCGGAGGGGCGGTGGTCAATGTGATTGCCTACAAGGGCGAGTACGTGATGGCCCAGGATGAACTCAAGTTGATCGACGCAACCGCGCGCGACAAAAAATGCAAAACCCCGGAGAATTGGAGCAGCACTTCCGCCATCAGGTGAGGGACCCTGCAGACTTAAATTAGGACACAAGGCTCGCAATTAGGACACTACCGAGACGCCCAAATTGGAAAACCCCGGGACCGTGGTTGGTCACCGGGGCTTTCTTGTGCAGCGTCAATCATGACTCTGGCGAATCATGATCACTCGCAAATCTAGTTCTGCGCTCTCATTTCGGCAACAGTGTAGAAAAAAAATTCCACAACCGTGACATTTTTGCAAATTGAAGACGGGCCACGAGGCTTGGAAGGCGGGCCCGGAATCCGTAGTCAAGCCGTTCACTAGCCGATCGAATGGCCGAAACTCTCGGGACATCAACCAGGCTGCGATTTGAGGCGACCTCACCCTTATGGAGGATTTCCAGGAGGCCCCTGGGGTCCCCGAGGTCCAGGGGGTCCCTGGGGGCCTGCGGGGCCTGTTGCGCCGACCGGGCCTGCTGGGCCTGCCGGGCCGGCGACACCGGGATCACCTTTATCGCCCTTTGCTCCCGCGGGACCTGGAGGCCCTGCGGGCCCGGCAGGCCCCCGAAACCAATCGCAGCCGCCCAAGCTGAGCGTCATCACTAAAGCCGAGAACAACAATATTTTTTTCATAACCCAGTCCTCCCATTTCCGAGACTGCGTCGGCTCACGGGTCAGCGTCAAGTTTTGATGAAAGGGACAAGATAAAGCCCCGGGCGCGCGCATTGGGGCAAGCGGCCGGGGCAGGATTGGGTTGTATTAACGGAGTGAGATGCTACGCGTCACGCTCTTTGTCCTTGTGACATTTCCACAAACTGGGGCGATTATCCGGTCCTGGATAATTCCCATAATTCGGACAGCCGCGGGGACAGCGGCTACGGTTTAGTTGCCTCGCCCAGGGCGGTGTCATCGGTTGGCGTGGGTGGCCGACACTGCATCCTGCGAAGCCGCATCCTGCGAGGCCGCGCCCAGGGGTAATTCGTGTCGCAGAACACCGATCAACGTAGTAGCCCACGCCCGGTGACCGTCATAGTTCAAGTGGCCTGCCCCTTTGTGGATTCCGAAGCCATGCAGCCGCGGTATCTCGGCGGGTCCACCCACAACTTCGGCAACGGCAGCAGACCAATCGATCAAACGGATTCCACGGTCGGTGAACTCACGGTCCATGGCTAAAATCAGGTCGGCCCGCGCGGAGGTTGCCGGACAATCGTGCGGCGGCAGCGGTATGTCGCGAACGGCATAGAGGACCCGAACGCCATGAATACGCACGCTCTGCGCCAAATCGTCCAAGAACCGTGCAGTGGCCGCCCAGAGCAGCTCCGGACGATGGTCA
>Ga0310914_10003075_pt1 | contig 11440 bp, 12 predicted proteins | sample GREbulkMGAN108_FD_203450 | JGI IMG/M metagenome (GOLD analysis project Ga0310914, IMG submission 203450) | Lab enrichment of tropical soil microbial communities from Luquillo Experimental Forest, Puerto Rico - GRE.bulkMG.AN108 | ecosystem: Environmental > Terrestrial > Soil > Tropical forest >...
CCAAGCTCGTGCACGCGAATCCAGGAATGCGTGAGTTTTTCGTGGCACACGGGCTGCCGGCCTATTTCGTGTCGCTCTCGGGGATACTGGAGACGTTTGGAGCACTGGTTTTGACTTTGGGACTGTTCACCAGGCCGACGGCGTTGCTGCTGGCGATCGAAATGGGAGTGGCAATCTGGAAGGTGCACAGCACGCACGGAATTATGGCAGTGAAAGAGTATGAGTTTCCTTTGGCGGTGGGAGCGGCTTGTTTCGCGCTGGCGACCATCGGAGCGGGCGTTATTTCCATAGACCACTTGATTCTTGGGGATGGTGGGAAGAAAAGAGCGGTGAAGAGAAGTAAGGAATAGAGAACCTCAGAGAATAGAGCCAGCGGTTTCCGAAATTCTCGCTTCGCGGCGTTAAGGATGCGCTGCGGGAACGAATTGTAAGGACTTTCAAATCTGAGCCGTGGTGGTTGGGACGCCGACGGAGACCGACGCCGGAGCCACGGGCAGCACGATCCACAAAATGACGTAGACAAGGAGTCCGGTGCCCGCGAAAAGGACCGCGAGCAACCAGAGAACACGGACCAGAGTCGGATCAAGGTCGAAATAATCGGCCAAGCCGGCGCAAACGCCGCCGATTTTCTTGTCTCGGCTTGAACGCATAAGGCGTTTCGGAGCCGCTGGGGCACCCGCGGACTCAAAACCAGCTTGCTTGGCGCCGCAGTTGTAGCAGAATTTGGAACCTTCGGCGATTTCCTTCCGGCAATTGGTACAAAGCATAAGCCACCCCCACAGAGCGGTACAGTCTTGATTCTAAATGGAAATACGCAAACCGGCGGCAAAATGTTTCGCGCCGATCGGGAAAACTGGCTAGAAGGCTGACCTTGAGGGAGATGCGTTTTAGTACTCGAGGAGGTGGTGGATGGCGCCAGTGATGTCGCCGGTCTGAGGAAGGATGGCGTCTTCCAGCTTAGGGTGGTAAGCGCAGAAGGTGTCCATGGCGGCGACACGCTTGACCGGGGCGTCGAGTTCTTCGAAGAGTTCTTCGGCGATGCGGGCGGCGATTTCAGCGCCATAGCCCCAGCTCAGCATGTCTTCGTAGGCAACGACAACGCGGTGAGTCTTGCGAACTGTGGCGGCGATGGCTTCCCAATCGTAAGGCGAGAGGGAGCGGAGGTCGAGAATCTCGACGGAGACGCCTTCGCGCTCGAGGACGGCGGCAGCGACTTCGGCGCGATGAACAACAGCTCCATAGGTGATGATGCCAACCTGGGTGCCTTCCTTGACGAGCCGCGCCTTACCGAAGGGAATGGTGAAATCCGGACCGGGGTATTCGGAACGATTGTAGGGCTGGCGGTAGAGATGTTTGTGCTCAAGGAACATCACCGGGTCATCGCAGCGAATGGCGGTGCGGAGGAGTCCTGCGACGTCGAGCGCGGTGGAAGGCATGACCACGCGCAGTCCGGGGCAATGCGTGAAGATCGATTCGCCACTCTGGCTGTGATAGACAGCGCCTCCGGTGAGATAGCCGCCGATGGCGACGCGGATCACCGAAGGGCATTTGAAATGGCCGCTGCTGCGCCAGCGAAGAACGCAGAGTTCGTCACGAATCTGCATCATGGCGGGCCAGATGTAGTCGAAGAACTGGATTTCTGCAACCGGTTTCAGGCCGCGCGTGGCCATACCGATAGCACGGCCGACAATGCTGGCTTCGGCGAGAGGCGCGTTGAAGACACGGTCGGCTCCGTACTTGCGCTGCAAGCCCGCGGTGGCTTTGAAGACGCCGCCCTTCCCTTTCACTTCGCGGAGAGCGTCTTCGCGGCTGACATCGGCGACGTCTTCACCGAACAGGGTGATGCGCTCGTCGCGCGCCATTTCGTCCTGCAGCGTGGCGGCGACCATTTCCACCATGGTTTTCGGAGCGGCCTGGAATTTCGGCTCGACGGCGAAAGCGGCGGAGGTCGGATCAATGTCCGGTGAATAGATGAATTGGGGGATGGAGGAAACTTCAGGAGGCTCGGCGGCAAGGGCCTGGTCGGCAGCTTCGCGGACCTCTCGATCCACCTGGGCTTCGAGGGCTTCGATTTCTTTCTGGTCCATCAAGCCTTCGCGAATCAGGAACAAGGAAAATTTGGAAAGAGGGTCGCGGCGCGCTTCGGCTTCGCGTTCCTCGGGCGTCTTGTAGAGCTTTTCGTCGTCGGAAAGTGAATGCGAATAAGGACGCGTGACGCGCGCGTGAACCAGTCCGGGCCCACGACGCTCGCGAACGTAATGGATGGCTTCCTTGCAGACGGCGTAGCTTTCGAGAGGATCCGTGCCGTCGCAATCGGCGAGGTGCAGGCCGGGAAAACCCTTCAGCAGGCGGGAGATGCTGCCGCCCGCGGTTTGCACTTCGATGGGGACGGAAATCGCGTAGCCGTTATCTTCGACAAGATAAAAGATCGGAAGTCTTTTGGCGCAGGCCACGTTCAGGGATTCCCAGAATTCACCTTCGCTGGTGGCGCCGTCTCCGGAAGAGACATAAACAATTTCCTCGGGCTCGTGATTGACAAACTCGCCGAGTGGCGCTTTTTTGGCTTGCGAGAGGGCTTTCGGGTGATGCTCGTAATACAGAGTGGCTTCGGCGGCGCCGACTGCCTGGACGTACTGCGTGCCGGTGCAGGAAGACTTGCTGACGATATTGAATTTTGCGTGGCCCCAATGGGAAGGCATTTGGCGACCGCCCGAACTTGGATCGTCTTTCGCGCCGACGGCTTGAAGAAGAGTCTCCAGTGGCGTTACACCCAGCATCAGGCACAGCGCTCGATCGCGATAATAGGAGTAGATCCAGTCCACGCCGGGGCGCAAAAGAAGACCGGCGGCGGCGGTAACCGCTTCGTGGCCAGCGCTGGATATCTGGAAATAGATCTTGTTTTGCCGCTTGAGCTGAATCTCCCGGTCATCCAAGCGCCGCGAGAGGAACATCGTGCGGTAAAGATGGATGAGGGTTTCGCGATCGAGGCCCTGATACTTTGGGGCTTCCAACTTGGCTACTTTGACGCGAGTTTGTACTGCCATTCGGTCTGCCCTCGTGTTGGATTGGGAGAATTTTTGCCGCGAATCTTAATTATACCGAACCTCCACGCAAGCTGATACGGGTACATTGGATGAGTAACCCTGGAACCCAGGTACTACGAAAGATCCTCGAACTGCTTCTCTATATCGGAAAACTTTGCGTCGCCGGCCTTTACGACAGCCGGGGAGGCGGCCTGAAACGGCTCCTCCGAGGGGATACGCTCGACCCAACGCTGCTCGGAGAGCTTTTCATGGCTGGAGAAGGCCAGACGCACGAATAACTTCACGGTTTCGTTGGAGGCAGGCGAAGGCTCCTCGGGCTTGGTTTTGCTCTTCCCTTTTGCCTTTCCGGGTTTTTCGGAATTCTCGGATTTGGAACCATCGCCAGAAGAATTGGCGGCGATGCGCTCGAATTTATAGAGAAGTTTCTTGTCCAGGCGGAAGGCTTGCTTCCAACCTTCGAGCTTGTGGCGCGCCTGCTGAGCTTTCTCTTCGTCTTTGGCGAAGTCAAACTGGATATAGATGTGGGGCATAACGGGAGTTTGCAACCGGCGCGAGACTAAGTCAAGAAAGGTGAATGATTTCCACAACAACCAAATTGGCGGTTGATGCGTGTTTTCAAGGGCATAGCTGGGAACCAAGAATTGGAGTATTCTGGCGACTCGACCTATGAAGTCATCGCTCCAAGGACCCGGCACTGCGCGAAGAATGATTGGAGGGTGGTTGTGCCTGGTGGCTGTGGTTTTGCTCTGGGCGCCCTTGTGGGCTTCGGCGTGGCAGGCGAGTGAGATGGCCTGCTGCTACCGGAACGAGTGCCCTGTGCATGGACATGCGGCCGGAAAGCATTCCGGGAAGAGTCAGGCTGCCGCAAAAGAAAATGCTCCGATAGAATGCGGCCATGAGAATCCAACTGGACTCATGGCCTGCCGGATGTCCTGCTGCCAGGACCAGAGCCATTCCTTTGTCGCAGCGGTGATGTTCCTGCTGCCGGAGCCGGCGGTCATTTCCCTTCCGCTTGAGTCTGCCACTGTGGTTTCAGCTTCGCGGGCAAAGATTATTTCGCATTGGTTTGAACCTCCTTCACCCCCTCCTCGAGGCGTTCTCTCCGTCGCGTAATTCTCCCATTCCTTGTATTCGTTGCCGGGCCATGAGAGCCCGCCACGGCGATTTGCCGCAAGAGTTTTATTCATGCTTCGACGAGGAGTCATTCTTTCAGTTATTTTTCTGGTATCGGCCGACGCGGTGCTGGCCACCGCTTTCGGCAGCGTACGCGGAGTGGTGCACGATCCGCAACATCGCCCGGTTGCGGGAGCGCGCGCGACGCTGCAGGCGAGCAACTCGGCTTACAAGCAGGAAGCGGATACGAACGCGGAGGGGGTTTTCGAATTCCAGGCGGTGCCGCTCGGCCAATACACTGTGACTGTGGAGGCGCAAGGATTCCTGAAACAAGTGCAAACGCTGCTTGTGGTCGCGGACGCGGCACCGGTGCTGCACTACCCGATGGTAGTGGCGTCGACCGCAGAAAAAGTGACCGTGACAGCTTCGCCGGAGGATCTGAACCCGGATGAGCCACGCAGAGACGTATTTATTGATCAGCACCAGATATCCCGCTATGCGGGGGTGGACGCCAGCAACAGCTTCAAGATCGTCACCGAATTCGTGCCGGGCTCGTATATGGTGCACGACCAACTGCACGTGCGCGGCGGCCATCAGGTGACCTGGGCGATCGATGGCGTGCCCATACCGAACACCAATATTGCCTCAAACGTTGGCCCTCAATTCAACCCCAAAGACGTTTCTTACCTGCAGGCAGAGACAGGGAGCTATGCCGCGGAATATGGCGACCGTATTTACGGCGTCTTCAATGTAGCCCCAAAGAACGGCTTTGAGCGAGACAAGCAGGCCGAACTTATTGCCAGCTACGGCAGCTACAACGGGACGGACGACTGGTTGAGTTTCGGGAATCACACGGAGAAATTTGCATACTACGCGAGTATCAGCGGCAACAGCACGGAATGGGGACTCGAGCCGCCAACGACGGAAAACCTGCACAACCAGGCGATGGGGGGAGGTGGATTCACTTCCCTGCTCTATAACCCGACGACGAGAGACCAGTTGCGTTTCGATGCAGGTGTGCACCTGGACTACTTCGAGGTGCCGAATGATCCGGAAATGCAGGTAGCAGGAGTAAATGACCGTCAGAGGGAACAAGACATCGCCGTGGTTGGCACCTGGGTGCGGACCATCAACCCAAATCTGTTGTTCGTGCTGTCGCCGTTTTATCACTTCAATCGCGGGGTTTACGACGGCGGGATCGGTAGCGCCTCCTTTGCGGCAGACAATCGTGGCTCGAATTATGAGGGCGGACAGGCGACTGTTTCCTGGATCAACAAAAGGAACAATGTGCGCGCCGGAGTTTATGCGTTCGCGCAGCAGGACAATTCGTTTTTCTCCCTGGTATCGACCGAGAGGGTGCAACCTACAGGGAATCTCGAAGCGCTTTTCGTTGAGGATCAGTTCAAGGCGGCTTCCTGGCTGACGTTGAGCGGCGGCCTGCGATTCACGCACTTCAGCGGGCAGATCACGGAGAATTCGCCGGATCCGCGGATCGGCACTGCCATTCAGATCCCGCGGTTACACTGGGTGCTCCGCGCGGCTTATTCTTATTATTATCAGGCCCCGCCCCTGGACACGGCTTCCGGATCGTTGATCGGCAATTCCGGTTGTGACGGCTGTGCGTTTCTGCCGTTGTATGGGGAGCGCGACATTCAGGAGGAATACGGGATCGCCATTCCCATTCGCGGGTGGACTTTCAACGAGACTTATTTTCATACTTCGGCCAGAAACTTATTTGACCATGATGTCCTGGCCAATTCGAATATTTTTCTGCCGTTGACGATTCAAGGTGCGGTGATCAGCGGGCTGGAAACCACGTTGCGCTCCCCGCTGTTGCTGCACCATTATCACGCGCACCTGGTGTATTCGAACCAGAAAGCGGAAGGAGTGGGAGGGGTGACGGGCGGATTGACGAATTTTTTGCCACCGCCGGATGGGCTTTTCTATCTGGATCACGATCAGCGAAATACGCTTTCCGCCGGGGTCGAGGGCGATCTGCCATGGCGGAGTTTTGGGAGCCTGGCGATCAATTACGGCTCGGGATTTCTGAATGGCAACGGGCCGAGTCACCTGCCCAGTTATTACACGCTGGATCTGTCGCTCGGGAAAAATTTCGGCGAGAGCTTTACGGTGCGCTTTGTGGGGACGAATATCACCAGCCAGCGGTATCTGTTGGATACCAGCAACACGTTTGGCGGCACACACTATGCGGATCCGCGCATGCTGGCGGTGCAGGTGCGCTACCGGTTCCACTACTGAGGAGAGGCCTTGAAAAGGACAATTGTGGCTGTTGCATCGCCACGACTTGCTGGATTGCGGGCTGTTATGCGACACCGGTGAAGCATTACGCGATACAGGGGGAAGTGATTTCCGTGGAGGTGCCAAGAGAGATGATCCGGGAAAGCATGGGGAGATTCCTGGCTTAATGCCCCGATGACGATGGACTACAAGGTGGCAGAGGAAAAGCAGATCGCATCAGTAAAGCCGGGTGATACCATCAGCGCGGACCTGGTGGTGGGCGAGAATATCGGGCACTTGGAGAAGATTGTGGTGGTGAAAGCCTCGCCGGCATTGCCGCCCGGCGCACCTTGGGCGAAATAGCAATTGATGATGAAAATTGTTCAGGAGACTAAAAACCTCTTTCCACTCACGCGGTTCGGGATGGTCAATTGTTTTCTAGTGAAAGAACACGATGGCCTGACGCTGGTGGATACAAATATGTTTGGCACCACAAGAGCAATCCTTGGCGCGCCCGTAAGGCTCCTTTGCCAATTCGCAAGATTCTTCTGACTCATGCTCATTTTGACCATGCTGGTTCCGTGGATGATCTTGTAGATGGTTTGCCAAAGATCGAGTTGGTAATCGGCACCAGGGAAGCAAGGCTCTTGGCTGGCGATTTTTCCCTCGAACATGGGGAGAGACCGGATAGAACCTGTTTGGGTTGCCCGCGTGAATTCAAAGCCCACGCAGCTGTTAAGCGACGGTGACCGAATTGGCTTGCCGGCTCAACCGGTCGATGCAACACCATCTAATCAGTTGATCCGACCATACTTCCCCTGGAGAACCGATCTGTTTGGCTGTACTCGGTAAAAACCTAGCCAGTAGCGTTCCGGCTGATCTAACCTAGCGAGCGATTTTAGCCTTATTTCAATGCAAGGCGGGTTCGAGCTGAGTGTTGCGTCGACCCATTGAGACCACCGGCTCGCTTCAGGCGATCCATTGCCCTGGTCACACACCCGGGCGCATGGCCTTTTTCGATCTTCGAGATAATTCCCTGATTGCTGGGGACTCCTTCACGACCCAAACGGGCCTACTGGCAGCCGGCGTGTTCAGCGTTGTATTTCCGTTCTCCCGGCTTTGTTCTTGTGGAATACGGCGCTCGCCGCGGAAAGCGCAGAGAAACTTCGATCGCTGCTGAAACCAAGTTTGCTGAGCGTCGGTCACGGGGAAACGCTCACTTCTCCGTTGAGCGAGATGGATCACGCCATAGCGGTCGCGTTCCAGCAACATCCGCGGAGGAAATCAAGTTAGCTTGGATTTGTAGTGAAGGTTAGGTTGAGGTCCTTAGCGCTCCTTGTCAGATCGCCGAAGGATGACGAGGTCTCGCCCACAACCAAGGGTGTTGATCGCGGTGTTCGGAGCCATCGGGACTTTGGCGCGTTACGGACTGCAGGGCCTGGTGCGTGGCGGGCTACGGATCGTCGAGCGTGTATCACACGGACAAACTTCTGCGGCTGTCGCAGGATCTGCCTATCATTCTCGAAATCGTAGAATCGCAGGAGCGCATCGAACAGATTCTTCCCCGGATGGACGAGATGCTGGACGGCGGGCTGATTACGCTCGAAAAGGTGCGCGTGATTCTCTACAGACCTGCCTCGCGCTGAGACGGTACACTGACACCCGTGGATTCCGGCAAAGCTATCCCTAAGACGGAAGTTTCTTCGCACTGGCTCAACCGAACCGTGTTGGGCGTTGGGCTGACGAGCCTTTTCAGCGATTGGAGCCATGAAATCGCGACGGCCGTGTTGCCTGCATTTTTGGCGGCGATTGGAGCCGGCCCTGCTTGGCTTGGAGCGATTGAAGGCCTTGCGGATGGGCTGTCGAGCTTCGCGAAGTTGGGAGCCGGGCACTACACGGATCACTTGAAGCGCCGCAAGCCGCTTGCGGTGTTCGGTTATGCGTTTACGGCGCTGGCTACAGCTTCGTTCGCGTTTGCCACGCAGGCGTATCACTTGCTGATCGGACGGGCCGCGGCGTGGCTGGGGCGCGGCGTTCGCTCGCCGGCAAAGAAGGCTCTCCTCGCGGCGGATGTTTCGCCTTCGGCGTATGGGCGAGCCTTTGGCCTGGAGCGGTTGATGGATACGGTGGGCGCGATCGGCGGGCCACTGACGGCATTGTGGCTGCTGAAAGTCATGAATCATTCCTACCGAACGGTGTTTCTCTGGACATTGCTGCCGGGGCTAATTGCAGTTGCCTGCTTCTGGCTGCTGGTGCGGGAGAAGCCGATCGCTGCACGCAAACAAGTGTCTTTTTTTAGCGGGCTGCGCGCGTTGCCAGGAACGTTTCGGCGATTTTTGTTTGGTGTCGGCATATTTGGCGCTGGCGATTTTTCGCATACCCTCCTGATTCTTTATGCGACGCGAATGCTTTTACCGCAGCACGGTATGGCGCGCGCCGCGAGCCTCGCCGTGGGGTTGTATACGCTGCACAATGTTTTTTACGCCGGATCGGCGTACTTGAGTGGGTGGATCAGCGACAACGTGCCTCATCGCAAGGTGATCCTTGCGGCGGGGTATGCGCTTGCGGGCGTGACGGCGATTCTGCTGACCACTTCGCCGCACTCGCTGTGGGTGTTAGGCATTCTGTTTGCGCTCGCCGGGCTCTATGTGGGGACGGAAGAGGCGCTGGAAGATTCGCTGGCGGCGGAGCTGATTCCCAAAGAGCAGCACGGCATGGCGTTTGGCACCCTGGCCGCGGTGAATGCGGTCGGAGATTTTTCATCAAGCTTACTGGTTGGCCTCTTATGGTCGGCGGTCTCGGTCAAGGCGGCTTTTTCAGTATCGGCCGTGCTCTTCTTTCTGGGAGCGATCGTGATCCTTCGACTGCGCAAGTAGCACGCGAGAGGTCGCTCTTAGGTCGAGTCTTTGTTTAAGGCGGCTTTTGAGGCGCGCATGCGACGCAGCACTTCGGCATGCAGGTAGTTGCGAAGATTTTCCGGGACGATGCCCGGGGCGGCGAGTTCGCGAAGATCGGATACCGTCAGATGCGGCAGAAAGGCGAGCACGGTGGCCAGGGGCGCGGAAGAATTGCGGACGAGTGCCAGGCGGACGTTGTAGGTCTGCGACCATTTCGGATGAGCTGCAATGGCTTGCACGGCGCGCAGTTGTGTCTTTTCGCGCGCCAATGCCTTGAGCACTTGCGATTCCGTCAGAAACGGATTGTTGAGGGCCACAGCTAGAACTTTCGGATGCCCTTCGGCAACGAGCGCACCCGCAACGCGCGTTGGCCCGCGACGCGCGAGGGCAATTTTTTGTCCCAGGGGAAGCTGCGGCAAGCGAGCAACGACCTGATCTTCCGCATGGCGCTTGAGTTCCGGAGCAACCCACGAAGATAGCGAGAACTGGACCAGATCCATGAGGTAAATGTCTTTGAGCAGGCGCAGTGCGATGAGACGAGGCGCACGGGGATGAAAGAGCAGCGCGCGTTTCACGGCGTAACTCTTCAGCAGTTGCTTGCGTTGCCCAACCGCCTCGAGAATTTCAGGGGGCAAGTCTTTGCGAGAAAGCAAAAGGCATAGTTTGGGCTCATCAAAGGCAGGATTCTCAAGAAGCGCAAGGAGCACCTGGCAGGCCGGGTGATAGAGCAGGGCGTTGAGTGCTTCGCCCGTGGCCGTACGCGCCAACCGGGATTCTTTTTCAAACTCCGCCATGGGAGATTCCTTCTTGCGCCTGAGGCTGCAGAAGCTGAAGAGCCAGGCGGGCGGCCGCCTCAGGAGGCGTGATCAGCAAGGCTCCAAATTCAGCCTGCGGGGCGACTTCGTGAAGGCGCACGCCGAGTTGCTGATCAAGAAAAGCGGAACGGCCCGGCATACCGCCATTGCAGATGAGGAGAAATTTCTTGCCCTGGAGGCGCAATTTTTCCATGAGACTGCTGACGAGTGTGGCGAGATCGGAGGCGGCATGCTGAAGAATTTGCTGCGCAGCGGCATCCCCATTATCCGCGGCGTGTGCGACCACGGGAAAAACTCTGGGAAAGACTTCGTCGGGGAGGGCGACGGCGCGGTTTTGAAATTCCTGCCAGGTTGCGCAATTGATTTCTCGAAGAATGCGCGCGGCTAAGGCAGAATTTTCCGCGGTGCGGTCAAACTCCTGAATCGCGAGCATGGAGGCGCGGCGACTCTTATTGCCGGAACTGGTTCCGCCGCCGTCGGCCGCGTCGATGGCGGCACTGCTCGAGTCGGCGGTCGCGGACCCCTTCTCAGCGACGAAGGCAGCGCCTACGACGATGGCGGCATCTTCGGCGGCCGCGGCGAGTGTCAAATCCAGATCGGTGCAAACGCGCACCGGCTTGCCGGGAAATTCTTCTTCCAGAAGATGCTTCATCTTGCTTTCCGCGTCAGGCTGGGCGGTGCCGGCCAGGCCCGCACAGATAGCGCTGACTGCCTCGGGAGGAATCCTCGCACTCTTAGCCGCGTGGCGCCCAGTTTCGCAAATCGCGGCAAGCGCGCTGCCAAACCCCACACGCATGGGATTCGACGGACCACCAGTCGACCGCGACAAGACGGCGCAATGCTCATCCATCAGGACGCAGTCGGTTTTCGTCCCGCCGCCATCCAAGCCCAGAACGTAGCGCATAGGCAAAGGATACGCGACCCGGGCGCGTTTCGCGCAATCGAGAGTAATTGGGTGATGAAAAAGTTGCGCAATTTCCACTCAGATGCAGGAGTGATCCTTGACGCTCCCGGCTTCCGCACATATCCTCGACGCACTCTGCCGCGCGGGGACGGCTGCGAAGCGGCGCGATACTCATGCATATTCATCTGCTCGATCAGGGGATCATCGTTGCGTACTTGCTTGGGGTGACGGCCCTGGGATTGCACTTTCGGCGGGGGCAACAGGATGTGCGTGACTATTTTCTGGGCGGAAAGAGCGCACCATGGTGGGCGCTGGCGTTTTCGATTGTGGCGACGGAAACGTCCACGCTGACGATCATCGGCACGCCGGCGATTGCGTATTCCGGGAATCTCGCGTTTCTGCAGTTGGTTTTCGGATATCTCCTCGGGC
>Ga0310914_10003080_pt1 | contig 11435 bp, 10 predicted proteins | sample GREbulkMGAN108_FD_203450 | JGI IMG/M metagenome (GOLD analysis project Ga0310914, IMG submission 203450) | Lab enrichment of tropical soil microbial communities from Luquillo Experimental Forest, Puerto Rico - GRE.bulkMG.AN108 | ecosystem: Environmental > Terrestrial > Soil > Tropical forest >...
GAGCTGCTCCGGGCAACCGGGCTGGGTGACCAGATCGCATTCGCGGAGCTGTATCGTTTGACCAGCGGCAAGCTGTACGCGATCGCGAACCGGATGCTGCGCCGTGCCGACACTGCCAGCGAAGCACTGCAGGAAGCTTATCTGCAGATATGGACGCAATCCGATCGCTACGACCCCGCTAAGGGGCAAGCAATCCACTGGATGGCAGGGATCATCCGCCGCGTTTGTATCGATATGTTGAGGCGCAGCAAGAGCCAACTTTCGCCGGGTCCCGACCTCGATGAGGTCGAGCAAGTCATTCCGCCACACGACATCGCGTCAGTCGATATCGAACGGTGCTTGAGACACCTCGACGTGATGCAGTCCAAGGCGATTTTGATGGCCTTTTATTACGGCTTTTCGCACGCCGAACTCGCCAAAATATTTGTAGTTCCACTAGGTACGATGAAGTCGACAATCCGGCGAGGGCTCGCTAGTTTAAGGCAATGCCTAGACGCGGGTGACCCGAATGCCTGAGGTATCTGAGGAGTTAGCGGGCGAGTTTGTGCTCGGAGCACTCGAGGCCGACGAACTCGTGGCGGTGGAGCGGCGCATGCTGGACGAGCCCGACTTTCGACGCGCCGTCGACGCTTGGTCTCGCCGATTGGCGCCGTTGTTGGAGCAGGTCTCTCCGAAGACGCCAGCGGTGTCCGCGTGGTCAGCGATTCAGCGTCGTGTTGGCGGCGGACCCTCGGTGGCGCGTCGCCGATCTGAGGGCGTATGGCTCGATATCGGGCCTGGTGTACAGTTGAAGATGCTGCGCGTCGACCCACCTACCGGCGAGCGTACCGCTCTGCTCCGCATGGAACCTGGTGCTTCCTGCCCCGCGCATGATCACTCTGAGGTCGAGGAATGTTTTTTGCTGGAGGGGGAGGTAAACATAGACGGGCATGATTATCGGCGCGGCGATTATGTTGTCGCGCAAGCCGGCACGCGGCACGACACAATCGTCTCTGTTCCTGGGGCGCTGCTCTTGCTCCACTGGAACGCGACGAGTTTGACGGGCGCGGGACTGGTTGCCTGACTGCTGGCCTCTGTCGCTAAACCTGACGAGAGCCTTCGGATCGCCGCAGTGAGCGGCGACTTGGTGAGGCCGTGATTCTGCTGGCATTGGTCCAGCTCACGATTTTGTGAGCCGCTGCTTACAAAAAAAGTTTAATCCGCTGCATCCGTCCGAGCGCTTGTCCCGAATATAGGGGTAGCGGCCATCGAGGCCGGATGATTGGACACGAGAGATCAGCATGAGCAGGGGTGGCACACGCCCGGCGTGTGAGGGCGCCTTGCGGGCAATCGCAAAGGCATTGCTAAGTCGTGGCTTCGGGTTTCAGCCGCTGCGTGTGTTGATCTGCGTTGGCCTCATTGCTGGTGCGTGTGTGACAGCTTCGGCCGCGCCGTTCGTTCCTCAGTCCGACAGTCAGGTCCTGGAGCGGTTGCCGTTCGCGCCGAGCGACCCTGTTCTGCGCAGGCTTCGCGCACTGAACGGTCAACTGACCCGCGCGCCGAACGAGTTGCCGCTGGCGGTCGTGGTCGCGCAGGGCTATTCGGAATTGGGTCGAGTCACAGGTGAATCACGTTATGCTGGCTATGCCCAAGCTGCGCTCGCCCCATGGTGGAGCCTCGAGCGAGCACCCCAGGAAGTGCTGGTCTTGCGCGCCGCGTTGCGTCAGCGGATGCATAAGTTCGATCTCGCGCTGGCAGATTTGGCGACCGTACTGAACATCAATCCGCGCAATGTCGAGGCGCGGCTTATGCTAGCGACAGTGAAACAGGTGCAGGGCGCGTACGATGAAGCCGGGGAAGAATGCCGCGAACTTGAAGACTTGACTGAGAAACTGGTCTGGACCGCTTGCCTAGCGAATGTGAACGGGGCGACCGGTAGGCTGCGCGAAAGCTATGAACAGCTGCGCGCGGTGTTTTTCAGATATCCTGCTGCCGAACCGAAGCTACGAAGTTGGGTATTGACCAGCCTCGCCGAAATGGCAGCCCGTGCCGGGATGGTATCGGAGGCGGAAGGACATTTTCGCGCGGCGCTCACTCTTGCTCCCGCAGATTATTACCTCCTTGGGGCGTATGCGGATTGTCTGCTGGACAACGGCCGCCCCCAAGATGTCGTCGCGCTGCTGTGGGATAAAGCCGCTGTAGACCCATTGCTGCTTCGCTACGCGCTGGCGTTGCAGGCACAGAACTCCAATGATCTGGCGGTTCAAGTGCAGCGGCTCGAGGACCGCTTCGCGGCCAGCCGCTTGCGCGGGGACCGGGTGCATTTGCGGGAAGAGGCGCGGTTCACCTTGCATTTGCTAGACGCCCCGCAGGAGGCGCTGCAGCTCGCGCGTGAGAACTGGCAGGTGCAAAAGGAGCCGGCGGATCTCCGCATCCTGCTCGAGGCCGCGCTCGCCGCCCACGATACGGCTGCTGTCGAGCTAGTGAGGGATTGGTTGAGAAATTCCCAGCTGGAAGATGTGCAGCTCCAATCGATGACCGCACCACGAGGTTGAACTGCAGATTTGAGTTCGCGCAATCACTGAAGAGGTTGGAAGATGAAACGGTCGTCCAAACTGTTGTTCCCAACACTGGCGGCATTTGCACTGGCATGGGCCGCTGCCGCCGAGGCGGCGAGCCACCGGGAAGCACCGCTGATCTCGATGGACCCGGCGGCCGACAACACCGACGTCTACGCCTTTGTCAGCTACGACGCGGCGAATCTGGCGCGAGCACCAGCCGACCGGCGCGTCACGTTCATAGAGAATGTAAACCCGGGCCAGGACCCGAGCGACGGGCCCAATTACTTTAACTTCAGCGATGAAGTCCTGTATACCATAAACATCGACAATGATCAAGACGGCAAAGCCGATGACGTCGTCTACGAATTCCGGTTCACGACCGAGGACCGGCCAGTAGTCGCAGCCGGTGATTTAACGTCACCGCTGCCGTATCTCGGCAACCCGCACATTACCTCTGCACTACCGCTGCAAGGGATCACCGGGCTCGACGGGCCCGGATCCGAAGGACTGACGCGCCGCCAAACCTATACAGTGACCGAAATCCGCAGGGGCACGCGGACCCAATTGTTCAAGGGCCGCACCTTGGTTGCGGTTCCGTCCAATGTTGGACCCGCGACGATGTCCGACTACCCCGCTTTAGCCGCTCAGGGCATCTATACCGACGCAGCGACCGGAATTCGCGTGTTCGCCGGGCAGCGCGCCGAAACGTTCTACATCGATCTCGGTGCCGTGTTCGACACGTTGAATCTGCGCCGTCGCCTGCCGGCGCTCACTGGGCCTGGAGAGGATGCCGACAATGTCAACCCGTTCGGCATCAATCGGTTCAGCGGAGCCAACATCAGCACGATCGCGATCGAGGTTCCGATCACCCGGATTACCAGCGATGGGAAGCCTGCCGCTACCACCAAGAACCCGGTCATCGGAGTGTACGCCAATACTTCCCGGCAGAAGGTGAGAGTGCTGCGCCGACCCGGTAAGCCGGCGGACGAGGACGACCAGGACGACGAGGGAGGGCGCTTTGCGCAGGTGTCTCGGATGGCAAACCCGCTGGTGAACGAGTTGATCATCACCACGCCGTTCAAGGACGGATGGAACGCCGCCGAGCCGGAAAATGAGGCGGATTTTCAAGAGTTCTACAAAAATCCCGTGGTCGCGGCGGAGCTGATGCTGGTGTTTGGTGTGGACGTCGTTCCAACCCCCCGCACTGATCTGATGAGCCTTCTGCTCAAATACCCGGGCCAACCGTTGAACGGCACCAACTGCGGCAGTCCGTGCGCCGAATTGCTGCGGCTCGATTTGCGCGTGCCGCCCACCGCCCCGGAGAACCAGAGCCGGCTCGGCGCCGCGCTGGGCGGGGATCCGGGCGGCTATCCAAACGGGCGGCGTCCCAACGACGACGTGACCGACATCGTGGTCCGTGTGGTCGGCGGGACTAACTACATCAACGCCCATATCGGCGATGGCGTCAACTTCCTCGCCGGAGCTCCGGGGGTGGTCGGGGCCGACATCACGGCGAACGGCATCGCCAGGAACTTCCCGTTCCTGCCTACTCCGTACGACGGAAAGAACCGCGTTCACGTGGACTGCGGTGAGACCGGGCCGGGCGGCAATCCCTGCGGACCGCTGGTGCCATGACCCAATAGTTGACAGCAAAAGAGCAGCCGCAAAACCGTCACCAAAAGACTGCATCGCGAGCCCTTCGATGCGGCGTCTCGTTCTGATTTTGCTGCTGTCGGTGTGGGTTGCCCCGGCCCATGCCCACAAGCCGAGCGACAGCTACCTCATACTTTCGCTGCAGGGCGATCAGCTAAGCGGGCAGTGGGATATCGCGCTGCGCGACCTCGACTTCACGATCGGGCTCGATGCCGACGGCAATGGCGAGATCACGTGGGGAGAAGTCAAGGCGAAGCACAAGGAAATTGCTGCCTATGCACTGGCCCGCCTGGTGATTGCCGCCGATGGCGCCGGTTGTCCAATTACGGTCACGGAACATTTGATCGACAACCACGCAGACGGCGCCTACGAGGTCATGCGGTTCACCGTCGACTGCCCCGCGGTCCCACAGATTTTGAACGTCAAATACACGCTCTTCTTCGATGTCGATCCACAGCACAGGGGATTGCTTCGGCTGGAGGACCAGGGCGGCACCCATACCGCAATTTTCAGCCCCGAACACCAAACCTGGCAGCTCAAAAGTCATTCGGCGGCGCTCGGGCGCCAATTTCTCGATTTCTTTCGAACCGGTGTCTGGCACATCTGGACCGGCTTTGATCACATACTCTTCCTGTGCGCCCTGCTGCTGCCCGCGGTGCTCGAACTCCGCGGCGGAAGATGGCAGGGCGTCGCAACCTTCCGCCAGGCGTTTATCGACGTCGTCAGCATCGTCACGGCGTTTACGATAGCCCATTCGATCACCCTGAGCCTCGCGGTGTTGGGGTTCATCACTCTGCCGTCGCGGCTGATCGAGTCGACGATCGCAGCTTCGGTGATCGTCGCAGCGCTGAACAACCTCTATCCGTTGATCGACAAACGGTTGTGGATTGTTGCGTTCGTCTTTGGGCTGGTCCACGGATTGGGCTTCGCTAACGTACTGACCGATCTCGCATTGCCCAAACCGGCGCTGGCGGTATCGTTGGTCAGCTTCAACCTTGGTGTCGAGGCGGGGCAGTTGGCGATAGTAGCGACGTTCTTGCCCTTCGCTTATCTGTCGCGCCGTTCGTGGCTCTATCCGCGGCTCGCTCTCGGCGCCGGCTCGTTGAGCATTGCGGCGGTCGCATCGGTATGGCTGATCGAGCGAAGCCTCGACATTGGCATCTTTTCATGAGAGATATCGAAATCGGACCGACGCAAGTCCGGTTGGGGTCGTGTGTCACGAGCGCCGCATGAGTTATTTGCGGCGCGTAACTGTACGAGAGATGAAGGAGGGCCCTTCGGGTTCGGTGATCAGGAGCCGATCTCAAGCCACCGCAAGCTGCTGCGGGCAAAAGCCGTGGTGGTGAGCGTTGCGGAGGCCGTGTCACGGAAACGGGGTGAGCGCGAGCGGCGGATAGGATAGCCTCTCGCCATGGTCTCGCTCTCTTATCGCCGCTACCGCTTTCCGCCGCCGATTATCCACCACGCGATTTGGCTCTACCTTCGCTTCATCCTGAGCTACCGCGACGTGGAGGATCTGCTCGCCGAGCGTGGGCTCGAACTCTCCTACGAAACGGTGCGGCTTTGGGTGCTTAAGTTCGGGCCTGTGATCGCCCGACGGCTGCGCCGCCGTCGCCCGCGGCCGAGCGACCGATGGCATTTGGACGAGATGGTGGTGCGGATCGCCGGCAAGCGGATGTATCTCTGGCGTGCCGTCGATCATGAAGGCGAGGTGCTCGACATGCTGGTTCAGCGCCGGCGTGACAGCCGGGCGGCGCTGCGGCTGATGCGCAAGCTTCTCAAGAAGCAGGGCTTTGCACCGAAATTGCTGGTGACCGACAAGCTGCGCTCGTACGCCTCCGCGTTCCGGCGATTGGGGCTGAGCTGCCCTCACGAACAAGGGCTCAGAATGAACAATCGGGCGGAGAACTCGCATCAGGTGGTGCGACGACGCGAGCGCAAGTTGCAACGCTTTAAATCAGCCCGATCCGCTCAACGCTTTCTGAGCATGCACGCTGCCGTCCACAACACCTTCAACCTCCAACGCCATCTCGTCTCGCGATCGACGTTGCGGATCTTCAGAGCCGAGGCGGCAGCGCAATGGTTAGACGCCGTCGCAGCAGCGTGAGACCTGATCCGCCCTTACGTCCCTCTTAGTCGCATGCCCGTTACCGTGACAAAGCCGCGACGACGATTAACAGCAGAATCTCAGCGCCGTAAAGGTTAGTACCGAGCAAAGCTGTCGAGGCACTGCCGATGAAGTTGCGGATCGGTAATCGGGCCGCACTCCTTACGCATACGCGCCTGGCGGAACGCCGGGCTTTCCTTGAGCAACCTTTCGTACTGTGCGCTCTCCGCCACGTTGCGTTGCGGCGACCAGGATGGCGAAACATCACCCGGGCCGGTCTGCGGGCCGTTGGTTATCACCTGGGGTCCAGCCGGCGACGGTACATACCGGCTCTGCGGGGCATAGGTCCCCGGTGCTGGGCCATAGGCGCCCGGCGGAGGGCCATAAGGGCTCAGCCGGGGGCCATAAGGGCCTGGTGGGGGCCAGTAGCCCATCTGCGCGTGCGCTGCCGACAAGGTCGCGATCGCAGTTAGGCAGACGGCGGCAAAGGCCAAGCGTGCTGCACGTTTGGTGATCATGACCGTTCGCCTCCGTGCGTTACTGCAGCGCGTTAGTCGAGGTCGCGACTGGGCTATACCATCGGTTTCCTAGAACGGATCGTAGCCCGCGTCAATGTTACTACATTGTTGCAGCGAGGTTACACCGCTAACGAAATTGTCCTCGCGTGCGCCGACCAGACCTGACGAACGCTACAAAAAGGCGCAGGCTTCCATTGCCCCGAGCGCGCCCGCATCAGCTGGGGGAGCGCCATGCGGGTCGAGGTCCGGGGGATGGACCTGAATCTTATCGCGTTCGGGGCAATACATAGATGCGTTTTGCCCACGTAAATTCAATCAGAGAGTTTGCGTACGTAGCCCGGAGTTCGGCTCGCGGTTGGCAGCGGACTATTGGGCTGTGGACCTACCCGCCGCGTGACTGGTAGTCGGCCACCAACGATCGCATGCGAGAACGCAGAACTCTTACAAAGGTGTTTAGCGGCGCACTTCGTTGATTGCGGGACGCGTCCGCCGCGGTCAGCCCGATCCCGGCGAGCAGGGTTTGCGCAAGATCAACAATGCCGGTATCGGCGGTGGCGGCAGCCTGATCGTCAACAGCCGCGAGGAATGGGAGCGGACCTTCAACGTCTGCCGGGGCAGCGTCTACAACGGTACGCGCGCTTTCCTGCCGCTGCTGCTGAATTCCGAGGAGAAATTGCTGCTCGACACCGCTGCACAGGACGGTAAACGGGTCCGCATCGGATTCGGCAAAGATCCGGGACAAGCCGGCAAGAACCAGGCACTCCACCTGGTGCGCGCGCTCAGCGGTTCCACCGTGGCCCCGGCGCCGGGAGCGGCGACAAGCTGACGAGGTTCGGGCCGTTCAGCTCGCAATGCCGCGCCGGCAATGTCTAGATTCTGCGTGGCCCCTGGAACGACGACCTGGGTGCTCGAAGGGTTCTCTGATCTTTCTCACGATGACGAGGTCGATGCCTGTAGTGGCGCCCTCGAAATGCTCAATCCGCAAATGAAGGGCTCGGGTCAGATACCGTGGACCTGAAAAACCGACTTTGCGATATCGAGACCAATCGTCGTGACCGTGTGCATGACGAACTCCTGGGGAAGTGAGGCCTTAACGGCGCCCACAATCATGGCACCTGCGTGCCGGTGGAGGAGCCGTCCACAGCATCAAATCCGGACATCTGAGGAACTCACTTTCGGATCACACCAGGATCAAACCTGGTTGACTTTCAGTCATTTCACTCGATCACCTCGTCGGCGGTCGCGAGCAGCGCGGGCGGGATGGTGACGCCGAGCGCCTGCGCGGTTTTCAGGTTGACGACCATCTCAAAGCGGGTCGGCTGCACCACCGGCAGTTCATCTGGCTTCTCGCCTGCTAGTATCCGGCCAGTGTAAACCCCGACCTGGTGATAGGCATCGACGAGACTTGTTCCGTAGCTCATTAAGCCGCCGGCAGCAACAAACTCTCGCACTTCATAGATCGCCGGGAGCCTCCGACGCGCGATCAGCCCAACGATCTGGTTGCGACGGCTGTTGAAGAACGCATCGGCGCCGACCAGTAACGCCCCCGTATCCGCGCTCGGCGAGTTGGCGAGCACCGAGTCCAAGTCCTCTACAGTGGCGGCATGCAAAACGGAAATGTGAAGTCCCAGAGTGTCCGCGGCTTCCGTTATGTCACTCAACTGTGGTCCAGCATTGGGATTTTTTGGATTGAGCAGCACAGCGATCCGTTTGGCATCCGGAACCAACTCGTGCAACAACCCCAGTCGCTTTGCATCAAGCTCAGCGACAAAAAAGCTCACTCCGGTGACATTTCCTCCCGGTCGGTTGAAACTGGCGACAAGGCCCAGTTTGACCGGGTCGGCGCCAACATTGAACACAATGGGAATTGTACTGGTCGCGGCCTTGGCAGCGAGCGCGGGGGCTGGGCCGCCGGTCGCGACGATGACCGCCACTTGGCGGTTGACCAAATCGGCCGCTAGCGGCGCCAGCCGATCGAATTGACCCTCCGCCCACCGGTATTCGATATCGAGGTTTTGGCCTTCGACATAACCGATTTTCTGCAACCCCTGGCGCAGGGCCGCTACCAAATTCGCGAAAGGCGCGGGCGACGCGATGCTGAGGAAACCGATCACCGATCCTGGCCGTGGTTGCTGTGCGCGCGTGGCTAGGGGCAACATAACCGCCGCCGCACACACCCAGCTGATCAGTTCGCGCCGCTTCATCGGTGACCTTCGACGACGGTTAAGACGGGTTCGAGAAGAAAATGTAGCCCGACTCAGTCGTTTCCGATACGTCGCAAGAGTACGATCCCGTTCTCGGGAGAAGGACGCCCGGTTACGGGACCGCTGCGTCTTGGTTCACGGATCTCGATCCGCTTGGCGTAGCCAGCGTGTTCTGTGAAGTGAGCAGTCTCATCGGGTCGCTCCTCGCGAGGAAAGCTAGCGCATCGACGTTTTTAGGTGCGCCCGCATCTTTTAGAATGATCCGAAATGCCCGCGCACTCGACGTCGGCATGTCGACGAGCTGCATCTCCTCGGCTTTAAGGTTTCATTGAGCTCACCGATGGGGCTGGCAAGCCTACCATCGCGAAAATTGACGCGCGGAGACAGACCCTTTGGTGGAGGAAGCCGGACTCAAACTTCTGGTCTGTCTCCGGGCCTTGGTGCCGATCGCGGGATCCAAAATGACCGGAAACGCCCGGTGTCGTGTAGTCATAGTATTCAAGCTTGACGGTGCGGGGGGATGTCGCTGATGTCGGGAACCCAGTCCGCGTAGACCCCGAGCTTGGCAACGGCGTCCGCACCCCGATTATATGTACCGGTGAATTGTTGAAGTTGTGAAGTTGCGGCTCAGGATCGGAAGCAAGCGGCCGACACCGGCCATTCACCTGGGCTGGCCGGTCCCGATCAGCAAGCAAGACATCCAGATAAATCAGATAATCGGCCGAACGAAAAAGATTACCTGGAACCGGCCATCGGTTCGCGCAGGGTTAGGGTGAGCGGCAGCGCCGCCGCACAGAGGGCCGCCATTGCCCAGAACCCGTGCGCCCCGAAGCGCTCAAAAATTGGCCCGCAGGCAAGCGTAAGGAGAGCGGTTGCAATGCCGATGCCGACCGTACCATAGATCGTCAGTGCCGTCGCCTCGAGGTGCCTTGGGACGCATTGTGCCAAAAGCCGCATGCACGTCAGACCCCAGCGTAGAGCTCCGTGATGCGCACTCGGTGGCCCTATTGCTCGCTCAGCATTGCATTCAAGGTCGCGCGGATCGCCCAAACCTAGCTTCAGCACCGCTCATTCCGACCCGATCTCCCGATCCAGCACCCACTACGACAAAATCCTCGCGCCTTGACGGCTTCTGCCACCCGCCGCACCACCGCCAAATCGCCGTAGCACGCGGCGCTTTCCCTACCTCAACTCCCCGCGGGTTCCTTCCCTGGGGGCTTTCCGACGACGGCCCCCGTGCCTGCCCCCACTGTCGCGATGGGCCGTCGTCCGAAACCCTTCACAATTCCGGACGTCAGCCCAGGACGGATGGACCTGGCCGAGGCCATATCCTCAACGCTGGATACAGGGTTTCAGCGACTGAGAGCCTCCCTGAAGGCCAATCGGTAAACGGAGATGGCATCTCCGGCGCTGTCATTCGGGCGCCGAGCGACTACGGCAAGGAAATGGCCTCCGTAACGCCGGGCAACAGCGGCAGCCATCGTTGGCCTTGGTGGGAAATGGTGATGCACGCTCGCGCTCCGATACCGCTCTCGGCCGCAAGGTCGCGCAATCGCTCGGCGGTCTCACTCAATCTCAGCAACCAGACGGCAGCTGGAAGCACTCGCGGCTGCTCGCGATCGCACGGACCCGATGAATCTGACCCTGCGCGAGAAGGATAAGCTTCTGGTCGGTCGCGGCCATAGTTGCCGAGCGCCGGCCCTAAGCCTACGAGCCTCAGCGAGCTCCGCGGCCGCCCGTTCGGTCTCGCCAACACTCGTCGAAACCTAACTATGCCGGAACCGAGATGGGCGCGTCGGGCGGAAAAGATACCTAGCGAGATTAAGTTCGAAGTTCGCCTGACTCGCCGCTGGACGAGGACGGATTCGAACCCTCGGTCCCTCGCGGGTGCCGGAGAGGTCGAAAGAGGGCAGTTTCGTAAACCGTTTGCCATCTTTGCGAGACCAGGGTTCGAATCCCCGTCCTCCGCCAAGTCTGTCTCACCAGAGGATTCCGACGATGCAGTCGGATCGCGGAGTCCAAGACTGACCGCTCTACCCCGCTCGCAGCCGGGGAAAGTCCGGATAGAATTCGACGTGCGAACCGTTGTGGTTGGCCATTCCCGGTCGCGTCAGACAGCCCTTCGGGGCGATGAAACTGTCGATCCGCCGCCGCGGCCGCTCATGCCAGCCGATGTTGAAAGCGGCCAATTTGGGGAAGAACTGGAGCTGGCTGTACGGCAGATGGTCATGGATCCACCAGGCGAGTGCGCGCCAATCCGTACCCTCGCGGTAGCGGTCGGCAAACCATGGCACGACGACGGTCGCCATTGCTCCCATAGCGCCCACGGCATCGCGGCGATCCCAAATGTGGCGGCCGTAATTGCGTAGATTTGAGGCGCAACTGAGCCCGTGGCGGTTGCCGAACTCGTTGA
>Ga0310914_10003088_pt1 | contig 11421 bp, 9 predicted proteins | sample GREbulkMGAN108_FD_203450 | JGI IMG/M metagenome (GOLD analysis project Ga0310914, IMG submission 203450) | Lab enrichment of tropical soil microbial communities from Luquillo Experimental Forest, Puerto Rico - GRE.bulkMG.AN108 | ecosystem: Environmental > Terrestrial > Soil > Tropical forest >...
TGAGTTATCTGGCGGCGCGCACTGAACGCATCCGCCTCGGCACCGCTGTCGTCGTATTGCCGTGGCACAACCCGGTCCTCGTCGCCGAGCAGGCGGCTACACTCGATCTGTTGTCGAACGGCCGCCTGGATTTCGGCGTCGGCAAGGGTTACCGCAGCTACGAATTCTCCGGATTCTGCATCCCGCCCGAGGAGGCGACCGAACGGTTTGACGAGGCGATGGAAGTCATCCGCAAGGCGTGGACGACGCAAGGCCGGTTCTCATATCACGGCAAGCGGTGGCGGTTCGACAATGTCGTCGTCGAACCGAGCCCGATCCAGCAGCCCCATCCCCCCTTCTGGCTTGGTGCGGGGAGCGCGGACTCGATCCGCCGGGCAGCGCGCGAGGGATACAATCTGCTGCTCGATCAGATCGCGCCGACCGATCTGATCATCGATCGCGTCGCGACCTTTCGCCAGGAATGCGAACGGACCGGCCGGCCTTACGACCCCATGATGGTCGGGGTAACCCGCGGGTTGCAGATCGTCCATAATGAAGAGGAGCGCAAGCGAGCGGTCGTCACCCGTCGGAATGTGTTGAAGAATATCGGCGACCTTGCCCGCGGCCCGGGTGCGGAGCACTACGCGCATATCAAAGAAGACGAGGAGTCGTTCGTGCTCGACGACGCGCCGCTGCTCGGCACGCCGGAGGAGATCATCACGCGGTTGAAGCGTCTCGAGGCGGGCGGGGTCGAGAATGTGTTGTTCGCTGCCCCAGGTGCTTCAGTCGTCGGCCTGCGCACCTTCGCCGAGGAGATCATGCCGGCCTTCGATCGCGAGCCGATGGCCCTCGCCCAGGTCTGAAGAGACAGCGATTATGCATTTACGGACCGCGACGGGACTGGCGGTAGGGCCACGCCAAACCGCACTCCTCGACTTACCGGAGTGGGATCTCTCCGACCTCTATCCCGGTCGCGACAGTGAGCCGCTGGCGCGAGATCTCGCTCAGCTCGCCGATGACGCCGAAGCCTTTCGCGAGCGCTATCAGGGGCGCCTCGCCGATCTGTCGGGGGCTGCGCTCGGCGCCGCTATCGAAACGTACGAGCAGCTGCAGGAGCAGAGCGGCCGGATCATCAGCTATGCCTCGTTGGTTCATGCCGGCGATCTCGCCGACCCGGAAATCGGCCGCTTCTTCCAGACGATGCAGGAGCGGATCAACACGGTCTCGACTACGTTGTTGTTCTTCACCCTCGAGCTCAATCGTCTCGACGACGCTGATCTGAAAGCAAAGGAAGCCGATCCGGCGCTCACAGGTTACCGCCCGTGGCTGCGCGATACCCGCGCTTTCCGGCCGCATCAGCTCTCTGACGAGATCGAGAAGCTGCTGCATGAGAAATACGTCGCCGGGCGCGCCGCCTGGACACGGCTCTTCGACGAGACCATCGCTGATCTCAGATTCACGATCGGCGGTAAGGAGCTGACCGAAGCCGAGGCGTTCGATCTCTTGTCGGACCGCGACCCCGAAATTCGCCGCGAGGCGGCGCTCGTCATCGGCGACGTCTTGGGGAAGCACGCGAGAACCTTCGCGCTGATCACCAATACGCTGGCCAAGGACAAGGAGATCGAGGACCGCTGGCGCCGGTTCGCGCGCCCAATCTCGTCGCGCAACCTGTCCAACTTTGTCGAGGATGATGTGGTCGATGCGCTGATCGCCGCGGTGCGCGACAGCTATCCGCGCTTGGCACACCGCTATTACAAGCTCAAGGCGGGTTGGTTTGGGGTGGAGGCGCTGCCCTTCTGGGACCGCAATGCGCCGCTGCCCGAGGACGAGGACCGCCTGATCCCCTGGCCCGAGGCCGAGGAAACCGTGCTGTCGGCCTACGGCGCGTTCTCGCCCGAACTCGCCGCGGTCGGCGGGCGCTTCTTCGCCGGAGGCTGGATCGACGCGCCGGTGCGGCCCGGCAAGGCCTCGGGTGCCTTCGCACATCCGACGGTGCCGAGCGCGCACCCCTATCTGCTGCTCAACTATCAAGGCCGGGTGCGCGATGTGATGACCTTGGCGCATGAGCTCGGGCATGGCGTGCATCAAGTGCTCGCCGCCAAGCAGGGCTACCTGATGGCCGACACCCCTTTGACCCTGGCCGAGACCGCCTCTGTCTTTGGCGAGATGCTGACCTTTCGCGCGCTGCTCGCGCGCGAAACCGATCCCAAGAGGCGCAAGATCATGCTCGCCGCCAAGGTCGAAGACATGCTGAACACGGTCGTCCGCCAGATCGCCTTCGCGACCTTCGAGCTAGCGGTCCATGACGAGCGGCGTGAGGCCGAGCTCACACCGGATCGGCTCGGCGAGATCTGGCTCAAGGTGCAGCGCGAGAGCCTCGGCCCGGCGCTGAGTCTCGACGAACCCTACCGGCATTACTGGACCTATATCCCGCATTTTATCCATACCCCGTTTTACGTCTATGCCTATGCTTTCGGAGATTGCCTGGTGAACTCCCTCTATGCCGTCTACCAAGACGCGCATCAGGGGTTTGCCGAGAAATATTTAGAGCTGTTGCGCGCGGGCGGAACGTTGCGCCACCAAGAACTCCTGGCGCCCTTCGGCCTCGACGCCGCCGACCCCTCTTTCTGGTCTAAGGGCCTGTCGGTGATCACTGGATTTATCGATGAGCTCGAGGGGTTGGACTGATCCGGTCACCGTGACAGACAACAATTCCTTTTCCGGACGGGTGCGCCGCTACGCCCAGGTGTCGACCGCCATGGGCGGGTTGGCCGCGCGGCTTGCAGGCGCGCGCTATCTCGGCCTCAGCCTCGATCGCGGCCGTCACGCGGCCGAACTGAAGGCTGCACTCGGTGGGATCAAGGGGCCGCTGATGAAGGTGGCGCAGCTGCTCGCGACGATCCCGGATGGGCTGCCGAGGGAGTACGTCCAGGAGCTCGCTCAGCTGCAGGCAAACGCGCCGGCAATGGGCTGGCCCTTCGTCAAAAGGCGCATGGCAGGTGAACTTGGCACTGACTGGCAGAACCGATTCGGCGATTTCGAGAAGGCTGCGGCACGCGCCGCTTCTCTCGGCCAGGTACACCGGGCTACGTCACTCGACGGCAGGCCGCTCGCTTGCAAGTTGCAATACCCTGACATGGCCTCTGCGGTGGAGGCCGATCTGCGGCAGTTGAAGCTCGCGATGGGCCTCTACGAGCGTTACGACCGGGCCGTCACGACGGGCGAGATTCATGCCGAAATCGCCGACCGGCTGCGCGAAGAGCTCGATTACGAGCGCGAGGCCGCGCATATGCGGCTCTACGGCGCCATTCTGCATGGCGAGCCCGGTGTCGCCGTGCCGGCGCCCGTTCCCGACCTCTCGACCCGCCGGCTGTTGACGATGACCTGGCTCGACGGGGCGCCGATTCTCGATTTCGCAAGAAGAGCGCCGCTGGCGGAACGCAACGAGAGCGCGCTGCGGATGTTTCGGATCTGGTACGTGCCGTTCTACCATTACGGGGTCATTCACGGCGACCCGCATCTCGGCAACTACACGGTGGCGCGGGACCGGACCGTTAATCTGCTCGATTTTGGGTGCGTCCGCGTCTTCCGCGCCTCATTCGTTCACGGCGTCATCGATCTCTACCACGCGCTGCAGCACGGCGATCGCGACCTCGCAGTTCACGCCTATCAGAGCTGGGGTTTCGGCAATCTGTCGCGCGAGATGATCGAGGTTCTGAATCGCTGGGCGCTCTTTGTTTATGGCCCGCTGCTCGACAATCGCGCTCGGCTGATTCAAGAAAAGCGGAGCGGGGCTTACGGTGCAAGCGTGGCCGAGAGCGTGCACCGCGATATCCGCCGGCTGGGCGGCGTAAGACCGCCACGCGAGTTCGTCTTTATGGACCGCGCTGCGATCGGGCTCGGCTCGGTGTTTATGCATCTCAAGGCTGAAATCAACTGGTACCAGCTCTTCCATGAACTGATCGATGATTTCGACGAGGCCGCACTCGCCGTGCGCCAGCGTTCGGCGCTCGCCACGGCACGCGTGCCGTTGCTCCTTCCCTCGATGAGGAAGCAGCGCCGATGATCCAGCGTGCGCTCCTTTCGGTCAGCGACAAAACGGGAATGGTACTGTTTGCCGCCGCGCTAGCCGCGCGCGGTGTCGCGCTGATCTCGACCGGGGGGACGGCACGGACACTCGCGGCGGCCGGGCTGCCCGTCACTGAGGTGGCCACGGTCACCGGCTTTCCCGAGATGCTCGATGGCCGGGTGAAAACCCTCCACCCGGCGATCCATGCCGGCCTCCTCGCGCGGCGCGACCGGACAGAGGATCTCGCGGAACTTGCCGAGCGGAGTATAGCGCCGATCGACCTCGTCGTTTGCAACCTTTATCCTTTCGCCCAAACGGTCGCCGCCGGCGCCGATGCCGCTGGTTGTATCGAGAGTATCGATATCGGTGGGGTTGCCTTGATTCGTGCCGCTGCCAAAAATCATGGCGCCGTGACGGTGGTAACGGACTTTGGCGATTACCAGCCAGTGCTTGCCGAGATCGCGGCGCAGAGCGGGGCGGTCGGTGCAGCAATGCGTCGGGCGCTGGCGCGCAAGGCCTATGCCCTGACGTCGGCCTATGACGCGGCTGTCGCCGAGTGGATGGCGCGCGAGGCGGGGGTTCTCTTTCCAGAGACGACTGTCATTGCCGGCCGGCTGGCACAGCAATTGCGGTACGGTGAGAACCCACATCAAGCAGCAGCCTTCTACCTTACCGGCAGTGAGCGGCTCGGGGTCGCGACCGCGCGGCAGCTCCAGGGTAAGGAGCTGTCCTACAACAACTATAGCGATGCCGACGCCGCCTTCCAGTTGGTTGCCGAATTCGCCCCACCCGCGGTCGCGATCGTCAAACACGCCAACCCATGCGGTGTCGCGATCGGTAAGACCTTGCGCGAAGCGTGGGACAAGGCGCTCGCCTGCGATCCAGTCAGCGCCTATGGCGGCGTCGTCGCGCTCAACCGTTCACTCGACACGGCGACCGCCGAGGCGATCGGCCGGCTTTTCCTCGAAGTCGTAATCGCCCCGGACGTGACGAAAGAGGCGGCGGCAATTCTCGTCCGGAGAACGACGCTGCGGCTGCTGGTGACCGAAGGTGTGCCCGACCCGGCGGAGGCGGGCAAGAGCTTCCGCTCGGTGTCGGGCGGGTTCCTCTTGCAAGAGGGCGATCGGCTATCTATCGGACGGGACGCGCTGCGTACCGTGACCCGCCGGGCGCCGAGCGAGGCCGAGATCATCGATCTGCTTTTCGCCGACAAGGTCGTGAAGCACGTCAAGTCGAATGCGATCGTCTTCGCGAGCGGCGGGGCGACGGTCGGGGTCGGTGCCGGGCAGATGAACCGCGTCGATCCCGTCAGGATCGCTGCCGCGCGGGCGGCGGAGATCGGCCGGGCGGCGGGACTGCCGCAACGGCCGACCATCGGCTCTGTGCTCGCCTCGGACGCCTACTTCCCGTTTGTCGACGGGGTCGAGGCGGCGATCGAAGCGGGTGTCACGGCCATCATTCAGCCCGGGGGATCGATCCGCGACGCGGACGTGATCGCAGCGGCGGACGCTGCCGGCATCGCCATGGTGTTTAGCGGCGTGCGCCACTTTCGGCACTAAAGACGATGTCTTATCCTATGACCCGAAAGAGTAATAGTGACGCGTGATCACTTGCGCTACTTTTGGAGCACAGATGTTATAGCGGATCGAAAGGGGGCGACGCGCGTCCGGGCATGGAGAGCGATTCGGCGCGAAGCACCATCCTTATCGTCGATGATGAACTAGCCATCCTCGAATATGCCGGTGGAGTGCTGGAAGAATATGGCTATGCCGTATTGACGGCATCGAACGCGGCAAGTGCGCTGGTCATGCTCCGCAGTAACGACCGGATCGATTTGTTGTTCACCGATCTGGTGATGCCGGGATTCGATGGCATCGAATTGGCGCGCCGGGCCGGTGAAGAAATTCCCGGCCTCAGAGTGCTGTTCACCACAGGTTATTCGACAGATCCGGCCCCCAACGGTCGCGTGCTCAAAAAACCGTACAGACCGCAACAGCTTGCCGGCGCGATCGCCGATGCACTAGCCCGGTGAACCGGGCGATCGCCCGCCACGTACCCCGTCACTGCGTCCGCAGGAACGCCATCGCGACGATATCGACCGGCCAGAACAGCGCGGCCGAGTAGGCGACAGGGATTTCGGCATAGTTGCTCGTCTGGTCGGCGCTGCCGACATCGACCATACGGTGGTAGGCGAAATCGATGCAAGCCGCCGAGCCATAGAGCCAAAGCCCGATCAGCCAAGCTCGCCGGCCCATGCGAGTCTCGTCAGACGACGCGAACGTTCTTGAATTGCCACGGGTCCTCCCGGTCGAGATCTTCGGCAAACAGGTTCTCACGACCGTCGAGGGGTGTCCAGTCACCACGGACCCCGACCATCTCCCCGAGATAAGGCCTCGCGATGTCGAGTATGCGCTCAAAATCCATTTCCTCCGGCTCGACGATGCCTTGGCGCGGATGCTCGAGCGCCCAGACAACGCCCGCGAGCACGGCCGCGGTAACCTGCAATGAGGTGGCGTTGTTGTGGGGTGCGGTCCGCCGTGCCTCGGCGATCGTCAGGCGAGAGCCGAACCAATACACGCCCTTCGGCGGGCCCATCAGCAGCACACCGAGCTCGTCAGTGCCGCTGGAGATTTCCTCCATCATCAGTCGCTTGAGGCGCTGCAGCTGCCAGTTTTTGCCGGCGAATTCATGCAGGCTCAACACCGCATCGTTGCACGGGTGATAGGCGTAGTGGCAGGTCGGACGGCTGCGCACGCGGTTGCCATCCCTGAGGGTCAGATAATCCGCAATCGAGATCGATTCGCCATGGGTGATCAGAAACCCATGATAGGGACCCTCGAGCGGCGTCCAGCTGCGTACAAGGGTTGCCGCGCCGGGTCGCAACAGATAGATCGCTGCACCGCAGCCGAAATCGTGCCGGCGCCCATCCCTCGGGAAATGCCGTTCATGGGTGCCCCACCCGAGTTCCGCCGGTTGTGATCCTTCGCTGACGAACCCATCAATTGACCATGTGTTGACGAATTCGCCCGGTTCCTTGGGGGTCATGGCGACCTGGGTGTCCCGTTCGGCGATATGGATGACCTTGACGCCGAGTTGTTCGGCCAACAGGGCCCAATCGGTGCGCGATCTCGGGGCGGAAGCACCAAGCCCCGATGCCTGAGCGAGATCGATCAGCGCCTGCTTGACAAAATGCGAGACAAGCCCGGGATTGGCGCCGTGGGTGAGGACCGCAGTAGGCCCGCCGGGATACTGCCGACGGAGCGCCAGCGCACTCTCGCGAAGCGCGTAGTTCGAACGTGCTGAAGGCGGCAAGCTCGGATCGGTATAACCGCCCGGCCAGGGCTCAATGCAGGTGTCGAGATAAAGCGCGCCTTTGTTCTGGCACAACTCAACCAGCGCAACGCTGGACACATCGACTGAGACATTGAGCAGAAAATCGCCGCCGCTTATCCCCGATTCGAGTATCGCCCGATAGTTTTTCTGGGTCAAAGCCGTTTCGATGAAGCGAATGCCGTAGTCGGCGGCGATAGCGCGACCGCGCGGCTCGGCCGTGATGATAGTGATTTGATCGGGACCAATCTCAAGATGGCGCAGAAGCAAGGGCAAAACGCCTTGGCCAATACTGCCAAAGCCGACGATAACGAGGCGCCCGGGGAAGGCGACGTGCTTCTTGTCGAACATGCCAACCGAACGATGATCGAACTGACGAAACCCGTACGGTCAGAGTGTGGTGTTGTCAAGCCATGCACCCGCCAATCTTCCCCGACGGCTTCCGAACGCCGAACCCTGTCCAGCGAGGAATTGAATCGGCGCGCAGCGCAGCTACTGTGCAGCCGCCTTTATGGAGACCGCGGAATATGATCAAATTGGCGGCGGCGATCTTCTTCAGTCTGGCTCTCGTGCCGGGGGCCGCGTCCGCCCAAGCGAAGAGCAGCAAAGGTAGCGGGTACGAGCAGCTGAATCTGTTCGGCGAGGCGTTCGAGCGCATTCGCCAGGATGCAGTCGAGCCTGTCACCGAAGCTAAGCTGATCGGAGCGGCAATCGCCGGCATGCTGTCCGGCCTTGACGCACGCTCAGCCTACATCAACGAAGCGGCATTTCGGGCGTTGCAAACACCAGCGAATGATAATGCTACCACCCTAGGACTGGTGCTGACGATCGGAAACGGTCAGTTGCAGGTGATTTCGCCGCAGGACGGATCACCGGCGGCGCAAGCCGGCATTAGACCCGGCGACGTCATCTTCACGATCGACAAGGAGCCGGCTTACGACATGACCTTGGGCGAGGCCGAGCAAAAGCTGCGCGGTCCGATCGGCAGCGAAATTCAGCTGACCTTGCGCCACGGCACCGAGAAGCCGATCGATCTGACGCTCAGGCGCGAGGCGTACAAGCTTCAGACCGTGGTCGGGCGCGTCGAAGCGGGGAACATCGGCTATCTCCGCATCGCCGGGTTCGACGGCGCAACCCAGGCCGCACTCGCCGCCGCGGTGCAGGACCTCCGGCAAAAGATCGGCAGCAAGTTGATCGGCCTCATCCTCGATCTGCGGAACAACCCCGGAGGCGCTTTCGATGCTGCGGTCGCCGTGGCCGACGCCTTCATCGACAAGGGTGACATCGTCGTCGTCAAGGGCCGCAAACCCACGAGCGTCAAGCGGATCAGCGCCACCCCGGGCGATCTTGCCGACGGTCTGCCGCTCGTCGCGCTGGTCAACGGCGGCACGGCGCGAGAGGCCGAGCTCGTCGCCGGCGCGCTGCAAGATGATCGCCGAGCTGTGCTGCTCGGCACTCAGACCTTTGGCGAGAGCTCGATCGAAAGTGTGATTCGGCTACCCGGCAATGGGGCCATCCGTTTGACCACCGCCCGCTTCATGACGCCGACAGGCCGGCAGATCCAGGGGAAAGGTCTCGAACCTGATCTCGCTGCGCTGCCCGTGAAGCTCGAAAAGCTGGCGCAAGGTGAGAGGCGTCGCGAGGCGGATCTGCGCGGCGCCCTGAAGAACTCCGATCCGATCGCACCGAGCAGCAAGCCGCCCGCGGACATCGCTCCCGACGCGACCGCCACTCCGGACGTGTCGGAGGCTGCCTCAGTCGCAACCAGCGATATCGGTTCAGCCGGCGACGAGCAATTGAGTCAAGCCGTGGACGTGCTGCACGGCTTGGCCCTGGTCAGCAGCCGCGCGATCCAGTAAAACCGGCCGCCCCGCACATACGGGTTCTCCACCTGCGCGTGTCGGCTGAGGTTGAGGGATGAGTCTGCGCTATCCAGCATAGACTAGTCGCATGTTTGACTATAACTGAGGTCAGAGAGCGAGTGAAGTCGAACGATTCTGCTGTACGTCTCACCCGTGCTCGCGTCGCCGCGCAGATCCCATCGGTCAGGGTCGTCACCTACAATATTCATACCTGCATCGGCGTCGACCGGCGCTACGATCCGGGCCGAATCAGCACGGTGCTGAGGGAGATCGATGCCGACATTGCTTGCCTGCAGGAAGTGGCCGCCCGCCGCCGGAGCGAACGGCACGCCGACCAGTGGGCCTATCTCGGTGCGGCCACCGGCTGCCGGGTCATCACAGGCACCGGCGTCCGTCAGCATCGCGGGCGGTTCGGCAACGCGATCCTGACCCGGTTTCCGGTGCTCGCAGCGCGGTTAATCGATCTAACCGTCGCCGGCTACGAACCGCGCGCGGCGATCGATGCGGACGTTCTGATCGGCGAACGAGTGCTCCGAGTCATCGCCACCCATTTCGGCTTGCACGCCGCGGAACGGCGTCAACAGGCGAAGCGACTGATGGCAGCGCTCGGGGAACCAGTTTCGGCGAACCGACGCAAAGCCCATGCGGTGCTGCTGATGGGCGATCTGAACGAGTGGCGGGGGCGACGTGGTGCGATCCGTTCGCTGGATCGACATCTCGGACCGAGTGCGGCCGCGCGCACGTTCCCATCATGGATGCCGGTGCTGGCACTCGACAGGATCTATGCGGACGGACCGGCGGTACTGCGCGACGTTGGCGTCTATCATTCCCCACTCGCCCGCCTCGCCTCCGATCACCTGCCTCTCGTCGGCAGATTGTGCTGGAGCGCACGCGACCTGCGGGATCGCGAGCGGCTCCGGGCATCGCACCACCGGGTGAGACCGCAAAGCAATAAATCGGCGAATAAGTGAGCGCGGCGCGTCCACGTGCCCGGCAATTGACGACGGATCATCGGTTATCCGTAATCGGTCGAGCAGGGTTGCATAGCGCGGCGTGCCAGTCTAATCAGTCCGAGTGCCACCGAAGAGAAACCCGCTCAATTTGAACGCGCTGCAGCTCCGGACGCTGACCCTGCTGCAGGAACTCGCGCGACTTCCCGACTATTCGCGGCCAGGCGATGAGCCTGGCAGCGTCGTCATCGCCGGCTTACCCGTGGCGCATGGCGACCATTTTCACATTGGGCAGGCGGTCGTCGCGTCGCATAACGCCACCGGGCTGCGCAATCCTGCCGTGTGGCGCGCGCTCGAGCGTAAGGGTCTGGTCCATTACCTGCCGGACTGCGCCGTGCTAACCCCGCTCGGGATCGGCTACGACACCGGGCTGCGCAAGGCGATCTTGAGCGTCGAGGGTCACTGACGCGTTCAATCGCTACCAGCAGAAGCTCCGTGCAACAGCGACCGGGCAGTAAGACACTTCGCGCAGCGCCGCCGCGATTCGCTCGAGATCCGGTGGTTGGCCATCGATAGCACCGAATTCATCGGCATGGATGCCGCCAACGATTAGAACACTATCGATGCCGGCCCCAGCCGCACCGGCGATGTCGGTGCGCAGACTGTCGCCGATGGCGACGATGCGCGAGCGATCGTCGATACCGAGAAGCCCGAAACAAGTTTCGTAGACCGAGCGGAAAGGCTTGCCATGCCAGCGTACGAGCCCCCCGCGTTCCTCGTACCACTGCGCCAATGCGCCGGCGCAGAGAGCGAAACGGCCACCATGCATGACGACGAGATCCGGATTGGCGCACACCATCGGAAGACCACGCTCCAGCGCGCGCCGCAGTAGCGGCGCGTAATCCTCTATACGGTCGTCCCAGCCTGCGGGTCCGGTATTAAGGATGAACTCCGCTTCCTCCGCGGTTTCGACGAGTTCAAGCCCGAGCCCCTCGCGGATCCCGCTGTCGCGCTCTGAGCCGATATGCACGCACCGCCGGCCAAGTACCCCGTAAAACGAATCATCGCGCCGGGAGAGGCTTTGCCACGCTTCTTCACCCGAGGACATGACATTGTGGTAAAGCCCGGCGGGCACGCCGATCCGATCAATGCGCTCGACGACGTCTCTGGCTCGCCGTGGCGCATTGGAAAGCAGCACGATGCGCTTGCCCGCCTCGATCAAGCTGCGAAG
>Ga0310914_10003093_pt1 | contig 11414 bp, 14 predicted proteins | sample GREbulkMGAN108_FD_203450 | JGI IMG/M metagenome (GOLD analysis project Ga0310914, IMG submission 203450) | Lab enrichment of tropical soil microbial communities from Luquillo Experimental Forest, Puerto Rico - GRE.bulkMG.AN108 | ecosystem: Environmental > Terrestrial > Soil > Tropical forest >...
TCTAGCGTTGCCGACCGGCACCCCGGGCGTCGCCGCGGTTTCTTCTACCCGCCGGTTTCAATAGCTCAGCGGCAGCTTTTCTCGCTGGATGCCTGCCAGTCAGTTCGACATCTCGCCGGCCAAAGCGCGGTCAGCAGGTGTATAAGGCAGCCCAAGAGCATCGGCCACGGCGCGGCAGGTGATTCGACCTTCGTGCACATTTAGGCCGTTGCGTAAATGCGGGTCATCGCGGAGCGCCCGCTGCCAGCCCTTGTCGGCCAGCGCCAGAACAAAGGACGTCGTCGCGTTGCTCAACGCGAACGTCGAAGTACGCGGCACTGCGCCCGGCATGTTGGTTACGCAATAGTGCACCACATCATCGACGATGTACGTGGGATGCGAATGGGTGGTAGGTCGCGACGTCTCGGCGCAGCCGCCTTGATCGATGGAGATGTCGACGATCACCGAGCCGGGCTTCATGGCGTTGACGGTTTGGGCCGAAATCAATTTCGGCGCTGCCGCGCCGGGAACCAGGACGGTGGCGATAACAAGATCGGCGCGTCGGCAAAGCATTTCCACCACATCGCGGGTCGAAAACAGCGTGCGCACGCGGCCGACCATTTGCGCGGCCATGCGGCGAAGCGCCTCCGAATTACGATCGAGCACCGTGACATCGGCGCCCATGCCAGACGCAATCAATGCGGCGTTTGCCCCAGCGACGCCGCCGCCGATGACCAGGACATTCGCCGGCGAAACCCCCGGCGCACCGGCAAGGAGCACGCCGCGGCCGCCGTTCTCCCTTTCGAGGCAGCGCGCACCGACGTGAGCTGCCATACGGCCGGCGATTTCGGACATCGGCGTCAATAGCGGCAGCGTGCCTTGCGGCGACGTCACTGTCTCGTAGGCGATCGCGGTTACCCGGCTCGCCATCAGAGCTTCGGTCTGCGCGCGATCGGGAGCCAGGTGCAGATAGGTGAACAGCACCTGGCCGCGCCGCAGCATTTGTCGCTCTGCGCCGATCGGCTCCTTCACTTTCACAATCAGCTCGGCGCGGCCGAACACTGTTCTGGCATCGGCGACAATCTCGGCGCCCGCCGTCCGATAGTCGCTATCTTGGAAACCCGAGTCCGCTCCAGCGCCCGTTTCCACCACGACGTGATGGCCTTTGTCGGTCAGCTCGCGCACAGTCGAAGGCACGGTACCTACGCGGTATTCATCGTCTTTTATTTCTTTAGGGATGCCGACCAGCATGACGTTCCTCGGTTTCGCGCGCCAGCTTGGACCAGCGCACTGATTGATGCACGTTTCAACCCCTCGATCACTTCGTCAGTATAGACCGTCCTGTCACCTGGTCCGATCCTCCTGCCGCACCTGATGCGAGCAATCTTGACCAAACGATTGATGTTTCGCGGTTTCATCGTCTCCGATTTTTCTATGCGTATGGGGATTTCATGCGCGATGTCTCAGCCTGGGTCCGCGAAGGACGAATCAAATATCGCGAAGACGTCGTTGAGGGACTCGAGAACGCTCCAACGGCAATCATCGGCCTCTTGCGCGGGGAGAACTTCGGCAAGCTCTTGGTGAGCGTTGCGCATTGAGTAGTTCGAGGGAGTGGGAGGCTTCGGGAACACTGCGCGGTAAGTCCGAATAGACTTGCGCTTTCGTTGGTCGGCGGCTTACGGGCCCGACCGAGTAGCACGCTATAGGATCGTGAACTCGAGTGCGAAGGAGGCGCGATCGTCGCCTCGTAATCGAAGTTCCTCCATAAAGCCGGCGATTTCGGCATGCGGCAGTGCAGGGTGGTGCTTAATGACGCGCGTGCGTGTGCGATAGGGCAGCGCACCTTCAAGGTTACCCTTCCAGCGGGCGGGGTTTTCGCCAGTCCGGTAGCCGTGGACACGAGCCCAATCGAGCACCGCTTCAATCCGACCTCGGAGTCGTGATGCGGTATCGAGTTTGATATTCCAAATTGGCTTGAGCGCTTTCAGGACCAAGCCAACGTCAATCGCTGCAACCGGCAGCTTGCCGAACGCTGGCGAGCCATAGTGTGTCAGCGTACTAGCCCACTGTGCCCGATGCTTGGCATTGCGCGCCAACTGGCCTTGTGTTCCTTGACGTACTCGCGCGCGCATTCATCAAAGGTCAGGTTTTTGGCCGTGGCGACGCGCTGCGCCGCTCGCACGGCGCGCCGGTGTTCGATCGGGTCTACGCCCTCCTTGACGAGCTTTCGGAATTTGTCTGCGAGCTCTCGCGCAGTGGCAAGGCTCACACCGGGGAATGAACCCAAGCCCATGTCGCGCGTTCTGCCAACCATCGAAAAGCGAAAAATCCAACCCCGACCACGTCCGCCAGGTGCGACGCGCAAATACAGATTGCGTGATTGCCCGGCGCCTTCGTCGAGATGCTGACCGCTGCAAGTCGTCGGGCAATCATCTGCGCCATCCCCAAAATCCTCCGCCTTACTGATCTGCCCATATGAGTCGGCTCGATGTTGGCAGATGGTCGTCGGCGTGCAAAGATGATGATGGAAGAAACCCCCATAATTCGCGGGCTTTTTAATGCGTCAATGGACGGTGCTGGACGTGGTTAGATCTGCCGACCGCGGAATGACGCACCGCCTGCCGTGGCCGAGTCTGCGGCTGCCAAGTCTGCTATCGTGCCGGCATCGGACCTAACCAAAGCGCGCGGCGACGCAAGGGCCAGACGCGCCGGCGATTACAGCTTCCATCAGGGAGGGATTCGCCATGAATAAACGCAATCTCATCGCCATGGCCGCTGCAGTGGCCGCGGGCGCTGCCTCTTTGGCCGGCCCCACCTGGAGCGCCAACAATTACCCGAGCCGGCCGGTCACCATCACCGCGGTGTTCGGCGCCGGCAGCGCCAGCGACACCATCTGCCGCATCATCGCCGACAAGCTTGGCCCGGCGCTCGGTCAGGCGGTCATTGTTGAGGATCGTCCGGGAGCGGACGGCGCGGTGGCCGCGCTCTACGTCCACCATCAGCCGGCCGACGGCTACAACATCCTGATGGCGACCAACTCCCCGCTGTCGGCCGATCCGTTCCTGCACAAGGACATCAACTACGATCCGATCAAGGACTTCGTGCCGATCACCCGGGTCGGCAGCTTCACGCTCATGGTGGTCGTCGATCCGAAACTGCCGGTCCACTCGGTCAAGGAACTGATCGACTACGCCAAGGCCAATCCCGGCAAGCTGACCTATGCCAGCGGCAACACCGCCGGCATCGTCGGCATGGAGACCATCAAGAAATGGGCCGAGCTCAGCATCCTGCACGTGCCTTACAAGAGCACCCCGCCGGCGATCGAGGACATCATGGCGGGCCGGGTGTCGATGATGTTTGCCGATTTCACCACTGCCTTTCCGCACGTTAGTGCTGGGACGCTGCGGCCGCTCGCGGTGTCGCGCATCAAGCGCAGCTCGCTGGTGCCGAATCTGCCGACCCTCGACGAGGCTGGCGTCAAGGGCTTCAACATGGACACCTGGGCCGGCTTGGTCGCGCCAGCCGGTACGCCGCCCGAGGTCGTCAAGAAGCTTAACGCCGCCCTGCGCCCAATCATCGACAGTCCGGAGGTCCAGGCCAAGTTCAAGAACGTCGGTTTCGAAGGTTTCTCCTCAACGCCCGAGGAGCTGGGCGATTACATAAAAGTCCAGCTCGGCGAATGGCAGAAGATGATCAAGGACGCCGGCATCCAGTCCGACTGACCGGCGCGACGCGAGCGTCCTATTTGTCCGCCTGCCGCACCACCAGCACCGAGCAGGTGGCGTAGCGCACCACGTGGCCGGCATTGGAGCCGAGGAAATAGGTGCGCACGCCGGTGCGGTGCGAGCTCATGACGATGAGGTCGGCATCCATCGCCTTGGCTTCGTCGAGGATCTTGCGGTCGACATTGCCCTGCCGCACCGCGGTCGAAATTCGGTCCGCCGCAAGCCCGGTTTCCTGCGCCACGATGCCGATCGCTTCTTCGGCGGAGGCGCGCTGCTGTTCGTCGAAATCGGGCGGTACGTATTCGGCGAGCATTGCCGGTGTCACCGGCAGCACGTTGACCAGGCGCACGGTGCCGTTCGATGCCTTCACCATCATCAGCGCGGTGGCGATGGCGGGCTTCGCCAGTTCGACGTCGGCGAGATCGATCGGCACCAGGATGCGTTTGTACATGGACGAGCCCCTTTGTCTGGAATCTTGGTTTGTGCATGATCATCTGAAAACCGGTTTCCACTTTTCGGGATCATGCAGCAAAGCGTTCAATCGGTCGTCGCGGCGATCGATTTCGGCGTGACGAAGTGTGCGAGACGCCCGGCGTGGCGCGGCAGGCGCGCCCAGTCGTCGAAGGCGAGATCGATGACGACGAGGCCCGCGGTCGGCAGCCCCTCGGCCAGGCGCTCGCGGGCTTCGACGTCGCCGGTCACGCTGAGCCGCACCGCGACGTCGTGCAGGCCCGGATTGTGGCCGATGACGAGGACACCGTGCGCGCCGTGGGTCTCGCCGACGACTTCAATCAGGGTCTCGGTGCTGGCATTGTAGATGCGGTCTTCGGTGACAAGCGGCGGCGGCTTGGCAAAGGTTTCGGCGACCAGCTCCCAGGTTTCCTGGGCGCGCTTGGCCGGCGACACCAGAGCGACCTCCGGAACGAGGCCGTGCCGGGCCATATAGGCGCCGATCGCCGGCGCATCGGCGCGGCCGCGTTTGGTCAGCTTGCGGTCGCGGTCGCGCTGACCTCCTTCGGGGCGCTCGGTCTTGGCATGGCGGAGCAGCATCAGGCGGCGCATGGCGGCAATGTCGCTTTCTCCGCCAGGGGAGTCTAGTGTGGCCCCGCCGACGGCCGGCGGACCACGAAACCCGACAAACCTCAAGAAAAATGAACGAAACCGACATCCAAACCTATGGCCGAAGCTGGTATGCGGCCACCAAGGTGGACGCTCCATCGCGGCCGGTGCTGCACGTCGATCTCGACGTCGACGTCTGCGTTATCGGCGGCGGGCTCGCAGGCCTGACGACGGCGCGCGAACTGGCGCGGTCCGGCTGGTCGGTGGTGCTGCTCGAGGCCGGACGGATAGCGGCCGCTGCGTCCGGCCGCAATACCGGTTTCGTGCTGCCGGGCTTTGGCTGCGACGCCGAACGGATCGTCACCCGCGTCGGCTTCGAGCGCGCCAAATCGCTGTGGGACTTGTCGCAGGCCGGCGTCGATTATGTGCGCGAGGCGATCACGGACGAGACCGCGCGGGGCATCGAGCCGCAGGACGGCTGGCTCCACGTGTCCAAGGTCGACAATGGCGACCAATTCCTCGCGCAGCTGCGCTTGCTCAACGCGCTCGGCTGCGAGATCGAAGGTTGGCCGACCGAGCGCACGCGCGCCATCCTCAAAAGCGAGCGCTACTATCACGCCGTCCATTACGTCAAAGCGCTGTCGATTAATCCGCTCAATTACGCGCTGGCGCTCGCCGCAGCAGCCGAACGCGACGGCGCGCGCATTTTCGAAAATACGCCGGCGCTGTCGATCGATCCGGCCGGCGTGCGCAAGCGCATCGTCACCTCGAGCGGCAAGCTGCGCGCCAATCACGTCGTGCTCGCCGGCAACCTGCAGATCGGCGGGTTGATACCGCGGATCGCCTCGACGCTCATTCCGATCACCACCTACATCGTCACCACCGCGCCGCTCGGCCCGCGCCTGCACGAGACCATCGGCTATCGCGGTGCCGTGAGCGACACAGACTTGTCCGACAATCACTATCGCGTCGTCGGCGATGACCGGTTGATGCTGTCGGGCCGCGCCACGATTTGGGCGCGCAATCCGCGCCGCTACGTGAAGGCGCTCAAGGCGGACATCAAAAAGACTTTTCCGCAGCTCGGCGACGTCGAGGTCGAGTACGCCTGGTCCGGCACCCTGGGTAACACCGTGCACCGTATGCCGCAGATCGGCGAGCTCGGTCCCGGCGTCTGGCTCGCCTCCGGCTTCGGCGGGCACGGGCTCAACACCACCGCCATGGCCGGCAATCTGATCGCCCGCGCCATCGTCGACGGCGATCAGACCTGGCGGCAATTCACGCCGTTCGAGCTGGTCTGGGCCGGCGGCATTGCCGGCCGCCTCACCGTCAAGGTGCGCAACTTCATCAGACGCGTCCGCGCCGGCATGTCGGAGCGCAATTCGAAGGCGGGCGAGCTTTCGCGTCTCGCGGCGCGCGAGGCCGAACTCATGGCCCGCGAGGCGGAACTCACCCGCGAGGCAAGCAACATCCTCAACGCCGCGGCAGCGCCGGCGGCGATCGAGCCGGCGGCCAATGGGCAACGAGGACCGCCGCGCAGCGGGGGATCGGGACACCATCGCGCCCGGCGCAAAAAGCGGCGCGAGCGCAGCGACGCCTAAATCTTCTGGAAATGAATCTCGTCGGCCACCGCCGTCCATTTGGCGATGTCGTCGACGAGCCGCTTCTTGAATTGCTCGGGCGTCGACGGCGAAGCCTCGTTGCCGAAGGTGTGCATGCGCTCCACCGTAGCCGGATCGTTCAAGATGCGCACGGTCTCGGCGTTGAGCCGCTTCAGGATCCGCTCGGACAGGCCAGCGGGTGCGATCAGGCCCTGCCAGGCGCTGACGTCGAAGCCTGGCACGCCGCTCTCGGCAATGGTCGGCGCCGAGGGCAGCGCGAAATAGGGTTTTAGGCTCGACACCGCGAGCGCGCGCAGTTTGCCGTTGCCGATGAACTCCATCATCGTGGCCGGCGGATCCATCATGAAATCGAGCCGGCCGGCCAGAAGCTCCATCACCGCCGGCGCCGAGCCGCGATAGGGCACATGCGTTACCTTGATCTTGGTCTGCAAGGCAAACAGCTCGATCGCGAGCTGCGGCCCCGAGCCGACGCCGGGCGTGCCGTAGAGCAGCGCGCCCGGCCGCTTCTTCGCCGCGGCGACCAAGCCGGCGACACTCTTGAAGCCGGAGTCTATGTGCGTCGCCATGACGTAGGGGTATTCGGAGGCGAGCGAAATCGTGGTGAAGTCGTCGACCGAGCGGTACGGCAGGCTGGCGAAGGTCGCCGCCGCGCTGGCATGGCCCGAGGGAATGACGCTAAGCGTATAGCCGTCCGGCACGGCGCGCGCGACCAGGCCCGCGGCCACGGTGCCGGACGCGCCGGGGCGCGATTCCACGATCACCGCCTGGCCGAGCGCGCGGCCTAGTCCGTCGGCAAGGAGGCGGGCGATCACATCCGACGGCCCGCCGGCCGGAAAGCCGTGGATGACGGTGATCGTGCGGGTCGGCCAGTCACCCTCGGCGCGGGCGCGGCGGGCCACGAGACCGGCGGCGAGGCCGCCAACGACGGCACGGCGCGTGAGTTTTTTGGTCATCGTGCGTCCTCCGAGATCAGCGCTTTCCCCGCGCCATAAGCCACGTCAGCGGCCGTCTCTTCGCGCCATAAACGCCAGCCGCTCGAATAGGTGCACGTCCTGCTCGTTCTTGATCAACGCGCCGTGCAGCGGCGGAATTAGCTTCTTCGGGTCGCGCTCGCGCAGCGTCTCCGGCGAAATATCCTCGACCAGGAGGAGCTTCAGCCAATCGAGCAGCTCCGAGGTCGACGGCTTCTTCTTCATGCCCGGCACGTCGCGGATCTCGTAGAACAGCTTCAAGGCTTCGGCGACCAGGCGTTGCTTGATGCCGGGAAAGTGCACCTCGATGATGGCGCGCATGGTGTCGGGATCGGGAAAGCGGATGTAGTGGAAGAAGCAGCGGCGCAGGAACGCGTCCGGCAGTTCCTTCTCGTTGTTGGAGGTGATGACCACGATCGGCCGCCGCCGCGCGTGGACGGTCTCGCCGGTCTCGTAGACGAAGAACTCCATGCGATCGAGCTCTTGCAACAGATCGTTGGGGAATTCGATGTCGGCCTTGTCGATCTCGTCGATCAACAGCACCGGGCGCTCGTCCGCGACGAAGGCCTCCCACAATTTGCCGCGCTTGATGTAGTTGCGGATGTCGCGCACGCGCGTGTCGCCCAATTGGCTGTCGCGCAGCCGCGTCACCGCGTCGTATTCGTAAAGCCCCTGCAGCGCCTTGGTGGTCGACTTGATATGCCACTCGATCAGCGGCGCCGAGAGCGCCTTGGCGATCTCGATGGCGAGCACGGTCTTGCCGGTGCCCGGCTCGCCCTTGACCAGGAGCGGCCGTTCCAGCGCGATCGCGGCATTGACCGCGATCTTCAGATCGTCGGTCGCGACATAGGCGCTGGTGCCTTCAAAACGCATGATTGGTCTTCCATTGCACTGCGGTCGCGGAATTAGAACACGACGAGCTTGTCGCTCTCAAGGCGCGCTTGCCTCGGCAAATTCTGCCGATTGCCCGGCATATCCGACCCAGGGCCAGCGCGGCTACTCTTCATAAGATATTGATGTTGAACGATAAATGCCGTGGCACGGCGATTGCTGGGAGGCGTGACCCGACGCTCGCGAAGTCGGCATCGAGTTAGCGAGGTAACGTCATTGATTTTTCGACGCCGTAGTGTCTGGTCTGCAGGCACAATCGTTCGCGTTGCAGAACATTTCCGGCAACATCGCCAACTCCCAGACCACCGGCTACAAGGACATCAATACCGGCTTCGCCGATCTCGTCTCCTAGGCCGCGCAGCCCGGCAGAACACCAACGGCGTGATCGCCCATTCGGTCGCCACCAATACGGTGCAGGGCTCGATCACCAGCGAAAGCGTCGCCACCGACATGGCGATCAACGGCGACGGCTTCTTCGTGGTGTCGCAGCCGACCGGCTTCACCGACAATCAGCCGGTGTTCAGCGGCGTCATGGACTATACGCGCGCCGGCGATTTCCAGCTCAACGCCAACGGCAATCTGGTCAACGGTGCCGGTTATTATCTGATGGGCGTGCCGGTCGATCCGATCACCGGCAATCCGCTCGGCAGTGCGCCCACGGTTTTGCAGTTCAACAACAGCTTCGTGCCGGCGCAAAGAGACGACGCAGATTCAATACTAGGCGAACCTTCCTGCCAGCCCGCCGGCCATGCTCAACCCGAGCAACTTCACGTCCAACCCGGTCGCCGGCGCCCAGATCGCCAGCTCCGGTGCGGCATTCGCGCCCAACGCGGTGGCGACCGGCACCGGCACCGTCGCCGGCCTCTCCAGCAGCGCCGCGCTGATCAACGGCGATGTCTACACGGTGAGCCTCGGCACCGATACGACGAGCTTTATCGCCGGGGCATCGGCGGCGTTGCGGACCCTGGGCGGTAACGATGCGCTGATCGCGCTGCAGGGAATCGAAGAGCCGGCGGGGCGGCGCCGCCGCGCCGTCAAGCACGCCACCGCGCGCTCGATGGCTCGACGAGCTCAATGCGGGTCGCTGTCGAGCAGCCAAAGCCGGCATGGCCTGACCCGTAATTATCTGAATTCCCTAGATAAACTCGGCCGACCGGGAACGGCGAGGAGCCGCGTCGGCGGCCCTGTGATCTGCGGGATCGGCCCTCATCATCGTTATTGTCACTGTCATCGACCGTCGATATATAGGCCAGCCTCGCGGGGGAGGGCCTCGCACCGGTGAGCGTGCGGAGTTGAGGGACATATGCAGTTGGTCAAAACCAAGAACGGCAAAGCCGACGACAAACCCGTCAAGAACGACAAAATCCTAGAATCTGCGGAGCGGCTCTACCGGCCTACCGACAAAGAGCCCTTCATGAACGAGCGCCAGCGGGAGTATTTCCGCGTCAAGCTGCTCGACTGGCGCGACGACATCCTCAAAGAGGCCAAGGAGACGATCCAGCATCTCCAGGACGAGAGCCAAAATCATCCGGATCTCGCCGACCGCGCCTCATCGGAAACCGACCGCGCCATCGAGCTGCGCGCCCGCGACAGGCAGCGCAAGCTGATCGCTAAGATCGACGCGGCGCTGCAGCGCATCGAGGATGGCACCTACGGCTATTGCGAAGAGACCGGCGAGCCGATCTCGATCAAGCGCCTCGAAGCGCGCCCGATCGCGACGCTCTCGATCGAGGCGCAGGAGCGCCACGAGCGCCGCGAGCGCGTCTATCGCGACGACTAGCGTTTCTTAAGCTTTTGTTCACCATGTTTGCTTACCGGTCGTTAACCCATCGACCGGGTGCAAGAGCTTGCAGCAAAATCCGACGCGGCTGTTGCGGCGCGCCTGGCACACATACGAAGCCGACGACCTCGCCAAGGCCGAAAAAGTCCTTCGCCGCGGCGCTGAAGGGTGAGCCGCAAAATTTCGATGCGCTGCACGGACTCGGGCTCATCAATTACCGCCGCGGCCGCTTGGACGCGGCCCTTGTGCTCATCCAGACCGCGCTGCAGGCGACTTTAGCCGCGCCAATGGTTTTTCGAGCTTCGGCCTCATCTTTGTCGCGCTCGCTCGCGCCGAACGACGTGGACCTCATCAACCGCCGCGGCGTGGCGCTGCTCGAACTCGGCCGTCCGGACGAGGCGCTTGCCGCTTTCGAAGCGCCTCCTCGCCCATGACGAAAACTATCGCGAGGCGCTCGGCAATCGCGGCAACGCACTCATCAAGCTCAATCGTGCGGCCGACGCGCTCGAAAGCTACGACCGGGCGCTCGCCTCGGCGTCGGGCAACGCGCAACTCCTCACCAATCGCGCTGTGGCGCTGCGCCGCCTCGACGGCCGTAGGAAGCGGTGGTGAGCGCGCGCCGCGCGCTGGTCGCCCTTCCCGATTTCGCGCAGGCGCAATTCGTCGAGGCGGTGGCGCGCCTGACGCTCGGCGGGGCCTCGTCACCATGTACGAGAACATGAAGCCGCGCGACGCCGATCTTCGACCGCCCCCAAGGCGGCGTGCTGCTCGACGTCGCCTCCAAGATCGAGCCGCGCCACATGGCCGATATCCTGGCGCAGATGGTGCCGGACGCGGCGCAGCATTTGACCGTCGAGCTCGCGAGCCAGGCGCAGCAGGTCAAGCCGGCGCCCGAGACGCAGGCAAAGGCCGCCTGACGCAGTAACTTCTTTTCCGGCCCGCGTAGCGAAGCGACGCCGGGGAGGCTAAGATAGTGCGCGGGAGAGACGCCATGTTCCTGCGGAATTACTGGTACGTCGCCGCGTTCGATCATGAGATCGGACGCAAGCCGCTTGGCCGCGCCATTTTGGGCGAACCTATCGTGTTGTTTCGCACCGAGGCCGGCGTGCCGGTGGCGCTCGAGGACCGCTGCGCCCACCGCCACCTGCCGCTCTCCATGGGCAGGCTGGTCGGCGACGTGCTGCAGTGCCATTATCACGGCGTGCGCTTCGGCACCGACGGCCGCTGCGTGCGTATTCCGGGCCAAGAGCACATTCCGCACGGAGCCAAGGTGAAGACCTATCCGGTCGCCGAGCGCTATCACTGGATCTGGATCTGGATGGGCGATCCGGCGCTGGCCGATCCGGCCAAGATCACCGACTTCCACTGGCTCGACGATCCGGAGCATTGG
>Ga0310914_10003118_pt1 | contig 11371 bp, 10 predicted proteins | sample GREbulkMGAN108_FD_203450 | JGI IMG/M metagenome (GOLD analysis project Ga0310914, IMG submission 203450) | Lab enrichment of tropical soil microbial communities from Luquillo Experimental Forest, Puerto Rico - GRE.bulkMG.AN108 | ecosystem: Environmental > Terrestrial > Soil > Tropical forest >...
GGCCAGGCGCCGTAGATTCACAGAAACGCCGGTATGACCTTCGTGGCGAATAGCTCTAGATGCGTCTGCGCCCACCGCGGCGGCAGTCCCGGCGGCAATGTCCAGGAATAGAAGTGTGTGATCGGAACGTTGTTGATGAAGTTCCGAATCATGCCTATCGCGGTGTCGGGGTCGACAACCTCGAGAAGGCCGCTTTTTCGCAATTGTTCGCGATCGCGCAGATGCTCGGAAAGCGGCTGAAGCCCAGCCGCAGATAGCCATGCCGAGTAATTGTTGGCCTGATAGATGATGTGGTCGGCGGCCTCGGCGAAGGTTTTCTCCGGATCGTTGGAGACGATCAGACACCAAAAGGCGCTGGCGAAACGAATATTATCTGTAGGTCGGTTCTCCTTCCTCAGCTCGGCGACATAGCGGTCGTAGACGTCCCGGTTCGCGCCCGGCACGGTGAAACCATTGCCAAAACGCGCGGCACGGCGCAGCGCCGCTGGCGTAAAACCGCCCAGCCAAATCGGCGGATGAGGTTTCTGGATCGGCTCGGGTGTCACTTTGACGTTCTGGAAATCGAAGAATTCACTCTTGAATGTTACGGTCTCTCCCGCAAGAGCGCGGCGAATTATGTCGAGCGATTGGTTGGTGCGCGCGCCGCGCTCCTTAAAAGGCACACCGAACCCTTCAAACTCTTCCCGTTTGAAGCCGACGCCGGCGCCGAGCTCGAAACGACCGCCGGAGATGACATCGACTGTCGCGATATCCTCGGCCAGGCGTATGGGATTGTGAAACGGCACCAGAAGTACGCCGGATACGATCCGGATCCGGTTGGTGCGGGCGGCGATCGCCGCGGCTACGGGCAGGATCGAGGGAAGATACCCATCTTCGATGAAGTGGTGCTCAGACAACCAAACGTCATCAAACCCGTTGTTCTCGCCCCATGCGATCTGCTCAAGGATTTCGCGGTAGAGCCGATCAGGGGACTGGCGCCATTGCAGTGGATTTCGGAAGTCATACCAAAGACCAAAGCGTATTTTTCGATTATTGTCGCTCATGGCTCGTCTCTCTTGATAGATTAGCGCCGACCCTCAGATCTGAGCGGCACCGCCGTCGACGAACAGCTCGATCCCGGTGACGTAGGCGCTGTCGTCGGAAGCGAGGAACACTGCAGCCTTGCCGAGATCGTCCGGCGTGCCGATACGGCCGAGCGGCACCGATGCCACCATCGCGGCTTTCTCTTGATCCGTCACAAAATGCGAGAGGCCGGGCGTATCGGTGTATCCGGGGCTCAACACGTTGACACGGATGTCGCGCCCCTTGAGGTCGACGATCCAGGTACGGGCGAACGAACGTACCGCGGCCTTTGCCGCGTTGTACACCGAACAGGAGGCGAAGCCCTTGATCGACACCATCGAGCCGGTGAGGATCACCGAGGAACCCTTGCTCAGCAATGGCAGCGCCTTCTGCACGGTGAATAACACGCCGCGCACGTCCGTGTTGAACGTCCTGTCGAACTGCTCCTCGGTGATCTCCCCCAATGTGGCGAATTCGTAAACCCCGGCATTTACCGCCAGAACGTCGATACGCCCGGCCCGCGCCTCAACAGTGGCGTAGATGCGGTCGAGGTCGGCGAGATTCGAGATATCGCCTTGAATTGCCTCGGCATCGCCGCCGATTGCGGCGGTTGCTTCATCCAGTTGTGATTGACGTCGCCCTACAATAAATACCCGAGCGCCTTCTTCGGCGAAATGCTTTGCAATGCCGAGGCCGATGCCGGCGCTGCCACCGGTCACGAGCGCAACTTTATCTTCGAGCTTGCCGGTCATTGTAATTCCCTCTTGGGCATTGCCTAACGTCCAACCAGCGGCGGCACATTGTCGAAGAGCGAACCGATCCCTTCCGCCATTGTCGGGTGCGCGATAATCGCGTCGCGCAGCTTCGGATACGGCAGGTCTGCCAGCATCGCGGTTTGCACGACCGCCATGACTTCGCCGGCCTCGGCGCCGATCATCGTAAAGCCGAGGATGCGGTCGTCACTTGCCCCGACAAGGACCTTCATGAAGCCCTGTGTCTCGCCGGTCGTCGCCGTCCGCCGCACGCCGCTCATCGGCAGCCGTGCGACGCGGACAACGACGCCTTGCTGTTGTGCTTCGCGCTCGCTCAGTCCCACGCGAGCGAGCGGCGGCTCGGTGAACATGCAGTAGGGAACCAGCCGCCCGCGCGTGCTCCGGTTGGCGCCCGCCAAATTGTCCCGGATGATCCGAAAGTCGTCGATGGAGACGTGCGTGAACTGCGGACTGCCGGCGCACTCCCCGATCGCCCAGACGTTGGGCGCGGTCGTCTCCAGCCGCTCGTTGACGCGGATATAACCATGCGCATCCAACTCGACGCCGGTCTCTTCGAGCCCGATGCCGGCGGTGTTGGGAGCGCGCCCAGCCGCGGCGAGGAGGTCGCTGCCCTCGATCTTTTGCTCGCCGGAGGGCGTGCGCACGGTCAGGCTGACGCCCTCGCCGGATCGGCCCTGCACATTGAGGGTTTGCGTCTGGAGGAGAAATTGAATGCCCTCTTCCGTCAAAATTCGGCGCACTTCATCGACGACGTCGGGATCCTCGCGACTCATTATCCGAGGCCCGTGCTCGACGACCGTCACGCGGCTGCCGAAGCGGCGATAAGCCTGGGCCAGTTCGAGACCGACATAGCCGCCGCCGAGCACCACCAGATGCGAGGGTGCATAGTCGAGTTCGAGCGCCTCGATATGGGTCAGCGGCCGCGCGGCTTCGAGGCCCGGAACCGGGGGGATTGCCGCGTGCGTGCCGAGGTTGAGGAAGACCTGGTCACCCGCCAACACCCGCGTACCGCCGTCGTTCAGCCGCACCTCGAGCGTTTTCGGCGCGACAAACCGCCCGCTGCCCATGATCAGTTCGGCGCCGCTTGTCTTGTAGTTGTGCAAATGCAGTTCGATTTCGCGGTTGACCATATCGCGCTTGCGCTGGCGCACCTTTGCCATGTCGGTCGTGACCGGACCGGTGATCAACGTGCCGAACTGGGCTGCGTGATGGGCCTGATGCGCGATCCGGGCACTCCAAATCTCGTTCTTGCTCGGCAGGCAAGCGATGTTGGGGCAGGAACCGCCGATCCACCGGCGCTCGACGACGGCAGTGCGCCGCCCCGACTGCGCCAGATGCCAAGCCAGCAGCTTGCCGCCAAATCCACTGCCGAGGATCAGGACTTCAAACCGTTCCGATTCAGACATGAGCTTCCTCCGTGTGTGACCCTCATGACAAACGGTTAACGCCAGACCGCCTCGCTACGTTGCCGCGATGGTGCGGTCGATGCCCTGCCAAAATCCGCGCTGACACGGTGCCGTCGGCGAGCTGCAAACTCCCATCGGAGAACTACTTGTCCAGTAGGCGGTAGAACTGCGTCCAGACTTGGTCCTTCTTCGCGCCGGCGATATGGCAATAGGCGCATTCCTCCTGTGCCCTTACCTTGGCGGTCGGAGCCTTTGGTTCGAAATGGTTGAAATCGAAGAAGCCCCAGCCCCCCGACGCGGCGAAGAGTTTTGAGTCTTTGACAGTCACATCCGCGCCATTGAACGCACCAGGGAAATAACCCCGGCCCGAAGCCTCTGTTCGTGAGCCATCCGGGTTTTCCTCAGGCTTCTTGGTGAGCTGCAACTCCTTGAACATGATCGTCCCTTCGGGAAATGCATTTGTCTTCTCGTATATTTCGTATGACCCTGGCTCGATGTAGACGTTGTGGTACTCAGGGAAGTTGGCATGCCCATCATTGAGCGCGTTAGGCGTCAATGGTGAACCGACAAAAACCCATTCACGCCACATAGAGTTCGGTGGCAGAATCATCTCACCGGACGCGTTGTATTGGGGCAGATATCGTGACCTGGTAAGCGCGCTAGGGTTTGTGGGTGATTGTGCGAATATTGCTGCCCCGCGGTCGCGCAAACGACAAATGCGATCGCTGTTGCTAGAGTTTTACGGGACATATGGCCCTCCCTCCAACACTGCCCCGCGAAACGCTGTCGAGGTCCCCTACCGCCCGCTGTATGGCGGTGCCCACGCCGCTGCGGCGCTGGTGTTGGAGCGTAAACAGTATGCCTGGCGGCAGGTTCCAGCGGGCTGGCCTTCATACTTCAGGACCGGGAAGATCCCACCGATCGAAGGGTCTCCGGACGGGTCAATGGGACGATGCCCATGCACTGACTTCAGGCTTTTCTGCGGCGGATAGCGACACCCTCATTACATCCTGCTTCAGCAGATAGAATGATGCAGCAAGAAGCGCGACATCTTTCATAAGAAACGGCACGTTGCCGGTCATGGCCGGAAACCCGCCGGCTGACGCATCCCAGCCATCGGGCATGAATGGGATGATAGTGACCGTACCTATGAATGTGGCACAGGAGCCCAGCGCCCCGAGAATTCCCAGCCTTTTATTCCAGAAGCCTAAGAACAGGAGCGTACCGAACGTCCATTCACTACTCCCTAGAAACCAACTGGCTCCGCGGACGCCAAAAACCGGATACAGCCAAAAGATGAGCGGGCCGTTGCTGATATAGGGGATCAGGCGCTGCGCCTCGTACGCCCACCATTTCTGATAACCAAAAAAGAGAAATATAATTACCATCGATGCGCGTATTAAATGGTAATCAAGATCCCCTCTGAGAATTCCGAGCCTGATAAAAACCCTGGCAAGCGAGTCGATTAAGCCCCGAGCGGCTGGCAACCGGGTGGCACCGCTATCGCCGGTGAGGCCCTCGAACTTATTGGTGAGCTGGTTCATCTGATTTCTCCGCTTCGAGTTGGTTTCGGCGTAGACGAAATTCCGGCGATGGCTATATCCGCATGGTCGAATTGCAGCCGGAAATTCGAACAGTAATTCCTAGATCGTTCTGGCGGTGCTCATGGCGAGGCCTCGGCCTTGCGATTGAGAGCCGAGGTCGGTTTTTAGGGCAGAAGGCGCGCTTGGCGCATGCATTCGTGGTCATCTTGCGTCCTCCCTTTTTGTTTACGGCCGTCAACTTGGCGCCGCGTTACGCGCTCGTCGCGTTAATCGTCGTAAAACTGCGTAAAATCCTGAATCTGTCATGTCGAAATCCCCGTTCTTTTGGGCTTCGATATAACGGAATTTATTGCCTGGGAGGGCCGTGTGTAGGATCCGATAAAGACTATCGATTATTCCTACCGGGAATGCTCGCTGAGTGCAGATGGGTCAGCGCGGCAATAATCTCAGTAGGCTCCAGCCTCGTGGTGTGATCGGCGTCGAGGTAGGAAAGCACGACAAGGCCGGTGCTGTCGAGGACGTAGGTGGCCGGTATCGGCAGTACATAACCTTTCGATCCGGTCTTCGCCGAATTGGGGTAACCGAGCGCCAGGTAAGCAGCTCGGACTTGCTGCGGCACGGTGAAGGCAATCCGATACCGTGCGGCGATTTCGCACCCGGTATCTTGCAATATAGGAAACGGCGGTTCGGTGTCGCTGCCCAGAGACGACGACCTACCTCGAGCCTGCGGAGTGAGAGCCACTAGCGTTGCGCCCAGCCGCTCGATTTCCGGGTGGACTGCCGCAAGCGCCTTCAATTCGAGAACACAAAAGGGACACCAGTCGCCCCACAAAAAGCTGACGACGACGGGACCACGATTGAGAAGACCCGAAAGATTGATGAAATCGCCGCGCCCGCATCGGAGCCCGAACAGGGGCGCCGTCTCGCCGGCTTTTACAGCATTGGCGACGAGGCTGGTTTCGGCGAGCACCTGGATCGAGCAGCGCGCGGCATCAACCACGTGGGGTTCAGCGTTCGCCTCGTATTCGCGACGGCATACTTCAAGCTGCGCCTTCAACGACATAGAGCGGCACCGGACAAGCGGGGCGAAACACCTGGTGCATTTCTCATTCCTGCTGACCTGCGGCACCCCCTATCGTGGTAATATCCTTTATTCCTGGAGGGAATGAGGGTGGATCGCCTCACCGCGATGGAAGCATTTGTTCGCGTCGTTGATGCCGGCTCGTTCTCCGGCGCGGCCAAGCAACTGCGTGTCGGCCAGCCCGCCGTTTCCAAGACAGTCGCGCAACTCGAGGACCGGCTCGGCGTGCGCCTGCTGTTGCGTTCGACACACCGCCTGACCCCGACCGAAGCGGGCCGGAACTTCTATGAACGCGCCAAACGGGCCATCGAGGAAGCCGACGAAGCGGAACTTGCCGCACGTGGGACCGCCGCAACTTTATCGGGCCGTCTGCGCGTATACGCTCCGGTGACCTTCACGTGCCTGAACGTAATGCCGCGCCTTTCGATCTTTCTCGCCCAGCATCCCTCGCTCGACATCGATGTCGTTCTCGACGACCGCGACATTGACCTCGTTGCAGCGGGCGTGGACGTGGCGCTGCTCATAGGCCGGCTCGCCGATTCAGCTGCGACCACCCGCAAGATCGGACAATGCCGAAGGCGCGTAATCGGCACGCCCGCCTATTTCGAGGCGACGGGTGTGCCGCAAATCCCCGCTGATCTGCTCGCGCATCAGGCCATCGTCTATGAGCAGCGCGATGGTCGCCCAACCCGGGCCTTCCGGCAAGGAACGTCGGAAACCAACGTTACCGTGAGCGGCCGACTGCGGGTCAGCGCTATGGAGGGTGTTCGGGAGGGGGTGCTTGCCGGCCTTGGCTTTGCAATCGCCTCTGAGTGGGCGTTCGCACCGGAGCTGAAATCTGGTTCGGTCATATCTGTGCTCGATGATTGGTCGCTGCCGGCTGTCGATCTATGGGCGGTGTTTCCAACGGGCCGGCAGGCGAGCGCCAAGGCTCGGGCCTTCGCGAGCTTTATCGAAAGCCAGATGACGCTCAGCGGCTTTAGCGCCTTCGGATCAGGACGAGCGTAGCCGCTCGATGGGACGAGCGACCAGCACGGCTCTGGTCACGGGCTTGACTCGGCCGCGTTGGCTACAGGCCCTGGTCTCTACTTTCGGCGACCTCCTAGTCAGCCGCTGCAAGGGTCAGCTTCGGTGAAGCAGCTGACCCAAACAGGGCAACACCAAAGACCCGTTTCCACCCACACCGGGGCCTTGCGCAGATCGAGCAGATCGCGGGAGACATGCCATGGGCAGACGTTTCCAGCCCGACTAGGCGGGAGCGCATTGCGCTCGGCTCAGTCCCGGGTTGGCGCGGCGAGCCGGAGTCCACGCTCCGCGCAGTAGCGATCGACGGCGTCCGGCGCGCCAGATGGGTCGGCGAGTGCCACGTAGGTATCGGGCCTCAAAAGATAGAGCGCGTTGCGCGCGAGGCCCGCCAACTCGTGTTGCGGCCGCCAGTCGAACACCTGCAGCTTGACGTTGCGATCTGCGCAACATTTGACGAGCTCGGGCCGCGCCGCGCCATAGACATGAACCTGCCAAATCATCGCCGAGAGGCGGGCGAAATTATCCGTGCCGTCGCCCGGCACCCACGGAAGCCGATCGCCGCCATGCACGTGACCGGCGACACCGACGCCGAGCGGCATTCCGCGATAATTGAGGGTGATCTGAGAGACCGTTCGAAAGATGTAGTCGCGAACCGGCTCGAGCGCGACGACCTTCGGGAAGATTACCGGTACGATGCGGGTGCGTATGATTTCGGCGATCCGCCCTTCGGCGGTGGCGAAGCTAAACACCCGGTCGGTTGTCGCCACCAGCCGCTTGGCAAAGCCGATGCGTTCGGTCTCGTAGCTGTCCAGCAGGCTGTCCGGCGCGCGGCCGCCTAGCACGGCCGCCAGTTTCCAGGCCAGATTGACGGCATCGCCGATGCCGGTGTTCATGCCCTGGCCGCCGGCGGGGCTATGGATATGTGCGGCGTCACCGAGCAGAAAAACGCGACCTTTGCGGAAATGCTCCGTCACCCGATGATGCACGTGGTAGGTCGAGAACCAATTCACCTTCTTGACCTCGACCTTGAGGTGATCGATCGCGCGGCTGCTGACGTTCTCGAACCTGAGCGTATCGGCATGGTCGGCCCGCTCGTCCCGCACGGTTCCGATCAGACGAGCCCGGCCTTCGCCGGCCAACGGGAAGACAGCAAGGAAGTCGGCTTCGTCGAGGTCGACGTGCAGCTCGCCGTCGATCGAGGCGCCGGCCGCCTCGACGTCGGCGACGTAGAAGACCTGGCGATAGGTTCCGCCGGGAAAGCCGGTGCCGAGGCTCTCGCGCACCAGCGAGCGCGCGCCGTCGCACCCGGCGATGTAGGCTGCCTCGCAATTCTCTTCATGCCCATCGGGTCGGCGGAGGCTGGCGGTGACGCGATCACCCTCATTGGTGAAGCGGATCAGCTCCGTTTGTCGCTCGACCGTCACGCCGAGCTTCTCCAGCCGCTCGATCAACAGCCGCTCGTGCTGGTCCTGCGGGAAGATCTGCAGGAAGGGATAGGCGGTCAGATCCTCGCCGACGGTCGCGAAGGGGAGCCGCGCTGCCGGTTCGCCTTTCACCCACAGATTGACCGCGGGAACCTTGTGGCCGTGCTCCACTACGAAGTCGGCGAGGTCGAGTTGCCGGTAGAGTTCGAGGGTACGCGCATGAACCGCCAGCGCGCGCGAGGTCGTGCCGGGTTCGGCCGTTTGGTCGACGACGCGCACTTTGACGCCGAGCTTGGTCAGCCAGAGCGCCAGGACGAGGCCGGTCGGGCCGGCACCGATGATCAGAACGTCAGTGTGCATTGTGTCTCCGTTCTCAATCGAAGGCATCGTGCGGTCGGCGTCTCCCGAAACGAACCCGCCACGGCCGCGGCGCGCCATGGGCTTGTGTATCAGCGAGCGCGTCTATGCCTACTTACGCTTTAAGAACGACAACACCGCCAAGCGGATGCCGGCTCCAAGCAAGATGCCAAAATGTCCGCGACCCATGTCTTCAAGCGTCCGCGCTACGCCCTCCAGCAGCTCGGACAATCTAGTGCACTGGCTCGATCGTCGCTCGCGAAACGGGCGGCTTGACGGGCGCTTGCGCGCCGCTTAGGTGCCGCGCGGCGGGAGGTGGTATCTAGCGCGCTGGACGTCGGTGAGTTGGCGCGGCTTGCGCGCGCGGCGTCGATAAGGGCGTGCTCGCTGGCGAAAATGCGCCACAGCCGCACCGCGCCGTCAGAGCCTGCGCTGACCGCCCGTGTCCCATCCGGACTGAACGACGCGACATTTACCCCACCCTCGTGGCTGCTGAGGACCAAGGGCTCGCCGGTGCCATCGGCATGCCACAGCCGCACCTTGCCGTCGAAACCCGCACTCACCACCCGCGTACCGTCCGGACTGAATGTCGCATCGCGCACCCAAAGCTCGTGGCCGCGGAGGATCACCGGCTCGCCGGCCCCATCGGCGTGCCACAGCCGTACCGTACCGTCAGCGCCCGCGCTGACTACTCGCGTTCCGTCCAGGCTGAACGACGAATCATACAAGGTCGCATCGTCGCCGATGTTGGCGGGCCGGGAGCGATGCTTCGCGACCCGGTACCCGCCATCCTCGACGCCGACAAGATGGCGGAAAAGCTGCCAGAGCACCTCGCGCTGCTCGACCGGCAGCGCCTTTTCGACCTCCTCCGTGTAGGCGCTCAAAATTGCGCCAAGGGTCGTCGAGCCCGTTACAGCCGGTCGCACGAGCCGCCGACCCGCGCGCCGGGTGCAGAGCCGGTCGAGCGCAAAGGCGAGGAGCGGGAGAGCACCGGGCTCCAACCGCGCCGCTTCGGCCCGCTCGTCAACTGGTCGATCCAACCGAGCTCGGCGAGCCTCTTGGCCGGATCGGCCCCAAACGCTGCGCGGGGCGGAGGCGCGACTCGAGCCTCATAGCGAGCGCGCGGATCGGGTCGCCGCCGGCGTCGGTGAGCCGCACGATCACGCTCTGCCACTCCGGAAGTGCCGGCACCAGACCGGCCTTAACCAGCGACGATTTTCCGCTCCCGAGACCCCGATCACCGCAACGAACTGTCGGCTCTCCTCCGCGACCCATCGAACGAGCTCGGCGGTTTCGTCATTACGGCCGAAGAAGATCGGCGCTTCATCCGAGTCGAGCGACCGCAAGGATAGGGGGCGCCGCTCCAATGAAGCTCGCGCGCCTGAGCCGCTGGGCGTGCCGGCGCGATCCAGGTGTCGCGGATCCGCGTCAGACGCTGGTCCAGGTGCTGCTCCAGCTTGCGCCTGAAGTCTTCGACATCCTGATAATCGTTGATGCCGTGGCCGCCATCCCCGAGGCGCGTACGAAACGCTCTGACCCTTCTGGCGCTGTGCCAGGACCTCCGCGACGTCCTCGTCGCTATCGGGCATTGGCGGCTGTCCGCCACGGAAATAGACCAACACCTCGCGGCCCGCCTTCAGCGCCTCCTCGACTTCCTGCTCGGTTCCCGATTGATAGAGAATCTTGGCGGGATCATTCGGATCGCGCACCGGGGTGCCAAAAGATCGCAACGATGATATCGGCGTCCGCCGATTGCAGACGTTGATCTACTGACTTTTGAGCCGAGCGATCGGCCAGAACGGCGTGTCCGAATGGCGGTCGTCGTAGCGGAAGACGTCGAGTTTGAGCGGCTTCCGGAAGGCTTCGCGCTTGGCGAGCTCCTGCTCGATCAGCTCAGCCGCAGCCTTGCGCTCCTCCGCGACGTCCTTGGGGGAGGAGATGAAGATCCGCACGAGCTTCACCGGAAGTTCGCTCATGTCGCGCGCAACTAGTCCCTGGTCTGGCGCCGTTCGGCGGCCGGTTCACCCAGGTCAGATGGTTTCCGGTACCGATGCTGTCGAGCAGCGCCTCGACCCAGGCATCGGCGCTGTCGCGCGTGTCTGTCTCGAAGAGCGCCGAAAGGCCTGGAAGGCCCTTTCGGCTTGGGTTAACTTTCTAACACTCGGGCGCAAAGCCGTGTGAAACGGGAGGGGACAAGCTATGCCGCGTTGCATTCACCCGATCGTGCCGGCGGTTCTCGGCTTATTTTTGCTTTCGGCGATGCCGCTCCAGGCTGCCGACCCGGAGATCGATCGCCTGCTCCAGGCGCCGGTCGGCAAGGACTGGGTCGCCAACGGCGGCAATCTGACCAATCAGCGTTATTCGACGCTGAAGCAGATCGACCCGAGCAACGTCAAGCAGCTCAAGGGAGCCTGGATGACCCGCCTCAAGGGCTCGGGATACGGCGGTAAGTATTCGTTCGAAGGCACGCCGCTGGTCAAAGACGGCGTCATGTATATTGTCACCGGCAACGATGATGTGTTTGCGCTGAACGCCAAGACCGGCGAGTTCTTATGGGAGCGCTGGTCGGGAATTGACCAGAAGCTCACCAGCGTCTGCTGCGGCTGGGACAATCGCGGGCTGGCGATGGGCGAGGGAATGGTCTACCTCGGCCAGCTCGACGCCAATGTCGTCGCGCTCGACATCAAGACCGGCAAGG
>Ga0310914_10003119_pt1 | contig 11371 bp, 10 predicted proteins | sample GREbulkMGAN108_FD_203450 | JGI IMG/M metagenome (GOLD analysis project Ga0310914, IMG submission 203450) | Lab enrichment of tropical soil microbial communities from Luquillo Experimental Forest, Puerto Rico - GRE.bulkMG.AN108 | ecosystem: Environmental > Terrestrial > Soil > Tropical forest >...
TCTGTTGGGTTCGGCGTGATCTACGAGCAGGCTACGGGTTATCCGGGCTATAACAGCATCATACCCAAAGATAAAGCGACGATTGGGCGCATTCTGAAGGAGAACGGATACTCGACCTCCTGGTTTGGCAAGAACCATAACACGCCTGCGTTTGCCGCCAGTCAGGCTGGTCCGTTTGATCAGTGGCCGGGCGGGATGGGCTTCGATTACTTTTACGGGTTCGTGGGCGGCGACGCGAATCAGTGGGCACCCAATCTTTTCCGAAACACCTCCGAGATTTATCCCTATGTTGGTAAGCCCGGTTGGAATCTGACGACCGCGATGGCGGACGACGCTATCGAATACATGAAGCGCATCAATGCCGTAAATCCGAGCCAGCCTTTCTTGCTGTATTACGTGCCCGGCGGAACACATGCACCTCACCAACCGACACCCGAATGGATCAAGAAGATCGGCGACATGCACCTGTTCGATAAGGGCTGGGACGACCTTCGCGAACAGATATTCGCCAACCAGAAAAAGCTTGGTGTTATCCCTCAAGACGCGAAGCTCACGCCATGGCCGGCGGACCTTCTCAAGCACTGGGATCAACTCAATGCTGACGAGAAGAAAATGTTTCTCCGCCAAGTGGATGTATTCGCCGCTTACGTTGCCTATACCGATCATGAAATCGGGCGCGTGATTCAAGAGGTCGAGGACGAAGGCAAACTCGATAACACGCTCATCATTTACATCGAAGGAGACAACGGCACCAGCTCCGAGGGAACACTCCTGGGAACACCGAACGAGGTGGCCATGTTTAACCAGGTCATGGTGCCCGTCGAAGCTCAGTTGAAGTACTTCTACGACGCGTGGGGAACGGAGAAGACTTATGCGCACATGGCCGTGCCGTGGGCGTGGGCGTTCGATACTCCGTTTACCTGGACCAAGCAGATCTCGTCGCACTTCGGCGGCGTACGCCAGGGCATGGCCATTTCCTGGCCGGGCCATCTCGACGATCCGGGGGGCATCCGCAACCAGTTCCATCACATGATCGATATCGTGCCCACCATCCTTGAGGCTGCGCAAATTCAAGCTCCCGACTATGTGGACGGGATTAAGCAGAAGCCGATCGAGGGCGTCAGCATGATGTACACCTTCAAAAAGGCGAACGCGAACGCGCCGTCTTCCCATCGCACGCAGTATTTCGAAATGATGGGCGACCATGCCCTTTACCACGATGGCTGGATCGCCAGCACCAAGGTCATGCGTCCACCCTGGGACACTGGTGCGATCATCACGGAGAATCCTGCCGACTATCCGTGGGAACTCTATGATGTCAGCAAAGACTGGACGCAGTGTGACAACGTCGTGTCCAAATACCCGGACAAGCTAAAAGAACTCGAGGACCTGTTCTGGCAAGCAGCCGAGAAATACCAGGTCTTGCCGCTTGATAACTCTGTGGTGGCTAGGCTTCTCACGCCAAAGCCCAGTCTGAGCGCGGGTCGCACCGTGCTTACATACTCCGGAGTCGTGACGGGCACACCCAATGGCGACGCGCCGAGCGTTCTGAATTCCTCCTACAACTTCAAGGCCGACGTCGAAATTCCACAGGGTGGCGGCGAAGGCATGCTCGTGACCCAGGGCGGACGCTTCGGTGGATACGGGTTCTACCTCATGAAAGGCAAGCCGGTTTTCGTGTGGAACCTGGTGGACCTGAAACGTGTCCGCTGGGAGGGCTCGGACGTAATTTCTTCCGGCAAGCACACACTCGAATTCGACTTCAAATATGAAGGGCTCGGCATGGGAACGCTTGCCTTCGGCAGCCCGAGTGGAATCGGGCGCGGCGGGACGGGCGTTCTGAAAGTCGACGGTAAAGCCGTCGCGACGCAGAACATGGAACACACCATACCGTTCATCCTGCAATGGGACGAGAACTTCGATATCGGTGCTGACACGGGGACGCCTGTGGATGAGGAATACCAGGTGCCGTTCGAGTTCAACGGAAAAATCGCCAAGCTGACACTAACGATCAATCGGCCCCAACTTACGCCTGCGGATATCGAAAAGCTCAAAGAAGCGCAACGGAACAACAAAGTGAGTGAATAACCGGAGAGCGGCCCCAGCCGCCAAAATGCTGGGCGGAATACCGTCACGCTCCGCCCAGCACGGCTCGAGGAGGTCCAGGATCGGAACAAGTTTCGAATTGCGGAATTTCACCACGAAGGGGTTATGAAAGCGCCGTTGAAGTGCAGAAGGCGTTGGCGTGCTCGGTCGCCCTGGTAGGGGCGGTGCTCCCGTTTGTCGGTTGCCAGAAGGCGGAAGAAAAAGTCAAGGAGGAAGCAGCCTACCTGGTCGGGATGGAAGAGTACGTCTACGGCTATCCCCCCGTGATGATGGACGTGACCAGAGAAGTGCTCACGGCTACACCGACGAGTGGTGAATATGCCGCACCGATCAATCAGTTCGGTCGCATTCGAACGTATGTACGCCCGGACTTCGTAAACGTCGTAAGGATCAGCGTCAATTCACTGTGGTCGCACGCCTTTCTCGACCTCGATACCGAACCCATGATTGTTTCCCTTCCCGACATGGATGGCCGCTATATCGTCATGCAGGCGCTAAACATGTGGACAGACGACTTCGCATCGGTGGGCACACGCACAAATGGGGGCAAGGCCGGTAACTATCTCATTGCCGGCACGAAGTGGAATGGCACGGCGCCGAAAGATGTAAATGATGTGTTTCGCTCGAGCACCCGCTATGCATGGGTGCTTGTACAGATGTCAGCAGCCAGTCCCGCCGACTTCGCTCCGATCCATGCCAAGCAGGATCAGTTGAAGGTCACGCCCCTCAGCGCGTGGGGCAAGCCCTACACACCGCCGACGAATGTGCCAGTGAATCCGAACGTTGATCTAACCGCGTCACCCTTCGATCAAGTGCGGCTGATGACGGGCGCTACGTTCTTTGCCCGCCTTGCCAAAATTTTGTCGGACGATCCACCGTATCCAGGCGACGACAAGATGATCGAGAGGCTGAAGAAACTCGGTGTCGAGCCGGGCAAGCCGTTCGATCCGACGAAGCTCGATCCGGCCATTCTCAAGGGGATTAACAAAGCCCCCGCTGAAGTTTTCAACAATTTGTTGCCGGACCGTATGACATGAGCACTGTGAACGGCTGGATCAACATGCTGAACCTGGGCAACTTCGGCGCGGACTATAACACACGTGGTTTCATAGCCTTTGCGGGACTTGGAGCCTTGACTAAGGTGGACGCCCTTTACCTAGTGCGTTCGTGGATTCGACGGGCACGACTGGTTTACCGCGCGGGTCACCACCTGCGGAGAATTTGACGAGGGTCTCAAGAAGGCTTCGGAGGGTGGCAGCGGCGCTTACATCGAAGTGGTGACCGACAAGTATGCCGCTTCACCGCTTGCTGCCAAACTTCGCGAAAGCGTTAAGTCACTCTACAGCGCCTGAACCTCCGACGAGGCTCCAAGCGCATCACCCAGCAACGGACCCGGCTGCCTTCGCAAGTCGGGCGGCGAGGACAACCGGGGCATCGCGTCAGCGCCGAGGAAAGAGACTAAAATGCTGAAGACGAACCCACAATTCGCCGCCATTCGATCCAATGAGCGCCCTGTTATGATGCGTGAATCGAGGACTATCCCGAGCTTGGCAGCCTATTGCGGATCGGGTTGCAAATCGGGGTCATTACAACTAGCATGAGCGCTCCCGCTCACAAACATTCCAATCCCCGGAAGCCGCATTTTCGAGGTGGAGGTAAACATGAACATTTTTGCTAGAGCCGTGATCTGTGCAAGCTTACTGTTTTTGCCGAAAGGGATCGAATCGCAAGCCCCGACTGATATTCCCGTTATCCAGATCACGAAGGAAGGCAGCACGATTCGGTTCGCAGTCAAAGCTTCTGTCTCCATTGAAGGAACGTTCGATAAGTGGGACGCCACCATCACCTACCCGTCCAGGGATGCCGAAGCAGGCGTTATGGACATCAAGATTCAGGCAGACAGTGTGAACACGGGAAGCGGCATGAAGGATGACAAGTTGAGGAGCAAGGATTTCTTCAACGTGAAGGAGGATCCTTACATTACATTTCATTCGACGAAATTTACCCAAACGGGTCCCACCACAGTCGAGGTTCAGGGAAACTTTACCATACGCGGAGTCTCAAAGCCGGAGACTCTGCTCTTCTCGGTTACAGGCAAAGGGACAGGCGTCGGCGAGATCAAAGGCACCATGGCCTTCGACCGCAAGGAGTTTGCAATGAATAGTGGCATCCCCTTCATCAAGATTGCCGATCGCGTGGAGGTCAGTGTCGATCTGAAGGGTAAACGAGTCAGCGGTCCCCCGCTGGTGTTTAAGCAATAACGAGCTGTCCAGCAGCACTGAAAAAGACAAACAGAAAAGGCAACTAGCCGGCTTGCCGCTTGCCAATTCCGGTCCCGTGAAAACAGCTAAGTGATTGTGGCGCCTTGCCTTAGCTATTTTCCCCACTGCTCGCAACGAGGAGGCCGGGGGTTCGAATCCCCTCTCGTCCACCAGATTCTAAAGACTTAACCCACTTTTCGGATTGCAAAATCTTGTGGCAGCCTAGCCAGCATGGAATGGCTGGGTTGATCAGAGAAAAGCTTGATTAAGACCATAAATCATTTAGACTAGTCTAATACTAGTCGTATTGGAGAGTGCATGGCCACACGGCAGAGCGGCAATACTGTCGGTGCCTACGAGGCAAAGACGCATTTGTCCGAGTTACTCGAAAAGGTCGAAGCTGGCGAGGAGATCATTATCACCAAGCACGGGGCGCCCGTCGCGAAGCTCGTGCCCGTGAAAAAGGAAGCAAGCACGCAGGAGCGCGCTGCCGCCATTAGGCGAATTCAGAAGCTCGGCACGCGTCTATCTCTGACCGGCTTGAAAATCAAGGACCTGATTGCTGAGGGCCGACGATGACTGCAGCGTTCGTCGTTGATTGTTCTGTCGCCATGGCCTGGCTGTTTAATGACGAAGCGACGCCGAAGACAGAGGCGTTGCTTAATCGACTGACAACCGAGACCGCGCTCGTGCCAGCCTGGTGGTTCATCGAGATTGCGAATGTCCTTGCGATGGCGGAACGCAAGGCGCGTATCACTCCCACTCAGTCCGACGCCTTCATTGCCGATCTTGGCAAGCTCGGAATCGAGCGGGACGACGAGGCTCCGAATCGCGCATTTACATACCTGCTGGCACTGTGCCGAAAACATCAGTTAACGAGCTACGACGCGATCTACCTCGACTTAGCTGTTCGGCACAACCTGCCGTTAGCGACGCTTGACGAGGACTTACGCAAGACCGCAAAGAAATTGGGCGTTCGACTCTTGGGCTAGCTTTTGCAAATCTGGAGCGGACGATGGGAATCGAACCCATCGCCCGATTGTTGGGACAGGTTTGACTTTTCAGACGTGACCAGGCTCGCGAAGCCAAAAAATCAATGCGCCGAAGGGCCACGAGGTTTTCCGGATGCTTTGCCGTCGTCGCAGGCTACGCGCGATTTTATCCCGCTTCTCAACGCCGCGCTGCTAGGGAAAGATAAAAAAACAGACAAACAGCTCGGTTTGCCAGGTTTGCCAATTCTGGGCCCCGTGAAAATAGCTATGTGGTTGTGGCGCTTTGCCTTAGCTTATTCTCCCCACTGTTCGCAATGAGGAGGCCGGAGGGTTCGAATCCCCTCTCGTCCACCAGATTCTAAAAGACTTATCCTGTTCCTCATAACGCCAAAAGTTTGTCAAGTATGCCAGTAAGACGGCGGAAGCCGGAAATCGCGTTCCTTGAGCAATTTTGTATACCGCTCCGAAACGTGTGTACACGCATGCCCGGCTCCCAACCCAACCTAGCGGCTGCCTGCCCCTACAAGCAGGGCCATCACAACGCCCGCCAACAAGGCGAGGCCGACGAGCACCACACCAGCAACCACCACCGCGAGTCGCTTCCCTGTGCCAAATGAGGATTCTTGTGCGTGAAATAGACTGTTCATCGCTCTGCTCCTGTGACAGCTCGGGGGGACCAGCTGGATCTCGAGCCAAATTTCAGACAGGTTGGAACCAAGATCAATCTGCTTCGATGCGGAAGCACAAAGACTGCGTAATTTCTTTGTCAGAGCCGTGTAAAACAATAGGCAAACTGGCCGCTCTTTTTGCGACCAAGGGGTCCTTGGGGGACGTTTGTGCGAAACTGCGCGAAGGCTGCTAGTCGCTGCGGTGTAACACAACGATTTGGCGAACGACAGGGTCTTCCCATTTCCATTTTCGCTCTGGGGCAACTTCAAAATCTCGTTGCCATGTCCCCCTCGCCCTGACTAGAATCCCTTCTTCCTTTTTCTCCAATCTGTTGACGCAACCGAAGGGGGCCTCGATGCAGCTTCGTCTCACCAACAAGCCCGCCGGCGCCATAGCCGCGTCCCTTCTAGCTGTAGCGGCCATCACCCTAGCCGCCTTCGCCCAAGACTCCCCTCCCCCCGCTCCCACGGATGTCCTCATCAAAAACGCCACCATCATGACCGCTACTCACGGAAACATTCCAAACGGCCGCATCTACATCAAGGACGGGAAGATCGCCGCCGTCGGCCCGAAAGTCTCCGCTCCTTCCGGCGTAACCGTCATCGATGCCGGTGGCAAGTACCTCACTCCCGGCATCATTGATTCCCACTCCCACATCGCTCTCGATGGTGACGTCAACGAAGCCACCAGCCCCATCACTCCGCAGATGATGATGATCGATGCCTTCGATTATCACGATAAGTCCATCTACCACGGCCTTGCGGGCGGTGTAACCACTTCCCTCCTTCTCCACGGTTCCGCCAACATGATTGGCGGCCAGGCCATCGTCATTAAACACAAATACGGTCTCAATCGGGACGCCATGCTCTTCCCCGGTGCGCCACGCTCCATCAAATTTGCCAGCGGCGAAAACCCCAAGCGGGTCTACGGCAGCCGCAATCAGCTTCCTTCCACGCGCATGGGAAACTTTGCGGTCCAGCGAGAAGCTCTCGTTCAGGCGCAGGACTACATGCGCGAATGGGACGCCTACAACGCCAAGGTCAAGAACGGCGACAAGGACGCCTCTCCTCCCAAACACGATTTGAAGCTCGAGGCGCTGGCCGATGTTCTGCGCGGCAATCTACTTGTCCAGATTCATTGCTACCGTTCCGACGAACTTCTCACCGAAATTGCCATGGCCAAAGAATTCGGCTACAAGCTCCGCGCCTTCCACCACGCCCTCGAAGCTTACAAGGTCGCCGACCAACTCGCGGCCGCAAACATCGGCATCGCCACTTTCGCGGACTGGTGGGGCTACAAAGAGGAAGCATGGGACGCGATTCCCTGGAACGCCGTCCTCTGTATGCGCAAGGGCGTTCGTGTCGCCATCAAGAGCGACTCCGAAGATTTCGCTCGCCGTCTCAACCAGGAAGCCGCCAAAACCATGCGCTATGGCGGCGCCACCGAGCAGGAAGCCCTCCAGATGATCACCTTGAACGCCGCTTGGATCATCGGTGTCGACGACAAGGTCGGCTCGATCGACGTGGGCAAAGATGCCGATCTCGTCATCTGGGACGGCTATCCCCTCTCGAGCAGCGCCGTTCCGAGCCGAGTCTTCATCGACGGCGCCGTCTATTTCGATCGCTCGCTTCCCGGCTTCGGTATGCCCTACTACAAGGAGGGCATGTGATGCGCCCATTTCATCCCCTTTTCCCTGTAGGGGTGCGCGGCTCCTGCGCCTTATGGTCGCACGATTGCACATCCTTTCCTGGCACTGGCTTTCGCCTTTTTTCGTTCGTTGCAGCCTTGATCTTCGTGGTTTCTCTCGCGAGCGCCCAGCAAAAACCCGTCGCCCTCGGCGGCGGCAAAGTCCTCACGGTTTCCCACGGCTCCATCGAAAATGGCGTCGTCCTGTTCGAAAACGGACAGATCGCTGCCGTCGGCCCCGCGGGTTCCGTGCAAATCCCCAAAGGCGCTCGCGTCATCGACGTCGCCGGCATGACCGTCTATCCCGGCCTCATCGATTCGGAAACCGCCCTCGGCCTCACCGAAATTTCCGCCGTCGACATGACCAATGACCTCGTCGAACCCAGCGACGAAATCATGCCTCACATGCACGTCTACGACGCTTTCCACGCGGAATCCGAACTGATAACCGTCACCCGCCTGAACGGCATCACCAACGCCATTGTTGCGCCCGCAAGCCGCGACACTCTTCCGGGACAAGACTCCTTCATCCAGCTCGCCGGCAAATCCCAGGACGAATTCCTCCTCGTTCGCGACATCGCCATGCCGCTCAACTTCACCGGTGAGCAGCGCCGCAACGAGCGCGGGGAAGGCCGGAAGTTCCCTTCCACCCGCATGGGACTCGCCGCGCAGATGCGCCAGGCGTTTCTCGATGCCCAGGACTACGCGCAGAAATGGTCCGAATACGAAAAGAAAAAGGCCGACTACGACAAACCTAAGGCCGATTCCGCCTCCGATTCCTCCGCCAAGCCCGCCGATAAGGACAAGGACAAAAAGCAGCCTCCCACTCCTCCCAAACGCGATCTCAAACTCGAAGCCCTCCTTCCCTACCTCCAGGGCAAAAAACCTGTCGTTCTCGCCGCCGAGGAGGCCAGCGACCTCCAGGCCGCCGTCAACCTTGCCCGCGAATTCAATCTCAAGTTCGTCCTCAACCACATCAGCCACTCGCAGTCCATCCTCGATTACGTCGCTGGTCTCAAAGTCCCCGTCATCGTCGGCCCCATCTACGAACAGCCCAAGGCCGGAGAGCGCTTCGACGCCGTCTACAGCCTTCCCGCGCAACTCTACAAGCGCGGCGTCAAGATCGTTATCGCTTCCTACGATTCCCACAACGCGCGCAATCTACCCTACGCCGCCGGTTTCGCCACCGGCTTCGGGCTCCCCTACGACGAAGCCCTCAAAGCCATCACCCTCAACCCAGCCGAGATCTGGGGCCTCGCCGATAAGCTTGGCTCCCTCGACCCAGGCAAGACCGCCAACGTGGTCGTCTCGAACGGCGATCCCCTAGACATAAAGACCGACGTCAAAATGGTTTTCATCAATGGCAACGAAGTCCCCATGACCAGCCGCCAAACCCGCCTCCGCGACGAATACTCCGTCAAGTAGCCGCCGCAAGTATCTGTCCCTCCCGAAAATTCCCGCTGCGGAACTCTTATCTTCAAAACGAATCGAACAATCTCAGTTGTTATCGATGGCAAAAGCATCGTCGCGGCTTGTACCAAACACCGGTTGCCACCGGAAACCGGATTACGGGCTGCAACGTGTGATTCTGCCCGCAGCACCATGGAATCCTGCCGCGCCAGGGAGAAATTCGAGGTTCCTGCGGCCACCGAGCGCAAACTAAGGTGCGTGGGAGGCTACGACACCGATGTCTGCAAAGTTGTCGCCTTTTTTCAGCGAGGGAACCGCGTTGATGTGGAGGATAACGCCGGATACGGGAGCGCGGACTTCGGTGATACGTTTGCCGAAATAGTCCGTAACATAGCCGAGCTTCATGCCCTCTTGGACATAGGTGCCTTGCTTGACGAGCGGGTACCAAATGCCCGGGCCCTCGGAGATTATATCGACGGTCTTTTCAAACCAGACAGGATTTTCGATGGGTCGGGGATCGCCCGGAAGCATTTTGAGGGCACGCATGGTACTGAGGGTGCCGTTGACGAGCAGGCCGACGTCGCCCTCGTCGACGGTGCCGGCATAGCCTGCTTCGACGACGATGGAGGGCTTGCCGCGAGCCGTGGAAGTATTGTCGAGATAGCGTGTGGCGCCAAGGTCGGTGGGACGGTCGCGCCATATGATGATGTGATCGAGGCCAAAGGCGAGGATCATCTCTTTCGAGATACGGTCCTGCGCCTCTTTACCCGTGGGCGCCCAGTAGGCGTAGGAGCGGAGGCTTTCATCCAGATCGCCGCCATGGTAATCGATAAGATAATCACAGCGGTCGACGATTTGTTGCGTGATGAGGAAGGAAGCGCGCTCAGTTTGCGTCCCGTCGGCCTTGCCGGGATAGAAGCGGTTCATGCTCTTGTTGTCGACGGGATTAACGTGAGGCACTTTTTGTTCGAAGGACTGAATGTTCACGAGCGGTAGGAGGATGACCCTGCCGGAGATTTGAGCAGGATCGAGTAGAGTGATGAGCCTTTCGACCGCGATAATGGATGCATATTCCGTACCGTGGGCGCCGGAGATGAGAGCGAGGACTGGACCGGGCTTCGCGCCGTTGATGACGATGACGGGGATATCGGTAGCGGCATCCACGCCAGCGGGGACTTCGAGATAGCCCATGGATTTTTCACCGACAGCGGCAGAGGCGGTACCGACAGAGAAAGATTGACGCTGGGCCAGCGCGAAGAGTGGAACCCACAAAAAGATCACGTACGCGCCAAAAGCTCGAAGCGATGAACGAAGCATAAAACCCCCGTTAAGCGGCTGAGGATAACGCGAGGTGTGTGATTTGAGCAATGGAGAGAGCAGAGCGGACTTACTCCGTTTTTGGAAAGCACGTGATCCTCGCTTTGGCCGTCGAACGAGTGTCCCGGCGAAACGTTCATCGGCTGATGACTTCACCTCTTCTTCAGCGTTACCGCTAGTCCGCCACCTTCCATATACATGATTGTTTCCAGATCCGGCCTGCTCGTCACCTCCCGCATGTATTCCGGAACCATTTCCACATTGTGCGCAAGGATCAAACCGCCCTGCCGTACCAGCGGCAACAGCTTCTTTAAGTAATCTGAATATCCGCCCTTATCCGCATCAATGAACGCAACATCGATCGGGCCCTTGAGCTTCGAGACTTGCTCATGCGCATCTCCTTCGACGATCGTGACCATGCCCTCCACGCCAGCCTCCCGAAGATGTTCCCGCGCTGCCGCCGCCCTTTCATGATCAATCTCGAACGTGGTGAGGTGCCCATTCGTCTTCCGCAGCGCCAGGCACAACAAAATCCCGAATATCCCGTGGACGTTCCGATCTCCACCACGTTCTTCGCGGCCGCCGACTCCGTGAGCAACCGCAGCGCCTTCCCGTCTTGCACCGGAACGCTCAGATAGGTCTGATGCTCCCGGGCCATCTTCTCCAGGACCGCAGTAATCTTTTTTTCCGCGTCGTCTGCAGCAACCGCATTCGACACGCTTTGCGCACCGATCCCGCCTCGCTGAAGAAGCGCGACAATCGAGAGCAAGTGAAGCAAAGCGGGAACAGTCAAGTTGCGCCTCATGCGGATCCTCAACTCATAGCATTTCGTGCCATCCACGCCAGCCTGCTCTGCTTCGCCGCCCGTTCAAGGCCACTGCCAGCCCGCTGGGCCCGGGCGCGATTGAAAGCGCGGGCCCGTCACCGGCC
>Ga0310914_10003121_pt1 | contig 11370 bp, 8 predicted proteins | sample GREbulkMGAN108_FD_203450 | JGI IMG/M metagenome (GOLD analysis project Ga0310914, IMG submission 203450) | Lab enrichment of tropical soil microbial communities from Luquillo Experimental Forest, Puerto Rico - GRE.bulkMG.AN108 | ecosystem: Environmental > Terrestrial > Soil > Tropical forest >...
CTTTATCAGAGACAAGCCGACCAACGAATACAATATCAAGGTCCTTGATGACATCGCTATATTCTTTAAAGACGCTGCTGCGGTAGGTATTAGGAATGACTACCGACCGTCCCGGAATATGCGACTGTACCGCTTCGCTGCAACAGATACTGTGGCTGAACCGAGCCACAGTCTTCTTGAACTCCGATAGGATGCTGAAACGGCCCGGTGAGTCGTAGGTGCCCTGATGACTGACGACCACAGGAGTGCGTGCAATTATCATTGGCGGCAGCCCGCGCAGGCTTACATTTGCGCAAAGGCAAACATCGGACCAGCGCAGCAATTGCACGTACGATTTCAAAGTCGGCAAGCGTACGATTTCGTAATCATGATCACGCTCCACTTCAGCGGCAACTTGCGTTGCTACCTTCACTTGATGACCCGCGGCCGTAAATTCCTCCGCAAGTATCTCCATCATGGTTTCCAGACCACCGATACTTGGCCAAAACGCGCGGGAATAAATTAGAATCTTCAAGCGTGTTTCTGGTATTCAGTTCCGCCCAACGTGCGGATCGAGTTCGCGAGAAACTCTGCTTGAACTTTCAAAGAATGGGATGTGTACCAGGTGAACAATTGGTGTTGGATTGAGGTGAGATCCTCGGCGCCAGCACTCGTCCCGAGTCGTAGCCCATCAAGGAAATGCCGCGCAGGCTGCAATCCATCAAATGTGCCCTGCTTATCCGAGAGAACAATTGGAACGACACCATGCGCGGCATAGGCCGCAAAGACGCCGGATTTAGCGACGAAATCCAGAGGGTACGCGACAAAGCCGAACCTGGCGCGCTGAAGCAGCTCGGACACAGCACCTTGCGGTAAAACCCCCTTCGAAATTACGGGCACGCCAGCCAAGGTGCCGGGCATTGCGGAAAGGCGCGGCCCAACATCGAATATTTTTTCGATCCCCAGGGTTGAAATGATGCGTTCGATTTCTGAGCGATAAATGCCAAAAATGTAATCTTCTACCCCGGCGAGGCCGAACACAACGGCAGCAGCGGTTCGTGCGCAAGGGGCGGGCCCGCAACCCGGCTCCCCCATGTTGGAGAACACAGGCATCGCCGTGATTTCGGTGGCGTCCCCGTCTCGCCACTCCGACAGGCGCTTCTTGTATAGGTCGGTCGGGGTAATTGCTGCCGAACTCAGTTTCAGAATGTTGCGCGCGGTATTCTTCTGAAATGGGGATACCCAGAATGATCTTTGCCAAGGTCGCCCGGTCGCGTACAGCTCATGGAAAATGGTGAGAAGCGGCACGCGGCCGGCACGACGGCGCCAAATTTGGAGGCCTTGAACCAGCCATACTGGGACACCTCGCTTCTCATAGCCGTAGCCAGAAAAATGTAAAACTACAGCGCGTGCGTTGCTTTCAGCCGATAACAATTGAAGCGTATCGGCTAGACTTGGAGCTTCGCGCTTTGGCACGCAAACTGTTTCCCAGTCATCTTCTACCGGCATCGCGTCGGCGGGCGGCGTTCCCGACAAAAATACGCTGTTAGCGTCCCTGTTAGCGCGGAGAGCGCGCGCAAGTGCTAAGGCGTAGTCGGCAACTCCACTTGGCTCCGCCGTGCGCCGCGGCACCACCTGGATCAGCGTCGATCGGTATTGCTGTTCGTCCAACGCGCCGATCACCGTTTTGCCGCGTCGTTGTCCAACTCAGCGAAGCTACAACAACCTATTTTGAACTGCTTTAAGAAAGAGGTTTCGGGTCCCCAGCGTTATTAGTTGAAATGCTCGCGCTATACACCCGTCGCGGAACCAAATTGGATAGTTCCGGTCCAATATGATCAGGGTTGAGGCTGACGCAGGCCGACGCCGGTCGAGCCCGCGCTGCGCTCAGCAGCAGCCAGTTCCTTCAAGCACAGGGTGAACTTTTTTTAAAGGGCGGGGCGATTTAACCGTGCCGATTTGGCTGTGACGGCGCGCTGGATCACTTCTTGCGCATATGCGCAACGAGGAATGAACCCATCCGCATACGGTTCGTGAGAAAGCGCGCGAACGCATCCGGCACCAGAGCTTCAGCTACCGATTTCACGCGACCATGGGCTAGCGGAATGACGTCTGTCTTGAGGCCATAGATGCGAATGGATTCGATCTTGAAGAGACCGTCCGTTACCGCCCGCCACTCGCGCGGCAAATAGCACCGCGCAATTGCGCCATCAATGGCAGCTTGGCTCACATGATGCAAGTTTCCATGCATTCCCATTTTTCCCTGGATGGCGCCCTTCAGAAGCCAGACAACGTAGTATTGCCACCATGACCGGTGATAGACCATGACGGTGCTCGTGCCATTCACCCGGAGAACCCGATTCATCTCTTGCAGGACGCGGCGGGTATCAGCCGAGTGATGAATGACGCCCCAACTCCAAATAAAGTCGAAGCTGCCGTCCGGGAAACTCATCTGTTCGGCATCCATCTCCAGCACTTTGCCCGGAATGTTGAACAGCCTCAATCTTTGAGATGTCATCTCGGCGGCACGACTCGTCAAGTCAATTCCGGTGAAGGACCTGCTGCGCGACGATATCAGCTGTGCGTGCGTGCCATGCCCAACCCCGATCTCCAGCACGTCCTTGTCACGCAGTCCCTCGAACGGAATAAGCTCTTCAAACGGTACGGCTTTCCAAGGCATGTACTTGCGGACGGAAGTCAGGAAGCGCCGGTCGATCTCATTGAAATATTCTTTACTTCCTGGAATTTCGGCGAGCTTTTCGCGCCAGTCGTATCTCATTGGCGTAGATTCCCACCACGCCTTGTTGGCTGATTGCCACTCACCTCTCTGCTCATCGTCGCGGGGAAGCTGGGTCGGTTCATCGAAACCAGCAGCCTTGTTACTGAACTCAGTCCCAGTGAAATTCTTCATCGCCTAGTGCCTTCTCGATGCAGCTGAGCCTGGGAAACGGTTTGAATTGGTCTCGCGCATTTTCTATGCCAAATCTCCGGCGCCCATTTAATTAGGAGCGGTAAGATTCGACCAAACCAGGGCTTGAAGATGTTCGGTAAAGGCTTGAACTTTGAACCTGCTGGCGCGGTCAACGTTCGCCGGAGCAGTAGCCAGAGCGGTGCAAATCGCGGATGCCAGCTCTTTGTCGTCCTCGGGATCGACTGCGGCGCCGAGCACTCCGTCGCAAAGGGGGTCCAAGCTACCGTCCTTATTTCCGCCGATCACGGGGATGCCTGTTGCCATCGCCTCGAGGAAGACGATACCGAAGCCCTCGCACGTACTCGGCATGACGAACACGTCCGCAAGCCGGAAATAATCGGGTAATTCTTCCGGCGGCACCAGACCCGCGAACTGAACATTTTCCGCGACTCCCGTTTCTGTGGCAAGCGCTTCAAGCCGCGGGCGATCGTCGCCATCGCCCACGATTAAGTATACCGCTCCGGGATGTTCCGAAAGGACTCGTGGCAGTGCCCAAATTACCCGATCCTGCCCCTTCATTTGCTCCGATGCTGCCAGACGGGATACCGTCATCAGCACCTTTCTTCCGCCAGCGGCATGACGCGCGATGAGATAGGCAGGCTTTGATCCGGGCTTGTATCGAGGATCCACGGTATTTGGAAGAACTTTTACCCGAGCCGGGTCGATTGCGGCCCAGTCCAGTACGCGCCGTCTCGTATACCGACTCACCGATGTGACTAGCATCGCCGATTCGATCAGACGCCGGTGTAGCCTCGGTACGTTCTGCCATGCCTCGAGCCCGTGCACTTGCACCCAGAGCCGGGCGTTTAGGAGCTTGGCAACAACTGCAGCGAGCGGCAACATAAACAGATGCCCGCAGAAGACGACGTCAAAGGGCCGGTGTGCTCGCGCTTTTTCAAGGGCAGCGAAAGAATACGCGAACCTGCCTTTGACAGGACGAAGCTGTCGCACACCAGAAGGCATCCTGTCCGGCAACCTAGCGGCCGCCCGCGGCAAGACGATGACGTCGCCGACTCGATCACATCCGGCCAGCGCCGATAAGAAATCACGGTTGTATTGCGCAATTCCGCCATGCCCTCCGAATGCATCGGTAACCAGTGCGAGAATTCGCAGCCCAGACTGCGCCATTACGCTGCCGCGCTGGCCGAGACCTGGAAGGCCCACCGCCTCGCCCACGCGCATTTATCGGCAGCAAGCGAAGGGACTCGCCGCCACTGTTGGATGCGATTGTCGTGCTGCAGCCATCTCTGGATGGGAGTTCCGAAGCCGGTCTTAGGACGTTCAATCACCTTGCGGGGAAGTGCCTCGCGCGGACTGTTTGCAAGCAGATGCTTTGCGCTCGATCCTTTCCTGGCAGTGATCGAGGTCAAATGCTCCAGCAATTGGACGTCCACCAATGGAACCCGCACTTCGAGCGAGTGTGCCATGCTAGCCCAATCCGTATCGCGCAGCAGCTGATTGCGCATGTACATCGAAGATTCAAGCACGGCGACCTTGCCAAAGCTGGTCTTTGGCTTAGGTTTCAGCAGGTTTTCTATATGCCGAATAGGGTTGAGGCGGCGTAAACCCAGCCGAGCGATCTCTGCACCGATTACGGCCTGCAGCTCCCATGGCATGAACAGCCCGCGACGCAAGAAATATGCGCCGGCATAATTTCCGCCGTATTTGAGCAGACCTGCAGCTTTGGGATTAAGGGACTGGGAGAAAATACTAGTCACGACACGCCGAGTAAGATCCCCCAAGCCCGGAATTCGCCCGGGAATGGCCAGAGTCCGTACCCAGAGAGGCACGTCGCGAAACGATGAATATCCGCCAAAAAGTTCATCGCCACCCAAGCCGGAAATCGCCACTTTCAACCCAAGTTCGCGTGCCGTTTTGCTGACGAACCAAGTGTTGAGCCCATCGATTGTAGGCTGATCCATCGCCTCCAGAATTCTCGGTAGGTCGTTGCGAAACTCCTGCTCGCTGACGACACGCGTCGTATGTCGCGTCCCATACCGCGATGCGATCTCGGCAGCGATCGGGGCCTCATCCTCCCCGGTCCCCCGAAATTCTTCGAAAGCGACTGTAACAGTCTGGATCTCCTGCTGTCCCGCATCTCGCATCAGACCGACTAAGGCGCCGGAGTCGATTCCGCTGGAGAGGAATGCGCCAACCGGGACGTCGGCCACGAGATGATGGCGCACGCTGTCGAGCAGCGCCTCCCGCGCGGCGAGTTCCAGATCTTCGTCGTTTGGAGGCGAACTCCTGGCCTCCGCGATGCAGTATGTATCAGCGATGGAGAAATAGTGCTTTGTCTCGCCACTGCCAACACGATCCACCCAGAGCGTCGAACCTGCGGGCAGAGCACGAATTTCCTGATACGTTGTAAACGGCTCAGGAACGCTGCCAAAGAGGCAAAATCCAACCCAACCAGCTGGTTCTTGATTGCGGGAGACCTTCCCACCCGCCAACAATGCTTTAACTTGGGACGCAAATCGCAAAGTCCACCCATCGTCCGCATAGTACAGCGGTTTGATGCCGTACGGATCTCGCGCCAATAGCAAGGCATTCTTGTCCGCATCCCAGAGCCCGAAGGCGAACATTCCGCGGAGGTCATTGACCATTGCCTCCCCCTTCTCCGCGTAAAGGTGTAGAAGCACCTCTGTATCCGTTTCAGTGCGAAACTTGCACCCTTTTGCTTCGAGCAAGGTACGCAACTGCCGATAATTATAAATCTCCCCATTAAAGGTGACGACGAGTTTGCCGTCCGCACTTCTCATCGGCTGGGCGCCGCGCTCGGAGAGGTCGATGATTGACAGCCGGCGATGTCCAAAACCCACACGCTCATTTGGCGAATACCACTCGCCGACGCCATCGGGACCGCGCGCGACCATATGATCTCGAATACGCCACAGCTCGCCGCGATCAACCACGTTGGCGGCGTAATGATAGGCGTAGATCCCCGCGATGCCGCACATCGATGGATTTTTGCTCGGTTCAGATGCCGTGCGACTGCAACACAGGGTTAGTGTCGGAATCGCGAAATTCTAGGCCCGCCAGTGCGGAGCGAATGCCATCCAAGCAAGTTCAAATTCGACTTCACCTCCTGGCCGAAGCCGACATCCTGCCCCCCCAACGAATTGAGAAGTCCGACAGGTAGAGTGCTGTCACCTGCAGATCCGGCGCCGTGTTCAGATATGCGTAAGGTGGCGGAAAATACTGGATCGGATGCGAGTTTAGCACCGCGATGCGCGTGAGCAATTCATCCCTCCGAGCATATTGCCGTTGAGCTTGTGTCCTGTGCTGATGGCCAAGGCTAAAGTAAACCGGTACTGAGCTCAATACGAGAGCCGCTGAAACCACTACGGCGACGCTTCAAGTTGATTGTTGCTTTGGTAAGCAGCACGTAGCCTCCGTTTATACTTACCGACAAGCTCACGCGCAGATAGCGTCGAGGTAGTGCCAAATAGCTTCGTCAATATTGCTTCTATTCTTGGACCATTATGCTTTACGTATCCCCTATCCCACGCAATTGAGAATAAACCAACGGCTTCCGATGAAACCCGCTGAGGTAAACTATTCGTCCTACTCCCATGCAGCGTTGAAGGAAAAGCCGAATGATCTCCTCGTCACCGTTGGTTTTTTCGATCAAATTGATTATCTTCGTATGCATCCAAAGCTGGTCTCCCGCCCACCTTGGGTTAGTTATTTGAGTCAACCTTTTTGGATTCGGTTGAGTGTGATACACTACCCAGCACGGAGCGTTTGAAAGCATCGTGCGTGGGTTGTGCAAAAATGGGCGCATGGCCAGTTCCATATCGTCGACTCCGAATACCTTTTCATCCCACCCACCGATTTTTTTTAGAAACTCTGTTGACCAGCAGATCGTTGAAGTTTGTACCCAGTTATTGCAGATGAAATGTCGAAGAAGCACATCGTTGGGCGCATTTTCCCCGTATTTGTTGCGATTCGAAAGAACAATGTGATCGTCATTCCCTTCAGCGAATAGGCCTATAATCATATCAATATCTTGATTCCAGCTTCTCTCCATCGATTGCCGATGCGGCCCAACAACATAGTCGTCTGCATCTACAAAGCAGACGATTTCAGTATCAACTGTTTGCAACCCGAGATTTCTCGCCGCACTTGGACCCGCATTCGGTTGCCGCAGGCATGTCAACTCGCCCTTATAGCGGGCAAGAACGCTCAAAGTGTCGTCAGTTGATCCATCGTCAACAACGATGATTTTTGGACGCTCACCTGGTTGGTTAATTATCGACAATATTGTGCGTTCAATCGTGCGTGCACTATTATAGGTCGGAATAATATATGTAAGCTCGGCCACGATCGTGCTTCGGCCTTGGGTGTGAAGCTTAATTTACTGCTTGCGTCTGAGCTGGCGTGGTCACCGAAGGTGGGTCGCAGGGTGGTTGATCCGTCGCCGGGAGCGAAAGTCAACCGATACTATTGCAGGCCCAAGGATTTTACCGCACGGACGTCCCATTTTGCGCTCCCTGAGCACTGCGTGTTCCATTGCGTGGAGGACGCTCACGAGTCCCTTCACATCGCCCACATCGACCCGACGGTACTTGCCGGGCGGCAACGAGCTTGCCAAGAGATGGACGTCGGATTTTTGGCTGCCGACGAATAAGATTCTTTTTCCCGACTCGATGCAGGCATGCACTTTGGAAGGAAGTACATAGCCGACAAAGGGATCGCGCAGCGTGATCAAGTGCACATCGGCTGCGAGGAGAAGGCTCGGAAGATGCTCGAGTGGAACCAAGCTCGATCTATAAAAGGGAACGCCCCGGGAGCGAAGTTCACGTTCGACCCGATCAGCCTTCGCTCCAGTGGCATTCAACCAGAACCTAAAACCGAGTTTCGAATGCTGAAGGTATTCGGCGTATGCCTCGATGAATGTGTTCTCATCGTGGGCAACGCCCCAGTTCCCCGAGTAAAGGATGACTCCAGATCCGCCGCGCAACTCGTCCGGCAGCGGTAGAGGAGCGAGCCCCGCCGCGAATACCACTGGCGAGGGATCGCGCTTCAAACGGATGCGCTCCTGCGCAACACCGCTGTCCGCGAGCCGCCGAGCTTGGTCGAGGCCCAGCACTTCGAAGCCATCAACTCGACGTCGCCAGAACTGTGTCAGGCGCAGCATTAAATGAAGGACCGGCCCCGCTCTACCTCTTTCCGCTATGGCACACTCCGGATGAAAATCTGTGATGCGATAAATGAGCTGTTTCCTGAGAAGGAGATTGAGCGGCACAATGAAATGCACCATCAGCGGCGGACTGCCAGTAAAGAGAACCGCATCCGCCCGCCGCATGGTCCTGAAAGCTGCCGCGAGCAACAGCATGTTCGAGACCATCGTCCACACCAGCCGCGTCACGAATTTCTGTTTGTTGTAAGCGTGGCGATGGATGCGAATCACCTCAAGCGAGCCGTCGCCTACTGGTTCGGCCGCCTGCCGGCTCGATGACCCGCTGATCAACCCGACAAGCGTGACGTCCCATCCATCACGCGCCCATTCGCGCGCGAACAGAATGGCATACTGACCTACCGCGCCAAAATCCGGCGGGAGCCAGTCGCAGATGTAGACGAGCCGCTTCGACATCGCGTCATGCTGAGCGATGGTGAATCTACTTCCCAGTGATTACGAGACTGCGCGGATGCTTGTCGGCTTCGATGCCGACGGTGATGCTTGCACCGCCTCGCTACCGCTTCGCACGGTGCGAAGGACTTGACCGCTGATCCATGCGTAGGTGGGGCGCAGGCCGTCTACCAAAACGGTCGACGGCGCCCACTTAAGCTTTTCACGGATGAGCCGATTGTCGGAATTACGACCGCGCACCCCCGTCGGGCCATCGATGTGCCGCTTCTTAAGCGATTTACCTGCAATCCCGGCGACAATATCGACAAGCTGGTCAATGGTCACCATTTCATCGGAGCCGATGTTAACGGGACCAGTGAACTCCGAGCGCGTCAACCGCAGCGTGCCCTCAAGGCATTCATCGATGTAGAGGAAGGATCGGGTCTGTTTCCCGTCGCCCCAAATCTCGATCTCAGCTCCATTCGATGCCATTGCGACTTTGCGGCACACCGCCGCCGGAGCCTTCTCCCTACCATCGTTCCAGCTCCCCTCGGGACCGAAAATGTTATGGTATCGAGCAATCCGCACGTCCATGCCGTGATTGCGGCCATACGCGAGGTAGAGCCGTTCGCTAAAAAGCTTCTCCCATCCGTACTCGCTATCCGGCGCGGCCGGATAGGCCGACGACTCTGCGCAGGTTGGATTGTCGGGGTCGAGCTGGTTGTACTCAGGGTACATGCAGGCGGAAGAAGAATAAAAAATTCGCTTGTTGTTTCGAGCATGGGCGGCGTGAACAATATTGAGATTAATGCTCGCCGAATTGTGCATCACGTCGGCATCGTGTTCACCGGTGAAGATGTAACCGGCGCCGCCCATATCGGCCGCAAGCTGATAGATCTCGTCGAAGCGGCGGTCGATCACATGTCGCACGAGATATGGATCACGGAGGTCGCCGACCATAAAGTCATCGGCCTCTGTCTCGCTGAACCGTGGGAACTTGAGGTCGGCGCCTCGCACCCAGAAGCCCTCGCGCTTGAGCCGCTTGACCAGATGGTGACCGATGAAGCCACCGGCCCCGCACACGAGCGCAGCTTTTCCCGACATTGGTTTCGAGGACATCTCACTAGCTCCCGGTTATTCTCAATCAGGTGCACGCATTGGGCGCAATGCCGGACCCTCAATGGTCCGCTTAGCCTCGCGTGAGCCAAGCTACCGCCCTTCGGGTGAAATGCCCACCCGATTCGGTCGCAATGGAGCAACGCGCCATGAGCGCGGTGCCGTTTTCACGCCGCTGGCGCCAGCGCCGAACGGTGAAGCGTAACAGGAACCGCGGTGCCCATCAGTTGAAGCAAAACCCGTACCCGTCCGGCCGCGCTCAGCCGATCGAGCGTCCCAATGAAATCGACAAAAGGGCCGGTCAGGACCCGCACCTGTTGCCCTTTGACGAGATCATTATCCAGTCGTGTCAGGGTGTCATCGGACCGCTCTATCAGCGATTCGACGATACCAATGGGGACCGGCACGGGACGACCGTCCCGGCTGCTGAACAGGAACGACACGCCCACCGTGCTGCGTACCGACAACCAGCGATCGCGCTCGAGATCCAGGATCACGAACAGATAACGCGGAAACAGGGGCGCCCGTACCGTCTTAAGCTGGCGGGCGTGACGGATCGTTTTCCGAATCTGCGGTTGAAAGGTCCGAAATCCCTGCGCGCCGAGATGCAATTCGGCCTTCCATTCGCTCTTTGGCAGCGTGTGAGCGACAAACCACCGCTCGTTCCCTACGAGCGTGCGCGACCCGACATCGAAGTGCAACATGACTAATTCACTGAGTTCGCGCGTCGAGGCGGACCATAATAATAATTTGCACCGTAACTGTCATAGCGGCCCATCACGGCCATATCCACTTTATTGAGGACCACCCCGACGATATTTTCGTGCACGTTTGGCTCATTACGCAGCATGTACTGCACGGCATCGATTTTCGTCGAGCCCCACTCAATCACGAGAAGATAGGAATCTATGAAGCGCGATGTCGCGCGCACGTCCATACTCGCAACAAGCGGCGCAAGATCGACGATCACATAATCATATTTTACTTGCAGCGTGTCAAAAAGCGATTTTGCCGCCCTCGAGGCAAGGAACTCAGTGGCGTGTGCCACATGCCCGCCCACCGGCAAAACTTCTAATTGCGTGGCCGCGTCAGTCCAGACCGTGTCTGCGAGATCAGCCGTTCCAGCAACGACGTCAAGAAACCCGGTGCTCGCATTCGGCGCGAGCAAGCGTGAAATCGAAGAGTGGCGGACATCACAATCGACTAAGATAACGCGTGAGCCGCCCTTCGCAATAAGCGTTGCCATCGCCACGGCTAGGGTGGATTTGCCCTCGCTCGGCAAGCACGACGTCACGCCAATAATGTTCGCATTTTCTTGAGTATTCATGTCGATATTCAATTTGATCGACCGAATAGCTTCTGCATACGCGCATGCCGGTGCGTCGATGATCGTCTCCATAATTTTTGGAGTGACGCAAATACTCCTCGGCCCTACGCCGCGGTTAATGTCAAATTGCTCCTCCCGTCTTGACTCCAGAGCCAGGGGTCGCGGTCTAGAGAAAATTCTCTTCCGGCTCCCGTCTGCTATCAATGGAACCAGCGCGAGACACTCCGTCGCAAGAACCGATTGTACCTGTTCCCTGGTCCGGAATTTGCGGTCCATAATTTCCCGGAAGGCCGCAAGTCCGCCACCAATCATCACTCCTGCAAGTATCGTCCCCATCGCAATGAGGCCCCTCTTAGGACCAGTTTGTGTGACGGACGCTGCCGAGATCTGCCGCGCCTCACT
>Ga0310914_10003125_pt1 | contig 11366 bp, 10 predicted proteins | sample GREbulkMGAN108_FD_203450 | JGI IMG/M metagenome (GOLD analysis project Ga0310914, IMG submission 203450) | Lab enrichment of tropical soil microbial communities from Luquillo Experimental Forest, Puerto Rico - GRE.bulkMG.AN108 | ecosystem: Environmental > Terrestrial > Soil > Tropical forest >...
GCCCCCGCCGAGGGCCCTGCCCGCGCCGAGGCTCCGGACCCCGCGGAAGGTACCGTGCGGGCCGTGATCGGCGATCAGCTGCGGATGCCGGTGATGTGGTGCGAGATGGGGTCGTGCATCTCCTGGTGTGCCGATCCTTCGGCGCTCGGCGAGGCCGACGCGCGGGCCCGCGCGATCAGCGCCGGCTGGCGCATCGATGCCCTGGGCCGGCTGGCCTGTCCGCGATGCCAGCAGACCGATCCGCGCTTCTGGCCGACTGACCCGGTCGTCCGGTGGGACCGGTACACGGCCGTCGCCCGGGTCGCCGCCGTGCGCAGCGAAAGCACGGATGGCACCACCTCCTCTGATAGCAGCCCTCCGTTCCCGAGGCGGTGGTCTTGACGGCCGCCCAGGCCTGGGGAGATTTCCGCGGCCAGCGGACGGCACCCGTCCATCCAGCCAGGCCGCCGGAGTCCGCCGACCAGGCGCCGTGCCCATGCCCGGCCTGCCGGTGCGACCGGAGCGAGCAGCCGGCGACGGCGCCGCATCGGTCAGACCCGGCCGACGGCGTCGGCTGCCGCTGGCTGATTCTCGCCGCGGAGATGGCCGGCGTGGTAAACGACGGCTGGCGGTCATCGCCGCAGCGAGCCCGGACAGGCTGGGAATGGCCGCCGCGGATCGCCACGTGCACGCTGGGCCCCGAGGCCCGCTCGGTCCGGGCGGCGCGGGACTTCACCTGCCTGACCCTGCGCCGGTGGGGCACCGGATACAGCAGCCAGGACATCGTGATCGTCGTATCCGAGTTGGTGACCAACGCGCTGCGGCACGCTCTCCCTGGTGCCGGCGCTAACGGTCCGCCAGGACGGGTCCGGCTCGGCCTGCTGCAGTCCGGGCCCTGGCTGCTCTGCGCGGTCTCCGACCCGAGCGCGACGGCTCCGGTGCAGCGTCCGTGCGGTTCCCTCGCCGAGACCGGCCGCGGGCTGCAGATGATCTGCTCGCTCAGCGACCAGTGGGGCTACACCACGCCCGGCGATTCCGGGAAGATCGTGTGGGCCGCGTTCACCGCGGTCCGGCCGCGCATCCACGTCCAGTAAAGCCCGCGCTATTCCGTGTTGACCTGAAATAAGCGGAACGATACAAATCACAACAGCTGCTTCTGGTCACCGCTAGCCAATATCCGAAATACTTGAAACGTACTCAATCTTAAGAGTCGTGTCCTGCCAAGAATCAACGCTTGACCTCGACAGCTAACGTATCATACTCACATTATGTCGTTATGTCGTGCTTTCCGTCGGACGCGGCGACAGCGACGCGGCAGATAAGGGCTTCGGCGCCTATTCGACTAGGGCGGCGCGGGTGTACAACCATTCGGTGCCGGACTTCACCAGCTTCTTCGGCCCGTTGGATCTGGTGCCGCCGGGCGCGGTCGACGCCCGGGAGTGGCGCCCGGATTGGGAGCAGGCCGTGCATCTCTCGCCTCGCGATGGCCAGGTGATCGTGGGCGTCGCCCGCGTCGGCTGACTCCGGGTAATCGAACCGACCCCATCCGTCCGAGATCAACTCGAGCCGAACGGCACAGTGATCCAGCACGCAGCTCATGGTCCCTAGCTGTTTCTGCGCCGCAGGGCTTAGAGTGCAGCGGTGGTGGCGTGCGAGCAGTGCGGTGCCTGCCAGGAGACCGGGGCCCGCCTCTGGGCGGATCGCGGAGCCTGGCTGGGTAAACGCCAGGCGTGTGGTATAGCCGGACGATCCCAGCGGGGCCGGCCAGTGCGGGACGTCCGGTGACGGCCCGGCTCACCCGGCGGCCAGGCGGCCCGGCCCGCCTGCGGGCCCTGCTGGACTCCGGTCAGACCATCGTGGCCCCGGGGGCGTTCGATCCATTGTCGGCCCGGCTGGTGGAGGAGGCCGGGTTCCCGGCGGTGTATATGACGGGGTTCGGGACCTCGGCGGCCCTCATCGGCCGACCGGACGTGGGCCTGCTGACGATGACCGAGATGGTCGGCAACGCCGGACGGATCGCGGCATGCGTGGACATCCCGGTCATCGCCGACGCGGACACCGGCTACGGCAACCCTCTGAACGTGATCCGCACCGTCGGTGCCTACGAGGCGGCCGGGGTCGCCGGGATCCATATCGAGGATCAGGTGGCCCCGAAGAAGTGCGGGCACATGGAGGGCAAGCTGGTCGTCCCGGCGGAGGAGATGGTGGAGAAGGTCCGGGCGGCGGCGGAGGCCCGAACGCAGCCCGAGTTCGTGATCATCGCCCGGACCGACGCGCGGGCCGTGGAAGGCCTGGAACGATCCCTTCAGCGCGCGCGCATGTACCGCGAGGCCGGGGCCGACGTACTGTTCATCGAGGCTCTGACCAGTGAGGCAGAAGCCGAGGAGGCGGTGACGGCCTTCCCCGATGTGCCGTTGCTCTTCAACTGGGCGCAAGGGGGCAAGACCCCGCCGATCAGCCTGGACCGCTTGAAGGAGCTGGGATACCGGATCGTTATCTTCCCGATCAGCACATTGCTGGCGGCGACGGGGGCGATGCGGCGGATACTGCAGGAGATCGCCCAGGAGGGCACGCCCGCCGCGGCGATGCACGAGCTCCCCACGTTCGCGGAGTTCGTGGATTTCATCGGGCTGCCCCAGGTGCACCAGGCCGAACAGCGATACGCGGTCAGGGCTGCTGTGCCGGGGCCGGGGAGCGGAGGTGCGGATGGCAGCGACATTTGAGCGGGTCAGCGTGACCACGGAGCTGGCCAGGGCCATGATCGCGGCGGCGGAGCAGAAGGCGGCGGAGATGGGCCATTCCTTCGCGGTCGCCATCGTGGATGACAGCGGGGTGCTGAAGGCGTTCAGCCGCATGGATGGCGCGCCTCTGGTGTCCGTCCAGGTGGCCCAGGACAAGGCCTACACGGCGGTCGGCTTCGGCCTGGCCACCGACGCGTGGCACGAGTTCGTCAAGGACGATCCGCCGCTGGCCATGGGCGCGGCCCCCGGGATTGATCGCCTGATCGTGTTCGGCGGCGGTTATCCGATCAAGGTCGGAGAGGCGGTGGTCGGCGGGATCGGCGTCAGCGGCGGCCATTACAGCCAGGACATGGAGATAGCCCAGGCCGGGCTGTCGGCTCTCGCATCCTTCTGACCGGTGGCCATTCCGGTCAGCCTCGCGCTAGGGTCATGCCGTGACAGACAGCGATGACTGGCGCGTCACCATCTCCGCGAGCCAGGCGCAGCCGTCCTTCTTTCCGCGTCAGGCAGCGGAAGAGATCCGCAGTCGGGTCGGCCGTGACGTCGGCGTCGGCGCGGGAGAGGCGCAGATCTTCCTGTACGCCGGCACTGAGACCGCTGCGGCGGAGGCGGAGCGGATCGCCCGTGACGTGCTGGCCCAGCGTGGCCTCACGGCGGAATCCGCCGTGCATCGCTGGCACCCCATCGAGGAACAGTGGGAGAACCCGGACGTCCCGATGCCGGAGACCGAGGCCGAGCGCCAGGAGGAGCACCAGCGGCTTGTGGACGCCGAGACCACCGAGGCGCTGGCCACGGGTAAAGCCCAGTGGGAGGTCCGGGTAGAGCTCCACTCGCACCGCCAGGCGGTCGCACTGGCGCACAAGCTGGAAAGCGAAGGCCGGGCGGTGGTGCGGCGCTGGAAGTTCCTCCTCGTCGGCGCCAGCAACGAGGACGAAGCCCGGGAGTTCGCCGGACAGATCAGGCAGGAGGCACCGCCCGACGCCACGGTCATGGTCGAGCTAGCCGATGTCGGCTGGCCGTTCCCGCCCTCCTAACCACGGTTCCTGGTGCTGCTGCGCTCCTGACGTGCTGCCGTGAAGCGTGGTACGTGCCCCGCCGCTCCGGTCCGCCCGGCGGATAAGGCGTGGATGTCCCAGCCACGTCGTTCCAGCGACGTGGATGCCACATCCACGTCGTATGGCCTGGTCCTGGTCGGCTCAGGGAACGGGGCAGAACTCGTGCTGGTAGGTGCCGCTTGCGGTACGGCGCACGTCGTCTCCCGGGCGGATTGGCTCTCCGCAGCGCGCGCAAGTCTGCCCGCCAGCGTGCAACGCGTTGCTTTCCAGGTCGATATCTTCGCTCAGGAAATGCTCCCCGGCTGACTCCATGTCCTGAGCCGTCTGGATGCCGGGGATCGGAACGTGAGCATCTCTGGCCGGGTCGTCCATCCGCGGCGTTCTGTCATCTGCCATCGCCGGCGAGCTCCTGCCTGCCGTGACCACGGTAGCCTCGCGTGCCCGCGCGCCACCCCTCGACGAGAAAGATGCCTCGCAGCGGGCCAGCCTGCATCACCCGCCATGGGTGAGCATGTGACGGGCCAGGGCGCGCGGGTTGAGGATGAAGTGCCGGAGTCTTCTTGTCCTCGGGCCCGGCGGATTATCACCTGCGATGGGTGAGCCGCGGCGGGGGAGCCATTGCTGCAATGAGTTCGTGGTGGTGATTTTCGGCTTTGGGCCGGGTAAGGCGGAGGATCTCGGCGAGGTCGCGCCGAGCGTGTGCCCGAACTGTCATAACCAGGTGTTGCTTCATCACGTTCGGTCAAAGAAGTCGGTACGCCTCTACTTCGTGCCCGTCGTGCCCTACGGGACGGACGAATACCTGGTGTGTCCCGTCTGCAGCCGGGGCCTGCAGATCAGCAAACCGCACCTGCCGTACGTGCGGTCAATGTCTCACGCGACCCAGTCTTTCCGCACCGGGCGGCTCACCCAGGCCCAGTACATGGCGCAGGTCGAGCGGTTCTGGCGTCAGCTCGGGGTTAATCCAGCAGGTCAGCAGCTTTTCGCTCCGGCCGCCGGGGCATTCTCCGCGCCCGCGGGAGCGGCTGCCCCGCCCGGGCCCCCGCCGGCGCCCCAGCCCCCGCCGGCGCCCCAGCCCCCGCCCGAGCCCGCGGTCGCGAGTGCCGATGATGATACGTCATGGATTGCTCAACTGCAGAAGCTCGGGCGGCTGCACGATCAAGGCGTGCTTTCCGACGCCGACTACGCGGCGGCCAAGCGACGGGTGATCGAACAGCGGGGCCTTGCGCCCGGAGGTAGCGCATAGCGGGGCGCGCCGCGCAAACGCAAGCAGGCGAAGGCACCCAGAACGGCGTGATGATCAGCTCTCCGTCTGCTGGCCGGGTGTGGTGCGCCGCCGAACGGCCTTGCGGATCTCCGACACGACGACGATGGATAGCGCCACGGCCAGGCAGATCAGCCACTGCCTGACGTCCAGGCTGGTGGTCTTCAGGAACTTCTGGAGCGGACCGAAGACGGTGGTCAGCAGGAGGGTCAGGACCGACACGCCGGTGGCGATCACGAACTTGGAGTCGGAGAAGGTGTCCAGGCTGAACGTCGTCCGCCGTTCGTCTCTGGTGGCGATCGAGAAGAACAAGGCGTACAGCGAGAACGTGACGACGCCCATCGTGTGCGCGATTTCCTGGTCGTGCGCCTGCTCGGCCCAGCTGATGACGCCGAGCGTGCCTACCCCGATGACCAGCCCGACGGACATGAGCCAGGCGAAGCCGCCCCGGGTCAGGATGGGCCGGTCGGGCTGACGGGGCCTTCGCTGCATCAGGCCGGCCACGGGCCGTCCGTAGCCCAGCCCTATCGCCTGGAACAGCAGGGTGGTGAAGTTGATCCACAGGGTCTGCAGGGGCAGGAACGGCACGCCGCCCGCGATGTTGAAGATGGCCGCGCCGAGGAAGGAGACGATGAAGCCGAACAGGCAGCCCATCTGGAACCGAACGTACTTGACCAGGTTGTCATACAGCCCGCGGCCGAGCTCGACGGCCTTGACGATGGTGGAGAAGTTGTCGTCGGTGAGGATCATCACCGCGGCTTCCTTGGTCACCTCGGTGCCGGTGATCCCCATCGCGATCCCGATGTCGGCCTTCTTCAGCGCCGGCGCGTCGTTGACGCCGTCGCCGGTCATGGCGACGATCTGGCCCTTGCCCTTGAGCAGGTCCACGAGCCGGACCTTGTGCTCGGGCGTCACCCGGGCGATCACCCCGATGTCGTCGATCGTGTTCAGCGCCTCGTCGTCGCCCATCGCCCCGAATTCGGCGCCGGTGATGACCTTGCCGTCGATGCCGAGCTCGCGGGCGATCGCGGCCGCGGTGACCGCGTGGTCGCCGGTGATCATCCGCACCTTGATCCCGGCGGCCTTGGCCGTGGCGATGGATGCCTTGGCGGTGGGGCGGGGCGGGTCCACGATCCCGACCAAGGACAGCAGCTGCAGGTCGGTGACCAGCGGGAGCAGGTCGGCGGAGGGGTCGAAGGCGGCCGGGTCGAGGTCCTTGCGCGCGGTGGCCATCACCCGCAGGCCCTGCTCGCCGAGCCGCTGGTTCTCGGCCTGGTACAGCTCCCGGAATCTGCTGTCGGCCGGGACCGCCCCGCTATCGGCGTCGAAGACCGTCGCGGCGCGGGCCAGGAGCTGGTCGGGGGCGCCCTTCACGTAGCAGCGGACCACCTCATGGCCGGAGCCGTCCTTCATCCGGTGGAACGTGGCCATCAGCTTGTAGGCCGCGTCGAACGGCAGCTCAGCCAGCCGCGGGTAGGCCTGCCTGGTCGAGACGGCGTCCACGCCGCCCTTGGCGGCCAGCGCGATCAGCGCTCCCTCGGTCGGGTCGCCGATCAGCTCGCCGTCGCCGAGCACCGCGTCCGAGGCCAGCACCATCGGCAGCAGGAACTGGTCCAGCGGGATCTCGGCCTGCCCGCCCACGTGCGTGATCTGGCCGTCGGTCGAATAGCCCTTGCCCTCGATCGCATACCGGCGGCCGAGCACGGCCATCTGGACCGCGGTCATCTGGTTCAGGGTGAGCGTCCCGGTCTTGTCCGAGTTGATCGCGGAGGTCGAGCCGAGGGTCTCGGTCGACTGCAACCGCTTCATGATCGCGCCCACCCGGGCCAGCGCCTGCGTCCCCGAGGCCAGGATCGTGGTGACCACCGCGGGCAGGTTCTCCGGGATGGCGCCGATGGCGAAGGCGACGGCAGCGCTGAAGACGACGGTGAACGTGTCGCCACGCGCCAGGTTCAGGATCATCGACACGATCAGCGCGGCCCCCGCGATCCACAGGATCTGGTGGGTGAGCTTGTCGAGCTGGCGGGTGAGCGGGGTCTTGACCGCCTGCTCGGCCTGCAGCATCCCGGAGATGTGGCCGACCTCGGTCGCCATCCCGGTCGCGGTGACGACCAGCTCGCCGGAGCCCCGCGTGACGTTGGTGTTCATGTGGACCATGTCGGTCCGGTCGCCCAGCGGCGTGCCTGCGCCCTCGACGGCCTCCGTGTCCTTGGCGACGGGCAGGCTCTCCCCGGTCAGCGCGGACTCCGCGACCTCCAGCGTCGCCGCCCGCAGCAGCCGCCCGTCGGCGGGCACGATGTCTCCCGCCTCGATCGCGACGATGTCGCCGGGAACGAGTTGCTCGGCGGGGATCTCCGCCAGCTGGCCGTCCCGCTTCACCCTGGCCTTGATGATCATCATCTTCTGCAGCGCGGCGACGGCCGTGGCCGCCTTCCCCTCCTGCTGCAGGCCGAGCACCGCGTTGAACAGGGTCAGCACGATCAGGACGATGCCCGTCTCCCACTCCTGCAGCGCGAGGCTCACCAGCCCGGCCACCAGCAGGACGAGTTGCATCAGGTCGGTGTACTGACGGAGGAACGCGCGCCACCGAGGCTCCGCCTTCCCGGCGTCGAACTTGTTCAGGCCGAACCGTTCGGCCCGCGACGCGACCTCGGCCGAACTGAGACCGGACTGCTCGTCTACCTCCTCCGCCTGCAGGACCTGACCGGCGCTCAGCGTGTGCCATACCGGTCCGTCGGCGTCCGCCGCCACCCCGGATGCGGGCGCCCCGGTAGAAGTAGTCACCTGTCCTCCTCGTGGCTTTCCGGCAGGACAGCCCGGACGCCTGCCGATTCTGCCTGGGCCGTTACCCCGATGCGTCACCCTTCCGGGGGTGAATTTCGTCCATTCTGGCTGGCCCGCCAGACGCTACCAAGATAGGCTTGGTGAACTGGCCGCCGCGACCAGCGCAGCGATTTCATTTGCCAGGCATAAGCCGTTCATGGACCATTCATCTGCCGTTCACTAATCACCCCGGCTGTGCCACCAGAACTGGCCATCACGGCCCCGGAAATGACACCCGCGAAAACGACGTCCGGATGCTCGATGGGGCCAGGACGGCCGAGTCTGATCGGCAAGCTGATGCTGTCACGCTGACACCACCATCCCGGATGCCAACAGGAATCACCCGTGAACGGGTGATGATGCCGAGGCAGGACCCGAAAGGATGTAGGAGTCAGGTTTCGCGATCCTCTGATCCGGGGCGGGCATCATGACGGCTGACACGCAGACCAATCCGGAAAACACCGACGACAGCGCCGGCAAACCCAAGCGCCGGTTCAAGTTCCCGACCGCGTTCACCGTGCTGTTCTTCGTGCTGGTGCTGGTCTGGATCTTGACGTTCATCATCCCGCCGGGTTCGTACTCCTACGTCAGCTGCGACGGGGGGACGCCGAAGCCGATTCCCGGCACGTTCGGCGCGGTCAAGGTCGACCTGTCCTTCCAGGAGCGGCTGTATGACCTGTGGGTGTCGCCGGTCAACGGCTTGTACGGGATACGGACGCCGGCCGAGGCCGTCACCGACCCCAGCCCCGACCTGCTGAAGAAGGGGCAGGCGGCCTGCGGGACCGAGGCGGGCAAGCAGGTGCCCGCCGAGATCGTCACGCCGCCGGGACAGACCGGGCCGTACAACAGCGGGGACCTGGCCGGCGCGGTCCAGGTGTTTTTCTTCGTCCTGGCGATCGGCGCGTTCATCACCGTCACCATCAAGACCGGGGCGCTGGATGCGGGGATCGGGCGGGTCACTGAGCGGTTCCGCCAGCGCGGGCTGCTGCTGATCGTGATCTTGATGGTGATCTTCTCCGTCGGCGGGACCACCTACGGGATGGCCGAGGGCTATGACCGGCTGGTCGGGGTGGGGATCATCCTGGTCGGTGCGGGGGTCGGGACGCTGGCCTCGACGGTGAACCCGTTCGCGACCGGGGTGGCCTCGGACGCGGCCGGTGTCGCCCTGGGGGACGGCATCGGGCTGCGGCTGATCATGTACGTCGTCTTCGCCGTTCTGGCCGTGCTGTACGTGCTGTGGTACGCGCGGCGGGTCAAGGCCGACCCGGCCCGGTCCATGCTGCCCGCCGAACCGGACGAGGCCCCGGCCACCGCCCCGGCCGGGCCGCCGGCCCCGATGACCGGCCGGCAGAAGACCGTGCTGTGGATCTTCGGGCTGACGTTCGGGTTGATGATCTTCTCGGTGATCCCGTGGGGGGACTTCAGCACCTCGCTGGAGGGCATCACCCTGGGCTGGTACTTCCCCGAGTTGGCCGCGTTGTTCCTGGTCGGGGCCGTGCTGGTCGGGCTGGTGGGCGGCCTCGGCGAGGAGGGAACGGTCACCGGCATCATCTCAGGCGCCGGCGACTTCATCGGCGCCGCGCTGATCATCGCGGTGGCCCGCGGGGTGACCACCATCATGAACAACGCCGGGATCACCGACACCGTGCTGCACGCCCTGGAGGGCGCGGTCAGCGGGCTCCCCAAGGGAGCGTTCATCGTGGTGATGTACCTGGTCAACATCCCGCTGGCGTTCCTGGTCCCGTCCTCCTCCGGGCACGCCACGCTGGCGATGCCGATCATGGCCCCGCTCGGCGACTTCGCCGGGGTCAGCCGGGCCATGGTGGTCACCGCCTACCAGTCCGCGTCCGGCTGGATGAACCTGTTCACCCCCACCTCGGCGGTCGTGATGGGCGGCCTGGCGCTCAGCGGGGTCCGCTTCGACCGGTTCCTGCGGTTCGTCGCGCCGCTGCTGGGCATCTTGCTCATCCTGACCTGCCTGGCCATGCTCCTCGGAGTCGCCGTCCCCGCTCTCGGAGGCCCGGTGAAATAGATGAACACCACCCGCACCCGGATCCTGCTGGCTGGCGTCGGCCTGGCCACCGCCCTGCTGGTCGGCGCCTGCGACACGGCCCAGCAGGTGCCGTGGGCCACCTACAACTCCCAGCTCCAGCCGCGGATCGACGCCGCCACCACCAACCGCGACTGCGCCGCGCTGCGCGCCTACCTGGCCGCGGCCAAGGCGACCAGCAGCGCGCACGAGAAAGCCACCGGGTTCCCCAACGACGCCCTCGTCGCCTACATCCAGGCCAGCCAGCACGAAGCAGGCTGCCCGGCCGGGAGCGGCTGAACCAGCCGGCACTTGAGGGTCAACTGCGAGCAGCAGCGTAGCGTTGCAGGAACAGCGCCTCGGTCAGGGCCATCGCCGCGATCTCGGCAGGATCGACGCTTTCGTTCGGGGCGTGGATGAGCGCCGATGGTTCCTCGACGCCCATCAAAATGAGCTCGGCGTCGGGGTAGGTGTCGGCGAGCACGTTGCACAGCGGGATCGAGCCTCCGTCGCCGAGCGTCACCATCGGCCTGCCGTAGGCCTCCTGCATCGCCGCGGCGATGGCCCGGTACGCGGGCCCGCTTGTCTTGGCGAGAAACGCGGGCCCGGGGGCTTCGATCTCGGCCGTCACGTGCACCTCCCAGGGCGCAACGGCGTGCAGCTGGCGGACCAGCGCCTCGGCCGCGGCACCGATCTGTGTCCCGGGCGGGACACGCAGGTTCAGCCGGGCGCTGGCCCTCGGCGTTATCGCCGCCGTCGACCCCACCACCGGCGGGCAGTCGATGCCGAGGATCGTGACCGCCGGGCGCGCCCAGATCATGTCGGCCACGGTGCCGTCCCCGAGCAAGGACACCCCCTCGAGCACGCCGGCATCCGCCCGGAACGTCTGCGCGGGGTAGGGCGCGCCCGGCCACACCTGAGCGTTGTCCAGCCCACGGACCGTGGTGTTGCCGCGGCTGTCCCGCAGCGTGGCCAGCATCGCGACCAGCGCCGCCAGGGCGTCGGGAGCCGCACCGCCGAACACCCCCGAGTGCAGTTCCGACGCGAGCGCGTCCACATTGACGATCACGTCGGCCACGCCGCGCAGACTGACGGTGACGGCCGGGTGGCCCACGGCCGCGTTCCCGGCGTCGCAGACCAGGATCGCGTCGGCGCGCAGCAGGTCGGCGTGCCCGGGGACGAAGTGCTCCAGGGCCCCGGTGGTTTCCTCCGATCCTTCCACGACCAGCTTCAAGTTGACGGGCACCTGGTCACCGAGGGCGCGCAGCGCCGTCAAGTGCATGAGGATGTTGCCCTTGCAGTCGGCGGCACCGCGGCCATACCAGCGGCCATCCACCTCGGTCAGCTCGAACGGCGGTGTCCGCCACCCGGCCACATCCAGGGGCGGCTGCACGTCGTAATGGGCGTAGAGCAACACGGTCGGCGCGTCCGGGTCCGCGCATCGCCGGGATCCGAGCACGGCCTGGCTCCCGTCC
>Ga0310914_10003138_pt1 | contig 11348 bp, 14 predicted proteins | sample GREbulkMGAN108_FD_203450 | JGI IMG/M metagenome (GOLD analysis project Ga0310914, IMG submission 203450) | Lab enrichment of tropical soil microbial communities from Luquillo Experimental Forest, Puerto Rico - GRE.bulkMG.AN108 | ecosystem: Environmental > Terrestrial > Soil > Tropical forest >...
ACCCTACCTTCAAAGTCGATAACCTCGATCGGGCTGTCGCCAATCGGAAGCTGTTGCTTGGGCCTTATGAACCGATCGAGGGCTATCGGGTAGCAATTATCGACGACGCAGGCATACCGGTCGAGCTGATCGAGACGACTCTGACGGATGAGGAAATATGGGGCCGCGCAAGAAGCGGGAAGGCTTCCATCTACCGAGTCAAGAAATGACTTGCTGTGTGTCTCTGCGCCTCTGTGGTGATCCCTATTGAAGCTCAGATGGGCCGCTTCGCATCCACCGTTCCCTTCTACACCCGCTGTCGCGAGCCTTACCCACCCGCCTTCTTTTCGAGGGTTGCGGAGCGCCTCTCCCTCCGTCGCGACATGAGGCTTCTGGACGCCCGCTGCGGGCCGGGGCTCCTGGCGATCGGATTTAGCCCTTACGTCGGCTCGTGCGTGCGCGTGGATCCGGAACCTGGCATGATCCGCGCTGCTCGCGCTGCGGCGAACGATGCGGGCGTGCTAGTACGATTGATCGAAGGGCGACTGGAAGAGTTGCGCGAAAGTGTCGGGACTTTCGATCTGGTGACGATTGGGCGCGCTTTGCACTGGATGAACCGCGAAGAAACCCTCCGCGTGCTGAACCGGGTGGTCGAGGCACGCGGCGCGATTATCAGTTGCGGCTCGAAGGCGGAAGCAAACCCCTGGCTCGAAGCTTATGAGGATGTCCGGAGCGCCTGGGCGTCAGAGCAGGACGGGCGGTGCTACCGGATTGATCATGACGCTTGGTTTGTGGGTTCGCAATTTCGAATTGTTGATGGGATCATGGTGCGTCACCACCATCGCGTGACGATTGCCGATTTGATCGGCCGCGCCTTGTCGAAGTCCAACACGTCGCCAGAGGCTCTGGGCGACCGGCGGCAACCTTTCGAGGACGCTTTGACGGGAGTCCTCGAGCCGTTTGCCGCAAACGGCTTTCTCGACGAGGAGATTGTCTCCCTCGCCACGGTGATCCGGCGGGTCAATGTCGGACCGCGGTCGGGTAATCGATCTTGATGCACGCGTTGACGCTGTCTTCCGCACTTTCGAGGGTTGTAGATTTCTCCCACTGCCTGTACCGTCCGTGTTCAGGACCTGGGTTGTGGCGGTCGGGCCTGAGGTGTTCGGGGCAGAATGGTCTTTAACCGTACCCGCCAGCGTGAGATACTGTCTCGACTGGGCAGTCTACCACAACGAAAGAAGCACGGGTTTGACGCTCTGAACCAAGATGCCAGACGCAACTGCTGTTCAAACCAATTTCGTGTCGGAACCGCACCTGAGGCGGGTGCTCACGCTGTGGGACCTCATCTTCTACGGCATTGTCCTGATCCAGCCGATTGCTCCCGTGCCTCTCTACGGCGTAGCGCAAAAGCTCTCCAACGGCCACTTCGTGACCATCATCTTCATCGCCATGTTCGCCATGATGATCACGGCCTTTAGCTACGGACGCATGGCGGCAGTCTATCCGGTGGCAGGCTCGGCTTACACGTACGTGGGCCGGGGACTAAACCCCCACCTGGGGTTCCTTGCTGGTTGGGCGATGATTCTCGACTATCTCCTGCAGCCGCTTATCAACACTGTCTGGATCTCCACCGCCCTGCACGAGCGGTATGTGCCGCGGGTCCCTTATGCAGTCTGGGCAGCTCTAATCGTCAGCATCGTCACCTTGCTCAACCTGCGAGGTATCAAATCCAGCGCTCGGGCTAACAAGGTGCTACTCTTCTTCATGTTCATTGTCGTCGGGCTTTTCGTCGGGCTGGCGGTGTACTTCCTCCTGCGCGGGCAGGGTGCGGCCGGACTGCTCTCCACCAAACCCTTCTACGATCCGGCTCATTTTAACGGGCAGCGCATCTGGATGGCCACCTCCTTTGCCGCCCTGACCTACATAGGTTTCGACGGAGTGACGACGCTCTCCGAGGACGTCGAGAATCCCAAGCGCAACGTGCTGCTGGCGGTGGTACTGACTTGCCTCTTTGCAGGGCTCTTCAGCGGTCTCGAATCCTATCTGGGGGCGCGTGTTTGGCCCGACTGGCAAACTTTCCCCAACCTCGAAACCGCCTTCATGGACATCTGCCGACGCGTGGGCGGGCCATTCCTCTTCCACGCCATGGCGTTCATCATCATCGTGGCGGCCTTCGGCAGCGCTTTGACCGGTGGGCTGGGCGCCGCTCGCCTGCTCTTCGGCATGGGGCGCGACAATGTGCTGCCAAAGAGGTTCTTCGGGTACCTCAGTCCCAGCAGTAACACGCCTTCTTACAACCTCCTGCTCATCGGGTTGCTCGCCTTCGGCGGCGCCGTAGGTCTGAATTATATCGGCAACGCCTACGAGCATGCCGCGGAACTGCTGAACTTCGGGGCGTTTCTCGCCTTTATGGGAGTCAACATGGCCACCTTCTGGCAGTTTACGGCGGTGCGAGACTCGGGGCAAAAGTGGTGGCTGCTCGCGGGCTTACTAGCGTGTTTTGGCGTGTGCTGGTGGCCCCTACCTTCGGCCGTGCGAGTAGGCGCCATCACCGCGTACGTCCTGGTTGTCGTCTACCTCTCGGTGAACAAGCGTCGGCTCTTGGCCGACACCATCCTTCCCCTGGGAGGCTTCGTGTTCTGCTTTCTGATCTGGTTGAACTTGAATCACGTCGCCAAGACCGTGGGATTCATCTGGTTTGTGATCGGCGTGATCTATGTCGCCGTTAAGACTCGCGGGTTCCGCGCTGCACCGGTGATGATCGATTTCAGCGAGTCGTAGGGCTTGTAGCGCGAGTCTTCTGATTCCATAATGGAGTCGGTGCTTCGCGTCGGTAACTTCGGTTTGAAGCCGAAGGCTGCGGGAGCCGAGCATGGCTTTATAGATCGCGGAAGGAAGGGCAGTAACATGTTCCTCTGGGTTACCGTGCTGACATCCGTTGCGCTGGCGGTGCTCATCGTCTACCCGCTACTCCAAACCGATGGCGGCGGAAAGGGGACTCTGCCGATCGACGTGACGCCGCAGATGGATTTGAAGCGCCGCCGCTTGGTGCTTTACGAAAACCTCCAGGACCTGGAATTTGAATACCGGGCGAAGAAGATCGCTGCCGACGACTATCAGGCCCTGAAAGAGGCTTATACAGCGGAGGCAGCGCGTCTGATGGCCGCTTCCCAGGAGTTGGAGCAGGGAGTGGAGGACGCGTTTATCGAGAAGGAAGTGGCCTTGCGGCGCGCGCGTCGGAAGGTGCACGTTGTCGAGCAATATAAGTGCGCAAACTGCGGCTTCGAGAACCCCGTGCCGGTGAAGTTTTGCGGGGAATGTGGCACTAAGATGGGCCGTCCAGTGTAATTTAATTTTGGATTTCCGATTTTGGATTTCGAACTACTGCCGGCGTGCAGCCACGCGTTCCTCAGTCCGAGATAAGAAAGCTTCAACGGACCGGACTTTCGTTGATCGAACGGGCGAAGGTCTTGCACACGCCGCGGCAAAAAGAAGAAACGATGACCTGGCAGCAGATCACAGCCGCATACATGCCCGCGCTGATGATTATGGTTACGGTGTACATCGCTGCGGTGTCCAATAACAAGCGCATCGATGATGTTAACAACCGCATGGCGCTGTCAACAAGTGCATCGACGAATTACGGGCGGATTTCAAGGAAGAGATCAAGGCTCTACGGACGGAAATGAAAGAGGGATTTCGAAAGCTCGAAGAGCGCTTCGAGCATCCGATTGCCAGGCCTTAAGGACCTCATGCGTGGAACGGCAGCCTACCGAGATAGAGCCGCCGCTCAGGTTTTGCTTATGAAGTGGGACTTTAACACCGCAGTCAGCAGTCGGCAGTCAGCAGTGAGCGGTCGTATTCGTGGCTCAGTCATGTTCTGCGCCCTGTTCGGTGGTCTGCTGGCATCTGTCACTCTTCGCGCGCAGTCGCGCATCGAAGGCCAGGTGATCAATGGGACCACCGGCCAGCCTGCAGCCAAGCAGGAGCTACGCCTGCTGCAGCCGCGCGGAGGAATGCAGCAGATCGCCGCCGTCACGACGGACGCGCAGGGCCGCTTCGTCTTTGACAAGATCCAGAACGAGGCGGGGGCGTTCTATCTCATCTCCACATCTTACCAGGGAGTGGATTACCACGAGCCGGGCCAGTTTGATTCTCTAATCAAGTTGACAGTCTATGAGGCCACCCGGTCTGATCCCGGCTTGCGCGTCGCGTTGCTGCGCTTGGCGGCGCAACCGGTGGGCAACAAGGTCCGGGTTCAGGAGCAGTTCACAATCCAGAATTCCAGCCGGCCGCCTCGCGCTTTCGCCACCGCCGATGGGACTTTCAGTTTCCGCGTCCCGCCCCAAGTCGCCGAACCCAGTGTTGCCGTCACCGGCCTGATGAACATGCAGTTGCCCCAGACGCCAGACAAGGGCAAATCGCCGGGTGAATTTTCTCTTCGCTACCCGATGAAGCCTGGCGACACTGTGGTTACCCTTCAATACGAGACCGACTACGATCCGGCAGGGTTCGAGCTGACCAGTCAGATTCCTTATCCTATCGATCGGTCTGAACTCTACGTTGCGCCTGCAAACCTTTCTGTTGAGTCCAAAGTTTTCACGGCCACCGGGATCGATACCAAAAACGGGATTGCGACCTTTCAGGCGTCGAACGTACCGCGCGCGGCCGTCCTCGAGGTTCGCTTAAGGGGGGAGGGAGCTCCTCTCACAGAACAAGCTGAGGCGGGACAGCCGGAAGGTCAGGTGACCACTGTTCCCAATTCCATGACCAAACTCGGCTGGCCACTTCTGGGGTGCTTCCTGCTACTTCTGCTCTGGGCGCTGGGCGTTCGAGCGGCAAAGGAGTGGCCGAACCTGGCGGAAAAGAATCCGGCCCAGCCGGCACGAAAGCAACTCGAGTCGAAAGTGGAGGGTCTGCTGAATTCTCTGGCTGACCTGGACGAGCTCTCTGCGGCCGGCAAGATTCCGGAAAGGAAGTATTGGAAGGAGCGTCTTGAATTGAAAGCGAAGTTGGTCGCGATCCTCAAGAAAAGCCCGCCCGCGTTCTTCGAGTCCTATGTTACCCGAAACATCCCGCGCTGAGCCGGTGCTTGAAGCCCGCGACGTTTACAAATACTTCGGTGACCTTGTGGCGCTGAAGGGCGTCGATCTGCGGCTTGTGCCAGGCAATTCAGTCTTGCTATGGGGTCCAAACGGGGCGGGTAAGACGACGCTGCTGAGGATTCTGGCGGGTCTCTCCCGACCCAACCAGGGGGAAGTGCTGTTCGAAGGGCAAAGCCTCGACCGCAACCCTGCTGCTTCCAAGGCGGCGGTTGGCTTCGTCTCCCACGCCGCGCTTCTTTACGGTGAACTCACAGGGCGCGAGAATCTGAGGTTCTTCGGCAGGCTGTTTGGACTGAGAGAGCTGGAGAAGAAGATCGATGCGGCGCTGGACCTCTTCGACATGCGTGAGCGCGCTGACGAACCTGTGCGGGGGCTTTCGCGCGGGCTAGTGCAGCGTGCTACGCTGGCGCGGGCTTTCCTCCACCAGCCTCGCTTCCTCTTGCTGGACGAACCCTTCACGGGCCTCGACGCGGAGGCGGCGACCGACCTCCTGTCCGTGCTGGACCGGCTGCCCGAGGAGGGAAGAGCCCTGGCTTTTTCGAGTCACAACTTTGAGCAAGGCACGTCCATTGCTCGTCGACTCATAGCCATGGAAGCCGGGCGGGTGCGCTACGACGGACCGCTGGGGACAGCACCCCTCTCGGCGTTGCACATCGAGGCAGCGGCAGGTAGTAGGCAGTCGGCAGAAAGCAGTCAGCAGTAACCAGCCTCAGAACGCCGCCCCTTGCAGAGGGGTGGTGGGCGGAGACTGAACACTATGGCAAGGAGCACCTACGAGGAAGAGGTTATCTCCAAGATCGCAGCTCGCACGCCTCAGCAGTGGAGGAGTGCTTTCCTCAAGCTCTGGGACGAGCACAAAATAACCAAGAACCAGCGGAAGATTCTATGCGTCCATTACGAAGCGCCGCGACACACTCTAGGCCAGGCTGCGGTAGCCTGCGGCCGAAGGGGCCGCCAGCAAACGGCGGATTCTGGGATGCTTTGGGCCTTAGCGCCTTTGCGAGAGAGTGATTTTCATACCTCTGCGGAAAGCCACCATCTCACGCCAAGCCGCGAAGATTGGAGCCCGGAGATCTGGGAGTACTTCTGTCATCCCCGGAACCTCATACGATGCCAAACGCAGTATACTGACTGGACGGAACAATGAGCCTCACTGTCGAACTTAAGCCTGAGGTTGAGCGCGCGCTCGCCGACCAAGCCGCTGCGCGCGGCCTCGCGCCCAATTGCAGCACTGGCTGGACCACACGTTACACCCGTGGTTCTCCGGACGCATCCTCCCGATTGATGAGTCGGTTGCCCAACGCTGGGGAGTGCTCGATGGCAAATGCCAATTCCAGGGAACGCCTCTTAATGCTGCCGACGGCCTGATTGCCGCGACCGCCCTGGAACACGACCTCACCATCGTCACACGCAACGCGAAAGACTTTGATGGCCTGGGCGTCGGAATATTCAACCCCTGGGAGTAATGCGCAACCTTAGCATAGTTTGGACGATCTTCCTGAAAGACCTGCGAGTCGAATGGCGCAGCCGCGAGACGCTGGCTTCCATGTGCGTGTTTGGGCTCCTCGTTGTGTTCCTCTTCAACTTCGCTTTTGAGACCGCCCGTGAGGAAACCTTGCGCCTCCTACCCGGTCTGCTCTGGATTGCTTTTGCCTTCGCAGGGATTCTGGGCTTCAATCGTTCGTTTGCCGTTGAGCGCGAGAACGCCTGTCTCGAAGGTATGACCTTGGCCCCCATCGACCCCAGCACAATCTTCGCGGGTAAGATGCTGGCTAACCTGCTCTTTCTGGGGATTGCGGAAGTCGTTGTGGTCTTCGCGGCGTCTCTCTGGTATAACTTCTCGTTCCTACCGTCACTCGGCTGGTTTGCGGTGATTCTGTTCTTTGGGACACTGGGCTATGCGGCCTTGGGGACGATTTTCGGCGCCATCGCGGCCAATACGCGAATGCGGGAGGTTATGCTGCCGGTCCTGCAGTTCCCCATTGCGTTCTGGGTGCTGATCCTGTCCATCGACGCCACGTCGGACGCGCTGCGCGGAGTCGGCTCATCGGGCGGAATCACGCGCGTCGCGGGCGTGAGTATCGTTTTCGCGGTGGCCTCGTTCCTGCTGTTTGGGTATGTGCTCGAAGAATAGTCAGTGGCCCCTTGTCCTTTGTACGTTGTCAGGGGTGTGTTGTCCAAGGCAAGCTGGTCAACTGACAAGGGAGCAAGGACGAGGGACAAAGGACCGAAGCCAGGGGACTGCAGGCTTATGAAGAAATTCCCACCGACGCTGCATTTGCTCGTCACTCTCGTGTGGATGGTGGTCTCTCTCTATATGATTTTTCTCTACGCGCCCCAGGAAGCGACCATGGGGGAGGTGCAGCGCATCTTTTATCAGCATGTACCGGCGGGGTTAACCTCTTTCATCGCATACTTTGTCGTGTTTCTGGGCAGTGTGATCTATCTGTGGAAGCGCACGAAGTTCGCCGACGATTTGGCCTACGCCGCCGCCGAAGTTGGTTTGGTCTTCTGCACCTGCGTGCTGGTGACGGGGCCGCTCTGGGCGAAGCCGGCCTGGGGAATTTGGTGGACTTGGGATGCGCGGCTTACGTCGACGTTTGTCCTTTGGCTGCTCTTCATCGCCTACCTCATGCTTCGGACTCATTTGATCAACCCCGGTCGCGCCGAGGTTCTGGGCGCCGTGATGGGGATCATCGGCTTCGTAGATGTCATCGTGGATTACATGGCGATCCGCTGGTGGCGGACGCAACACCCTCAGCCGGTTTTCATGGGCGGATCCGGATCGGGCATCGATCCAAAGATGAAGCTGACGTTCTTAGTTAGTTGGGGCGCCTTTCTTTGTTTGTTCTGGTATCTGATGCGCCAGCGCATGGCATTATTGGGTGCGCAGCGGGAGCTCGGCTGGCTGCGGCGCCAACTTGCCCGGCGCGATTCCTAGCCGCGATGACTGATAGCTGATCGCCAACAGGGTGACAGCTCTTGAGGGCTAGCATGGGAAACAACTTCCTCTTCGCAGCCTACGCTCTGGTCTGGATTATTTTCATGGTCTACGCCTGGAACATTTCGCGGCGAATGACACAGCTCCGGAAGGATTTGGAGGAGCTCAAGCGGAACCGGCAGTCGACCTGAGGATCCGCGTTCAGGCATGGTCGCTGCCCAAGATGGAAACGTAGGGCCGACGCCTTCTTGGCGTTCAGGGCAGGTTCTTAGGTCGGCCTCAGACCGGGGAAGCCGCGGGCCATACATTCGCGGCTGGGACGCCGACTTTCGGAATGGGAAGTTAGATGTCAGATCGCCGCAGATGTATAATTGCGTGTGATTGGAGTCGAAGCCAGTCATGTCAGACTTCGGGCTCTGTGCGACGGATGCTCGTGAACCCGCCAGGTCCGGAAGGAAGCAACGGTAGCGAGCCTCTCCGTGTGCCGCAGGTCAACCCGAAGTCTGGCACCAGCGATTTTGGATTAGCTTCGCTGTTCTTGGTTCTTAGTTCGTTGTTCTTCGACTCTTATAATAATTCTCGGTCCGTCTCCCTGGGTGGGTAACGCCGCTTGGGTTGCCGCAGGACCAGGCTAAGGACTAAGAAACCATAGAGCCAAGAGGGAGCCGAGAGCTAAGAACCACGAGCCACGAACTAAGAACGAAAGAGGGAATCCAAAATCTAAAACCCAAATCCAAAATCGTATGTCGTATCAAGTTATTGCTCGCAAATATCGGCCACAAATCTTCGACGATGTAGTGGGCCAGCGGCTCATTACCGACACCCTCAAGAATGCCATTCTCCACAATCGCGTGGCTCACGCTTACATCTTCTCGGGAGCGCGCGGCGTAGGTAAGACCACGACCGCGCGCATCCTGGCCAAGGCCCTCAACTGCATTCAGGGGCCTACCGTTACGCCCTGTGGGGTATGCGACTCCTGCCGGGAAATCGCCGCTGGGAACTCCGTCGACGTCCTGGAGATTGACGCGGCCTCTAACCGCGGCATCGACGAGGTCCGCGAGCTCCGCGAAACCGTGCGCTACCTCCCAGCGCGCGACCGCAACAAGGTCTTCATCATTGACGAGGTTCACATGCTGACCACCGAGGCCTTTAACGCCCTGTTGAAGACCTTGGAAGAGCCTCCGCCGCGGTCGCTGTTCATCATGGCAACGACCGAAGCACACAAGCTGCCCTCCACAATCCAGTCCCGATGCCAGCATTTTGCCTTTCGATTGCTGGATTACGACGAGATCTATTCGCGACTGGTCGAGATCTGCGTCGCCGAGAAGATCACCGCCGTTGAAGGGGCCTTGAGTGCAATCGTCCAGGCTGCGGAGGGCAGCCTGCGTGATGCCTTGTCCCTTTTGGATGAAGTGATCGCCGCCTGCGGCCAGCAGTTGGATGAGACTCGCGTGCGCCAATTGCTGGGCGCAGTCCCCGCGCAATTCCTCAGCGGGATGGTGGAGGCCATATACGCCGGCGATTCGCGCCGCGTGCTCGAACAGGTGAACCAACTGGCCACCGAAGGATACGAGCTGGTCCACTTTTGCGGCGAATTCACTCGCTACGTGCGCAATCTGATGGTCGCGAGGAGTTGCGGCGCTGACAGCCCGCTACTGCAAGTGCCGAGCGACGAACGCGAGACTTTGCGGCAGCTCTCGGCGCTCATGAGCGAGGAGGACATCTCGCGTTTCTTCCAGATTCTGCTACGGACTCAAGGCGAGCTTCGGTATTCGCTTCAACCCCGATTTCATCTGGAACTTGGCCTGATGAGACTCGTCCACGCCCGCAAGCTCGTTTCGCTGGAGAGCCTGTTGGCGGAAGTAGGTGGGTCGCGCGCCGGCCAAACGGGCCGGGCGGAAAGGACAGGCGGACCATCGCCCGGCCCGAGCGCGGCCGGATCTCCCGAATCTCCGGCGAGTGCTGCATCACAGGGTTTGAAGGCGCACCCGCCAGCCGCGACGGCTCCGGGTGGGGAGAAACCGTCAATGCCTCCCAGCCCGGAATCGGCGCGGCCGGCGGCGCCTTTGCCCCCCGCCGATAGCGCGCCAGAGGCCGCCAGGGGACAGGACCCCCGCCTGGCAGCGATCAAAGCCATGCTTTTTGATCAGTCGAAGTTCCTCAGCAGTTGCCTGAATCCGCTGGCCGCTTGGCGTTTTGAGGACGGCAAGGTTCATTTCATCTACCCCAGGGACGCTTCGTGGGCCGTCGATCTCATGAAGTCGCGCGAGCACCAGGAAAGACTCACATCCGTGTGCGAGCAGGTGCTCGGCCAGCCTGTCAGAATTTATGTTACACTGCAGGAAGGAAGAACCCAGACCGTGGCGCAGCGTCCCAGTGCCCGGGAGCGGGCAGGGGGCGACGCGATGCTGGCGGCCTTCCAAAGGAGATTTGACTGCGCCGTGGTGGACGTCAAAGACCTGAGCGGGGAGTGACCCATGAAGAATCTGCAACACATGCAGCAGATCATGAAGCAGGTCCAACAGATCCAGGAACAATTGCAAAAACAACTGGACGAACTGGTGGTGGAAGCTTCTGCAGGCGGGGGCATGGTAACGGTTAAGATGAACGGTCAGAAGCAACTTGTGGCCGTGCAGGTTGACCCTGAGGTGTTTGCCGCTAAGGATCTCGAGATGCTGCAAGACCTGTTCCGGGCCGCGGCGAATGAGGCCGCCAGACTGGTGGATGAACAGCTAGCCAGTCGAATGGGCAACCTGGCGGGTGGTCTGAGTCTTTCCGGCTCGACGTAAACAAATCCTCCAGCTCACAGCCTTATGAAGGACTTCGCCGCGCCTATGGCCCGTTTGATCGACGAGCTCAAGCGGTTGCCGGGGATTGGTCAAAAGTCGGCACAGCGTATCGCCTTTCACCTCGAGCGCGCGCCCCGCGAGGACGCGGAACGCTTGGCGGCGACTCTCATCGACATGAAAGACAAGATGCGCCTGTGCAGGGTTTGCAACAACCTGACGGAGCTGGATCCTTGTGAATGCTGTTCCGACCCCAGCCGCGATCCTTCAGTGGTCTGCGTCGTCGAAACCCCTTACAACGCCGTGGCCATCGAGAAGACTCGAGAGTTTCACGGTCTTTATCACGTGCTGCACGGCGCCCTCTCGCCCCTGCACGGCATTGGGCCCGACCAGTTGAAGCTGAAAAGCCTCATAGCACGCCTCAAAGGCGGCACCATCCGTGAATTGATCGTCGCCACCAATCCTAACGTGGAAGGCGAGGCGACGGCCATTTACCTCTCGAAGCTGATCAAGCCTTTGGGCGTCAAGGTGACGCGA
>Ga0310914_10003143_pt1 | contig 11340 bp, 9 predicted proteins | sample GREbulkMGAN108_FD_203450 | JGI IMG/M metagenome (GOLD analysis project Ga0310914, IMG submission 203450) | Lab enrichment of tropical soil microbial communities from Luquillo Experimental Forest, Puerto Rico - GRE.bulkMG.AN108 | ecosystem: Environmental > Terrestrial > Soil > Tropical forest >...
GACATCAAGTCCTTCGCGTGTGAAGAAGCCGAGCTCGATCGCAGCGATCGCCGGAAAGTACGAGTTTGAGACGAAATCGGGGACCGCTATTCGTGCAACGCTCACAAGAACTCCTGGGGCGTCGATGCGGGCCTGGCAGCCACGTCACTTCGATACGAATCCTGGCGCATAGACGTCGTTCACCGTCACCGGCGCCTTGAGTTTGAATACGCTATTGATGACGTTGATGGTTTCTTCGATGCGGGCGGGATCGATCAGCCCGAGTTCCCCGCCTTTGACTTGCGCCAATTCGGCCACTGCCTTGGTTTCTCCCTCGGCAATGGCGACATCGATCGCGGGATGATATTTGTTCATGATCCGACCCGCCTCGTGCGGATTTGCAAAGGCATCCTTCATGCCGCGAATCGTGGCGGCGACGAACCGCCGCACAATGTCGGGCTTCGTCGCTATGGTGCTGTCGGTCGCAATGAGGCCGTTGCCGTAGAAGCTCACACCGGCATCGGCAAACGCGAAACGGACGAGCTTGGCCGGCGCGGCTTGCATGCGCAGAAGCGGCTCGCCGACCGTGAACTGACCGACACACGGCACGCGATTGCTTGCCAGCAATCCCGGCAGCGAATCACTGCCTGCGACGACCCACTTCACCTTGCTCGCATCGAAGCCAGCGGCCTTGGCGTAGACCGGGAACATGTCGACCGTTGCGCCCCCTGCGGGATTGGCTATCGAGGCTCCCTCGAGATCCTTGGGCTGCTTAATACCGGAGTCCTCCCGGCAGAACACCGCCTGCGGTGGCTTGGCATATACGATCGAAACGAGCTTGACCGGGATTTGATCGTTGCCGCGCGCAAGCACGAGCGAGCCGGCATCGGCAAAACCCACGATCGCATTATTGGCGCCGACCTGCCGGATGGCATCAACCGATCCCTGGCCGCGGACGACCTTCACATCCAGATCGGCGTCCTTGTAGTAGCCCTTTTCGATCGCGACGAAGAAATAGGCGTGGCGGCCGTTGTAACCGAAGTCGGTGATCAGCGTGACATTATCCAAGGCCTGCGCACGGTCAGGCATCAGCAAGAGAGCAACAAGAGCGAATGCCCAGCAGGCAACCGTACGATCATGGGGCCTGTTCATTGCGCAACCTCTCTCCTCAATGGCTGGATCAGTATACAAGCTCGAGTCCTGTTTGGTATAGAGAATCCACCGCGCGCGCACGTCGCAACAATGGGGACCCTCATTGGTCGATCTTATCTCGGGCGAACATCGGGGCCGTGACTTGCGGGACGAGCGCTGGGACCGTTCGGATCCACGCGCAGTGCGGCGCCAGATTCGCGCCGGTACGTATACCGGCTACACTGCCGGGATCGCACCGGGCTTCGTACAAGCCAATATTTGTATCCTTCCGCGCAGCTGGACCGAGGATTTTCTCCTCTACTGCCAGCGTAATCCCAAGCCATGTCCGTTGATCGCTCGCTCTGATGTCGGGGACCCGCGCCTGCCGACGCTCTCCGACGAACTCGACATCCGCACCGATATTCCGCGCTATCACATTTTTCGTAACGGCGAGTTCGTCGAGGAAGTGACCGATATTCGCTCATACTGGCATGATGACCTGGTGACGTTCGCGCTCGGCTGCTCGTTCTCGTTCGAGGAGGCGCTACAGGAGGCCGGCGTACGGCTGAAGTTTCTCGAGCGTAACAATGTCGCAGCCGTATACGTGACCAATGTCGACACCGTGCCGGCGGGACCATTCAAAGGACCGCTGGTGGTGACCATGCGGGCCTTTACGCCGGCCGACGCCATCCGTGCCGTTCAGATCACGTCGCGCTTCCCCAATGTTCACGGGGCTCCGGTCCATCTCGGCAATCCGGAGAGTATTGGCGTGGATTTAAGCCGGCGCTACCTCGACGTCGGCGACCCCGAGGTCGCCGAGGACGAGTTGCCCGTGTTCTGGGCGTGCGGGCTCACTCCGCAATTGGCCGTGAAGCGTGCGAGGCCCCCATTGTGCATCACCCACGCGCCATCCTCGATGCTGATTACAGATTTGCGGAACGCTTCTCTTGCCGTTTTGTAAGACCACAGTCCGCGATTTCGAACTATCTGGACGTTCCGAGGCGTTCGGCACGCGGGTCATGGCATCTACATCGCATCCACTGGCGACGCTGGCCGCGCTCGATGTGTTGCGTCGCGGCGGCAATGCAATGGATGCGGCGGTCGCGGCGGTCGCCCTACTTGGCGTCGTCGAAGCGACGCAGACAGGCATTGGAGGCGATTGCTTCGTCCTCTATATGCGCTGCGGCCAGGGAGAGGTCATAGCGCTCAATGGTTCGGGCTGGGCGCCTGCAGCGGCAAGTCTCGATCGGTATGTCGGCCGCGGAATGACGTCGATCCCCACCGACGGCGCCGACGCGGTGACTGTGCCGGGCGCAGTCGCATCGTGGGCGAAGCTCATCGAAGATCATGGAACGATGAGGCTTGCCGAACTGCTACAACCCGCGATCGCTGCAGCCGAGGACGGATATCCGGTGACCGAACGGGTCGCACGCGATTGGACGCGGCAGCTAGGGAAACTGCGCAAGAACAAGACTGCGGCCAGCATTTTTTTACCCAACGGCTCAGCTCCACGGCCTGGCGATATCCATCGCCAGCCAGCGCTTGCCGCTGCGCTTCGCAGCATCGCCGTTGACGGACCAGCCGCCTTCTATGAAGGCTGGATCGCGCGCGATATGGTCGATGCGCTACGCGACGCCGGCGGCTGCCACACGCTGGAAGATTTTTCCGCCTATACGCCGGAATACGTGACGCCGATCGGAACGAACTATCGCGGCTATCAGCTTTGGGAGTGTCCACCAAATGGCCAAGGAGTCGTCCCGCTTGCCATGTTGAAGGCGCTCGAAGGTTTTGATGCGTCCGCATGGGCGCCGGTTTCGGTCGAGCGCTGGCATGTGTTGACCGAGCTCGGGCGGCAAGCCTACGCGGATCGAGATTGTTTCGTCGGTGATCCGCGGACCGGCGAGGTCCCACTAGAGGCTCTGCTGTCGGACGAGCGCTCCGCGAAGCTACGCGGACGTGTAGCAATGGACCGGCGCATGGATGGTCTGGCGCCCTTCCCCATTCCGGATCACTGTGACACGGCTTTTCTCACGGTGGTTGACGCCGATCGCAACACCGTGGCGTTCATCAATTCGATCTTCGATGACTTCGGGAGCGGCATCGTCAGCCCTGCGGCCGGGGTGACCTTCCACAACCGCGCTTGCGGCTTCGTGCTCGAGCCCGACCATCCCAATGCGATTGCCGGGCGCAAGCGGCCATTGAACACGATCATTCCCGCCATGGTTACACAAAAGGGAAAAGCAGTGATGCCGTTCGGCGTCACCGGCGGCCAGTTTCAGCCCTTCGGTCAGGTCGAGGTCCTGACCAATATTATCGACTACGGGATGGGAATTCAGGCGGCGATCGACGCGCCTCGGATTTTTGCCCTCGGCGATACCCTCCAGGTCGAAAGCACGGTGCCCGAGTGCGTCGTCAAGGAACTGTCGGCCCTCGGCCACCATGTTGTGCGCGCCGAAAACCCGCTCGGCACCGCGCAGGCGATCTGGATCGATTGGGAGGCAGGCCTTCTTCGCGGCGGCGCGGATGGCCGCCGTGACGGCTTGGCAGCCGGGTGGTGAGGACTGGGATGCGGGCCTCCGCGGGATTCCGTTTCTTTGCGAATCCGCGGGCAGAACGCGCGGCGCCCTATGGCCAAAACGGGCGCGAGACGATCCTCAGTCTTGCGGCCCTCGGCGATGCCAAACGAGACATCATGTCATGGCCTGGTTACAAGCCGACGCCTTTGCGCTCCCTTCCGAACCTGGCGGCACGCGCCGGCATCGGTGCCATTCTCTACAAGGACGAATCTGAACGCTTCGGCATTGGCAGCTTCAAGGCGCTGGGCGGCGCCTATGCGGTATTCAAGCTTCTGCGCAAGGCGATCTGGGAGCAGAGGAACATCGTTGCATCGACGCTCGACCTAACATCACGCCATTACGCAGATATTACCTCGCGCATCACGGTGACCTGCGCAACCGACGGCAATCATGGGCGTTCGGTCGCTTGGGGCGCTCACACCTTCGGCTGTCGCTGCGTGATCTATATCCCTGAAACAGTCAGCGAAGGTCGCTGCCAAGCAATCGCCGCGTATGGTGCCGAAGTCAAACGCGTGCCCGGGACCTATGACGATGGCATTCGGCGGGTCGCCGCGGATGCGGCTGCGCAAGGCTGGGTGGTCGTTTCTGATACGTCCTACGAGGGTTATACGGACGTTCCGCGCGACGTGATGCAGGGTTACAGCCTGATGGTCGATGAAGCCTTGGAACCGAGATCAGCGGCACCATCCCACGTCTTCGTTCAGGGGGGCGTTGGGGGCTTGGCGGCCGGTGTGTGCTCGTATCTGTGGGAGCGGTATGGCGCCGACCGCCCCTGCTTTGTGATTGTCGAGCCGGAGAAGGCGGACTGCTTTTACCGCAGCGCCGTCGCGGGTCGTCCCACCCCGGCAGAGGGCGCGCTCAACACGATCATGGCGGGCCTTGCCTGCGGTGAAGTCTCACTCCTGGCGTGGCGAGTTCTCGACACCGGTGCCGACGCCTGCATGACAATCGACGACGCGGCTGCAGCCGATTGCATGCGGCTGTTGGCCGACGGCCGTTTTGGCGACGATCCGGTTGTCGTGGGGGAATCGGGCGTAGCTGGACTCGCCGGCTGCATTTTGGCGAGCGGCGACGCAGATGCGCGCGCGCGGCTCGATCTGCGCCCTGACAGTCGCGTTCTCGTGTTTGGCACCGAAGGCGCCACGGATCCCGAGGTTTACCGCACTATCGTCGGCCGCCGACCCGATGAGGTCATCGCTGAGCGGAGCATACGATGAGCGACGGCTTGACCGAGACCGTCTGCCGCGACATTGACGCAGCGCGCGAGGAACTCATCGAGCTGTGCGGTCACCTCGTCGCTGCGGCGAGCATCAATCCGCCAGGCCGCACCGCCGATGTGGCCGATGTCGTGCGCGCCTACCTGTCGGGTCACGGCATCGGGATTGAGACGATCGCAGCCGACGATGAGGCTCGCAACGTCGTGGGCCGCATCGATGGCAGCGCGGACGGACGCCACATCGTCTTCAACGCGCACATGGATACGATGGAAGCCGGCGATGAGGCCGCGTGGACGGTTCCGATCCTGCGTCTTACGCGCCGTGACGGCCGCCTCTACGGGCTCGGCATGGGCAATATGAAGGGCGCGCTGGCCGCCATGTGCGTTGCGACGGTTATTCTCAAGCGGCACAGCAATGCGTGGAAAGGTCGTTTGACCATGACCGCGGTCTCCGACGAGGTCATGTTCGGAGAACGCGGCACTGTCTTCCTCCTGCGCGAGAAACCGGCTGTCGCAGGTGACTTTCTCATCAGCGGCGAAGGCCCGGGATTCATGCACCTGGCCGTCGCCGAGAAAGGCTTGCTCTGGCTCGACGTCGAGGCGTGCTCTACAGGCGGGCACGCGTCGCGGGCGTCGCGCGGGGAGACCGCGGTGATGAAGCTCGCCGCCTTCTTGGCCCGCGTCGATGCGATGAACGAGATGTATGCGACCTTGCCCCGCGAGCTTGCGGGCGTGAGCGGTGGCGAGGGAAATCTGGGGTTGCGGCTCTCGCTCAACGCGGGAACGCTGGTCGCCGGCACCGTGCGCAGCCAGGTCGCCACGCGGGCGCAGGCGAACATCGATATCCGGCTGCCGCCCGGCATCAGCGCGCAAGCGTGCGAAACGATGATCCGCGAACGGGTGGACGGCGACAACATCGGCATCACCGTTGCCAAGGCCTGGGACGCCAATTGGACCGCGCTCGACAACCCGCTGGTGGTCGAGCTGGCGGCGGCAGCGGCGGCGGTGCGCGGCGCCGCGCCATCGCTCGTGGTCCGCCTGCCGGGCAGCGATGCCCGCCGCTGGCGTGACCTCGGCGTCCCGGCCGTCTGTTATGGTCCGCAGCCGACGCTGTCCGCCGGCGTTGACGACTATGCGAACGAGCAGGATGTCGTCGACTGCGCCAAAATCTATGCGCGGACGACGCTCGCACTTATGCGCCGCTGAGACGCCGGCTACATGGTCGCTTCAACCATGAGCGACAAGGCCCGTGCGCCGGCTCGTGTCGTCTTGAAAATTGGCACGCCGGCGCCTTCTAGCGCCGCGGTCCAGCGCTGCTCCGCCTCCCCGCCGTAAATCACGAGCGCAACCGGCTTGTCGTAGGTCTGGCGCAGGCGCCGTATTAAGTCGCCGAATTCGGGAAAATCGGCATTGCCGGGCGCGAGTAGGGTGCACAGCACGAGGTCGACATTTGGATCGGCAAACAGCGCGGTGAGTCCGACCTCATGCGCCTCACGCGGCCCCTTGATGTCGATGCTGATCCAGAAGTCAAAGGGATTGGCCGGTTCCAACCAGTCCGGGAGGATGGCGCGCATGGCGGCGAGAGTCGCGGGTTCAAACGCCGCGAGCTCCAGTCCGCCCTCGACCACGAGATCGGTAGCGATTACGCCGAGCGCGCCACTCGTCGTCGCAACGCCCACGCGCTTGCCGCGCGGCCGCGGCAGCATAACAAGCGCGCGCAACGCGTTGAGGAAGTCGTCTTCATCCTCAGCACGCGCAATGCCGTATTGCCGCAGCGCGCCGTCGAGGATATCGTTATCGGACGCCAGCGACCCCGTATGCGAGGCGGACGCCTTCGCTCCGTCCTTGGTGCGACCCGGCTTGAGCACGACGATCGGCTTCGATTTGCGTACCTCGCGTGCCTTTTCGAAGAAGGCGCGCGGGTTGCGGATACTCTCGATGTAGAGGCCGATGACCTTCGTGGCCGCATCGTCCGCGACAAAGTGCAAGAAGTCGAGCTCATCGACATCGACTTTGTTGCCGACATCGACGCTCTTGCCCACAGGCAGGCGCTGGGTCGTGCCGCTCATGACGTGCAGCATGACGGCGCCGGTGAAGATGCCGGTCTGAGTAAAAAACGACACTCCGCCCGACTCCCAGCGGGGGAAATTTACGAAGCTCCCCATCATGCCGACCTCGGCGTTGACCATGCCGATCGTGTTGGGGCCGGCGAGAAGCAATCCAGATGCGCGTGCAATCTCGCATAAGCGCTGCTCAGCGCCGCGGCCTTCCTGACTCGCTTCCGAAAAGCCCGCCGTGATGATGCAAGCCGCCCTCGCGCCGGCAGCGACGCATTGCTTGACGGCGTCCTCCACGTGCTGCTGCGGCAGAACGATATAGACTAGATCGACTTTTTCCGGCACCTCGGCCAGCGTGGGATAGGCAGTCTTGCCCATGATCTGCGTTGCGGTGCGGTTGATCGGGTAAAGCGGGCCCTGGAAATCGCCCTTGACAAGATTGTTAAACAGGACGCCGCCCGATTTCGTCGGGTTGGCCGAGGCGCCGATCACCGCGATTGACCGTGGCGCGACCAAAGGCGTGATGTCTCGCATCGGCCATTCTCCTAGGGGTGGAGGACGATCAGCGCGTCGAGCGCAAGCACACCGTTCTCGGTGACAGCGAGAGGATTCATCTCGATCTCGGATATGTCGCGCGCAATCAAGCGCTGCTGAGACAGGTCGGAGAGACGACGCAGGACATCGACAACGGCGCCGCGGTCAGCCGGCGCAAGCCCGCGGGCACGGGAAAGGAGCTTCATGGCCGGTCGCTCGCTGAGGAGAGCTTCGATGTCCCTGTCGCATAGCGGTGCCAATCGAAACGAAACCTGTCGTAATGTCTCGACATAGATGCCACCCAGCCCGAACATGATCGTGGGACCGAAGTGAGCATCGTTGCGTAGCGCCACGATCCATTCCGGCTGCGCCGGCCGATAGGCTTCAACCAGGAATCCGTCGAGCGCGATGTCCGGCCGATGGGTGGCGACGCGGGCCGCAATCGTCCGACAGGCCGCTTCCGCGGCGGCGGGAGAATCAACCGGAAATATCACCGCCCCAACGTCAGTCTTGTGCGTCAATTGATGCGCGACTGCCTTGACGACAACCGGCGCACCGACCTCGCGGACGACGACTGGCGCCTCTTCGGCGGTGGGGATTGCACGCCCCGGCGGTACGGGAATGCCTTGCGCGCGTAGGAACGCCTTCGCCTCAGGCTCGGAGAGGACGTTGCGGCGCTGCTCTCGGGCGGCCGCAATCAGCATCGCAATGTCATCAGACGCTTGGGTCAGCATTCGGCGTCATGCGTCTGGCACGCCCCAATCAGTGATCAACACGCAAAACCACCTTGCCGAACTGTTTTCCCGACTCGAGATAGCGGTGCGCATCCGCTGCCTCCTGCAGCGGAAATATTCGATCAATCACGGTCTTTAACTTTCCTCCGCCCAGCAGCGGCATCATTACTTCAAGGTTGTGCTTGGTGGCGCTGTTCGAGCCAATAATTTGCAGTTCCTTGTGGAAGATGTAATTCACCGGGACCTTGCAATCGTAGGACTTTGTTCCGCCGACGGTCACGACCCGACCGCCGCGCGTGAGACAACGGATCGATTTTTCCAGGAAATCGCCGCCCACGTGCTCAACGACGAGGTCGACACCGCGCTTTTTGGTCCGCTTGAGAATTTCGTCGACGAAGTCGACGTTCCCGTAGTTGATGACCTCGTCGGCGCCCAGCTCCTTGGCGCGCTCAAGCTTCCAGTCCGCGCTCGACGTGGTATAGACGTAAGCCCCCGCGAGCTTGCAGATCTGGATGGCGGCCATGCTCACGCCCGAACTCGCGGAGTGGACCAGCACGGTCTCGCCGGCGCGCACATTGCCTCGATCGATCAGCATATGCCACGCCGTCCCGAAGGCGTTGGGGAACGCCGCCGCCTGCTCGAAGGTCACGGTATCGGGCAGCGGGATCAAGTGATTGGCGGGCAACTTGACGTATTGCGCATAAGCCCCGTGTTCGTGCGCGCCGAGATAGCGGTAATCGCTTGCACACCGGTTGTGGTAGCCGGCCATGCACTGCTCGCAGCTCCCGCATGGAAGGATCCACCAACTCGTTACGCGCGTTCCCATCGGCAGATCGCATGCCGTTTCCGGCCCGAGCGCAACGAGCTCGCCGCCAAAATCGCCACCGAGAATGTGCGGAAACTTGCCCTTGTTCGGCTTGTAGCGTCCCGCGCGCGCCATCAGGTCGTAGCCGTTGAGGCTTACCGCATGGACCTTGACCAGCGCTTCGCCCCGTTCAAGGGTCGGCACGCGGAAGTCGGTGTATTTGAGAACGTCGGCATCGCCGTATTGCTCAAAAATGACCGCCTTCATCTGCTTTGGCACCAATTTCACCTCCAGGGACATCGCAGCGGCCCTAGCGGAAACCGACCTGATCACAAGCACGCTTCACCGCGGCGATGACTATTTCGCGTGCAGCGCGGTCACCATGCACGAATGGCGCGATGTCGATTATCGGCACCGCAGCATCCGCATCAGCGACGCGATCGCGATCAGCTGCAAAATCGTCACTGGCTTCATGCGACATAATGCACCTCGCGCCCACCTAGATGCTCCTTAAAATCCTGCTCTTCTTGTCAATGCATGGAATTTTGTATACTAAAATTGGTTCAATTCAATAGCCGTAGCCGCGGTACACGTCGATCAAGCGATAATGCACGACGCCGCGAAAGACTTCCCGATCAGGGCACGCCGGGCGGGAAGAATGGGAGACGAAGACAATGCATAGCAGAAGGAAGCTTTGCGTTTCGCTGGTATTCGCCGCGATCTGCGCGTGCGCCCTCGGACACGCCGAGGCCGCGGATAAGGTGACCTTTGTCACGGATTTCGGCTACAACGGACGACATGCCTATTATTTCGTTGCGCTCGAGAAGGGCTACTATGCCCGGCAGAATCTCGATGTTCAAATCGTGCGCGGGCAGGGATCAGCGGATGCGGTAAAGCAAGTTGCGGCCGGCACCGCGCAGATCGGATTCGCCGACACCGCAGCCGTTATTCTCGGCCGCGCTAACGATCAAATACCGACCAAGCTCGTCGCCATTGTCTATGCCAAGCCGCCGCACGCGATTTACGTGCTCAAGGAATCAGGCATCGCGAAGCCGAAAGACCTCGAAGGCAAGAAGCTTGCCGACACCGCCTTCAGTGCCGTTCCGAAGTTGTTTCAAGCATATGCCAAGGCCGCGAATATCGATGCGAACAAGGTTACTTGGCTCGTTGCCGCGGCCGACACGCTCCCAGGAATGCTGACGACCGGCCGCGCCGACGGCATCGGGCAGTTCACCGTAGGCGAGCCGCTTCTGGCAAAGAACGCCGCGCCTAAGCAGATTATCGCGCTCTCCTATGCGGACGCCGGCCTCGATCTTTACGGCAACGGCATCATTGCCAGCGACAGCATTATCAAATCAAACCCGGATCTTGTGCGGCGGTTTGTGTCCGCGACAATGCAAGGACTCAAGGACGCCATTGCCAATCCGCAGGAGGCCGGCGCAATCATGAACAAGCATCACCGCGAGGTCGACGCAGATGTCGCGGCAGGCGAGACGAAGATCGTCGGCACTCTGACGGGGCAGCCGCTAGGCGTCCTTGATGGCGGGCGGGTGAAGAAGGCAATCGAGATCGTAAGCGGCGCGTACTCCTTGAAGTTTGCGGTTACACCGGAGGACATCTACGCGCCCGGCTTCGTGAACTGACTAGATCTACTCGCACAGAGCTGAGGAGTTCGAGCAGCCCTCCCGTTACTGGAGCTTGACGGCGTGAATGGCCCGCGCGGCGCCACCACCTCCTCCGCGCGTTTGACCATTCGCACATCGAGGCGCGTGGCATCGCAATGAGCAAGATCCACATCGAGGGTCTCCACAAAACTTACGCCTCGAGCCACGGTCAAGTGACGGCCCTCAAGGAGGTCAGTCTCTCGATCAAACAAAACGAATTTGTCACCCTCGTCGGCCCTTCCGGGTGCGGCAAGTCGACATTGCTCAAGCTGATCGGCGCTCTCATTAGGCCTTCGCGCGGCACGCTGCTCTTTGACGGCGCGCCGCTCCTGCGACCCACCCGCGACGTCGGCATCGTGTTTCAAGACGCCGTACTCCTGGAGTGGCGCACGGTACTCGACAACGTCCTGTTACCCACCGAAATCCTCGGACTCGACAGGGTCAAATCGCGCAATCGCGCTATGGACCTCATCAAACTCGTCGGTCTAGACGGCTTCGAGAAACGCTTTCCGCGTGAGTTGTCCGGCGGGATGCAGCAACGAGTGTCGCTCTGCCGCGCTCTGATCCACAATCCGTCGGTTCTGTTGATGGATGAGCCTTTCGCGGCGCTCGATGCCATGACGCGCGAGGAACTTGGCTTCGAG
>Ga0310914_10003148_pt1 | contig 11330 bp, 20 predicted proteins | sample GREbulkMGAN108_FD_203450 | JGI IMG/M metagenome (GOLD analysis project Ga0310914, IMG submission 203450) | Lab enrichment of tropical soil microbial communities from Luquillo Experimental Forest, Puerto Rico - GRE.bulkMG.AN108 | ecosystem: Environmental > Terrestrial > Soil > Tropical forest >...
CGAGGCGGCAGCGACGGCGAGTGCTGACCTGATCATGGGAGTTGCTCCTATCCGTGTCGTACGTTCGAGCGACCGGCCGACAATTTTTCAATGCTACCAGACGCCACCCTGCCCCACAATTCCGCAGGGCCTGCGACACAAATTCCAAACATAATCGCGATGATGATACGTGCAGCCATCGGTGATAGTCTTTCCATATAATGCGCGTCACAAGGAGGGTGACATGTCACGACTCGCAATCGTGGTGATTGGAGCCGTCTGCTTCCTGTTGATCCCGGTCAGTGAGGCGGCAAGCAAATGCACCAGCGTTCAGGCGCAATGCGCGGTGGAAATTGGCGGCCAATGTGATCCAAACATGGGCCAGCGGGATTGCAAGACTTTGCATCTTAACGCATCCAATTGCACCAACGCCACATAAGCTTCGATTTTATGGGCACTTCCTCATCGCTTGGCATCGCAGATGGTATCGATTGACTGCCGCCAAGGGCGGATATATTGTTGTCCTGGCGTTGTCCCCACGGTAGCGATGCAGATGAAGCCCAAGAAGCCACTAACTGACCGAGCAATCCGCCACCTACAGCCAGCACCAACGGATAAGCGAAGGATCGTATGGGATGCCATCGTTCCTGGATTGGGCGTCAGGATCACAGAGAAAGGCGTCAAGACGTTCGTTCTGGTCGTCCGCTACCCAGGCTCAGCTAATCCAGTTCCTCGCAGCTTGGGCCTCTACGGGGCAATCAGCCTGGAAGCAGCGAGGGCTAAGGCAAGAGCTTGGCTTGAATTGATAGGCAGCGGCATCGATCCAGAACAGCATGCCGCCCGCAAACGAGAACAAACTTTCCAAGCAATCTCAGAACAATACTTCCTGAGAAAGGCTAAGGATCACCGCAGCAGAGCCAACAGCGAAGCCATCCTTGCCCGCCTAGTCCATCCCTCCTTCGGCCCACGTCCCATAGAAGCGATCAACCGGAGCGACGTTGTTCGCCTACTTGATCGCATTGAGGATGAGAATGGCCCGGTGATGGCCAACCGAACCTTGGGCATCATCAACACGGTTATGAATTTCCATGCCTCACGGACAGACGACTTTCGCTCTCCGATTGTTAGAGGAATGGCCAGGGGCACAGAACAGGCACGATCCCGAATATTGAATGATGATGAACTTAGAGCAATCTGGAAGGCCACTGCTGACTACCCGGTGTTTGGACCGTTGCTTCGCTTCATCTTGTTGACGGCGACTAGGCGTAATGAAGCAGGGCAGATGCGTTGGACAGAGCTTAACGGGGACCGAGTTTGGATCATTCCAGCGGCTAGGTACAAGACTAACCTCGACCATGTTATTCCATTATCAGCATTAGCCCTATCCATGCTTCCTAACCGCAATGGCGAATTTGTATTCTCGAAGAACGGCCATCAAGCGATGGGTGGATATACACGCCATAAGCAGGTCATTGATGAGGCTAGTGGCGTCACCGGATGGGTCATTCATGATTTACGCCGCACTGCCCGCTCGCTGCTGTCTAGGGCAGGCGTACCGAGCGATCATGCTGAGCGCTGCCTGGGCCACGTGATTGGAGGCGTCCGTGGAGTGTATGATCGACATGAATACTTCGATGAGAAAGCAGCGGCATTCGAAGCGTTAGCAGCGCAGGTAGAGCGCATCATCAATCCCCAGGACAACGTAGTGGCGATGAAGCGATGAAGACGAGAGTATCGCTGCAACCAAGTGCCAAGTTTGCTGGCGTGGCCCGTAGCATTGCCAAGGGTAATCCGCCTAAGTGGTTGCTTGTAGGCCTAACGCATTTCAGCGGTGGCATTGGGGTCGATATACCAACGAAGGACCGCCGCACCTTCGACACTCAGATTAAGCAGATGCAGGATGCGGCTCATACCCTGATGACATGGCTTCCAGCGTGGGGGCCCCTTGGTTACGGCTATAGGTGCCCTGAGCACGTAGCTCTCATGCTGTATGCTCTGCCACTGGTCAAGAAAGACTTGGATCGTCTGGCTAAGAAGCGCATTGGCCGCAGACCTGAGGTCCAACGAGAAATCTGTGCCGCTGTGGCTGTCGAAGCCTGGAAGCTCCTACACGGAAAGGCCAAGCCCAGAAGCGATGAATTTCTGGAAGCTTGCCGGGACTATTGGCGAGCCTGTGGCGGCAAGCAGATAGGCGAATGGGACCTCCTTGAAAACTGGCGGCGACCAGTTGAGCGGGCGTTAGCGACCAACCATTTGTGGATCAAGGACGTTTTGCTGGCGGTACAGAACGCACACTAAATACCGGCCTTTCGGTACCGGGTCTTCCGACGCCAAACGCATCAGTGTCTCCGTGCGGCGCAATTCAGCGCACAAGCATGGAGAACTGAAATGGAAAATCATCTGTTGGATCGTGGTGAGGTCTGCCGATATTTCGGCGGCTCTCGCCCACTTAATCCGGCCACGTTGTACCGTGGCATCCGTCAAGGTCGCTATCCCAAGCCAGTAAAGATTGGCGGCTCCTCACGATGGCTTCGCATCGAATGCGAAACGGTGTTGCAGGCAATGGTTGATGGGAGGGCGCAATGACCTCCGATGATAAAGCCATCTCCTACGTGCCGCAGATACAAGCCGCCCACGATAAGGCCATCGCTGCACAGCAAACCGGCCACGAAGCATCGCTTAAAGCCGCCATCGAGGCGGGAGAACTCTTAATCGATGCAAAGGATGCCGTAGGCACCGGCGGCTGGACCAAATGGAGAGAGCGGCATCTACCCGATATCTCGCAGCCGACAGTCTCTCTTTATATGCGGCTGGCCGAGAACAAAGACCGCTTTAAGGAGCGGGCGATTAGTAACGCCGTTACTACTCTCCGGGATCGAGGAGAGTTGAGCATCAGAAAGGCGGCTGCGCTAATCCGTAAAACCGGAACCCGAAAGAGCAAGCCCAAGTCTGCGGCGAAAGGTGATGAGGAAGTCGGCAGGGCTTGGCTTGGCGGATTGGAAGTGGATGAACTTATCATCTGGCTAAAGCAACTCCATGAGCCTGAGTACCGCAAGAAGCTGTGGGCGAGCCTGGGGCAGGAGTTCACGGCACGGCCTGCTACCCCTGCTCCTGCGCCTGTTTCGGTTGGGCTTGATCGCAGAGCGTAAGTGGCGACCAAGCCCTCGAAGGCTTGGGTTGTTTGACATCGTGAAACCGAGCAGGCTGGCGATCTTTAGCAGGGTCGCCAGCTTCGCTTATACCTATTAGCCGAGGTTTAAGGATTAGACCTGGGGAAATATGTAAACACTATTGGGTTAAAGTTTAGGCCTCCATTGGCCTTATATGGTCGAATAGGCCCGCTAATAGGTATTTTGGGCCAATTCTTCAATCGTATCATCAGGTTAGGCGAATTTTTAAGCTTGACAAATCCAGTAAAAGGGTTTATACTATTCGAGTAGGGTGGAGGTCCCTCTGCTTTATATTTGAAAGCGTACCATCTTTATAGGAGCTTAAGGGATGCAGCGAGAAAAGATTACCTGCGATTACTGTGGAGAATTGTTTGAGCCCAGGCGAAAGGATGCACGGTTCTGTACTAAGGCTTGTCATAACGATTGGCATATTGAAAACAGAAGGCAGGCGATTGCGTCGTGGCGAGAGATGCAAAGGCACCACAAAAAAATTTTACGGTTTAATACAACCCCAGATGGGGAAGATGAAGAATTACGATCCAAGCGGCGGAGGGCATGAATGGCGCAGCCAGCAATCGATGAACAAGCCGAACGCAGACGTATAATGGCTGAAGAACGGCGGATGCGGACTTATCACGGCCACGCTCTGGACGCTGAGCCTGACCCTGGTGGTCGCTACAGCAAGGTACATTCAACAACGGTCGTTGGCTCAAGCCCAATCCACTATCCAGCTCAGCCAAAAAATTCACCCTGGAGGCGAGATGAATGCCCACCAGAGCCTCCATTAGGTTTCAGTGTTGACGATCAGCCTGTAGTTGGTGAGCCACATGAAGTTAGAGCTTGTTCGCCACCATCAGTGATTTCGCCGGAAGGTGGTGGCGAAGTCGGTGACGGGCCAGCCCTGGACTGCACATCTGAGGCGAGGCCCGTCACTACACCCACGTTCAAAAGAAGGTTCTAAGTGATGGTCCAACATTCCCTTTCTGCCTCCTTCAGAATGCAAGCGTTGATTGGCATTGGCGCTTGCGGGGGATGTTGGGCCTATGGGCGCAACGCTCCGCTCTTTGCCTTGGGGTGTTGTAGCGTTGCGCCCAACCTTATGGTTCGAAGGTAAGGGAGCCGAAGGATGACACCAACAGAGAAGGCCATTCAGATTTATAGAGAGCGGGTGAACGCTAAACATTGCGAGCTATGGCCCGACTGTGGATGCCATGAAACTCTAGCTAAATGGGGCAATGATCTAAGCGACGAAGAACGAACATGGCCAATGGATGTGCTGGCTTGGGCCGAGACGAGCATCTTTATCACGCTCGCCTGTGTAGCTCGATACTGCCCCGACAAGGGGATTAAGGCTTGGGCCAAGCAGCAGTTAAGTGATCGATGGTGGGATCGGCAGAAGTCGATAGGTATTCACATAAAGTAACAGAGGAGGCCGAGATGGCTAGAGGTCATGTAGATCGAAAAGAGGCTCGCAGATCAGCAAAGGAAGATCAGAGGCAAGAGAAAGGACTAGCTCAGAGAGTTGGTCGGCTAGAGCGTGAGGTAGGGCAGTTAACTAAGACGATGCCGATGCCAGCAGAACAGGCCGCCAATATGGCGGCAGGACGTGAGGCTGATGTGATGTGGGACTTGGGTAGGTTAGGTGGGAGACGGATTACAGAACTCGCTCCTGATAATGCCAGAGGCGCTGGGTCTCCGTTGCCATATCAGAGGAGGAGCAGATGAGTAAGTTGAAAACGGATTGGGATAGCTTGCCGAGGGCGAGCAAGATAGCGGCGGCGATCTGGCCTAACTTAGTTGATGAGACTACCCGCCGCCAAATGGCGCAGGCTAATCCAGAGATGGCGTCTAGGCTGGGCTATTCGAACAAGGAGGTAAGGGAGACGCCTAATAACTATCATCTTTTTCCACACTTCAAGAAGGTAACCAAATAGAGGAGAAATAGCTATGGTTACGATCAAGTCCGGAGGCGGTATCAATTCCAATCAGACAGTGCAATCGCGGTCAGGGGCTAAAGTAGAGCCGAAGAGCAGGGCCATCGATCCTGCTTCGGTTGCGACTATAGGGGTGTCTACAGCCTTCAAGAAGCCCGATGGTGATATTGGGCCTGGATACTCAACTAAGCCGATGCCAGCGACCGGCATAGCTAACGCAAGGCAAGGGCCTGCTGGTGCGGGTCCTGGTGGTGGTGGTCGAACAATCTACAAGTCGGGATCGCAATCACCGACACCGCCCGCACGGGAAATGCCAGCTGGTCGCAATACGCTCGCCGAATATGGGCCGGACAGCGTTACTGCCAGAGGCAAACGGTAGGAGGCTTACTTGGCTCGTTTCCGTTTGATGAAAGCAATCGCCACTGGAGCGCTTCGCTTCCATGCAGGCGAAGTCGTTACCGATACCATACCGCTGACTGTGGCAACCGACCGGCATTGGCCAACGCTGACGGCGGCAACGATGGCCAGCGGAATGGTTCCGCTAGATGCGGCGGCTACCACAATGAAAGCGGCTTCGGCGTGGGCCAATGAAGTGCTGCCAGCGACGGTGCTTGGCGTCGATAGCATCGGATAGGAGGAGGCGACATGAGCGATGAACTTGTCCGAGTTATCCAAGCCCTAACACCACAACTTCCATCGATGACGCTGGAGCAGCTACGGAACCTCCATGTTGTAGTGCGGGCTGCCTTGCAAACCTATGCGAAGCTCCAAGGTCAAGGGTTAATGCCGACTAGCGCCGTGGCTGACATGGCAAAGGCTGTGCCTGACGAACTTGTCAGGGACATCGTGAAAGACTTGAGGGCTGGCCCTGGGGTGCCGGGATGGCTTCCTCCATCCAGGGCTGAGCCCGTAGTCAGGGGTACAGGTTGGCAATCCCCGCCCAAGCCTGAAGATCGATCAAGGCAGTTTGCGATGTTCGACGCTATGGTCGATCACATGGTGGGCGGACCAAATGAGCCAGTTAAATGAGGAGGGGATGGATGGAGGCGGTGATGGCAGTATCACCTGAACGAACAGCAGAGCTGGTGGCTCTGCTAGAGAAGGCATTGGGCCTCACGCCCAAGCCTAAGCCCAAGCCGAAGGTTGTTGTCAGTGAAGAAGGAGTGGTTCGGGACGCTGATGTGCGGGTTAGTCCGGCTGATCCCAACTATCGTGGAAGTGACGAAGGTGTTGTCCGGGTACGGAGGTCAGACTTCGTGACAATTAACATGGAGCTATATGAAGCTCAGCAGCGGGAGAAGCGGGAGGATCGCCTAAGACGAAAAGCGTTAGACCCAGCGAGGTTGGGCCATTGGGGCTCAACAGATGACTGAAGGGAAGGGGCTCCGGAATGGGGCCCCTTCTGTTTTATGGCTTGATGGAGGATGGAATGGCTGAGCCGTGGGTAGATGAAGCTGAGTTGTTGGCTGCGGTCGACGCGTTGAAGAGGGTTAGCCCTGAGGAGCAAGAAGCTGCGATCTTGGCGCTGGAAGAGAGCCACCCTGGGATTGGTGATAGGGCAAGGGCCTTGCTAGCGATTGAGAAGCAATCGGCAGAGGATATTAGGAAAGCAGAAGAGCAAGGAAAGAAGTGGGCGGGGGAAGCGAAGAAGGTTGTGGAGCCCAAGCCGAGCCCCAAACCAAACCTTGGGCACAAGCCAGTTATCAGATTGGTGAGGAGACCTGATGGCGAGTATGACACGGTTATAGAAGGTCAGGCAGAAGAAGCTAAAGCTGAGCAAGAGAAGAAGGAACCGGAGCCTGAAGAGAAGCAAGCTGCGGCAGTAGCGAAGCTACCGGCGGTGATGCCAGCGCCACCACCAGCGGAACTGGATGATGTTCTCGCGGCGATGAATAGGCAACATGCCATCATCGAGAACGTTGGCGGAAAGGCTGTCATTGCTAGCTGGGAACCATCAAGCCATGACACGGCGAAGTTGATGGTGGTGTTCCAGAATAAGGATAGTTTCCTGCTGAGGTATTCTAATCGGTTCGTGCCGGTTGAAGTGCATACGCCAAGGGCTGGCATCAACGCAGTAGTGAAGGTGCCGTTAGGCCAGTGGTGGCTGGGTCATCGTGATCGGCAACAATATCGAGGGGTGACGTTCCGTCCAGGCGGATCGGGGGTGGTCGCTGGATGTTTGAATTTATGGCAAGGCTGGGGTGTTGAGGGGAGGGCTGGTGATTGGGGCTTGATCCGGAAGCATATCGAGGAAGTGATTGCTGGCGGCAATAAGGTGTTTGCGGATTACCTCATGCGTTGGGTTGCTTGGTCAATTCAACATCCAGACCAGCAAGCTGAGGTAGCGTTGGTGTTGATTGGACTGAAGGGAGTTGGCAAGGGAACGCTAGTGCGATGCCTGCAACGGATATTCGGTGCTCATGCATTCCAAGTGACGAGCAGGGAAGAGGTGATTGGGAAGTTTAATGGCCATCTCCAAGACTGTGTGCTGTTCATAGCTGATGAGGCGTATTGGGGCGGCGATAAGCGATGCGTCGGCAGGCTTCAAGGCATGATAACCGAGGCGACCTTACCGATTGAAAGGAAGGGCATCGACCTTATTCAGGTGCCCAACTATCTTCATGTAGTGATGCTGGCCGAGCCTGGGTGGGTTATTCCGGCAGGACGATATGAACGGAGATATGCTGCGCTAGCAGTTAATCCGGTTAGGCGTGGCGACAAGGCTTATTTCCGTGCGTTGCATCGACAGATTGCTGAAGGCGGTGCGGCGGCAATGTTCTATGATCTGCAAAGGATGGAGCTTGACGGTTGGCACCCAAGAGATATTCCAGAGGCATTGCTGTGCGGAGCGGCGTTGCAGAAGCAACAGGGCTTTAACCTTCCACCGCTAGAGCAATGGTATATTTCCTTGTTGCATGATGGAGCGTTGCCAATGGACCCCACTTCTTGGAGCCCTCTATAAGATAACCCGGCACATAGCCTCCACACTCTCCACACCCTCCACACTCTCCACTCTATTCAAAGTATAAATACCTTACACTTTAGTAGAAAAAGGAAAGCAGATGGCAGAGACAATACATCGGGTCTTAGATCGAATAGAAACACAACAGGCTCCCCATCAAAGGCTAGTCGATGAAAATGTTGAGATAGGCCCTAACGAAACCTCTCTTGATTTGTTGAGGGCTGTTTATCGAGCAAATCACTTGCCCCTATCCACCAGAATGAGAGCGGCAATCTCTGCCCTGAAACACGAAGTTCCAGCATTGGGAATTTCCGTTGTGGTCAATGATGATGAGATAGCCACTCGCCTTGATAAGGCTCTCGCTCGAATAGCTGCCACTAATGGAAAGGCCGTTACTGCGGAAAGAGTGGTTAGTGACCCAACACCAATCCCTGAACCTCAACCAGCGCCACCAACGCCAGCCCCACTCAATAGGCTATATAACAAGAGGCTTTACCGCCGGATTTGACGTGAGTATTTTTGTGGATCAGTGCCAAGATACCGCTTCAAGATTTGTTGGGTCAGTGCCAACGTACCGACTGGATTGGATTGTGCTGAGCTATTCTAGAATAGCCACTGGGGTCTTCTGGGACAGCTGCTGGTGGTTGCGAGTGGGGCACCATTCATTCTCAGCCCACTGGTGCCTCACTCGCTCCGTAGCCTTCGAAAGGCGGAGGGGCCACAGCCCTTTGGAAGCTGCGGCCCCCTAACCGCCAGCATGAAAGGACCTTGCCAATGGCTAAGAAGAGGATACCAAGCAAGCAACTCCAACGGGAGGTGCTGCAGCTATGTTCGGACGCCGACGCCCTTGCCGACGACATCAAGCATCTGGCCCACACCGCCTACGATGGACACGCAGCCTTGCAGTTGGCAGCTCAGACCCGTGAGATTGCCGTAATCGCCAAAAGCCCGGACTTGTGGGGATGGCTGTTCCAGCAGGGCCACCCTAGCAACGTGGTCCTGCCCAAGGCCAGTTGATCCTGGCTCCTGGTCGGTTCACTGATTTCTGGAAGGATTAAACGTTCGATTGCTGCTGCGAGTAGATATGGTCGAGTGGCGACGTTGTAATTGCGCCCCAATCAATTGGTCGCACGTTGAACGTCTAATCCCTCCAGAACTTCGCAAATCGATCCGGCGCAAGCGCAGTGTATCGAGCGGTCGATTGTAAATTCCTGTGCCCGAGATAATGCGCCAGCGAGCGAGTGTCTTCGCCTTGGTTGGCAAGCTTGTATCCCGTCGAATGGCGCAGCATATGCGGATGAACTGGGAATGGTAGCTTAGCAGCCCGACCAGTACGCTGGATCATTCGCAAAAACCACGACGTTGTAACCGGAGTGCCAGCTTCAGTGACGAACACATACGGCGATCCTTGCTGTAAAGGCCGCAAGGCTCGCAATTCTGGGCCATGCAGAGGATGAACGCTTTCAATTCCGCCCTTAGCCCTATTCACATGCAGTCTGCCATTCCTGAGATCGATTTGGCTCCATCTCAAGGCACAGAGTTCAGCCGCCCGGAGGCCATGTCTGTACGCCAGTAGGATCGCCGCTGCATCTCTGGCGCCATTCCGTCCACGTTTACGGGCTCCCTCGATCAGCCGATCAACTTCCTTCTCGGTCAGATATTCTCGTACTCGATAAGCTGAGTTCGGCAATCGGGTTGGTAGTGTTCGGTTTACTGTCGCTGGCGATGTGTCGGTCATAGCTGAGTTGGCCTTGCGTTGTCGGAGTTGTTGATAGTGCAGTGTTCGGAATTTCATAAGAAATCGGACAGTCGCTACCATCGCAATCCGCTTGCGCTCCTGGCGTAGCTGCTGGTCAGTCCTTCGATTACCTGGTAATGTAGGGGGGGTAGCCTCATTCATGGCCTGCATCCATGTTTGGGGTTAGGACGGCCTGGGTGCTCACACACCACTCAGGCCGTCCGCATCTTATCATAGCTTTGTTGGAATAGCTAATACCTTTATGCGAATTGCAGATAGGTATTTGTTATTCGGTATGCTCCGCTTCACGCAATCAATGAAGCATCGTTGGCAGTCACTGAGCTTAGGGTGGTAGGGTGGTCTGTGGGGTGGGTGGGCCAAACTTGGCCGAAGTCAGCCAGCCAATACCCCTTCGCAAATTTTGTGAAAAATTCTAAGGTATGGGCCTAACCGTTCCTACGAATTAAATGAGATGGGAGGCGTTGGCCATGAGGACTACTATCCTCGCCTATGTGATGGCTCTCGGCGGCGTTGCGATGATCGCGTTTGGGCTCTGGGAGCTTTACATTCTGATCAGGGAAAGGCGTCTGAGGAATTACATACCGACGGTCCTAACAATAGCTGTCGGTCTTCTCCTGATTGGCCTTGCCCAGACCATGCGCCTGTTGCTCATATTGATGGGCTACCAGTGAATGATTTAAGATCAGCGATGCCACTCTACTGGCTCTGCTACCGCCACAACAATCAAATCTGCGTCGTCATCGAGCCCGGCGCTCCTGTAAGTGCTTGACAGGGAATTTCGGAGCGCTCCTCCTATCCCGCGACGAATTCGGGGGGGAATGGGAGGAGTTGGCCATGACTAATATCCTTGTCAATGTGATCGCTGTCGGCGGCGTCGCGATGATCGTTCTTGGGCTCGGGGCTCTTTACATTCTGCTGGTCGGTGAACTCCGCCTGAGGGATTACATACTGACGATCCAAACAATAGCTGTCGGTTTCGTCCTAATTGGCCTTGCGCAGGCCTTGCGGCTGTTGCTCGCGCTGGTGGCCCTTCAACAGGGCCACCCAACTTAAATGAGGGCGACTTCACCGAAGGCCACGAGCTTCCAGGCAAATGGAAGGTAGCGAAGCAGATGGTTGGGCGACGGCTAACGCAAGCCGAGGCGAAGAAGTTGTTGGCGAAGTTGGAATGAGCGGGGATTGCTACTTGCCCTGCTCCAACACAAATGCGGCGGCCGCCTCAAAAACCTTCTTGGTTGGGTTCTGTTCGCACCATTTTCTCATCCAGCCATCGATTGCAGCGCCATCAGTCCTAACGTTGTTGCCGTTGTCTTTGTACGTCTTCCAGTTCGACCCGCTGATGAAGCCCCCCAACCACTGCTGATAGCGGGAAGCCTCATCAAAAAATTCCCCTTCTTGTGGACGTTCTATCGATGTGTACGTTCCAGGCGGGTGATTATGAACCGCTGACAAGTACTGTCCGCAAGAGTTGAGGCCCATACCGATTGCGTAGATGGTGGATTGCGCCACAGCTTGCCCGGATGCGA
>Ga0310914_10003151_pt1 | contig 11325 bp, 10 predicted proteins | sample GREbulkMGAN108_FD_203450 | JGI IMG/M metagenome (GOLD analysis project Ga0310914, IMG submission 203450) | Lab enrichment of tropical soil microbial communities from Luquillo Experimental Forest, Puerto Rico - GRE.bulkMG.AN108 | ecosystem: Environmental > Terrestrial > Soil > Tropical forest >...
ACCCAAGGCAGTCTGAAGGCCGATGGCGAGGCGATCACCCGCCCCGATCCGTCCCGTGTGGTGGTGTTCCAGGATCCCACCCTGTATCCCTGGCGCACCGTCTATGACAACGTCGCCCTAGGGCTGGAGGCGCAAGGCCTGCTGCGCAGCCGCAAGGACCGCATCCCCGAGGCCCTGAAGCTGGTGGGGCTGGAGAAGTTCCACAAGGTCTATCCGCATCAACTGTCGGGCGGCATGGCCCAGCGCGCCGCCCTGGCCCGCGCCCTGGTGAATGATCCGCGCCTGCTGATCCTGGACGAGCCCCTGGGCAAGCTGGACAGCCTGACCCGCCTGACCATGCAGAGCGAACTGCTCGATCTGTGGCAGCGGGCCGGCTTCACCTCGCTGCTGGTCACCCACGACATCGAGGAAGCGCTGTTCCTGGCCACCCGCGTGGTGGTGTTCAGCCCCCGCCCGGCCCGCATCGTCGCCGATATCGCGGTCGAACGGTCCTATCCCCGCCATCGCGGCGATCAGTATCTGGCGGAGCTACGCCATCAACTGCTGGGCCTGCTGGGATTGGGTGAAACATGGTAGAGCCCGTCGTCACCTACGAATCCCGCGACCGCATCGCCGTCATCACCATCGACAATCCGGCCAAGCGCAATGCCTTGACCAAGGCGGTGGTAGCCGAGCTGAACGCCGCCTGGAAACGCTTCGAGGCCTCCGACGACCGGGTAGCCGTGCTGACCGCGGCCGGCGACAAGGCCTTTACCGTCGGCGCCGATCTGGATGATATCCCCCACGACCTTTACCGCGCCATTCCCGGTGTTGGCGTCCAGGTGACCAAGCCGATCATCGGCGCCCTGGCCGGCTGGGTGGTGGGCGGCGGCGTGGTGCTGGCCCAGTTCACCGACCTGTTGGTGACGGCCGAGAACACCCAGTTCCTCTATCCCGAGGCCAAGGTGGGTTTTGCCGGCGGGCTGGTCTCGTCCCTGGCCGCCCGCATCCCCCACAAGATCGCCGCCGAGTTGATCCTGTTGGGCGAGGCGGTTTCGGCCCAGCGGGCCTATGAGGTCGGCTTCGTCAACAAGGTGGTGCCGGTGGGCCAGCAGTTGGAGGCGGCTTTGGACTATGCCGCCAAGCTGACCGCCCATGCGCCGCTGGTGTTGTCGATGCTGAAACGCTTCATCGGTGAAGTGGTGCCGAAGGGTCCGTCCGAGCGCGCCGGCATCGCCCGCGCCCAGGTGGATGAAGTCACCTTCAGCCAAGATATCGAGGAAGGCCTTGCCGCCTTCAAGGAAAAACGAGCGCCCGCCTTCCAGGGCCGCTGAGAGCAGATAAGGATCGACCCGATGAGCAACATCGCCCGCCTTCGCGATTTCGTCACCGCCGCCACCAAGGCGGTGGATCATCACGGCTCCGACGAAGCCGCCCTGCTGGCCGCCATCAAGCCGCTGGTGGCCGAACTGGTCGCCAATGACGACTGGCTGCCCGAGGAATTCGCCCAACCGCATCCGCAATATTACCGCCAGTACTTGCTGCATGCCGATCCGCTGGAGCGTCTGTCGGTGGTCAGCTTCGTCTGGGGCCCGGGGCAGAAGACGCCGGTGCATGATCATCGCGTCTGGGGCGTGGTGGGCGTGCTGCGCGGGGCCGAACTGTCGGTGACCTTCGACCGCAATGCCGACGGCACTTTGACCGCCAATCCCGAGGAACGGCTGGAACGGGGCACCGTCGCTGCCGTCTCGCCGACCATCGGCGACATCCACACCATCGCCAATGCGCTGTCGGACAAGCCCTCCATCAGCATCCATGTCTATGGCGGCAATATCGGAGCGGTGAACCGCGCCACCTTCGACCCCGTCACCGGGGCCGAGAAACAGTTCATCTCGGGCTATTCCAGCGCGGTGGTGCCCAATCTGTGGGACCGTTCGCAGGAAGGCCGCTGATCCATGCCGGGATTGCTGTCGCCGCAGGAGCTGCGCCGCCGCTGGCGCGATGGCGAGGAAGTGGCCTTGCTGGATGTGCGGGAAGAAGACCCCTATGCCCAGGCGCATCCGCTGTTCGCCAATTCCCTGGCCCTGGGCAAGATCGAGCTGCAGGCCTATGACCTGATCCCCCGTCTCGACGCCCCGGTGGTGGTCTATGACGACGGCGAAGGCCTGGCCGAGCAGGCCGCCGCCAAGTTGGAGGCATTGGGCTATTCCCAGGTCTTCCTGCTGGAGGGCGGCTTGCAGGGCTATGGCGCGGTGGGCGAGCTGTATCGCGACGTCAATTCCGCTAGCAAGGCCTTCGGCGAGCTGGTTGAAAGCATCCGCCACACGCCGTCGCTGCCCGCCCCCGAAGTGCAGAAACTGATCGACGCCCAGGCCGACATCGTCATCCTGGATTCCCGGCGTTTCGAGGAATATCGCACCATGAGCATCCCCGGCGGCCGCAGCGTGCCGGGAGCCGAGTTGACCTTGCGGGTCTGGGACATCGCCCCCTCGCCCGACACCCTGGTGATCGTCAATTGCGCCGGTCGCACCCGCTCGATCATCGGGGCGCAGACTCTGGTGAATGCCGGTATCCCAAACCCTGTAGCCGCCCTTCGCAACGGCACCATCGGCTGGACCCTGGCCGGGCAGAGCCTGGAGCATGGGCAGACCCGCCGCTATGGCGAAACCTCGCCCGCTGGCTTGGCGAAAGCCCGCGCCGCCGCCGAAGCCTGGGCCGCCCGCGTTGGGGTGCAGACCATCGACGCCGCCATCCTTGAGATTTGGCGGCAGGATAAGAGCCGCACGCTCTATCAGTTTGACGTGCGCAGCCCCGAGGAATATCGCCAGGGCCATATCCCCGGCTTCCGCTCGGCTCCCGGCGGACAGCTGGTGCAGGCCACCGACGAATGGATCGCCGTGCGCGGTTCCCGCATCGTGCTGGCCGACGACGAGGGCGTGCGGGCCTTGATGACCGCCTCTTGGCTGGTGCAGCAGGGCTGGAACGCCGTGGCGCTGCCGCCCAAGAGCCTGCCCTTCCGCGAAGAAGGCGACAGCCCGAGCCATCGCCCGCCTTTGCCGAAAGTGGACAGCCTGCCCGCCGATGCCTTGCCGGCGGATGCGGTGATCCTCGACATCACCTCCAGCCCGGCCTACCGCAAGGGCCATATCCCCGGCGCCCGCTTCGCACTTCCCTCGCGCTTTGCCGAGGACCTGCCCAAGCTGCCCAAGGATATGCAGTTGGTCTTGACCTCGCCGGATGGAGCCGCCGCCGCTTATGCCGTCCCTGAAGCCTCGCGCATTCTTGGCCGTCCGGTCCGAGTGCTGGCCGGCGGCACCGCCGCCTGGGCTGCTGAACATTCCCTGACCGCCGAAGCTCCCGACTGGCTTTCTCCGCCCATCGATGTGTATAAGCGCCCCTACGAAGGCACCGACAATGCGGCAGAGGCGATGCAGGCTTATCTGGATTGGGAATATGGCTTGGTGGCCCAGCTGGCCAATGACGGCGTCTCCAACTTCAAGGTGGTCCGCCCATGAGGCGCTTGGCCGCCGCCGCCATGGTGGCTGGATTGGTGGGGCTGGTTCTATGGACGGCTCCGCGTGCCGAATCCTCGCTGCCCAGCCTGAACGGCCCCGCCCTGGCCGAGGTGCAGAACTATCTGTTCCTGATCCAGGATGGTAGCAAGAACCTGACGGTGCTGGACACCAGCAAGGACAGTCTGGCCGGCAGCCTGGAGCTGGGGTTGGTGCCCAGCCATATCGCCGTGTCGAAAAGCACGCGCCGGCTGGCCGCCATCGATGGCGGCTCGGCCAGGGTCGAACTGCTGGACCTCGCCAAAGGCGGCGGCCAGGATTTAAGCCTGCCTTTCACCCCTGTGCAACTGACCGTCAGCCCCGATGGCAAGAAATTGGCCGTGGGCGGCGGCGGCTCGGTGGTGCTGATTGATCTGGAGCAGATCCGCATTCAGGCGAAAGCCGATGGCTTGGGCGTTTTGAAGGATCTGATGTTCAGCGCCGATGGCGCATCCCTGTTCGCCGCCTCAGGGACCGAGATCGCCGTGCTGGATACCGCCAATGCCTTGCAGCGCCGCGATGCCGCTCTGGCCGCGAAAGGCTTCACCCGCGCCCCCGATGGCCGCGCCGTGTTTGCCCGCTCTGGCGACGGCATTTCCGTGCTGGACGCCAAAAGCCTGAAACCCGTGATCAAGCTTCCCGGCGATGACGGCACCACCGCCCAACCCACCGCCACCGGCGACTATCTGCTGCTGCTGGACAGCCCCAGGCAGACCCTGACCCTGGTGCATGGCGACCGCTGGGAAACCGGCAAAAGCTTTCATATTCCCGCCGATGCGGTGACCGCCTATAGCGGCTGGTTCGACAGCGTCGCGGTCATTCCCAGCCACGACGCCCACAGCCTGACGGTGATCGATCTGTGGCGGCAATATCAGGGCAAGGACATCGCCCTTCCCGCGGCCCCTCTGGCCGGCGCGGTCAGCGGCGATGGAGCCAAGCTTTATCTGCCGCTGGAAGGCAAGGCCAAGCTGGCGGTGGTGGATCTGCGCAACCGCAAGCTGGACCAGATCATCACCCTGCCGCAGCCGGCCAGGCTCGCGGTCCTGGCCGACAGCTACGGCATCTGCCACTAAGCTAGTCGCGCAAGGCCTGATCCAGATCGCGGATCAGGTCTTCGGCGGTTTCGATGCCCACCGACAGACGCACCACTTCCGGCCCGGCGCCGGCAGCCTTGCGCTGCTCGTCGGTCAATTGGCGATGGGTGGTGCTGGCGGGATGCAGGATCAGGCTGCGGGTGTCGCCGATATTGGCCAGATGCGAGAACAGCCGCACCCGCTCGACCACCTTCAACCCGGCGTCATAGCCGCCCTTCAGCCCGAAGGTGAAGACCGCGCCCGGCCCCTTGGGCAGGTACTTCTTCGCCAGATCGTGGAACGGGCTGGACTTCAGGCCGGCATAGGACACCCATTCCACCTTGGGATGGCCGTCCAGAAATTCGGCCACCGCCTTGGCATTGGCGATATGGCGATCCATGCGAAGCGGCAAAGTCTCGATGCCGGTCAGCGACAGGAAGGCGTTCATCGGCGACAGGGCCGGCCCGAAATCGCGCAGAGCCACGGCGCGGGCTTTGGTGGTGAAGCCGAAATCGCCGAAGGTTTCATAGAAAGTCAGGCCGTGATAGGCCGGCTCGGGCTGGGTCAGCGAGGGGAATTTGTCGTTCTGCCCCCAGTCGAACTTGCCCGATTCCACCACCACGCCGCCCAGCGAATTGCCGTGACCGGCCAGGAATTTGGTGGTGGAGTGGCAGACGATATCCGCCCCCCATTCGATGGGCCGGCAGAGATAAGGTGTGGCCAGGGTATTGTCGACGATCAGGGGAATCCCGGCTTCGTGGGCGATCTTCGCCACCGCCTGTAAATCCACCACGATGCCGCCGGGATTGGCCAGCAGCTCGACGAAGATGCCCTTGGTCTTGGCCGTCAGCGCCTTGCGGAAGTTCTCAGGATCGGTGGGATCGACGAAATGGCAGGTCCAGCCCAGCTTCTTGAAGCTGAGCCCGAACTGGGTCAGCGAACCACCATAGAGATTGCGCGAAGCAATGAACTCGTCGCCCGGCTCCAGCAGGGTGAAGAAGGTCAGGAACTGCCCGGCATGGCCCGAGGCGGCGGCCACGCCGGCCCGTCCGCCCTCCAGATTCGCCACCCGCTCCTCCAGCACCGCCACGGTGGGATTCGACAGACGGCTATAGACATGGCCGAAACTGTGCAGATTGAACAGCGAGGCCGCCTGATCGGCATCGTCAAAGACATAGGACGCCGTCTGATAGATCGGCGTGATGCGCGCCCCGGTCACCGGATCGGGCGCAGCGCCCGCATGCACCGAGCGGGTCTCGAAGCCGAAGGTCTCGGTGCCCGGCTGCACATCCGGCTCGGTCTTCAGCGGCGGCTTCGGAGCCCGGCGCACTTTGGCCGAGACGATGCCGGAATCGACGCCGAACCAGGACAGTTCGCCGCCCAGCCGACCGAACTCGATCTTGGGGCAGCGGTCCTGAATCACCGTCAGCCCCGCTGCCTCGGCCTTGGCCGCCGCCGCGTCATGACGCACGCCCAGTTGCAGCCACAAAACCTTGGCCCCGATGGCAATCGCCTCGTCGGCGATGGGGGGGCACGGCTTCCGGCTTGCGGAACACCTGCACCATATCCACCGGCTCGGTGATCTCGGACAGGCTGGCCCGCACCGTCTCGCCCAGCAGTTCCTGCCCTGCCGCTCCGGGATTGACGGGAATGACCCGGTATCCCTTGCCTTGCAGATATTTCATGACGAAATAGCTGGGCCGGTTCCAGTTGGTGCTGGCCCCCACCATGGCGATGGTGTTAACCGACTTCAGAATGCGCGCCAGCAGGGCATCGGGGTAAGACAGGTCCGTCATATCGTGTCAGCGTCCGCACCAGGTGGGTTGACGCTTTTCCAGGAAGGCGCCGATGCCTTCCCGCGCGTCTTGGGCCTTCAGATTATCGGCCATCACCTGGCGGGTATAGGCATAAGCCTGATCCAGCGGCAGTTCGGCTTGCTGATAGAAAGCCGTCTTGCCGATGGCCAGGGTCAGCGGCGACTTCGAGGCGATCTTCTTCGCATAAGCCAAAGTCACCTCTTCCAGCTTGTCGGCGGGAACCAGTTCGTTGACCAGCCCGAAGCGCAAAGCGGTCGGCGCATCAATCAGATCGCCCGACAGCAGCATCTGCATGGCTTGCTTCTTCGAGACGTTCCGCGACAGAGCCACCATCGGGGTCGAGCAGAACAGGCCGATATTCACACCCGGCGTCGCAAAGCGGGAATCCTCGGCGGCGAAGGCCAGATCGGCGCTGGCGACCAACTGGGCCCCGGCGGCGGTGGCGACGCCATGAACGCGGGCGATCACCGGCTTGGGCAGATTGACCACCGCCTGCATCACCTCGGCGCATTCGGCGAACAGAGCGTCGATATAAGCTTCGTCATAGCCGCCGGCGCGCAGTTCCTTCAGGTCGTGACCGGCGCAGAAGGCCGGACCGGCTCCGGCGATGATCACCACCCGCACGGCCTCGTCTTCGGCCAGGGCCTTCAGTTCGGCACGCAGGGCTTGCAGCATGCCCAGCGACAAAGCGTTACGCGCCTGCGGGCGGTTCAGGGTGACGGTGGCGACACCCTGGTCGGTCTCGCGCAGCAGATAGGGCACATCGTTCATGTCAGAGAGTTCCTTTAAGACTTCCGCAGGGCGCCGGTGACATCCACCTTGCGCAGGTTGATAAGCTCGGCGGCGGTGGGTTCGGGAATGACCTTGGCGTCGGGCGAAACCTTCAGCTCCCACCCGGTGGCCGCCTCGATTTCCTCGACGCTGGAGAAGGGGAACCAGCCATCCAGGATGAATTCCTTGCTGACCGGATCGGGGCGCAGAATGCCCAGCGTGGTGATGATCGCCGAGGGACCGCCGCCGACGAAGCCCAACTGGTCGCGGCTGTCGCCGCCGTCGAGATAACCCGGCGAGCTGATATAGGTCACTTTCTCGGCAAAACGCTTGGGCTCGTGCGTCACCATGATGATGAAACGCTTGGCGCCGCAAGCGATGTCGTTGGCTCCACCGGCCCCCGGCAGGCGGGTCTTAGGCGGGCGGAACTGTTCGCCGATCTCGCCGTCCCAGATGCCGGTGGTGTTGACGTTGCCGAACTTGTCCACCTGCGCCGCCCCGATCACCCCGACATCGCAACGCCCCGAAGCGACCAGGAAGCCCAGGGCATCCAGCGCCGAGGTAAAGCTGGTCGCGTTCGACGAGATGCGGTTGCATTCGATGCCCCAGGGCAGACCGCCCACCGGAGTCGCGCCGTACACGCCGCCCTCGGTCATCGAGCGCAGGTTGGGCGCATGGTTTTCTTGCGCGAAATAGCCGGCCAGCATCGACAGGCCGACGCCGAAGATCGCCAGTTCGCCATCCCTGATCTCGCGCCCGGTGGCGATCGCCATCATCTCCTGGCGGGTGTAATCCAGGCTCTGGCTCATGGCATGGCCTCCGCGATCTGGGCCGAGGACAAAATCCATTTCCGGTACGGGTCCAGCAGGAAGCTGGTCGAGCTGTCTTGCAGCGCCGCCACCTTGTCCCGGCCGATCATATCCAGATAGCCATCGATATCCTTAAAGGCGGTGACGAAGTCGCGGATGTAGTCGGCGGTGCCCTGCTCGGTGCCCAGAGCCTTGTTCATGAACTTCATATGCTCCTCGTCCACGTCATACATGCCGGGCGAGCTTTGCGGCCAAGCGGCGAAGGGCCAATGCACCACCGCCTCGACGATGATGTCGGGAATGCGCACCAGATTGGGGAACTGGCGGATCGCCCCGTCATCGACAATGGCGTCGGCGATGATCACCACCTTCTTGGCGGCGCGGGACAGCTCGGTGCGGCTCCATTCGGTGCCCAGGATGATGGAATTGCCGGCAGGATCGGCCAGAGTGACATGGATCGCCGCCACATCCGGCTTCAACACGCTGAAGGCTCCCAACTGCCGCCCGGTGAAGGGATCGGTGACGGTGGGAATCTTCTCGGTCGCCGGATACTGATCAGGCGCGAAGGCCGAGCGATGCTGGATGTCGGAACCGATATTGACGGTAGCCGGCACGAACGGCCAGTTCAGCGCCCCACCCAGCAGACGCAGCGGGATCGCCAGATTGGAATAATCCTCCAACGCCAGCTGTCCGCTTTCCACCGCCCGGCGCAGGCCGTTGGCGAAGCCGAACACTTCCAGCGCCGAGAAGCCGCATTCGGCTTCGCTCACCGCTCCGGCGGCGGCCAAAAGGTTCAGCTGCTGGCTGTTGCAATGGAAGATCGCGTGCAGATCCTTGCGCCCTTGCCGCAGCAGTTCGCGCCCGAAGATGATCGCGTCGGAGCCCACCGGAAGAGCGGCGCCGCTGGCATATTGCATTCCATCCCAGCTGTAGCGGCGGACCGCTTCGGCCAGGGAAATCAATTTCGATCGAGACTGAGATGCCGACATGGCGAGCCTTTATCCCTCCCTGAGTCACCGCCCCAGAGAAAGCGGGCGGATATGATCAGTTCATATTTCCACTAAATTAGTCTATTCAGTCAATTTATAATCACATATGCGCCATGCCATAGCGCATGACCGCCCCCACAAACCCATAAAGCCAGCCATCTTCAAACAGATAGAAACCCGTCAGATTTTCGTGATAGGGTTAATTTAGTCTATTAAATCGATATAATTGAGGCTTGCATGGCACAGACTCAGCTGCGTTCGCAATTGCGCGCCCTACCGTCCCAAGACCGCTATTGGGACGCCGCCCTGGAAACCCAAAGCCGCGCCGACTGGGACAGGCTGAAGCTGTCTTTGCTGCAAAAGCATCTGCAGCATGCCTATGCCGGTTCGCCCTATTACCGCGCCTCGTTCGACGCCGCCGGGGTTCATCCCGATCAGGTCAAGAGCCTGGACGACATCCGCCGCTTTCCCTTCATCACCAAGCAGACCTTGCGCGAACGCCAGTTGGCGGCGGCGCCCTTCGGCGATCTGCTGGCGGTGCCCGAACGGGATGTGGTCTATATCTCGGCTTCGTCGGGCTCGACCGGCATTCCCACCGCCTCGCCTTTCACCGCCCAGGATTTCGACGACTGGATCGATTACGAGGCGCGGCAGTTCTGGTCGTCGGGCATGCGGCCCGAGGACCGCTATTGCCATTCGCTCAATATGTCGCTGTTCATCGGCGGGCCTTGCGTGCTGGGGGCGCAGAAGCTGGGGGCCTTGAGCATCCATGCCGGCACCGTGCCGTCAGAGCGGCTGTTTCAGCTAATCCGCCAGTTCCAGGCCACCGTCATCTGGACCACCCCGTCTTATGCCTGGTATCTGGGCGAAACGGCGGTGAAGGAAGGCATCGACCCGCGCCGCGATCTGGCGGTGCGCCGCATCTTCGTGGCCGGCGAACCCGGCGGCTCGATCCCCGAGACCCGCACCCGCATCGAGGAGCTGTGGGGGGCCGAGGTCTATGACTATTACGGCCTGTCGGACATCTTCGGCTCCTGCGCCGGCATGTGCGAGGAAAAGGACGGCCTGCATTGGGCCGAGGATCATATCCTGGTCGAAGTGCTCGATCCCGACACCCAACAGCCGGTGGCCGAGGGCGAGCGCGGTGAGATGGTGCTGACCACCCTGAAAAAATCCGCCCGGCCAATGATCCGTTTCCGCACCGGCGATATCGTCAGCTTCACCTCCGAGCCCTGCTCCTGCGGCCGCACCTCGATCCGGCTCAAAGGCGTGTATGGCCGTCTGGACGACATGCTGATCATCAAGGGCGTCAATATCTTCCCCAGCGATGTCGAGGCGATTGCCCGCAAGGACCGTGACCTGACCGGCGAATATCGCCTGATCGTCGAGCGCGAGAATCATCTGGACCGGCTGACGGTCGAGGTGGAACGCATCCACGGCTTCAACGGCACCGACGAAGAGCTGTCCAACCGCTTTGCCCGCCAGCTGCAATCGGTAACCGGCGTCGGAGCCCGGATTTCGATCCTGCCGCCCGACAGCCTGCCCCGCGCCACCCATAAGGCCAAGCGGGTCGAGGATCGCAGGCAAGGCGTCTGGTCATGACCGAAGGCATCCCCCGTCCCTTGCGCGAAGCCTCGGCAGAACGGCTGGCCAAGATCGATGTCCTGCTGACCGATATGGACGACACCCTGACCCACCAGGGCCGCCTGCCGCCCGAGACCTTCGCGGCCATGGCGGCTTTGCGTCAGGCCGGCATCCGGGTCATCCCGGTCACGGCAGCTCCGGCGGGATGGTGCGATCAGATGGCCCGCATGTGGCCGGTAGATGCGGTGATCGCCGAAAATGGCGGGCTGTCTTTCCATGTCGGCGAAGGTCAGCGGGAACCGGACATGGTCTTTTGGCACGACACCGCCGGTCAGGCCAGCTTGCCGGAAAAGCTGCAGACCGTCGCGCAAGAGATCAGGCTGGCCCTGCCCTGGGCCGAGCTGGCGGCGGACCAACCTTTCCGCCTGACCAGTTTGGCCTTTCGCATCCCCGAAGCACAGGAGCAACTGGCCGCACTGATCGCCTTGCTGAAAACGTCCGGCTGCTCCACCACCATCAATAATCTATGGGTTCTGGCCTGGTTCGGCGGCTACACCAAGCTTGAGGCCTCGTGCCGGCTGCTGGCCGAACACTTCGGACTGGATTTCGACAGCCAGAAAGACCACCTGATCTATTCAGGGGATTCGCTGAATGACGAACCGATGTTCGCCGCCCTGGAAAACAATGTCGGCGTCTCGACGGTGGTGGAGTTCCTGCCCCGCATGCGCCATGCCCCAACCTGGATCACCGAT
>Ga0310914_10003155_pt1 | contig 11318 bp, 12 predicted proteins | sample GREbulkMGAN108_FD_203450 | JGI IMG/M metagenome (GOLD analysis project Ga0310914, IMG submission 203450) | Lab enrichment of tropical soil microbial communities from Luquillo Experimental Forest, Puerto Rico - GRE.bulkMG.AN108 | ecosystem: Environmental > Terrestrial > Soil > Tropical forest >...
GAGAACCGACTCACGTTGCGCCACCGGCCTAACATGTCGCAGCCAAGTCTCATCATCTTTGACTGCGACGGGGTGCTCGTCGATAGCGAGCATATTGACGCGCGTATACGCAGCGAATGCTTTCAGGCCGCAGGCTTCGTCGTCACGATGCAGGACCTTCTCGCCAATCCAGGGAAATCCCGAGCGGGTCTTGAGGAAATGATCGAGCGGCGCTTTGGCCGGCCGATCCCCGAAGGGTTCATGGAGGAGACGCGCGCCAAAATCCTGACTGCATTCACGGACGAGTTGCGGGCCATCGACGGCGTTTCACAGTTGCTCGGCTCGTTGTCCGTGCCCGTCTGCGTGGCCTCGAACAGCCATCCTGACCGCATTCGGCATTCGCTCGAAATTACCGATCTATGGCGATTTTTCGATCCGCACGTCTTTAGCGCCTTTATGGTGACACGCGCCAAGCCGGCCCCTGATCTTTTTCTCTTCGCTGCGGAGCGACTGAGTATCGCTCCTGGTGACTGTCTCGTGGTCGAGGATAGTGTGAATGGGATCACGGCGGCGCGGGCTGCGGGAATGGAGGTCATCGGCTTCTGCGGTGGCAGCTATTGCCGACCCGATCACGTTGACCGCCTGTTGTCTGCGGGGTGTACGCGCGTGTTTGCGCGGATGAGCGAAGTTCAAGAGTTTTTGCATTCGCTGAACGAAACATGACGACGCCGAGATGTTTGGCGTCGGCCCGATGATCTGTTCGTGAGAACATGCCTTGAGACATTTCCTTATAGCCGCTATCGCATGCCTTATGTCGGGCACGGTGATGGGTGATGCACAGGCGCAAGCCCCAGATGTGACCCAAGCTCGGCCACGTGCGAGAGACATCGGCGTCGCACCCGGCGTGCTGCGTCCCGGTACCCTCAATGCGATCACGGATGTCGACGGCGTGCGGGTCGGACACGTCACTTTGATTGAGGGCCAGGGCATCCGCACGGGCGTCACCGCGATCTTGCCGGATGGCGGCAATCTCTTTCAGGACAAGGTCCCGGCTGGGTTCGCAGTTGGCAACGGTTTCGGCAAATTCGCGGGAGCGACGCAGATCGACGAACTCGGCGAGATCGAGGCACCGATTGTTCTTACCAACACGCTTTCCGTCTCCGAGGGAATTGCCGGCATCGTCGATTGGACCTTGCAGGCGGCGGGGAACGAGCAGGTGCGCTCGGTGAACGCCGTTGTCGGCGAAACCAATGATGGATTTCTCAACGACATCCGTGCGCGGCGCGTCACGAAGGCGGACGTGATCGCGGCAATCCAAGCGGCATCAACAGGGCCGGTCGCCGAGGGCAACGTCGGTGCCGGCACGGGCACACGCGCCTTCGACTGGAAGGGCGGGATCGGGACAAGCTCTCGCATCCTCCCGAAGCCGCTAGGCGGTTGGACAATCGGCGTTCTGGTGCAGACCAATTACAACGGTGTGCTGAAGATGGCTGGCGCTCCGGTTGGCCAATCGCTCGGCCGCTATTATCTCAAGGAGGCCGAGCAGGCTTACCAGTCGGGTGGCTCTATCGTCATCATCGTCACCACCGACGCACCGCTCTCCGACCGAAACTTGCGGCGGCTCGCGCGCCGCGCGTTCATCGGCGTCGGCAACACTGGCTCATCGATGGGCAATGGCTCGGGCGACTACGCACTCGCGTTCACGACCGCCGAAGGGGTGCGACGCACGCCCGCGCGCCGGGGTGAAGCTGCAACCATAGTGGACCTACCCAACGACAAGATTTCGCCGCTCTTCCAAGCTGTCGCCGAGGCGACCGAAGAGGCGATCTACAATGCGATGCTGCAAGCGACCTCGATGACCGGCGTCGACACCCACCGACTCGATGCGCTCCCGCTTGGAAAGCTCAAGGAGATTCTTGCTCGGCACGGGATTGGTGCGCCGATGAAGTGACCGAACCCTGGATGGCACAATAGTTACCTCCGGCGGCTTGCCACGACACTGCGCAGCAGCGCGTTCGGACCTCTTGAGCCGGAAAGCAACTCGTGCGCGAGCGTGCGACCCGATGTCTCGGCAGACCGATGCCCCCTTATATCTACATTGGCAAACAACCAGATGTTGCTTTACGCGACTCATGCGGTGCTGCGCATAATCCATGCCCCGCGATTTTCCCCTTCATCGCACCCCCGTGGACGTCCTCAACTATGAGATCGTCCAGGAGCAGGCGGCTGCGCTCGGGCGAATGGGGCGAGCGCTGGAAGCCGCCCTCGCCAAGCTGCGAGAGTTCGATGCCGCCTATCCGCACGCTGGCACCCCGGCCTCAGCGCAGGGGGGACGGCGCACCCTTGTGATGGAGGCCGGTCACGCACTTTGGATGTTCGTGGTGCAGCGAGAGGCGTGCGGTTTGCGCGACAGCCGGAGCGTCATGCATGACTATAATGTGCCGGTGGAGGTGCAGCGGCGCATGGTGCCGCCGATTGGGCACGGCTAGTGAAGATTAACAGTGAGGACGTGGCCAGCACGCAAGTACCGTGCATTAGGCCAGCAGGACGCGGGGTCACATCCGTAGCCGCCGCCAAAGCCTTCTGAAGGCACGAGTGTCTACGTATTTCTTCCATATTACCGTTGAAATAGAATGCCTCGATGGGAAGATCGTCATAAACGCCATCGAGGATTTCTCGGCAGCCTTCAAGCGAGTCCTTCAGACTCACGTATGAACCCGGTCGCTTGGTCCACGATTCGGCGCAAAAGAACGGTTGTGCAAAGAAATTAGCGAGCTTGTGAGCGCGTTGGAGAACTAGCCTGACTTGGCCGATTGGCGGCGGGATTTTCGAGTTTTCGTCGGGCAAGTAATTGAGCGGAAAGGAGCCGGTCGGCAGAAATAGGCAAGAAACGGTTGTAGTGAAGACCTAGGCCATTTTCCGGGTGGCGGCCGCAGATATCATGTGTGGTGCCATGTTTCTCCGCCACACCAAGCGCAAGAAGGACGGCAAAGAGCACCGTTACTGGAGCATCGTGGAGAATCGCCGGGTAGGTGGGGGCCGTGTGGTGCAGCGGCCGCTGCTGTATCTGGGCGAGATCAACGATTCGCAGGAACTGGCTTGGCGCAAATCGATCGCCGTCCTCGAGGACGGCGCGACGGCGTCGCGCCCCTTGTCGCTGTTCCCAGAAGACCGTTGCGAGGGGGTGCTGCCGGACGCCTCGATTGTCCGACTGAAGCTTAACGAACTGCGGTTGCGTCGGCCGCGGCAGTGGGGCGGATGCTGGTTGGCGCTGAACCTGTGGCGCGAGCTGGCGCTCGACCAGTTCTGGGCCGAGCGGCTCGGCCCGAGCCGCAAGGGGACACGCTGGCACCAGGTGCTTCTGCTCTTGGCAGCCTACCGGCTGCTGGCGCCGGGGAGCGAGTGGCACCTGCATCGCCAATGGTTCGAGCGCAGCGCAATGGCCGACTTGTTGGGGGAGGATGCCGGGCTGGCGGAGATCCACAAGCTCTACCGCTGTCACGATCGGTTGCTCGAACACAAGCAAGCGCTGTTCGACCATTTGGTCGGACGCTGGCGCGACCTGTTCAATATCAACTTCGATGTGTTGCTCTACGATCTGACCAGCACCTACTTCGAAGCCGATCCACCGTTCCCAGAAGGCGACAAGCGTCGGCACGGTTATTCGCGCGACCACCGCAGCGACTGCGTGCAAGTGATCATTGCGCTGGTGGTCACGCCCGAAGGGCTGCCGCTGGCCTACGAGGTGCTGCCGGGCAACACCGCCGACAACACGACCCTCAAGGCCTTTCTCGCCCGCATCGAGACGCAATACGGCAAGGCGCGACGGATCTGGCTGATGGATCGAGGCGTACCGACCGAAGCGGTGCTGGCCGAGATGCGCGCTGCAGATCCGCCGGTGCAGTATCTGGTCGGCACGCCAAAGGGGCGTCTGACCCGCCTGGAGAAGGCACTTGTCGCCAAGCCCTGGCAGGACGCCCGGCCGGGTGTGCAAGTCAAGCTGCTGCCGCAGGACGGCGAGCTCTACGTCTTCGCTCAGAACGCCGATCGGGTCGCCAAAGAACGCTCGATGCGCCGCCGACAGCTGAAATGGTTGTGGGGACGGCTCAAGCAACTCGCCAATATGAAGCTCTCCCGCGAGGAGCTGCTGATGCGGCTCGGCGCGCGCGCAAGCAAGCCCGAACCGCCTGGCGCCTGATCACGATAGACGTCGCCGCGGACAGCGCCACGCTCAGCTATCGTCTCGATCGCGCCAAACTGCGCCGGGCCCGGCGGCGCGAGGGCCGCTATCTCTTGCGCACCAATCTCATCGACGACGATCCGGCGCGGCTGTGGGGCCTTTACCTTCAACTCGGCAGCGTCGAAGAGGCGTTCAAGAACCTCAAAGGCGACCTCGCCATTCGGCCGATCTTTCACCAGGACCAGGCGCGGATTGAGGCGCATATCTTCATCGCCTTCCTCGCCTATTGCCTCCACGTCACGCTCGGCCGCCGCCTGCACGCCCTGGCGCCAGGCCTGACGCCGCGCAGCGTCATCGAAAAGTTCGCCGCCGTGCAGATGATCGACCTGCATATCCCGACGACCGACGGCCGCGAACTGATGCTGACCCGCTACACCGAGCCAGAGCCCGAGCTCGTGCTCCTGCTCGAAAAGCTCAAATTGGTCCTACCCGCTCAACCGGAGCCCAAAATCAGCGCCGCTCAGATCGTCCCGCCATCCCCGGCGTAGTGAAGACCTTCGCGGGTCCGATCGAAGGATATCAGCCACTTACCTCGCTCAACCCGGCCCAATCGGCCAAGATAGGCTAGCGGGTCTGCGGTTTTGGCAAGAGCGGGGTCTAGCAACGAGGTCAGAGCTTGGTTCGCCCGGTCGGCGATCATCACGTGGTCGTCTCCCACTGCCTTCGTCTCCAGCAGCCGGGATCGCGAAGTCCGAGGATCGACACAGGGATATATTTTCCTGTCAGCCATACCTCGCGATAGGTGGATCACCGTATCGACGGAGGCGAGTTCGGCCAAACGGTCCATGGTCCATGGGCCGTCACTGGCGCGAAAGAAGAAGGTCTGCACCGCTCCGACCGTACCCTCGCTAAACCCATCTTTCTTCAATTCGTCCGCATAAGAGAAATCCCCGTCCTTCCACGCTGGACGAAGGTAAATAAAGAGATGCGATCAGCCCCATCGCTCAACCGGCGAACTAATTCCTCCATCACCACCGTTGTTCCAGCCCCAAATTCACCGGCTATCGCAACTGTTCCCTGTACTGCCAATGGGCACAACACGTCGATTACCTTAATACCCGTCTCAAGTGGCTTCGGGTCGATTCTGCGAGGACGTGGGCCGGCGAGAAGTCTCACCGCCCGGTTAAACGCATCTCGGTCTACGGATTGTTCGACATGCCGGAGCGAGTTAAGCACGGTCGCTCCGCGCGGTGCCTCACCTGCCGGAGCCGCAATCACACCTCGCACAACGCCGCCGCCGGGTCGTTGGACGACCTGAACGGCAATCGTTCGCCGGTTTGCCTCGTCGCTAACGGCAAGTTCAGTGAGCAGATCAGGCAACGACTGCGGGTCGAACAGGGCCTCGATCACACCGCCGCGTGTTCGGACGAGGCGTCCGATACGGTTAGCGAAATCATCTGGCAACCCGTGCGCCTGAAGGGTCTCCGCAACCATGGTCACCATCCTCTCTTTCAGTTTGGAGCGAACCGTATGCAGACGGTTGTTCACCGCCGTCACCGAAATGCCAAGAAAGTTGGCGATGTCCTGGTGCGAGCACTCGTGGATATAGAACAGCGTCGCTGGCTCCCGTTGAGTCGCTGGGAGTTCTGCGATAGCGGCGAGGGCTGCTCGCATATGGTCGCGTCGGATCAGATTATCGTCCGGCGAATTATGATCGCTCGGGACATTCTCAGCCGACTCCAGCGGAACGATCTCCAATTGCCTTTTTCGAAGCGCCCGAAATGCTTGATGCCGGACGATGCCTCTTAGCCACCCCGGAAATGCGGCGGGGTCGGACAGGCTCGGCAAGCCGGACCATGCCGCCAGAAATGCCTCCTGCACGGTGTCTTCCGCCCGATGAAAGTCGCCGAGCAGTGCAAATGCGGAGCCGAAAGCGAAGTGCTGAAACCGATGCGTAAGCTCGACAAAGGCGTTCACATCGCCGGTTGCGGCGGTCTGCACGAGAGCTTCGAGATCATCCATCGCATGTCCCTCGCCCCAAAGTGCCAGGACCCCGAAGCGACCTTTGCTCTGTTTCAAATTTTTTTCGGGCCGGATCGATTAGCCTATCAGCTTGCAATGCTCCCGCAAGAAGCCCACAAATCGCGAACACAACTGGCAGCGGCGTCTTGATCGTCAAGCCTGCAACAATTCGCGACAGCCGAGATCGTCAACGGCGGCGAAGATTCGCTCCAGATGATTCCACCAAATCCAGGGCGGGATGTCGTAGAACGACTGCCATACCGGCGTCGTCAATTGCCACAGCACCGAGAGACGGTAATCCTCATCGAGCGCCGGCCGGTCGTAGCCGACGACGCCGTGCGCCAGCAACACCGCGTGATAGTGGTCGAGCAGGCTACGCTCGGCGCGACGGCGATGCTCGGGAAACCAGTGCAACGCCATCATGTAGGCGAGGTCGCTGGCGGCAATGCCGAGCCGCCATGTATCCCAATCGAAGAAGCGAATGTCATCGCTGTCTTCAGCTTGGGGCAGGAACAGGTTCCAGACATGCGCATCGCCATGCACGATGGTCAGGTGGCGATGCGCAGTGTAGCGCCGGTAGAGGCGCGGTGTGGCGTCAATCAGTCGGCGATAGGTGTCGAACCTCCCCGGCTCCAGCCGATCCCCGAGCCGAGCGGCGAAGCGCTCGACCGCATACTCCAGCGCGGCCGTTCGCTCCTCGCCGTATTCGATCCAGGCGCCGACCGAGGCCCCGAGCCGGGCATCGTCCCACCAGCCGGCGTGAAACCGTGCCCAGGCCGCGACAATAGCCCGACTCTGCTCGAAACTCGGCGGCAGCGGCCAATTGCCGAGCGTGGCATGCGTCTCTGACAGGTCTTCGAGCAGCAGATGCCAGTCGTTGGTAGCCGCCTCCCAGTGCGCATCGAAGCAGCGCGGGACTGGCGCGCGAGGCATCGCCGCCGCGACGGTTCTGTAGAACGCGACCTCTTGTCGGCCGGCAACCCACTTGGAGTCGGCGCGGGCTGGCAGGATCGTCTTTAGGATTAGTGAGCGCGGCGCGGCATCGGTGGCACGATGATAGCTAAGGCGCAGCCGGAGGATGCGGGATGCGATTGTGTCGCGGTCGGTATCGACCGCGACAGCGCCGACGACACCGTCGCCTAGCGCACCGCAGCGGCGCAAGGCTTCCGTAAGGTAGCCGGGCGCAGCGGCCGGCGGCAACGGTTTCGCATGCATCTCGCGACCTCTAGGCGATTCGGCGATTGCGTTGGTCCGGGTCGACCTTGTCAGCATAGAGCACGATAGGACACCTCCGCCTCACCGGGGATGGCGCCAGGACCGGACGAGAAGGTTCTGGCGTTGACGCCTCGACCGCGTGGCGCGGATGCAAAGAGACGACTCGTGCGGTCGCATCAACCGCTGGCGCAGATTGAAGCGCGCCGGGAACGCTATGAAGACCAGCAGCGTAGCCGGCGCGGTAATGATCTCCGGAGCGTAGCCTACCCCCGCACGTAATTCCGACAGACGAGACGCAGCCGATTGGTAATCTGGTCGCGAACCCGCTGCGGCATCGGGGTCGATCCGCTTGCCTGCTTCCACTCCGGTGAGTCGACCACGCCCGGCGCCGCGAGGTGATATAGGGCAACGTATTTCGGACCCGCACCGCTGGTCCGGAAACGGCGTGCGCAGAGAACGCCAGGGACACGAGCCAGCGCAGGCACGTGCTCGGTATCATACCAAGCGTTGAAGTCGGTCTCGACCTCCGGGCTAGGAGTCATGCCGACCAATAAAAGTCCACCGGCAGCACTCGGCGCCGTCGCATCGCCGGGGAGGATTTGCTCGCCCTCATAACGGAGCAGCCGCTCGACCTTGCCGGTCACCCGTTTCGACCAAGGTGACAGGTTCTCGCCGCCAATTGCGCGGTATTCCCGGGCTTGCAGCACCCCGATGCTGCCGAGGTCGTAGGTCGCAACCGATCGCTTCGGATTCTCGGCGCCGATCCATCGTTGGAGGGTCAGAAAGCCCGGAACCCGTTGCCTTTCGGGTATGTGTTCGGTGTCGTACCAGTCGTTGAACTCATCGGCCGGCACATTCGAGAAATCCATAGCTGCAATCAGGATGCCCTTGGTCATCGCGGTCCTCCTTTGCTGGCAATAGCCGTGGTTTTACGCCAGAAGGGCGCCTTGTGCACAATCTGACGCTGGGAGGCGTTGGCTCGGCCGACGAAGCCGTGTGGCGCATTCTCCGGAGCTTGGTTGGTTGGGCTTGACCGGGCGAAGAACGGCCACATCGCGAGTCGGCCGCTTTACGGCCGGAACGCGGCGATCACCGACTTAGCGTTTTCGATGCCCAATCCTGGCCACAAAATCGGTAGATCAAGCCCCGCTTCCCGATACTCCAGCAGCCGGTCGTGACAGCGCGCGGCTGGTCCGATCAGACAGATCGCGTCGAGCAGCCGGTCGCTGAGTGCCTCGCCGCCAACCCCCTGCTCGGCCTTGTCGGCTTCCGCAGTGAAACCACTGGCGCGCATCAGACGCCGGAAGAAAGGCAGCATTGTGAACAGCCCGAGGTTTGCCCGCGCAGCGGCCCGCAAAGCGTTGATGTCGTCACCGACGTACGTCGGCAGACCGAGCGTCATATCGAGCTTCGTGCGCATCGCCGATTTGGCTCGGCCGCGTTCGACCCAGGTTTTGCTCCGCTTCAGCCTGTCAACCGACCACCATATCGGCATGACGCCGTCCGCGATCTCGCCCGCCATTTCGACATTCTGCGAGGTCAGCGCGGCGATATAGATTGGAACCCTCATTGGCGAGGGCTGCTGCGGCAAATGCGTAGCCGGACCTTCGCCTCGCAACCAGTTGGCAACCTCGACAGCATATTTGCGGAGTGCTCCTGCTGGGTCAGGCATGTCGATGCCAAGTGCCTTATTGACTGGTTGATGCTGACCCCGAGACCCAGGATGAACCGTCCACTTGTGGCATCCGCCACCAGCGCTGCGTTCTTCGCGCACAAGTACGGGAGCCGCAGGTAGATGTTGGCAACCCAGGTGCCCACCTTGATCTGCCGCGTCGCTGTGCCCATCAGCAAGGCGGTAGCCATCGAGTCGTTGTTGACCTCGGCACAAACGATGGCGTCGAAGCCAGCGTCCTCGGCGGCGCGCGCCACATCCTGGATCGTATTGGCCCGCCACCCCCCTCCAACGCCAGGGTCGATCTGGATCAAACCAAGCCCAATCCTATCCGGCATCTGCTTCTCCCGCTCCGCTGTCCTCTCGCTGCTTGATTGGCAGGTTCGACGGCATACTATCTCAACTAGCACGCCTCGGAACTCTTGATAGCTGAGAGACCAGAGCCGCGCGTTGAAGTAACTTTGGCCAATAAGAAATCGCTTCATCGGACGCAGCTAGGGAACAGGAGAATCAACCCACGCACATCGGGAGGGTCGCCATGGAGCTAGGGCGCATGGGGGTATTCTGGTTCACCGACACGCACGACCGGCGGCAACTGATAGAACTTGCCCAACATTGCGAGCAGCTTGGCTACTCTGGCCTTCGGTATCCAGAAGCGCTGCGATACGAATCCTTCGGGCTGGGTAGTTTTCTGCTCGCCCACAGCGAAAAGCTCATAATAGCCAGCGGTATTGCGAATACTTACGCCCGCGATCCCACAGCGGCGAAGCAAGGCCAACACACACTCCATGCCCTTTCCGGTGGCCGCTTCCTGCTCGGATTGGGTGTCTCCCATTCCTTATTGGTCGAGGATATGCGCGGCCACCAATACCGTCGTCCTTTGGCGACGATGCGTTCCTACCTCGATTGCATGGAGAAGGCGGCGGCGACCTTTCCTGCTCTGGCTGAACAGTCGCCAATGGTTCTGGCGGTGTTAGGGCCGCAGATGACCAAGTTGGGCGGCGAGCGCACGGCAGGCGTCCACCCGTATAATGTCACGCCCGAGCACACCGCTTCTGCCCGCGCCATCATCGGTCCCGATAAATGGCTTTGTGTGGAGCAGAAGGTGCTCTTGGTGAATGAACCTAGCAAAGCGCGAGAAATTGCCCGTCAGGCGATGGCTTTTTACCTACCGCTAACCAACTATCGAAATAGTTGTAAGCGCATAGGGTTCACTGACGAAGATTTGGATGCCGGTTGCAGCGATAGATTCCTCGACGCGATAGTGGCTTGGGGGACTGAAAAAGCTATCCGCAATCGCCTCCAAGCTCATTTCGACGCGGGTGCTACTCATGTGTGCATTCAACCCCTGCATCCTGAAGGTCAGCCCATTCCAGATTACGATGCGTTGAAGGCGCTTGCCGGGTAGTTCGGATTGCTATTTGACGAAAGTGGGGCTGCTGCCGGATCGCTCGCCAAGGCGCACGCATCGAGGCGTCCGAAGCTGGGAGTAATTGGCCGATTGTATTCTCGTGAGTGACAAAATCCTCGGTGCAACTCCCCTTCTTGGAGAGGCGCAGCATGGCATTGCCTTATCGCCCAAGCGCTGTGATCTTCGATATGGACGGCTTGCTGTTTGATACCGAAGCTCTCTGGAACGAGGCCCTTCTTTCTGCTGCTGCTGAAGGTGGGCACGAGGTTGCGGACGAGCTTGTCAGCAAGTCGACTGGCGTGCGACGGTCGCAATGCAGAGCTTTATTCCTATCGCACTTCGGCGAGGATTTCCTTTTTGACGATTTTCACGCGAATTGGGTGCGCCATTTCTGGCTGATCGCCGAAAATAAGCTTGCATTAAAGCCAGGAGCACTTGAACTGCTGGAAATCCTGGATCAAGTCCCCCGGCTGCCGCGTGCAATCGCCACCTCGTCGTCTCGAACGACTGTTGAGCGTCACCTGACCGCGCACAGCCTGATGGATCGTTTCGACGAGATCATCTGCCGTGGCGACTACGAAAAGGGCAAACCTGCGCCCGATCCATTTCTGAAGGCTGCCGAACGCCTGGGAGTCGAGCCTCGGTTATGTCTGGCCCTGGAAGACTCACACATCGGCGTCCGGTCAGCGGCGGCGGCTGGCATGATGACCGTGATGGTGCCCGACCTGCTTGAACCAAGGCACAAAGTCGCTGCGCTCCAGCCCGCTGCGCGGGGCAACAGGCGAGAGGCCGGTAGCCAGCTGAGAGGACGGCCATAGCGGCGTGGGGAGCCCCGTCCT
>Ga0310914_10003160_pt1 | contig 11302 bp, 12 predicted proteins | sample GREbulkMGAN108_FD_203450 | JGI IMG/M metagenome (GOLD analysis project Ga0310914, IMG submission 203450) | Lab enrichment of tropical soil microbial communities from Luquillo Experimental Forest, Puerto Rico - GRE.bulkMG.AN108 | ecosystem: Environmental > Terrestrial > Soil > Tropical forest >...
ATGGGCGATTCCGACAAGCTGCCCGACAGTCACCCCGGCTCGTATCGTTTCGTCGAGCACCGCCGCTACCTCGACGCCCTGCTCGAGGCCCTGGATGTGCACGAGCGCGTCACCTTCGTCATCCATGACTGGGGCTCGGCCCTCGGCTTCGACTGGGCCAACCGCCACCGCGAGGCCGTAAAGGGCATCGCGTTCATGGAGGCGATCGTGCGGCCGCAGGGCTGGGACCACTGGGACAAGATAAATATGCGTCCAGCCTTGCAGGCGCTGCGTTCCGAGGCCGGCGGGGCGATGGTCCTGCGAGACAACTTCTTCATCGAGAAGATCCTGCCGGGGGCCATCTTGCGCACCCTCTCCGCCGAGGAGATGGCGCAGTACCGACGGCCGTTCGCGGAGCCCGGCGAGGGGCGACGGCCGACGCTGACGTGGCCCCGGCAGATCCCCATCGAGGGCGAGCCCGCCGACGTGACTGAGATCGTGGCCGCCTCCGCGGACTGGCTGTCAACGAGCGGCGTGCCCAAGCTGTTCTTCAGGGCCGAGCCCGGTGCGATCCTCGCCAACGACGAGGATCTCGCCTTCATCCGCAGGTTGCCAGCGCTGACCGAGGTGGAGGTCGCGGGGCGCCATTACGTCCAGGAAGATTCGCCGGACGAGATCGGGCGGGCCATCGCCGGCTGGATGTTGAAGTCATAGAGCGCACTTACCTGAAGACAAATGACTAAGATCGCTCACCGGCGAATAGCCGTCGACAGCATCGAAATCTTCTACCGGGAGGCCGGTCGCTCCAACGCTCCCGCACTCCTTCTGCTGCACGGCTTTCCAACTGCAAGCCACATGTTCCGCGATCTCATTCCGCAGCTCGCCGACCGATTTCATGTGATTGCGCCCGATCTGCCCGGGTTTGGCCAATCGGACATGCCGGAGCGGAGCAAGTTCAGCTACACCTTCGACAACATCGCGGGGGCTATTGACCGCTTCACCGAAGTGATCGGACTTGCCCGCTTCGCCATCTATGTCTTCGACTATGGCGCGCCGACTGGTTTCCGCCTCGCGATGAGGCACCCCGAGCGCGTCACCGCCATCATCTCGCAGAATGGCAATGCGTACGTCGAGGGCCTCAGCGACGGCTGGAAGCCGATCCGCGCATACTGGCAGGACCCGTCCGAAGCAAACCGCACGGCGCTGCGCGCCTTTCTTTCGCCCGAGACAACGGTCTGGCAATACACCCACGGCATCGCCGACACGTCCTCGGTTTCTCCGGACGGGTATTCGCTCGACAACTTCTATCTCGCACGACCTGGCGCCGATGAAGTGCAGCTCGACCTCTTCGGCGACTACAAGAGCAACGTCGCGCTGTATCCCGAATTCCAGGCCTACTTTCGCAAGCACAAGCCGCCGTTTCTGGCAGTGTGGGGCAAGAACGATCCGTTCTTCCTCCCGGCTGGTGCGGAGGCATTCAAACGCGACATCCCGAACGCAGACGTGCGCTTCTTTGATACCGGCCACTTTGCGCTCGAGACACACTGCGACGAGATCGCCGCGGCAATCCGCAATTTCCTGTCGCGCTCCAAGTGACGCTCGACATTTAGTCGAAATTGTAAAGCCTTCCGAGGAGTGGCCCGATGCGCGCAGTGAGTTATGCCCTTGTCGCAGTCACCCTCCTGTGGAGTGCTGCCGCGGCGCAGAACAATCCGGGTCAACGGCCATCAGCATCCAGCGGCAGTGCGCAGGGCACGGGCCCAACGGCCAGCAGCGCCTGGGAGGCGCCGATTGGTCATCGGCAACCGAGGGCGAAAGATGTGCCGTCCTGGATCGAGGAAAACCTCGGAACAAGGTCCCTCGAAGACGAAGCCATCGACAGGAAACTGCGCATCTGCCGCGATTGCTGACGTTTGTCTGCGCTCATCGTAATTGCTGAGCGCAATCGTACATGGACACGCCATGGCTCAACCGGAACGATTTGACATCCTAGTCCTCGGAAGCGGAAAGAGCGGCAAGTTGTTGGCTTGGCACATGGCGCAATCAGGCCGGCGGACGGCCGTGGTCGAGCGTCAGTGGATCGGCGGCTCCTGCCCCAACGTCGCCTGCCTTCCCAGCAAAAACGAAATTTGGAGCGCAAGGGTCGCGCATCTGGCGCGCCAGGGCGCGCGCTTCGGCGTCGTAACCGGCAACGTCACCACCGATATGCGGACCGTTCGCCAGCGCAAGCGCGACATGGTCAAGCGCGAAATCGCGGCACATCTGGAGAATTACAAAGCGACCGGCGCCGAATTGATCATGGGTACGGGCCGCCTTGTGGCGCCGCGAACGCTGGAGGTGCAACTCAATGACGGCGGGACGCGTCTTCTGTACGGCGATCGCCTTTTTCTCAACCTTGGAACGCACGCAGCAATCCCGCCTATTCCCGGTCTCCAAGCCAGCCAGCCGCTCACCCACGTTGAGGCGCTTGAGCTCGATTATCTGCCCGCACATCTGATCGTCCTCGGGAGCGGATATATCGGGCTCGAAATGGCGCAGGCTTATCGTCGCTTCGGCAGCCGTGTGACCATCATCGAGACGGGGCCTCGGCTGATGAGCCGAGAGGATCCCGATGTTGTGAATGAGGTGCAGCGGATCCTCAGCGATGAAGGCATCCAGTTTCTGCTGCCGGCCCAGGTCCTCGACGTTTACGGGCGATCTGGAGAGGAGGTGTGGGTCACGGTACGCACGCAATCCGGCGAGCAGGAGCTTGATGGCAGCGACATTCTGGTCGCTGCAGGGCGCATTCCAAACACGCAGTGGATCGGACTCGAGGAGAGCGGCGTCGAATTGGATGCTCGGGGATATATTCGCGTCAACGAGCGGTTGGAGACCACTGCGCCTGACGTCTGGGCGATGGGGGATTGCGCGGGCAGCCCGCAGTTCACGCACGTCGCCGGCGACGACTTTCGCATTATCAGTGAGAACCTGGCCGGAGGAAACCGCAGCACACGCGATCGGCTCGTGCCCTACTGCTTGTTCACCGATCCGCCGCTTGCGCATGTGGGACTGCGCGAACGGGAGGCACGGCGCGACGGCATCGCGGTGCGGGTGGCGAAACTACCCATGACCGCGGTATTGCGCACGGAGGCAACGGACGAAACGCAAGGCTTCATGAAAGCTCTTGTCGGTAGAGATGACGATCTCATTCTCGGCTTCACGATGATCGGCGCCGAGGCGGGCGAGGTCATGGCGGCGGTGCAAACCGCCATGCTGGCGAAGCTGCCGTATCAGAAGCTGCGCGACGCCATTCTTGCGCACCCGACCATGGCGGAGGGACTCGGCTCGCTTTTTGAAAACATTCCACTGCGATCTGCTCCAGCCGAGCGGCGCCAACCGCTAGCCGCAACGGCGTAGCTCGCCCGTCGTGAAAGAGCCGCCATCCAACCAGGAGAGCTAATAATGACGAGCTTCAATCGTGCCGCAATGCTGGCCCTAGGGCTCTTGAGCATTGCATCCACTGCACCCGCCTTCGCTCAACCCAACGGTGATCGCATGATCACCGGGCGAGCTGCGGCCATTCGCGAGTGCAACCGCGCGGCCACGAAATATCCAGAGTACCTATGGGGTGACTTTGAGATTCAGGTGTACCGCTCCTGTATGACCCAGCGCGGCAAGCAGGAGTGACGCACCGTATACGCCGGTTTCGCGACTAGATCGCATCACCGATTGTTGTCGTTCACCACTGGCCGAGTGACGCGTCGAGCACGGTTGTGGCGTGATCGAGGCTTCAGTAAGGGAGAAAAAGCCATGAACACTGTCATCAGACTTCTAACCAAAACCGGCATTCTCCAAAGTGACCTTGACTATCATCTCATCCGAGCGTCGATGGTGCTAATATTCTTGTCCTTTGGCTATCAGAAGTGGTTTGAGTACGAAGCTCAGGTGCTGATCCCCTATATCAGCAACGGACCGCTCATTTTCTGGCTCTATCCCGCATTTGGCGTCCGAGGGGCAAGCTGGTTCCTGGGTGTTTCGGAATGGCTGTTCGGTGCGCTGCTGTTCCTGGGCTTCTGGGATAAGAGATTGGGAATCCTTGGCGCGATCGGGTCGACCTTCACGTTCGTGGCCACGGTCACCATCATTCCCTTCATGCCGAATGGATGGGATCCCGCTGCCGGGTTTCCTGCAATGGCCGGAAACGTTCCTTTCCTCATGAAGGATGTCGTCCTTCTCGCCGCATCCATCTACCTGCTGAAGCAGGATCTGGTTCGAGTGTCCGCCTCCGCCGAACGCGGCGCCCAAGCGCAGTTGTTGCGTGCCTAGTCGCAAGAACGATCGATTCTTCTTGCCGGCGGGTGCGGAGGCGTTCAAACCCGACATTCCCGGCGCGGCCGCCCGCTTTTCGACACGGGCTATTTTGCGCTTGAGAACACACACCCACGAGATCGCGGCAGCGATCCGTGCGTTTCTGGGCCGTGCCGAGTGAACTGAGCAAAGCAGCCTGAACAAGCACCCTAAGGTCGCCGCCCCGCTGATTGTCGACTGGAGCGTCCTGTGATTGTGCCGACGTTTCCACGCACCGTGCGCGTTATCGAGCACACGTTGATACCGTTGAAAGACGGCACGACGCTGGCGGCCCGCATCTGGCTGCCAGAGGATGCCGAACAGAACCCGGTTCCTGCGATCCTGGAATATCTCCCTTACCGCAAGCGCGACGGGACCTACGAGCGGGACGCGCAGACGCATCCGTATCTGGCCGGCCACGGCTACGCCGGCGTTCGCGTCGATATCAGAGGTTGCGGCGAGTCGGATGGCTTGCTGTTCGACGAGTACGCAAAGCAAGAGCAGGACGATGGCGTAGAGGTGATCGCGTGGTTGGCGGCGCAACGGTGGTGCAGCGGCGTCGTCGGGATGATGGGAATCTCCTGGGGCGGCTTCAATGGACTGCAGATTGCGGCGCGCCGGCCGCCCGCCCTCAAGGCCATCGTCACCATCTGCTCGACCGACGATCGCTACGCGGACGATGTCCATTACATGGGCGGCACGCTGCTTGCAGTCGACGGGCTCGAGTGGGGCTCGTTCTTGTTCGGCTCGATGTGCCTGCCGCCCGACCCGGTGCTTGTGGGCGATCGCTGGCGGGCGATGTGGTTGGAGCGCCTCGAGAACGTGCCGCTGTTCTTCGAACGTTGGCTGCAGCATCAACGACGTGATGCGTATTGGAAGCATGGATCGGTCTGCGAGGATTACGCGGCGATCCAATGCCCCGTGTACGCCGTCGGCGGCTGGACCGATGCCTATACGAATGCAATTCCACGCTTGCTCCAGCGGCTGAGCGTACCGCGCAAGGGTCTCATCGGGCCGTGGGCCCACGGGTATCCGCATTTTGCGCGTCCCGGCCCGCAGATCGGCTTCCTGCAGGAGATGCTGCGGTGGTGGGATTATTGGCTCAAGGGCGTCAATACCGGCGTGATGGATGAGCCCATGCTGCGCGCGTGGATGATGGAAAGCGTCAAGCCTGCCTCCCGTCACGAAACGTTGCCGGGCCGGTGGGTTGCCGAAGCGTCATGGCCGCCATCGGGAATCACGCCGCTACACCTGGTCTTGACCGACGAGGGGCTGCGAAACGAGGCGGCGCCGTTGACAGCGCGCGCGGTGTGCTCGCCGCAGACCGTCGGCAAATGTTCGGGAAGCTGGGTTCCGTTCGGTCGTGGGCACGACCAGGCGGAGGATCAGCGCGACGACGACATGCGCTCGCTTATCTTCGAGACGCCGCCCCTCGACACGCCGATCGAGATCCTCGGCGCGGCGACCGTCACGCTCGACCTCGCGTCCGACAGGCCGATGGCGAACCTGGTGGTCCGGTTGTGCGACGTGCACCCGTCCGGCGAATCGCTGCGGGTCAGCTATGGCGTGCTCAACCTCGCCCATCGCGACGGACACGACAAGCCCGCGCCGCTGGCAGTCGGGCAGCGCTACCGGGTGCGTATTCAGCTCAACGACGCCGGCTCGGTGTTCCCGGCCGGTCACCGGATCAGACTCGCGCTCTCGACGGCTTACTGGCCGATGATCTGGCCTGCTCCCGAGCCAGCGACGCTGTTGATCTCGGGCGGCACGCTCGAGCTGCCGGTACGCCCGCCCCAGGCCGCGGACGCGCTGCTTAAGCCGCTGCCTGATCCGGAATCGGCGCCGCCCGAGAAGCCGACGATCATCCGTCGCAGCGATATGCGCATCGAGCGCATCGACCGCCTCGGCCTCGAGTTGGGCGCGCACGATGACTCAAAGCTTCACCTCGAGGAGGACGACCCGCTCAGCGCAGCGGCCGACCTGCGACGGACGTGGACGATGTCGCGCGACGGATGGCACATCCGCATCGAGACGCAGATGCGGCTCGCATGCACGCGCGACGTCTTCCTGCTGCAGGGAAGCTTACGCGCGTGGGAAGGCGCGAACGAAGTCTGCCGGCGCGAATGGGATCGCGCTATTCCGCGAGACTTCTTATGACTTGAGCCGCAAGCATCAGTTTCGATCGCCGATAGGGCATCTCTCCGATCGAGGCAAAGGGCGCCCGCGATCGGCGAGATAGCGACGACGATCAGCCGCGCCGGAGCGGGCGTCGTTGGCGCATCGGCTATTTTGCGGGCGCGGACTCTTTGACCGGCGTTGTTTCGACGTCGGGCTTCTCGCTTTGTTGATTGGCGTCGTTCAGGAGCCGATCGATGACACCCGCGCGTTGCTCCTGCTTGATCCGGGCGTCCTGCGCTTTCTTCTGTTGTTCCGCGAAGAATTTGTAGTCTATTTCCCAACACATTGGGTCCTCCATCGGTGACGGAACCAACGGTATAACAACGCTTATATAGTAGCATATGGTTCCGATGTGTTGCCAGTGCAGGAGTGCATGCATCGACTGGAAACGTTGACCTCATACGGGCGTTACCTGCTCCCGCACTTGTTGGCCAAAGGGGTAAATGATGAAGCGCGCTCTGACCGCCATCACAGGCGTGGCCATTTTGGTTGTGACGGTTGGCGTGGAGACGGCGAATGCGCAGGCCTATCGCCGCTACGGCCCTGCTCGAACCTATACCGCGCAACCCTACACTCCCCCAAAGCCGCGGCTCGGTTCGCCGCGAGGGCGGTCTGCGCACCACTCCGTTTTCCGATCCGAACAGTCCGGAAGCCACCGGCGGTGGTAGCCTTGGCTACAATCGAGCCCTCCCGCACTGGTGAGATAAAAAGACGGAGTTTGGCTCGCCCGGCGGCGCTTCCGATGCCAGGCCGGCGACACGCATCGATAACTTCAGCCCGGCCTGTGCAAGTATTGACCCAGCGCCCGTCCGGTGACTTTCCCCCCATCATAGACCGCAACGCCGCGCAGGAAGGTGGTCTTGACCCGGCCCGTGAGTTCGAGCCCCTCGAAGGGCGAGTAGCCCTGTTTGGATTCGGACTCGGCGGCGTGCACTACGAAGCTTTCATGCGGGTCTACGAGCGCGATGTCGGCATCGAAACCCGGAGCGATATCGCCCTTGCCGAGCAAACCAAACCGCTGCGCCGGCTTGAAGCTCAGCAGCTCGGCCATATGGTTGTAGGACATGCCGCGTTTGCTGCCTTCGCTCAGCACGCCCGAGAGCAGGTACTCGGTGCCGCCAAATCCCGCTTTCGCGAGCCAGATGTTCGTCGGATCGTCCTTCGACCATTTCTGTTCGGCCGCACAGCAGGCATGATCGCTGACGATCCAGTCGATCTTACGGTCGAGCACGGCCTGCCACAACGCTTCCACGTCCTCCCGCGGACGGATCGGCGGATTGACCTTTGCGTGAACGGCGCACTCGCAATCGGCGTCGAGCAGAAGATGGCCAACCGTCACTTCCCGGCGGAACGCGATGTGGGGAAATACCTGTTGCATGATCCACGCCGCATCGACCGCCTTGCGCGAGCTGAGGTGTAAGAGATTAATGTTCAGGCAGTTGGTCTCGTTGGCGAGGTAAGAGGCGATCCAGATGGCAAGCCCTTCGGAATGCGGAGGGCGGGCAGCGCTGTAGGCATGCAGTCCCGTTAGCTTGCCCTCGCGCTCGACGAGTTTCGTGTACGCATTGAGGATTTCAGCAAGCTCGCAATGAAGACTGACGCTGATATGGGTGGCAAGGTCCGGATATTTCGTCATCAAGCGCTGCGCGGAGCGCATGATGAATTCGAAATGAGCGATGTCATAGCGATCCTCGGGGCCGATCATCAGAAATTCGTTCTGATGGGCGGACCGTCCGTGCAGACCGTATCCGCCATAAAACATGAATATCTTGAACGAGGGGATACCGTAGTCGCGGGCGAGATGTTCCATTTCATCGATGTGGGCGGCCTCGATCGGCGCAACGTGATAACCGTAATCGACCCAGAAATGCCCCTCGGACTGCTTGAGGACTTCGGGCATGAAGTCACGATACGGACCGCCGCGGTTGAGATAATAGTGCCCTGTCCGTATGTAGTTGAGGCTTGAGGTTACGCCCCCCATCGCCGCCGCCTTGCTTTCCGAAACCGCGTCCTGGGCAAGCGGCGCATAGATGCCGATATGCATGTGAGCGTCGACGCAGCCCGGGAACGCCAGAAGATTCTTGGCGTCGAACACCTGCTTGGCTTGGTCTGCCGGGATATCGGGCGCAAGGCGCGCAACCTTCCCCTCCTTGACCGCGATGTCGAGACAATCCACCGACGTCTTGTTGGGGCGCACCACGCGGGCGTTCTTGATCACAAGGTCGTAGAGCTTTTCCATTCCGGGGTTTTCTCCTTGCCGACGTTGCCGCCCTGCGCTGATGAAAATTGGCTGCTTCTCAGCTAGCGATTTGGCCGTTGCGAACCGAGCGCATCATCGGACTTTTCGACGTCACCGGCGCGTGCCGCCCTTGCTGCCCGAGGGGCGTGCCGGAGCGTCGTATCGTTTGCCAAGCGCGAGCATCTCCGGCGTTCCGATCAATTCATTGAGGCCGGTGAAGTCAAGCATGCGCGAACGGAACGGCTCCGAGGTTCCGCCGGCGGCGAGCGAGGCGTAATATTCGCTCGCCATACGCGCCAGTGCGCGCACGATGCCACCGGGAAAGATCACCAGCGCGAAACCCATCGACTCGAGCTCGGCCGCCGGGAGCACTGGGGTTTTGCCGCCCTCGACCATATTTGCCATGAGCGGCACGCCGCCGAGCGCCGGCGGGATGCGCTTGAGCTCCGCGCGCGTCTTGGGCGCCTCGACGAACAGCACGTCGGCGCCCGCGTCGCGGTAGAGCGCCGCGCGTTCGATGGCGCGTTCAAAGCCTTCGACCGCGATCGCATCGGTGCGCGCGATCACCAGCGTCTCGCGCGAGCGCCGAGCATCGAGTGCTGCCTTGATCTTGCCGGTCATCTCGACCGGCGGGATGAGGACTTTGCCATCGAGGTGGCCGCAGCGCTTGGGAAAATCCTGGTCCTCGAGTTGAATCGCGCTCGCCCCCGCGCGTTCGAACAGGCGGATGGTGCGGCCGACGTTGAGCGCATTGCCATAGCCGGTGTCGGCGTCAACGATGAGATCGGCGCCAACGCGGTCGCGCATCACGCCGACGATCTCGACGACCTCGCTCATGCTCACGAGGCCGATGTCCGGGCGGCCGAGCCGCGTATACGAGATCGCTGCGCCGGAAACGTAAAGCGTCGTAAAGCCGCTCTGTTCGGCGACCAGGGCGGTGAATGCATCGTAGACGCCGGGAGCGACCACGATGGGCTTGCCCATCAGGCGCCTGCGCAGGTTCGCTACATCAGCCATCGTTCACAGTCCGAGATAGGCGCGTTTGAGGTTCGGGTCGTCGCGGATATCCGCCGAGCTTCCGTGTAGCACGAACGTGCCCTTTTCGAGGATATAGGCGCGGCGCGCCACCTCAAGGCACTGCACCACGTTCTGTTCGACCAGAAGGAGCGCGATGCCTTCCCTATTGATGCGCCGGATCAGCGCGAACAGCTCCTCGACGAGCAGCGGCGAGAGGCCGAGCGATGGCTCGTCGAGGATGAGCAATTTTGGCTCGGCCATCAACCCGCGGCCGATCGCCAGCATCTGCTGCTCGCCGCCCGAGAGTGTGCCGGCGCGCTGTGACCGCCGCTCAGCGAGCCGCGGAAAGATCGCAAATACGCGCTCGCGGTTGCTCTCCCGCCGTATGCGGCCCCGCCGGTAGCTGCCGAGATCGAGATTTTCCTCGATCGTCAGGTTGGGAAAGACGCAGCGCCCCTCGGGCACGTGGATGAGCCCGCGCGCGACGATCGTCGCCGGCTTCTCGCGCTCGATCGCGCTGCCGGCGAAGCGGATGGAGCCGTGCGTTGCGCGCAGCACGCCCGAGATCGTGCGGTTGAGCGTCGACTTCCCCGCGCCGTTCGAGCCGAGCACGGCGACGATCTCGCCGGCGGCGACCTCAAGATCGATGCCGCGCAGCACTTCGATCGCGCCGTAGCCGGCGGTAAGCCCGCTGACCGCAAGCAGCGCGTCAGACATGCGCGCCTCCTGCGGCCGAAAGACGTGCTGCCGCGCCATGGCCGAGATAAGCTTCGACAACGCGCGGATCGTCGACCACGACCCGCGGCGCGCCCTCGGCGATGATGCGCCCCTCGGCGAGTACGAAAACGTGTTCGGCGAGGCGCATCACCGCCTGCATCACGTGTTCGATCATCAGTATTGTGACGCCGGAGTCGGAGATGCCGCGGATGATCGGCACCATCGTGGCGACCTCGGCGGGGTTGAGGCCGGCAAGCACCTCGTCGAGCAGAAGGAGCTTGGGCTCGGCCGCGAGCGCGCGTGCGACTTCCAGCCGCTTGCGGCCCGCGACCGTGAGGCTCGCGGCTGGACGGCCGAGGAGACCATCAAGGCCAACCGTGCTTGCGACTTCCGCGGCAGCGTCGAGCGCGTCGGCACGCGAGCGTCGCGACAGATGCGCTCCGATGGCGATGTTCTCGTGCACGGTGAGGCCGGCGAACGGCTGCACGATCTGGAAGGTGCGCACGATGCCTCGCCGCGCCACAAGATGGGGCGGCATGCCCGTGATGTCGGCGCCGCGGTGAAAGATGCGGCCTTCGCTCGGCGGCAGGAATCCGCTGATGATGGAGAACAGCGTGGTCTTGCCGGCGCCGTTGGGTCCGATCAGCGCGGTGATGCGGCCGGCTTCGACGGCGAGCGAAACATCGTCGACGGCGAGGAGGCCGCCGAAGCGTTTGAATACGCGCTCAACGCGAAGCAGCGGCTCAGCCATGGGCGCGCTCCAGGACCGATGACCTCAAACGCGCAAAACGCCCATGCAAATCGGCCAGCAGGCCCGCGATCCCGCGCGGGGCAAAGGCTACGATC
>Ga0310914_10003168_pt1 | contig 11295 bp, 12 predicted proteins | sample GREbulkMGAN108_FD_203450 | JGI IMG/M metagenome (GOLD analysis project Ga0310914, IMG submission 203450) | Lab enrichment of tropical soil microbial communities from Luquillo Experimental Forest, Puerto Rico - GRE.bulkMG.AN108 | ecosystem: Environmental > Terrestrial > Soil > Tropical forest >...
CTTCCAGGTCTATGCGTCCCGGTAGCAGCACGCTCGGGCACCGCGCACCGGCGCCACGGGGCAATGCTGCCGACCCCGCTATGCGTTCGGGACCGGCTACCGGTGATCATGGTGTAAATCGATCGATTTACAGACAGTCACGCTGAGTGTGGAGGGACAGTCCATCTGCTGCGATCGGTGGGAGACTCGGCATCATGATGGAAGGGGATGGCGACGCGGCCGGGGTGACTGGCCCGGATGGCGGTGGGATGTGGCGCTGTTATTCGCTGGCGCGCAGCGGGCCTATGCCGGGCAGGTCGCGGTGCTGAACGCGCAGGGGGTGGCTGCTTTATGACGCCGATGAGCAGGTCCGACTGTGGGAACGCATCTGGCCGAGGAACTGCCCCAGATCTACGCGCGCGAGTCGGCAACGGTGGTGGTGTTCGTCTCCGCCGACTACGCCGCCCCGCACCCAGTGGTGATCATCGGTACGCTGTGGCCGGATCGGTACACCGTCTATACCACCGTGCCTGCTCCCGGTGATGCCGCACGCGCGGGAGCGCGAAGTGTTGGACCTAGCCGACGTCGTCCGCGTCCACCCAGAGTTCAGCCCGGCCGAGCAGGACCGGGCCCGCGCCGCCGCTACGACGGAGAAGGCGCTGGTCCTGGGCCTAAAACAGGCTGGTGAGGCCTCAGAGAACTCAGAGGTTATTTCTTAGTATGGGCTGACCCAAACCCTGGCGGCGTGCCGCAGCTGGTCGCCCGCTCCGCGATCTTCAGGCACTCAGCCTGTCCTGGGTGCAGTGTTCAGCAAAGTGGACACGCCGGCGGTGTTCATGGCGTGATTCTTACCGGCACCCGTATCTGGAGAATCCACGCGCGGCGGCCTGCTGATCGCGCGGCAAGAGGCAGTAGGGCAAGTTTACCTCAATGATAAAGCCAGCGATGAGATCGCTGGATACGAAGATGGCTTTGGGGCCTTGCGACGATAGCTCTCAACCCGATTCTCAAAATTCATGGAAATGGTTTTGAAGGAACTGTATTAGTGGGAGGGGGCCTGCCCCTCCCACTAAGGTCCCGCCCGCCAAGATCATTCACCGGGGGCGGTAGCTTCTACTTTGTCATGTCCGCAGCTCACAGCCCATCCCAGCTCCCCGCTTGCGGGCTGTTTACGCACCCCTGGCGCTTACAGTAGCTGCACGAAGGTCCCCTATTGCCGTTCCGGGCCACGATTTGGCTAGGTTTCTACTCGCCACTGTTGCCACCAGGCGTCCATGGTGTCGTGGCAGGTCCACTGCACCACGTTTCCCCAAAAGGCTTTGTCCAGACACTTGGTGTCAAAGCTGGTCTGGGTGACGAGCCACATCCAGCCGTTACCAATGAACGTCTCCGCGAAGATCTGGGCGCGCCCCTGGTTGCAGGGCCATAGCCACAGGGGAGCGCCATCGTCCGGACTGGCCCACTGGACGTCGAGGCACAGGCTTGTGTTGTAGTACGGCTTGATGTAGTAGTACTTGCCCCCGGCGCTTACCACCTGCCACCGCTGGTTCCAAGCGTTGGTGCATCCGGAAACGTAGACCGCACCCTCGGTGACTACGTCAGCGGTTAGGCACCCGTAGTTCTGATGATTGACTAGGTGAACTGGAGTCGATGCGGCGGCTGGCTGTGCTATTACCGTTGTGATCCCGGCAGCAGCGACCAAGCCGACGATGGCCACCAGCGCCCGACGTACGAAATGTCGCATGTGTTCCTCCTCCTTCGACTACTCTCTGGTGCTTCCGTGAGATCCGGAACTAAATATCCTTCATGTTGGGAGCTAGTCAGGATCTCACCTGCATACCTACAGATTCACCACCGAACACCATTCGGCAACAGGGGTGCTACTGGACGTTGCGAGGATCCCGTTGACACTGCCAACGAGAAATCCCCGGTCGCCGGGTCCGGCGTTCATGTTGCACGCGTTGAGGGCGACGTCCTTGACGCGAATTGGTTTGATGACCATGACGGCTCCTCACATGAGAATCTCGGTTGTGATGTCGGCGTCCGATCAATCGGGCACCATCATGCTCTGGCGGCTCACACCCCGCGCCTTGCACGGGATTATGATGTGGAGTACTTGCTGGCCTGAGAAAGGGCCACCAGCACCAGCACGACCACGATCGCGGTTACTACGTAGCCAATGATCAAGGCACCGAGCGCGATCCCTGCTCCGGACTCTCCACTGCGCCGAATCTGGTGGCGTGCCATGTGCCCCAAGATCACGGCGAGTGGGGGGAATACGAAGACGGAAATCAAAGACACAACCGCCAGTCCGTTCATTCCGCGGGAATACCCATATGGCGGCCCATTATAGGGCATCCCTGACGGTAGCCGGTACTCCGCTGAATGCCAATTCTCCATGGCATATTCCTCCTTCTGTCAGACCGCTGAGCGCTCTACGTTTGGAAACCCTGAAACGGTCGTCGGCTTGACGCAGCTGTCTCAGATAGCGCGCTCGGCCAGGAACAATAAGTATCGCTGAGTTGCGAAGGGCCGCAGCTTGGGGACCGGCTTGCTTGGGCTGATCCCCGAGCTGCGGGCGCATCAGGCGTATCTGTACATGTTGTACAGGTTGCCTTCTTCGTTATCGAAGTACGGCCCGTATATTCGGCCTGGCAGCCAGCTCCTCGTGAAGCTGTTTACCGAATTAACGTAACCTAGCGACCCGTTGAAGTAGATCAGCCAGGGCCCGCCGCTCGCGCCTCCGTTGAAGTCGCAATCGAGACCGAGGATGCCGCCCCATGTGGACCATGGGTCGCTCCATGTGCTGTTCGTGCACGCCTGTAGTGTCTGGCCGGTGTACGGCGATTCTGCAGGGTAGCCCAGGTCCCATGCATAGAGGCCGACAGGGTAGTTCCACGCAAATCCCTGGCCGCCCACGACATTTACGAGATGGCGGCCCGAGCTGTCGGGGTTCACGATGGCCACGCCGAGGTCGCCACGGACGTCGCTATGGAAGTACCAGCTGTCAGTCGTGTCAAGGATACGCGCGGTCCAGATACCATAAGGTGCGGAACCGTTCCGGTATCCGGGAACAAAGATCCAGTTGCCGTGCCAGGTTCCCCCGGCGCCGTCATGTACACAGTGACCAGCGGTGATGACCATGTCCTTGCCCTCGCTGCTGACGGCACTGCCAGAACACCATGCAGGCTGGCCGTCGGCCAGGGTGAAGAAGACCCTGCCGGTTGTGGTCGCTGGCGGAGTCGTCAAAGAGCCCGACCAACTGAATCCCGGACGCGCGGTCTTCTGCTGCATGGTCGTCGCTGTTGGAGCGGCTGGCCTGACTGCCCGGGCCGGGCCATCGGGCCGATCCAGGCCTCCATTCCCGCCGTTTCGGCGTCCGGCTCCCGGCGGTGTGACCGGCCTGTACATCGGCGCGCTTTTCATCCGCTCCGCCGTCCAGAACCGCCGTAGCGCCTGATCCGCATTGGTTCTGCCAGCAACCCCGACGCCGTGCGGCCGATGACTGTCCGGGTGCGACCGCAGATTCGCGTCAGCGCGGGCTGTTCCGGTCAACGCCGCAATGACTATCGTCACGAATACCAGAAGGATCGAGACACGAGTCTTGGTAATCATTTGCCCTCCCTTTCTATTTTGCCGAGTACGATAAAGCTTCGAAGTAAATGATCTTTAGCGCCGCACCCTCGCTCGCTGCGAGGACGTTCGGCGTAGTTCTTGATCGCGGGGTCCCGAGCGGCCCGGCACCCTCACCCGTGACCAGCGTGAGGAGCGCCGCGGCACCGTGCGGCTCGCGCTCATCTGACCAGGTGTTCGCCTGGTCAAGCAGGCGCGATGCGGCCTGGAGTGGCATGGGAGGCTCCTGCGGCTTGGTGCGTGATCAATCAGACAGAGTGATATTGGCCGCGGGGCCGTCCCGTGATCATGGGACTGGCGTCCTGAGCTGCCCAGCTGCGCCGGGACAATCCGCCGGTGACAAGGGGACCAGTCAGCAGGCAGAATTGCCTTATGCCGGGATCGTGCTTGTCTTAACGCCGCCGGAGCCAGAGATTTCGGCAGGCGACTGGAGCGGGAGCTCCGCAATGGGGGGGCCGCCTCGTCGGCCCGGCCCTCCGCAACCCATGAGCCGAAGGCGGCGGTGGCCGGTAAGCGCCCTCGTCGCGGCTCTGGTGGCCGCAGTCGCGGTTGGGTGCGTTGTCGCCGCAGCCTGGCTGGTATGGGCTACGCCCGGCGACGGGGTCATGATGCAAAGCCGGGGAGGCATGCCATGGTCGACGGGCCGGAGCGTCGCCGTCACAGGCACCCTTGCCAGCGCCCCCCTGCGGCCCGGCGACGAGGTGCTCGCCGTCGATGGCCGTGACATCCATGAGTGGGCCGGATACCTGGTAAGCCACCCTGCGGGGATCCGCCCGTGGCGGCCCGGGCAGACCGTCGTCTACCGGGTGGTGCGAGACGGCGCCGTCCGCCAGATCAGGGTGCTGGTGAGACAGCCCGTGCAGAGCGCCGGCAACTGGCCGTGGAGCGAGATAGCGATCCGGGTGCTCGCGCTGCTGGTGACGGGCTTCGTGTTCCTGCGCCGTCCGGAAACGCCTGCCGCCCGCGCGGGTCTGCTGTTTGCCGCGGGTTACGCCCTCAACCTCAGTTTCCCCGCGTTTACCTTGCAAGTTCATCCCCTGCTCGGCCCGATCGGGGCGATTCCCTACCTGATGGCCGTTGTGGGGGGCTTGTTGTGGACGTCGGCGGTGCTGCACTTTGCGCTGGTTTTCCCCGAGCCGCGGCTGGTCGCGCGCCACCGCTGGGTAGTCCCGCTTGTCTACGGGCTCCCGCTGGGGATGTTCGGTGCCTACCTTGCCCTGATCGCCGACGGCGCGCCAACCACCGGGGTCCGGGCCATCCTTTTCGAGGGCCGCTTTCACCTGATGGGGTATCTGTATCCGCTCGCGATCGTGCTCGCCTTCGCCTGGGGGTACCGGGCGACGTCAGACCCGCTGATGCGCCAGCGGATGCGCTGGATAGCCGCCACGGTGTCCGCTGCACTTGTGCTTGAGGTCTGCCTGTGGACCGTGCCGGGGCGGCTGACGGGCCGGCCACTGCTGCCTGGCGAGCTCGAGCCGCTGCTCACCCTGGCTGGCCTGGTCGCTATCGCAGCGGCGATCTTGCGGTACCGGGCATTTGACATAGAAATCCTGGTCAACCGCACCCTGGTGTGGGCAAGCCTGACCGCGTGCGTGGCCGTCGTCTACGGCGGCACCTTGCTGTTGCTGGCGCTACTGCTGCAGACGCAGACGCGGCAGCGGTTCGTCCTGACCTTGCTGGCTACCGGCCTGGTCGCGGTATGCCTGCAGCCCCTGCGAGGGCGCCTGCAGCGGGCTGTCAACCGCTGGATGTACGGCGATCGTGACGACCCGGCGGCCGTGCTGGCGCGGCTGGGTAACCAGTTGCAGGCCGCGGGTCCAGCCGAGGCGGCCCTGGACGGCCTGGTGGCCACGGTGGGACAGGCGATGAAGCTGCGCTATGTCGCGATCGAGCTGGACCGGCTGAGCGGCCCCGAGGTCGCGGCGACCTGGGGGCAGCCTGGGGATCCGCTGGTCAGTCTGCCGCTGGTCCATGACGGGGAGATGGCCGGCCGGATGATCGTGGCGTCAGGAGCCCAATCGGGTACGCTGCGGCCCCGCGACCGGCGGCTGCTGGAGGTGCTGGCCCAGCAGGCCGGCGCGGCGGTGCACGCCGCCCGCCTGGCCGCGGAGCTGGAACGCTCCCGTGGCGAACTCGAAGATGCCCACCACCGGCTGGTGCGGGCCCGCGCCGAGGAGCGTCGGCGGCTGCGACGCGACCTGCACGACGGGATCGGCCCGCTGCTGGCGGGCATGACCCTGCAAGTGGACGCCGCCCGCAACCTGCTGGGCCGCGAGCCGGCCGGCAGCAAAGCACTGCTGGGTAAGGTGCGCCGCGAGCTGGAGCTGGCCGTCGCAGACGTCCGCAACCTGGTCGATGCCTTGCAGCCCACCCCGCTGGACCAGCTTGGCCTGGTCCCCGCACTGCAGGAAGCGGCGGCACGGTTCAGCACAGCAGCGGCAGGACCGGCGTCAGCCGATGAGAGTCTCCTGGCGATAGTCGAGGCACCCGATGACCTGCCCAGGCTGCCGGCCGCGGTGGAGCTGGCCGCCTACCGGATCGCCACCGAGGCGCTGACCAACACCGCCAAGCACGCCCGCGCCCGGCACTGCTGGATCCGGCTGGCCTGCAACGGCGCCCTCGACCTGGAGGTCGCCGATGACGGCATCGGTGTCCATCACCCCTCCGCCTCCGGGGTCGGGCTGCACTCGATGCGGGAGCGCGCCGCCGAACTGGGGGGCTCCTGCACCACCGAGTTCTTGCCCGGCGCCGGCACCCGCATCCGCGCGTGCCTGCCGATCCGCCAGGTGTAGCCGTGCCGGTTCTTCGCGTGCTGGTAGCCGACGATCACCCGGTCGTCCGGGACGGGCTGCGCGCCGTGCTGGCGTCGACCGGTGCAGCGGAGGTGGTGGGCGAGGCAGCCACCGGAGAGGAGGCCGTCCGGGAGGCCACCTTGCGCCACCCCGACGTGGTGGTCATGGACCTGGCCATGCCCGGCCTCAACGGGGTCGAAGCGACCCGGCAGGTGGTGCGGGCCGTCCCCAAGACCGGGGTGCTGGTGCTCACCATGCACGACGATGACGACTCCGTGTTCGCCGCGATCCGCGCCGGCGCCCGCGGGTACGTGCTCAAGGGCGCCAGCCAGGAAGAACTGCTCCACGCGATCCAGGCAGTCGCCCGGGGCGAGGCGATCTTCGGACCCTCCATCGCGACGCGGGTACTCGGATACTTCACCGGCCGCAAGCCGGCCCTGAAGCAGCCATTCCCCGAGCTGACCGGCCGGGAGCGGGAGGTCCTCGAACTGATCGCCAAAGGCTTTAACAACACGGTCATCGCGCACCGCCTAAATCTTGCCCCGAAAACAGTCCGTAACCTCGCCTCCAGCACCTTCGCCAAGCTCCAGGTTGCCGACCGCGCGGAGGCAATGCGCCGCGCCCTCGATGAAGGCCTCGGCGACTGAAGAAGCGTGCCCACCGGGCAGCGATCTCCTTCTCCAGATGGCGCAGATTGCGCGGCTCGGGGTCGCGGCCGGCGGGTGAGCTTGATGGCGCCGTCGTGCCGCCTGGCGATCTGCAGCCAGTCCAGTCAGGGCATCAGGCGCAAGCCCGCTGCCAGACGGGACGGTGGCAACGTTCATGTCTTCCAGGGTCTCGCTCGCGAAGGTCATTCACAGGCGGTCGCCGGATCCGGCCTGTCGAAAATCGAACAATTCTCGACATGATCAACTTCTGTCCGCCGAGTACTTCGATCACGGCTCGGAGGGCGTTGAATCCCTATACCTCCGAAGCCTCTGGCGGCCTTCTGGGTCCCCGAGCCGACCGTCCGGACCGGCGCGCTGATCGGCTACGCGAAATACCGGCGGCTGTCGGCAGTGCTACCTCGTCCTTTACCAGGGCATCGCGCAGTGTCCGGTACTGGGTGAGCCGGGTGCCGGCTGGTCAGGTCATATCCAACGTCCGTGCGGGCCTTGGTCTCCGTGCTTAAGTGGGTGGCCCCGTTAGTTCGTCGGGGGTTCGTGTCCGAGGCCTGCGAGGTGGACGGTGCAGGCGGTGTCGAGGGCTTGCTGGGGCGTGCCGACCGGTGAGCCGGTGAGCAGGACGGCGTCTTCGTAGCGTGCCCGGGCGGCGGAGTAGATCGCGAAGCCGAAGGAGTGGGCTGAGCCGCCGTAACGCAGCCGGCACAGCGGGATCTGCTCGCCGCCGGGGAGGATCCCGGTGACGTAGGCGAACCCGGCCCGGCTGGTGACCTGGATCCGGTGGAGCTGTGGCCAGTGCTGTTCCGCGTGGTCCAGGAGCCGCAGGGCGACCGAGCTGCGGGTGGATTCGGGGATGGCGGCCATGGGCCTCATTGTCCCGGGCGGCGGCCCGGGCGGGGATACGATCCCGCGGGGAGCGGATGACGCCGGTGTAATCCCCGTCCGGGAGCCTCTCATGCCGCTGCCTGCTGTGCTGGTCACCGTGACCGCTGCCGAGCGCAAGGCGCTGAAGAAACCAGCGTAAGAGGCGATGCGTCAAGTGGTGCTGGGGATTCCTGATGCTTTTAGTGAACTGGTTCTGATCTGGGGTTCTTGCTACGACTGGCACGGCGCGGCTGATGTTCGCGAGTGCGGAGCCTGGGTGGCGGGCATGCGGCAGTTCCGCGCCGGGTGGGAGCCGTTCAGCGGCGCGGTTGCGGCGCTCGTCCGCCCGGGTCTTCTCGCCCTGCGTAGTGCAAGCGGGCTCGGCCCGCCCGCGTGGTGCGGGCGGGTCTGCCCCGACAGCGTTCAACCGGGCTGGTGAGAAGGTCCGGGCGACCAGGGGACGGCTGCCCAGGGTTTCTTGCGAGGTTGGTCCTCGACGTGTCTGCGGGCTCGCCGTCCCCTCATCGGGGAGAAGATCTGAGTGCCGGTGCGGGGTGCAGGCGGTGAAGCGCTGGTCAGGCGGCCTGCGCTGGGCGGCTGGCGGTGCCGGAGGCGACGGCAGGGTCCCAGCCGGTGCCGTGGATGACCAGGGAGTAGATCCAGCGCAGCAGGGAGGCGGCGCACGCCACCCGGGCCTTGGCGCGGCGCGCGCGGGCTGCGGCGGCAGCCGCGCTGACCTGCCGCGATCCTGCCTCAGCCGGCGCGGCTGCAGCTGCGGCGGCGGTGTCGGCGGCCTGGGTCATCGCCTGGTACTTAGCGGCCAGGACGGGGTTGTGGATCAGCAGCGGCCACACCGCGCGCCAGACGGTCAGCCGCAGGCCGGGCCGGCCACGGCGGGAGATGTGCGCCTCGCCGCGGAAGGCGCCGGAGGCGTTATCGGAGGGGGACAGCCCGGCGTGCTTGACCAGCGAGGATGAGCTGTCATAGCGGCGGGGATCGCCGGTCTCGGCCAGGATCGCGGCCGCGCCGACGGCGGTCAGCCCGCGGATGTCCGCCAGCCTCGCCAGGCCGAGCTCGGCCAGCACCGCGACCATGTCCGCCTCCACCGCTCGCAGCTGAGCGCGGGTACGCTGCAGGTCGCCCAGCTCGTCGGCGCATCGCCGCAGCAGTCCCCGCCGATGGGAGACGACGGCTCCCTCCGTGTCGGTCAGCGCGGCGAACATGGCCCGGCAGACCCGGCCGCTGGGCCGCCGGCCGCCCCAGCCGGGCACGGCGCCGCGGACCAAGACGGTGAACGCCTCCAGGCCGGGCTCAGCCAGCTTGCCCGGCTGCGCGCCGCATCGCGACGTCACCACCTGCATGGCCGCCAGCCAGGTCACCGACTCAAACGGCCCAGCGCACGTCTCGGTCACCACCGGCCAGGCCACCGACAAGAAATCCCGGATCCGCTGCACCGACGCGGTCGCCGCCGTGATCAGCTGATTGCGGCGCCGGCCCAGGTGCCGCAGGTGCGCCCACGTCTCATCCAGCTGCTCGGGGAGATAGCAGTGCAGCTCGACCGCCAGCCGGGCGATCATCACGCAGTCCGCCTCATCGGTCTTATGCGTCGTGTAATCCTGCTGCTCCCGGGCGATATGGGAGACCAGCGGCTGGATGCACACCAGCGGCAGGCCCCGCTCGGCGCACAGCCGCTGCACCTGCAGCCACCGCGCACCCGTCGGCTCGCACGCCACCGCCACGCGCGCGAACCCCTTCACCGTGGCCTGCGCCACCGCCCAGTCCAGCGCCTCACCCAGCCGGAACGCCTTCACCTTCACCGTCTTGCGCGCCAGCACCCGCACATCGTGATCAACTACCGCCAGCGCCTGCTTATCCTCGGCCAGGTCGATCCCGATCACCGCGCCATCGCGCGGCAGCAGCCCCCGCAGCCGCTCCCGCCGGGCGTTCCGCTTCCGATCGCCCCTGGTCGTGCCGTTGCCGCTACCCTTACCCACAGAACGTCCTCCTCGCTGCGTTTGGGACACCAAGCCCGTACTACCGCACCAGGAGGGCGTTCCTGTATCAACCACGTCCCTGCTGAACAACCGTCTCTAGCGCGTTGTCCTATTACTACGTGTCACCAGCCGCAAACGAGCACGAGCAGGTCAGCTTCGGTCGGCAAGTCGCCGATGACGTCGTCGTTGCATTGCTGGGCGTCGGCGAGCGCCAGGCGGGAGTAGCCGGGACTGACCCAGGCACCTGTCTTGCCAGACGGGCGCTTCGTTACCGACGGTGACAGCTCCGCGGTCGTGCGACACGCGATATCCGCCCAATGCGCGCCCGGCGGTAAACGCGAAAGGCAGTCCATCGTGCAAGTGAACGCGTGATCTGTTCGGTACGCGTAACTGCGGCACCTGACCGGGGCATGGCGGCTGCAGGCACGTTTGCCACTGCCGGGGCCTGTCCGGCCTCGAAGCCGCGACCGGACAGGCCGGCATGCGCCGTGGGCGGCGGGCCATGGAGCGCTCCCTGCGATTCGGCCGGCCGCGAAGCATTCGGATTGCGTCAAGGGCGCACGGTGGCCGCGAAGAGGTCGAGCTTTCCGGTGCGGGTGTCGTTCCACACGAGGTGGAAGGCCCCGGCGCTGGCGGTGATGCCTTGGTAGTCGCCGATCCACCAGGCTCCGTGTTTCCCGCCTGCCGTCGGGCTGTGCGGGTCGAAGGGAGTGGTGGTTACTTGCAGCGGTGCCCGGAAGCGAAGCTGGTGTGGCTGGGAGAGGAGCAAGACTTGGTTCACGAGCCCATGCGCGAGGGCGAAGGCGGAGATGCCGACCCGGCCTGCTTCGTCGACGGCTAGGTTCGGCTGGAAGTAGATCACGTCGTCGTGGGGGGTCGCGGTCACCGGTGTGGTCCAGGTCCGGCCGCGGTCGTGGGAGGCGGTCACCACGATGTCGGAGTGCGCCGCCCCGGGCCGGTGGGTGGTGAACGCGGCGTAGAGCGCAGCGCCGTGGGGGGCGGCGGCGACCGCCGGGTCGCTCCCGTTGGGCATGACCCCGCCGGGCAGGCTGATCACGGGTGACCCCCAGCCGAGGGGGACCGGTGCTGCGAAGCTTCGCCCGGCGTCGGTCGAGCAGACGGCCATCATCTGCGCGACCATGTCCCCTGACGGGTCCTGATAGGCCGCCTCGGGGCAGACGGCGCACACCAGGCCGCGTGGGCCGGCAGCAAGCCGCGGGCCCGCGCTCAGAATCGAGCGGCGGTTGTCCGTCAAGATCGTGCGCGGGTGTTCGAAGCTTTTTCCGCCGTCGGTGGAGCGGGTGAAGGCGAGGTTGTTCCGGTGGAGGTCATCGGCCCCACCGCCCCAGGTCACGTAGACATTGCGCTGCG
>Ga0310914_10003173_pt1 | contig 11292 bp, 10 predicted proteins | sample GREbulkMGAN108_FD_203450 | JGI IMG/M metagenome (GOLD analysis project Ga0310914, IMG submission 203450) | Lab enrichment of tropical soil microbial communities from Luquillo Experimental Forest, Puerto Rico - GRE.bulkMG.AN108 | ecosystem: Environmental > Terrestrial > Soil > Tropical forest >...
ACAGCGGCGGCGGCCCAGGCGCCGCTCAACATCGCACGGCAAGGCAGCCTCGAAGCGGGCGGCGAAACCGTCTTCTGCGCCACCAATGATGGAGGCAATCCGAACAGTACGCGCTGGCCGAAAGGACGCGTCGTGATCAACCACGTTTACGCGTCGTACCAATATCCGCTCGAGCAGAAATTCAAATATCCGATCCTGTTCAATCCGGGTGGCGGTCACACTGCGCGGGTCTACGATACGACGCCCGACGGGCGCGAGGGCTGGCTCACCCTGTTCCTGCGCGAAGGGTTCGCGACCTATGGCGTCGACCGCGTCAACACCGGGCGCGCCGGCACCGACATCTGCAAGATCAATGCGGTCAAGCTCGGTGCGGCCCCCGCACCAGAGTTGCCCGCCATGAATCGCTATGCCGCGGAATCGGCCTGGGTGACGTTCCGCTGGGGTCCGGAATTCGGCAAGCCCTATCCCGACACGCAATTTCCCGTCGAAGCGGCTGATAACTATTATCCGCAGACTGTCACGACCTATCGCGATCCGCAGGAATTGCGCAAATCGGTCAGCGCACTTGCTGCGCTGCTCGATAAGGTCGGGCCGGCGACGTTGCAGACTTGGTCGTCCTCGGGCTTGATGGGATATCTGACCGCGGCCGAGCGGCCGCAGCTGGTCAAAGGCATCTTGGCGGTCGAGACCAGTCCCGGAGCGTTTGCCGAGATTCCGCCGGACGCACTGAAGATTCTCGCGAAGGTGCCGATCGTGATCGTCATCGGCGATCGTGCGCCGGACCGCGTAGAGTCCTCGCGTGCGTTTCAGAAGACGATGCGGGCGCTCGGCGGCGATGTGACCGTCGATGTGCTCCCCGAGGCGGGCATCCGTGGTAACGGCCACACCCTGATGCTGGAGAAGAACAACAAGGAAATCATGCATCGCATGATCTCTTGGCTGAAGGAGCACGTCTACAAGGGCGAGTGAGGCCGCATCGCCCGCTGCACCTCGTCGTAGCGAGCACGCAACAGCTGCTCAGGCCGCGACGAGGCGGCGGCCCGGCCGCATGAGCAGCCAGAGCATGATCGACACGTTGACCAGGTTCCAGAGCAGGCCGTTGAGGAATGCCGCCTGGTAGGAGCCGGTGAGATCGAAAATCGCGCCGGACATCCAGCCGCCGAGCGCCATCCCAAACAGGGTTGCCATAAGCACGATGCCGAGCCGGATGCCGGCTTCGCGCGGCGAAAAATATTCGCGCACGATGATGGCATACATCGGGACAATCCCGCCCTGGAACAATCCGAACAGCGCGGAGATCACGTAGAGAGACGCCAGGCCGTCGAAGAAAAGATAGAGCAAGAGCGCCACGCCTTGCAGCTGGAGCTTATCAACAGCGTCGCGACGCCGCCGATGCGGTCGGCGATGAAACCCGCAGCGATGCGGCTAACGATGCCCGAGGCGAGCATCAGCGAGAGCATTTCGGCACCGCGCGCGACGCCATAACCGAGATCGCTACAATAGGCGACGATGTGCACTTGCGGCATGGACATCGCCACGCAACAGGCGAGCCCGGCCACGCACAAAAGGATCAGCAAAGCGTTCGGCGACAGGCCAAGCTCCGCTGCTGCCGCGAACGGGTCCGCCGTGGTCGCCGGGGTCGGCGCGCGCCGGCGCAGCGCCGAGACGAGCGGCAGCATGGTCACCGCGCAGAACACGGCGATTCCGATATGCGTCGCGCGCCAGCCCTGCGTCGCGATGAAGTGCTGCAGCAGCGGCGGCCAGATCGTGCCGGCGATGTATTGCCCGCACGAGACAATCGCGACCGCGATGCCGCGCCGGCGCGTGAACCATTGCGAGGTGTCGGCGACCAGCGGGCCAAATGTCGCGGAAGCGCCGAAGCCGATCAGCCCGTAGATCAGTGCGAACAAGATGAGATTCGGCGCAAGCCCAGCGGCGACGTAGCCGCCGCTCAGCGCAAACGCACCGCACACGACCGGCACGACGACGCCGAAGCGGTCGGAGAGCCGTCCCATGACGACGCCGCCCAGGGCGAAGCCGAGCATGGCGAGCGTGTAAGGAAGCGAGGCATCGGCGCGCGCCGCCGTGAACTCGGCCTCGATTGCCGGCAGCACGACCGGCATCGACCACATCGCCACGCTGGAGATCGTGCCGAGCAGCACGGCGATAACGACCCGCAGCCAGGCGGCCGGTGATTCCACTTCGGCTTGGAAAGAAGCGGGCGTGCGCATGTGTTTTGGAAAGACGAATTCGGGCTTTGTGGACGACCTGGCGCTTGCGCCGTCTTGCCAAGTTGGGGATTTCACCGCCGCAGGTCAAGCAACGCCGGCCAGCAGCGGCATATGATAAGCATTCCCGTACGCAATCAACCCGCCCAGCAGCGATCATCTCCGAGGAACGAATGCCGAAAACCACCGAGCGCGCGTTTGAACTTTCGCTATCCGGCCAGCGAGCGCCGGTCGCCTATGAGCGCGCGCCGACCTATCCCGGCATGATCGCGGAGAAAGACGTGATGGTGCCGATGCGCGACGGCGTGAAAATCGCCGTCGACATCTACCGTCCGGACACGACGGAGAAGCTTCCTGCCCTGCTGGCGTTCTCGATTCACAACTAGGACATCCAGGGCCCCGAGCTTGCCCAGGCATCGCTGACCCAGCCGGCCTGGTCGATGCTGTGGACCGGGCCGGCGGAAGCGGGCGACACGAAGTTCTTCGTCTCGCGCGGCTATGTGCACGTGATCGGCAATCCGCGCGGCATTGGCAAATCGGAAGCGGGCGGCTCGCGCGCCTTCGACGGCTACGACCTGATCGAATGGATCGCGGCGCAGCCCTGGTGCGACGGCAATGTCGGCATGGTCGGCATATCCGGCTTCGGCGCCGAGCAGCTCATGGCCGCCAAGCTCAAGCCTCCGCATCTCAAGGCGATCTTTCCATTCGATTCGCGCGGGGCTTACGGGGAAGCGGGCGGCTTCCGCGACGAATATCCCGGCGGCGTGATCCATCTGTTCCGCTTTCTGCTGCAGGTCTATGCCTCCGCGCACCAGCAGAAAGGCCAGCCGAAGGCATTGCCGCCGGCGCGAGAAAAGCTCTGGGCGGAAGCGATCGCCAATCCCGATTTCAGGATGTATCCGCACATCTACAACGTGCTGGCGCTCAAGGGCGAACATTTCCCGATCTATTTCGACATCCTGATCGACCCCTACGACAAGGTCGCGGCCGTCGAAAAAAGCGAGGCTGAATTCTCCAAGATCGAGATTCCGACCTATACCGGCTCGGGCTGGTACGGCTACACGTACAAGCTTCACCTCAACGGGGCGCAGAACTGGTTCCGTAACATCAAGGCGCCGCACAAGAAGCTGCTTCTCGCCGGGCCGGCGCATCTTGACCGGCCGGTAAAAGCTTTCCACGACGAAATGCTGCGCTGGTACGACCAGTGGCTTAAAGGCATCGACACCGGCATTTTGAACGATCCGCCGGTGCGATTCTGGGTCATGGGCGCCAATGAATGGCGCAGCGGCAGCGACTGGCCGCTGCCGGAGACGCAATGGGTGAAGTTCTATCTGCGCGGCTGGGAGCGGCTTACCACCGAGCCGTTCGTGCCGGCGAGCGCCGACGATTACCAGGCACCGGACGCATTCGCGCAGATGCCGCCGAACCAGACCAATCGCATCCAGCGGCTGCGTTATCTCAGCGAGCCGCTCACGCAGGACCTCACCATCGCCGGGCCGAGCGTGCTCAACCTCCACGCGGCGATCGACCAGGACGACACCAACTGGATCGTCATTCTCAAGGATGTCGGGCCCGACGTGGGCGTGCAGACCGCGCGCGAGGGCGAGCGCGATGTCCCGCCGAACTTGCACGAGCGCGAGCTCACCCGCGGCTGGCTCAAGGCCTCCCACCGCGCGCTCGATTCCAAGCGGTCGCTGTCGTGGCGTCCGTGGCATCCGCTCACGCGCGAGGCGCAAAAGCCGGTCACGCCCGGCGCGATCAACGAATACGCGATCGAGATCATGGCGACCGCGAACGCGTTCAAGCGCGGACACCGCATCTGTCTCGAGATCACCAGCCTCGATCTCGCGACCGGCGTCGGCGGCGCCCACAACGTCGAATACATTCCGTATCACATCTGCAGCAGCAAGACCGTCCTGCACCGCATCTATCACGACCCGCAGCATCCCTCGCACCTGCTGCTGCCGGTGATTCCGAATGCGTGAAGGAAATACGCGGCGAGTTCGCCGCGAGAGTTCGTCATGCCCGGCCTTGTGCCGGGCATCCACGTCTTGCTTTCCTGTAGGAAAGACGTGGATGGCCGGGACAAGCCCAGCCATGACGGCGAATTGCGGAGGCAATCATGGCTGAGATCACGATTCACAATCCCGACACGCTCGGCAAACCGCTTGGGCAGTATTCGCAGATCGCGCGCGTGAAAGCGTCGGAATTCATCTTCATCGCCGGCCAGGTGGCCACCGACAAAGAGGGCAAGCTCGTCGAGCCGGGCGACTTCGACGCGCAATGCCGGCAGGTGTTCGCCAATATCGAAGCTGCGTTGCAATCGCAGGGCGCGAGCTTCGCCAGCGTGGTGGAGTTCACCACCTATCTCGTGCACTCGCAGGACATCGCGAAATTCATGGCGTACCGGCTGCGCGAATTTCCCCGGCTGTTTCCGGGCGGCGTCTATCCGCCGAACACGCTGCTGATCGTCGATCGGCTGGTGCAGGAGCCGTTCCTGATCGAAATTGCGACGGTCGCGGCGGTGTGACTTCCGCCCTCATCCTGAGGAGCGTGCGAAGCACGCGTCTCGAAGGATGAGGGCGGCCCCATGCTTCGAGACGCCGCGCTGGGCGCGGCTCCTCAGCATGAGGCCGATCAGCTAATCCGAAAGCTTGATGACGTCGGCGACCTTGTTGTCCTTGGGATCGACGATGACGATCTCGTCCGCGGTCAGGAAGAACCGGTGCGACTTCACCTGCGGCACCTTCTGCGCCACATCGGGCGGCATGGGACGCGGATTGACCCCGACGGGGATCGGATCGCCCACGGTCGCTTGCACCTTGGGCGAGGCGACCTCGCCCTTTTCGTCTTTGATGAATTCCTTGATCGTGTGGCGCTGCTCGAGGGTCAGATTGAGCTTGGGGCTAGGCGGAAGCTCTCGCCGCGGCGGAAGCTCCTGCTGTTGCGGCGTTTGTGCGTGCGCGCCCGTGCCGATGCCGGGCAGCGCCATGGCCAGCGCCACCATGATTGACGCTTTGCGCATCTGTTCCTCCGCATCCGGGTCGGACTGAGACAACCGTTTGCGGGCGGAATTGTTCCAGCCGGCCTGTGCGCGCAACCGCCGAAATTTCGCTCAGCGCGGCGCGGTCCACGCCTTGTAATCCGCCTCCGATACGTTCGGCAGCTTCTTGACGAACGCGGCGATCGTCCAGATTTCCCGATCCGGCACCTCGATCGCGCCGAAGCTCGGCATCCCTGTCATCTTGATGCCGTGCTTGATCACCCAGAACAGCTGCTGCGGCTCGCGCTGCGGGGCAAGTTCCTTGAGATCGGGTGGATCGGGACGCAGGCCTTCAGAAAATTTTTGCCACTCGACACCGGGTCCGCCATGACAATTGACGCAGCCGCGCTCGGAGAAGGCGCGCGCCCCTTGCTGGACCACGGCGGGATCGTCGAGCGAGAAAGGCGGCGTATCCTTGCCGTGCCTCGCGACCGAGGCTTGGCGAACCTGGATCAGGCTCCAATTGACGACTCCAGGATCTTCCTCGGTGCCGGCCACGCTATAGAAGCCGCCGAAGAAAAACAGCGCGGCGGCAATCGCCACGATGATGGCGAGCAGACCGATAAACGCGAGAAAGGTTTTCATGGGAAATCTCCGTGAGAAAGTTGTTTCATCGTAGCGCAACCGGCGGGTGCGGCAAGCGTGTGTGCGCGCCTCCATTATGCCCTTGTACCGGGCCGCCACCTCTTTGCAACAGCATGGCGTTCCATCCCGACGGCTCGGTCTGGGCGACCGGCGGCGGCGGCCAGGCGCGCCGGTTGAACGTGGCGACGAAGGAGTTTCAATTCTTCGATGCGCCCGCGCTCAAGGCGCGCAAGGAAGCCGCCCGGCGCCTACGGCATGGCGGTGGCGGGCGATCAATCGGTGTGGTTCGCCGAGGATCAATCCGATCTGATGGCGCGGGTCGATCCGGCGAGCGGCAAGGTCGAAGAGTTCAAGATTCCGTTCGACGGCTTTGCCTATCCGCGCCGCATGAACGTCGACGGCAACGGCGATCTGTGGGTCGGCCTGTGGAATGGCGGCAAGCTGATGAAGGTCGATCACAAGACCAAGCAGATGACGATCTACTCGCCGCCGACGCCGGTTTCCGGTGCCTATTCGGTGGTCGTGGACAAGAAGAACAATCTGGTCTGGGTCAGCCTGCAGCAGGTCGATAAGATCGCCCGCTTCGATCCGAAGACCGAAGAATGGGTTGAATTCCCGCTGCCAGAGGCGGAATCCGATCCGCGCCGCATCGAGATCGACCCGACCAATCCGAACCGCATCTATTTTGCCGGCAACATTCCGGGCCGCGTGGGGTATGTGGAGGTGCTGCCGCAGTAAAGCGGGTGGCGGCGCGGCGAACTTGGTTGACGTGGCCGACCCTCGTAGGGCGCAATAAGCGAAGCGCATTGCGCCTCCTGGGCGCGCACGCGCTGGCGAAGGCGCGCGCGCTTTCATCGTTTCATCGCGATGGGGCCCAGACCAATTCCCGAACTGTGCAGGCGAATTCGACGGACCGGTGAACTTGGCGAGGTATTGGTGGCGCAATGCGCTTCGCTTATTGCGCCCTACGCACCATCCCTCGTTGTGCTAACGTCCCCACTCATCAATGGGAGGAGCTCATGAAAGCCAATTGCAACATGACGGTGGCGGCGCTTGCGAGCTTCGTTGTCGGTGCGCTCGCGATGATGCTGTCAGGTGTCGCTACGGCCGTGGCGCAAGATGCGGTTCGCATACGTGGCACCATCGAACGCATCGACGGCTCCACTTACGTGGTCAAGGCACGCGATGGTGCCGAGCTGAAGGTGACGCTCGCCGACAACCCGCAAATCGCCGGCGTGGTCAAGGCATCGCTTTCCGACATCAAGCAGGGCTCGTTCGTGGGTATCACGGGGATGCCGCGGCCCGACGGCAGCCAGAGCGCGCTCGAAGTACACATCTTTCCCGAGTCGATGCGGGGAACCGGAGAAGGACACTACCCATGGGATCTTCGGCCCCAGAGCACGATGACGAACGCGAACGTTGAAAACGTCGTCACCGCCGTTGATGGGCCGACGCTGACGTTGAAATACAAGGACGGAGAAAAGAAAATCTTTGTCCCCGCCGATGCGCCCATTGTCTCCTACGTGCCGGGAGGCAAGGCCGACCTCAAGGCGGGAGCAAAAGTCTTCGTCGTCGCGGCAAAACAAGCCGATGGAACGCTGCAAGGCCGCGCGTGGCGGGTCGGCCGGGATGGAATAACACCGCCCATGTGAGGACGCGTAGGGCACAACAAGCGAAGCGCATTGCGCCATCTGGGCGCGGTGCGCGTCAGTTAGCTGTCACGCAAGCCGATCTTCGTCCCTTCGCCACGATCTGATGGCGGGGATATAGCGGGAAGACTGAACTGGGCAAAACCGCGGCGCGCGGAGAGCTCGGCAACGCATGACTGGCGCACTGCGCTTCGCCTATTGCGCCCTACGCGCTGAAAGCCTGATGCGCAGAACAGGTATTGCCGAGATAAGCGCCCCTGCCGCTAACTTGGAACTCGGCTCCCGGGCTCGACGGGCATTGTTTCGAGCTTTTCCAGCAGTTCACATAGGACACGCGAAAAAGGCGCAGCCATATCCGCGCGGTATTCGCTCTTGAGGCGCCGGCCTATTTCCCGCAATCGCTGCCGCCTGCGGTGAATCGCAAGCCGTCGCGCCCTTCGGTCTTGCGCGAGTTCCGGTTTCATGCGCCGCCATCGAAAGTGGGTGACGGGCTCGGTCGTGATAGATCGCGAGCCCCGCCACCCGGCTCCTCTCATTATTTTGGCCTCATGGGTACTGAGAGGGGCCAGCCGGGGCATCAGGCCCCGGCGGTAAAGTTAACCACCCTACATAAGACCTGGTTCCGACCGGCATCGTTTTTCTTTTCGGCCCCTATCGGCGGCAAGCTTGAGCGAGCTGCACCCTGGGTTTCGCTTCGCAACAGCAGCAAACAGGGGCAGGTCACTGCGCGTGACCTGCCCCTTTTCCCGGTGAGACCGGTTCGCGCACCCGAAGCGGTGCGCGATGCTTCGGGCGAAAGCTAGTCGAGCGGCTCCACCTGCACGAGCCTGTGGTCGTGGTTGCTGCCGACCCAGAACGTCACCGGCGTCGTCGAATTGTCGACGAACACCGTGCGCATGTTCGTGTCGGTCGGCATCAGGTACTGCACCGCGGTGTTGGTCTTTGGATCGAGCCGCACGACGCGATCGGTGTGCATCGTGGAGGCCCACAGCTCGCCGTTCTTGTCGAAATTGGCCCGGTAGGGGAACGTGTAGTCCGGCAGCTTGTATTCCGTGAACTGCCCGGTCTTGGTGTCGAACAGCGCCGCCTTGCTTGCGCGATACTCCGTCACCAGGATGCGATCCTGATCGTCGATCTGCATGCGGCGCCCGCGCGCATGCGGGGTGGGTATCTGGTACCAGGTCACCTCGGTCGTCTTTGCATCGATCTTGCCGAGATGGCCTTCGGTGAATTCCGCCATCCACAGGTTGTTTTTTGAGTCGGAAATGACCTGGTAGATGCCGGCATTCCTGTACTTCTCCGGCAGGTAATCAGCCGGGTGGAAGCGCTCCCATTTCTTCGTGGCCAGGTCGAGCCGGAAGATGTGCTGGGTGCCGACGCTCTTCGTCCAGACCTTGCCGTCGACGTCGTAGCGCAGGCCGGTGAAGTTCAGCTGCACGGTATCATCGTTGTATTCGGGCGGCAGCGGGTAATACGTGATCTCGCCGGTCTTCGGGTCCAGGTTGCCGAGCGCGCCCTGGTACATCGTGTCGAACCAGATCTTGCCGGTATGGTCGAACTCGATGCTCAGGAGTCCGGTCGGCGCCTTGTCCTTGAATTTCTTGATCGGGTATTCGGTGAGCTTAAGCGTCTTCGGATTGAACTTGCCGATGAACATCTCGCCGAAGTCCGTGTACCAGACGTTGCCTTCCTTATCGACCAGCACGTCATGCGGTTCGGTGGTCGGCCGCTGCATGTCGTATTCGGTAACGATGGCGCGCGTGTCGCGGCCCTTCGGGCGCGGCAGCGTCTTGAGCTGGTAATTCCAGTGGTCGGTCGAGCTCAGATTGATGGTCGCAAGATAGTCGGCAAACTTGCGGAACTGCTCCGGCTTGCCGGCGCGGGCTCGGTCAAGCATGGGCTGCGGCTTGATCGGCTGACTCACCGCGCCGTAGCCCTGCATGCGGGACACGACGTGCGTCCACTCGTCGGAATCGTGCGTCGAGCGCATGATCCGTTCCAGCGTGTGGCAGCCGGTGCAGTTGAGCAGGCCGGCCTTTTGCTCCTCCGTGCCCGGGATGCTCATCATCCACTCGGCATTGGTGAGCTGACCCGCAAGATTATTTGTCTTCTTGAGCTTGATGTCGGCGGTGGTGATCTTCTCCGGTTCCACCTTCGCCTTGGTCGGCGCATCCATCTCATAGCCGACGGCGCGGATGCTGATCGTGTATTCGCCCGGCAGCAGCCGCTTCTGCGGAAACACGTAGCGTCCGTTCGCGTCGGTGGTCACGCTCACCCGGACGATGGAATCGGGCCTTGCCGCCGTGACCACGACACCTTCCATATTGCCTTCGGCTTGCGAGCTAACGGTGCCGGTCAGCACCGGCTCGTCCTGCGCCCGAACCGGTTGATTCCCGAGAGCCAACAGCAGCGCCGCGGCGCTGGCGGTGAGTGTCAACATCTGTTTGCTTCGCATGGTTTCCATCCCGATGAACGTTGCCTGGCTGACCTGAATACTGGTTTGATTCTATGGGCAATCGACTGGCGCGCATCGTGCCTCTGGTTGGCGGGGTGGCACAAGCCCAATTCCCGCCTTCCGTGCCAAATAATTGGAGGCATCCCCGGGCAGCCGGTGCGGGCCGGGATTGCTCTGGAGCTTCCATCTCTGGATACTTGGATAAAAGCGGGCACCATTCGCAAGCCACGGCAGGAGGAAGTGACGCCATGCGCACACGTCTGTTTCCGACGCTTCTCGGCGCTGGGATTGGTCTTGCGCTCGTCGCGCTGCCGGCGCGTGCCGCCGACATCGAGGCGACGGCGCAACTCTGCGCAGCCTGTCACGGCCAAAACGGCATGCCCTCCGACCCGAAGACCGTCCCGATCATCTGGGGACAGGAGCGGGCCTATCTCTTCAAGCAAATGCGCAATTACCGGAATGGGGAGCGCGAGCACCCGATCATGTCTCCCCTCGCCAAAGGCCTTGCCGAGGAGGACCTTCGCCCGCTCGCGGCCTACTACGCGGCCAAACCCTGGCCTGCACGAAGCGCATCCGCCGCGCCGGGACCGCTGCCCAAGGGCATCACCCAGTGCCAGGCGTGCCATCAGCCGAATTTTCAGGGCGGGCCCCCGGCGCCGCGCCTCGCCGGTCTGAGCTACGAATACCTCGTCGCGTCGATGAGCAGCTTTGCCGACGATGCACGGACCAACAACCTCGATATGCCGATGTTCATGCGGATGCTGACCGATACCGAGCGCGATGCGATTGCGCGGTATCTTTCCAATCTATGACGCACCGCTGTGCAGCACGCGTAGGGCGCCATAAGCGAAGCGCATTGCGCCCTACGGTTGGCCCTCACGACGCCGTGCGCAATAGGGGAATCGCCTCGCGGCCAAACAGCTCGTGAGCCTGGGCCACTTCGTCGACCGGCGCGCTCCAATTGAGCACGGTGAGGAAATTGCCGGCGCCGACGGCCCGGCACTGCTCGATGATGGTTTGCGCGACCTCCTTCGGCGTGCCGGTAATGAACTCGTCGTCGCTGAGCGTGAAGCCGCCGGAGGGCGCCGGCGCGTCGGGCACGTTCGCGCTGAGGCGATCGTCCTCGGCGACAAAAGCCTTCAAGCGCTCGGTTACGGCCTGCGCATAGCGGCGCGCCTCCTCGCTCGTCGGCGCCACGGTCACACGCCGCCGCAGCGCCAAATAGTCAGGGGTGGCGGGAAAGCCGGCTGCGTCCGCTTCCTCGCGATAGGCGTCAAAGATGCGCTTGATCACCTGCGTCGAGTTGAAGCCGGTGCTGATTTTTATCTGGCG
>Ga0310914_10003181_pt1 | contig 11279 bp, 5 predicted proteins | sample GREbulkMGAN108_FD_203450 | JGI IMG/M metagenome (GOLD analysis project Ga0310914, IMG submission 203450) | Lab enrichment of tropical soil microbial communities from Luquillo Experimental Forest, Puerto Rico - GRE.bulkMG.AN108 | ecosystem: Environmental > Terrestrial > Soil > Tropical forest >...
CCACGAGCGCGTTTTGGTCTTGGCGACCGACGGCATGCGGCTCGAAGGTGAGGACATTTTCTTGGACGCCGAGGGCGAGCCGCGCCTGCGCAGCGCGCGCGACGAGTTCGCCGTTCGCTTCCATCTCCATCCCACGGTGAAAGCGACGCGCTTGATCGACGGGCATGGTGTAATGCTGATGACGCCGAACAAAGAAGTGTGGACGTTCAGCGCATATCACGACCAGGTCGAGCTCGAGGACAGCGTCTACCTTGCTGGCAGCGAAGGCCCGCGCCGAACCTTGCAACTCGTCATCCGCGGACATGCGCGCGACGCCGCGCGCGTGCAGTGGATGCTGCAAACCTATCCGGGAGCAGGCGCGAACGGCGGGTCCCGACCAGCGGATGAGGAGGAACCAAGATTACCCTTATAAGGCTGCGCTTATAAGACTGCCATCATAGGACTGCCGTTATGAGAATCGTTGCGGTCAAGCGAATGCAACGCATATAGGAGCACGATGAGCGACAATTTGCGCCGCGCCTCGCGCGCGCTGGTTTCGGTTTCGGACAAATCCGGCGTCGTGGATTTCGCGCATGCACTCGCCGGGTTCGGCATTGAGCTGATTTCGACCGGCGGCACGCGCAAGATCCTCAGCGAGGCCGGACTGAAAGTGCTCGATGTCAGCGAGCTCACCGGCTTTCCGGAAATGATGGACGGCCGCGTCAAGACGCTGCATCCGGCGGTGCACGGCGGACTTTTGGCAAGGCGCGGCAATTCCGAGCATGTCGAAGCCATGCGGGCGCACAAAATCCTCCCGATCGATATTGTGGTCGTAAACCTTTATCCCTTCGAAAAAACCGTTGCCGGCGGCGGCGATTTTGCCGCCTGCATCGAGAACATCGATATCGGCGGCCCGGCGATGATCCGCGCCGCCGCCAAGAACCACGAGGATGTTGCGGTGCTGGTGGACGGTAGCGATTACGCCGCGCTGATCGAGGAGCTCAAGCGCCACAACGGCAGCACGAGCCTCGCGCTGCGCCGGCGGCTCGCCGCCAAGGCCTATGCGCGCACTGCCGCCTATGACGCGGCGATTGCCAATTGGTTCGCCGGCGCGATCAAGGAGCTCGCGCCCGACTATCGCGCATTCGGCGGCCGCCTTGTGGAAGCGTTGCGTTATGGCGAAAACCCGCACCAGTCGGCGGCGTTCTATCGCACGCCCGAGCCGCGCTTTGGCGTCGGCACCGCGCGCCAGGTCCAGGGCAAGCAGCTCTCCTACAACAACATCAACGACACCGACGCGGCTTATGAATGCGTCGCCGAGTTCGATCCGGCGCGCACTGCCGCTTGCGTCATCATCAAGCACGCCAATCCCTGCGGCGTGGCGGAGGCGGAGAGTCTGATCGATGCCTATCGCCGGGCCTTCGCCTGCGACCGCACCTCGGCATTCGGCGGCATCGTCGCGCTCAACCGCACGCTCGATGCCGGGGCGGCGCGCGCCATTACCGAGATTTTCACCGAAGTGATCATCGCTCCGGATGCGAGCGAGGAGGCGATCGCGATTGTTGCGGCGAAGAAGAATTTGCGGCTTCTGCTTGCCGGCGGGCTGCCCGATCCGCGCGCGGCCGGCTTCACGGCGAAGACGGTTGCCGGCGGACTTCTGGTGCAGACCCGCGACAACGCGGTGGTCGACGAGATGGATTTGCGGCCGGTGACGAAGCGCGCGCCGACCAATGCCGAGTTACGCGATCTGCGTTTCGCGTTCCGCGTCGCCAAGCACGTGAAGTCGAATACGATCGTCTATGCCAAAGACCTGGCGACGGTCGGGATCGGTGCCGGCCAGATGAGCCGCGTCGATGCCGCACGGATTGCGGCGCGCAAGGCGCAGGACGCCGCGCGCGAAGCCGGATTCAAAGAGCCGGCAACCAAGGGATCAGTGGTTGCTTCCGATGCTTTTTTCCCGTTCGCCGACGGCTTGCTTGTCGCCATCGAAGCCGGCGCCACGGCGGTGATCCAGCCGGGCGGGTCGATGCGCGATGATGAAGTGATCGCGGCCGCCGATGGCCACGGCATCGCCATGGTCTTCACCGGTACACGGCATTTCCGCCACTAAGTGGTCGAAGACCCGTCAATCAAGCAATCGAGCCGCTAATCCACTGCTCGAGTTTCTGCTTCGGCTGGGCGCCGATCTGGCGCGACGCGAGCTGGCCGTCCTTGAACAGCATCAAGGTCGGAATCGACATGATCCCGTATTTGGCCGCCGTGCCAGGGTTCTCATCGACGTTGAGCTTGACGATTTTCACCTTGCCATTGAGCGATTTGGAAATCTCTTCAAGCGCCGGCGCAATCATCCGGCACGGGCCGCACCATTCCGCCCAGAAATCAACGACGACAGGACTGCTTGCCTTGAGCACGTCCTTCTCAAACGTGGCATCGGTTACCTTCTCGACCATGGAATACCTCGTCTTTCAGGGAGTCGTCGGTTCTGGGGAAAAGCGCAAAATCGGCCGCCCAATGAATCGGGTGCTGAACGTATGAATGCGTTGCTTGGCCGTCAAGCCGCGCTCACCGGAGCGTGACAGCGCTGCGTTCCGTGCCGCGCGAACTGAGTTTCGAGCGCCGCATCCAGGGTTGAGGCTGGAATCTCGAGTAAAAGCGGGCTGGCCGTGAAAATGAGCGCAGCCCGCACGTCTTTGCCCGGATAAATTCGCATAAGGACAGCTCGATACAGCGCAAGCTGCGCGATATAGGCGGGAGGCACGTCGTCCAGGCGGTTCGGTACGAGGCTATCGGTCTTGTAGTCGACGACCAGGACAGCCCCCTCGGTAGCGATCAGCCGGTCGACTTGCCCAGCGACAAGAAGGGGTTCGCAATTTGGCCGCGAAATTCGGCCGACGATCGGCACTTCCGGCCGGCTGCCCGCAGCAAAGACGTCTGCAAATTTATCGTCTTCGAGAATTACGAGAACGTGCCGGGCGATTTCGGCGCGCTCGTCCGGCAAAAGATCGCGGGCGGCGTTGCCCAGATAGCGCTCGAGCGCCGACTTGCGCGCCGCCGGCGCAATGTCCGGCAGCGACTGCATGAGCCGATGCACGATCTGTCCGCGCTGCAATGCCTTCTGCCGATCGTCCGCGGTGCCCGGTAGCGCCCGCGTGATCTCCTCGTCAAAAGGCGAGGAGGGCGCCAATGGCACAGGCCGAGGCGCTTGAACGGGCGCGGCCTGCCGGAGCCACGATGGCAATTCCGGCTCCGCGGTCTTGGCCGGCGCGCCCGGCGGCGCCGCTGCCGCGGACTCTGCCGGCATCCGCAGGAACCGCAGGACTTTCTCACCGCCATCGGTCTCTTCGACCAGCTGCGGATCAAGCGCGTCGCGGACGAGATCGTACCAGCAGCCGTCCGGCCGCTTTCTTTCGCCGTCGGCGCCGCAGATGATCAACCGGTCCGCGGCACGCGTCACCGCCACATAGAGGAGCCGGCGATATTCGTCGCGCGCCTCGGCGAGCACCGCCTGCCGCGCGCTGGCCATGGCGGAGGAGTCGTCGGCTTTTTTCCCTGCCCAGACCACGGCCCTGCCGGAGAGCGTGAGCAGCCGCGGCTGGCGCGGTCCGGCCGGCGGGGTCATGGTGTCGGCCAAGATCGCCAGCGGCGCTTCAAGACCCTTGGCGCCGTGGACGGTCATGACGCGCACCTCGTCGCGGGCGATCTCCATGTCGCGCTTCACTTCCGCGCGCGCCTGGCGCAGCCAGGCGAGAAAACCTTGCAGCGATGGCGTTTCGCGGCGTTCATATTCAAGCGCCAGGTTGAGAAACTCATCGAGCGCATCATTGGCCTCGGGGCCGAGGCGGGCGAGAAAGCGACGTCTCCCCCCGCCGGCGCCAAGAACCTGCGCGTAAAAATCGAACGGCGTCTCACGCTTGGCGATTTCCACGAGCTTGGCAAGGAGAGCCGCCGCTCCCGCGAACAGCGGCGTCTCGGCGGCCCTGCGGCTGAGCATGGTACGCAGCGGCAGTGGCCCGCGATCCAAGGCGAGCGCAAATAAATCGTCGTCGCTGAACCCGAACAGCGGGCTGCGCAATACCGTGGCAAGCGCAAGATCGTCGTCGGGTAAGAGCAGCGCGTCGGCCAGCACCATCAAGTCCATGACCGCAATATGCTCGGTGAGCATGAGGCGGTCGGCGCCCGCGACCTCGACATTTTCATTTTTCAAGGCGCGGATGATGGCCTCGAACAATTCGCCGCGCTGGCGCACAAGCACCAGGACATCGCCATAGCGCAAAGCGCGGCCCTCCATCCCGACCCGCTCGCGGGCTTCGACGAGCCGCCGCACGGTGCGCGCGATCCGCCGCGCCAGTCGAACCCGCGGGCTGGTCTCGCTGACCTGATCGAATGGCGCGTCCCAGCCGTCGATCTCGGCGCCTTTCTCCGGTTCGACCGGATCCCAGATCTCGACGAGACCGGGGGGCGCGACGGGCAGCGCGATGTGCGGGGGAAAACCGTCGGCGTCGGACGAGACGCTCGCCGCAATGGCTCTATCGCTGAAGACGGCATCGACGGCGGCCAGAATGTTTGCTCCGGAGCGGAACGAATGCGTGAACTCGCGAAACACGAAGCTGCGTCGGCCGGCTTGATGCGTGCGCTCGAAGTAGCGGCGCATTTCGGCAAATTCTTTCGGCGCCGCGTTCTGGAACGAATAGATCGATTGTTTCTCATCGCCGACCGCGAATACGGTTCGCGTTGCGGGCCGCGCGCCGGCCCCGGCGGTGAATTCGGCAACCAGGTTGCGCACGATCCGCCACTGCTTGCTGCTGGTATCCTGCGCCTCGTCGATCAGAAGGTGGTCGACGCCGAAATCGAGCTTGTAGTGAACCCAGGCGGCGTCGACATTGCTGAGAAGCGCGAGCGTCTTGTCGATCAGATCGTCATAGTCGACAAGACCGCGGCGATCCTTCTCGTTTTGATAACGCTGCAGGATCTCGTGCACGATGGTGAGCAGCGCGGCCGAGCGATCCCGGCAAATCACGGCGCGAAGCCGCTCCAATAGCGCACAGACCCGCGCCTGTTCGGCCGCGAGCTGTTCGACCAAGTCCTTGTCTTTGATGGCTTGCGTGACGATCGACCGTCGCGCGGCGCGGTCGTTGGCGGTGCAGAAAATGTCGAGATAGGCCTCGACGCGGTCGGATCGCGGGAGCGCAGCAAGCTGCCGAAACCGGCGCGCTTGGTCGCGATCGCTCTTGCCGCCTTGTTCAAGCGCAGCGGCAACCGCCGGCCATTCCGCAGATGTCATGGGCGATTGAGTGAAGAAATCGTCTTCGATACTGTCGCGGGTTTCGCCAGGCTTGAGGCCAAGCTGGCGCGACATCGCCGCGATCGCTGCTTTGACGCCGCCGCTATCGATGACCCAGCGCGTGACGGCCTCGCGCGCGGTGATCGCTGCCCGGATGGCGTCGCGGAAGCTTTGATCGGATGCGGCGGTGATAGCCGCTTCCAAAGCACGGCCGATAGGGCTCTGCGGGGTTCGCGCTGCCTCGAGTAAGAGATCTAGCGTCAAACGCTCCAAAAGCTGCGTCTGTTCGGTCTCATCGAGTACGTCAAAACGCGCCGCGACGTTGGCCTCGAATGGAAACTGGTGCAAAAGCTGCGTGCAGAAGGCATGGATCGTCTGCACTTTCAGCCCGCCGGGCGTCTCCAGCGCCCGGGCGAACAAGCGCCGCGCCAAAGCGCGACGGGCAGCGTTGGACTCAATGTCGGAGCGGGACCTGATCGCCTCGTCGAGCGTGGCGTCGTCAAGCGTGGTCCATTCGGCGAGTGTGTCGAACACGCGCTTGGCCATATTGGCGGCGGCGGCCTTGGTGAAGGTGATGCAAAGAATTGTCTCGGGCGCGACGCCTTCCAAGAGGAGGTTGATGACGCGCTGCGCTAGGACATGCGTCTTGCCCGATCCGGCATTGGCCGCGACCCAGGCCGAGATCGCGGGATCGGCGATGGCGCGCTGCAAATCACGAATCTGAAGCGGGATGATGTCCGGCTTGATCATTCGCCACCAACTAAATCATCCGTCACGCCGCCTGAGCTCGACCATTCCTTCACGCGTGCGAGATGATCGTAGTCGCCATAATGCGTGCGCCACATCGGATGGACGAGCGAGCGATACGGCGTCATGTCGTCGTCGAAATGCTGCGCGAGCTCCATCAGCTTGGCCAAAGCATGATCGGCCTGGCTGTCCGGGGTTCCTTCCCTGAACTGGATCGGTTTAAGTTCGCCGGCGGGGTCGCCGCCCCTTAATTGCACGTAGAGCAGTTCGGCGATCGAGCCGCCGGCGGCGATACCGTCAAAGCCGCCATCACGCAGGATCGCCGCTTCCAATGTGAGCTGCGGAGCCAATCCGCTGCGCACTTGCTTTTCCGTCCGCGCGGCGCCGGTCTTGTAATCGAGGATCGCATAGCGGCCATCGCGGCAAAGCTCGATCCGATCGGCGCGGCCGCGGAGCTTGAAGGTGCCGTCGCGGAGCGCAATCTCGATCTTGCCGTCGGTCTCGGCGGTGAGCGCAGTGATAGCCGCGCGGCGCGCCAACTCCCAACGCGCGAACCAGTGCGCGATGCGCTTAAATCGCGGCCACCAAAACGCGCGGGCTTCGGGAAAATCTTCCAATGCGGCAAAGCGCGGCTCACCGAGCGCAATCAGCGCGCCAACGGGGTCGGCTGGCAGCTCCTTGACGTAGGTCTGGGTAAATTCGGCGATCGCGGCATGAATGATGTTGCCGCGCTCGGCAGCGCCAGGTTCGGTGTCGACGGGATCGAGCGGGCGCAGCCGCAACACATGTTTGGCGTAAATCGTATACGGATCGCGCAGCCAATCCTCGATCTCGGTGACCGAGAGACTTTTCGGCCGCGCCGCGCGCGGCGGCTTGGGCGCGGGCTGCGGCGCCGCCGCGATGCGCTCGGGCCGGTCCAGTTCCCGCGCCCAGGACAGATAACGACGGCCGCGCGTCACCACCTCGTTCCAGCGGACGCCCGCCAGTGCCACCAGGCGCTGGATGAAACGCGACGGTATCGCCGGCGCGCCGCCGATCTTCGCGGCGCGGCTGAGCACGACTTCGGGCGCGTTGACGAGCTGGGCAAAGTCGTGAGCGCTCAGCCCGATGCGCCGCTCCGGCAGATCGAGTCCCAGCGCAAGCCGCATCCGCCGGCTGAGCCAGGCATCGGAATTGGTCTCCGGCGGCCACTTGCCCTCGACCAAGCCGCCGAGCACGATGCGGTCGCTCTCGGTGAGCCGCGCTTCGAGCAGGCCGAAAATGCGCACCTGAGCGCCAGTTTCCGCGGCCTGCCGCACGACTTTTCCCATAAGCAGGGCATTGAACAATTCCACATATTCGGATTTCACGAGCTGCAGCTGCGCCGCCGCGCCGCTGGCCGCAAGTTCGTCGAACGCGTCCGCGAGTTTCGTTCCCTCTGGACCGAGAAAGGCGACCGCCGCATCGTGCTGTTTCGATAGCGCGGCAACGACGGTGCGATGCCGCCGCGCAAACTCCGCAAGCGAGTAGCGTGCATCGCCCATCGCTTCGAGCGGCTCAAACGCGGTTGCCAGCCGCGCGACGAGTTCGGTCGCTTCGGCAAGCGCATCGTCACTGAGCGTCGTGCGCTGATCGGACGGATGCAGTTCGCTCGCTTCACGGCGATGGAATTTGGCGAGCTGGGAGCGAAAACTCGCCAGCGCTCCCGCCAAGCCGCGCGTTCCAGGACGCGGCCGCGGACCGCGCAGGATCGCACGTTCAAGTATGGCGACCGCGCGCTCAAGCCGCTCGAAATCAAGCCGCAGCAGCGGGTGCTTGAGCAGAGCCAGCGAATCGACCGGGGCGGCGCCGTACAACGCGGCGAGCGCGGCCAGCCGGGCAAAAGCGCCCGCCGACGTATCGGCGAGCGCTTCGCCGCCTGAGTCTTCCGCGGTGATATTCCAGCGACCGAGCGCGGCGGCGACGCGGCGCGCCAATCCCCGATCCGAAGTGACTAGAGCGGCGGTCTTGCGCTGTTGCACCGCCTCGCGAAGGGCCACCGCGATGGCGAGCGCTTCTTCCTCGGGATTCGCCGCTTCGATCATGCTTGCGTTCTGCAGCGCCGCCGTCATCTGCGCCGTGAAGCCGGCGTCGGCGGCATTCGCGCGCCATTTCTCGGTTGCGTCCGCGGGGCGCAGCGCCTCCGAGATCAGCCGTTCACGGCCGCGCGCGGGAACCAAGGCGACTACCGCGTCGCGCTTTATCCCCACGCGGACCAGCAGCGCTTGCATTGCGAATTGCGGATGTCCCGGCGCCGGAGCCACGCCCTTGCTTTCGTCGCCTGCAATTAGCCGCCAGCTGTCCTCGTCGAGATCGGTATCGAGCCCCGGCAGCACCACAGCGCCGTGCGGCAACCGCGCAATGGCGGCGATCAAGTCGGCGGTTGCCGGAATCGATCCGGTCGATCCGGCGACGATCACGGGCGCATCGGATTTGCGCGCCAGCTGCGCCGTCTCGGCCTTGATCAGGGCCTCGCGGCGCGCCATCGGCTCCATCGCTTGGGCTTCGCGCAGAACCTCCGGCCAGCTTTTACGGGCAATCTGCAAAAAGCGCAGCGTGAGCTGCCAAAACGTGTCGAACTCGCCCGGCGCCAGCTCGTCCAGCCGCCCCCACGGCACGTTACGCGTTGTCATGTCGTCCATGAGCCGGGCGAGATCGTCCGCCAAAGCGGAAGCCGCTGCTGGCGTTTGCGCCACGAGCGGCGTTCCGCCTGCATCGCGGACTTCTGGCGATTGCGACCACGCCATAACCAGTCGGGTCAGCAGGAGCTTGCGCTCAAGTCCGCCCAGCGCCCGCGGCAATGCCAATGCATCCGCGGCGATGCCGCCGGCCGCGCTCTCGGCGAAGGCGATCTCGTCTTCATCGATGTCGCCGATCGCGATGATGCGCGGCAGGATTGCTCCATCGCCTCGAAGCCGATCAAGAAACGCCTCGCGCAGTAGTCGGCAGGCGCGGCGCGTCGGCAGATAGAGCGTCGCCGAGGAAAGCGTTAGCGGATCGTCGGCAAAATCGAAGCCGAGCTTGCCGCCGTGTAGTGCCTCGATCAGCGTCGGCAAAAACGGCGCCGAGGCCGGGATGTTGAAAACGCGCTGAGTCATCCAGGGTCAAAACCCATTATTTCCGCGAGCCAACCCGAAGGGACGCGGGTCTTTCGTCCGCTGGCGTCGTTGCTCGTCGCTCATGATCGCATAGATCACGTCGCTCCTCGCGCCTAGCCAGCGGACGAAATACCGAGCGTCGCGGCCGTGCAAATAATGAGTTTTGACCCTAGGCATCGCGGAAATTGCCGCGACAGTTTAGCAAAGCTTATGCCGTTGCCGCGAGCGCCGCCTCTGCCGCAGCCACCGCGTCCGGCGTGCCGACATGCATCCAGATGCCATCGAGGCGCAAGCCGAACAGTCGCCCCGCGGCCGCGGCGCGATCGAACAAGCGCGTCAGCGCGAACGTGCCTTGCGGAGCGTCCGCGAACAGCGCCGGCGAAAGGAGTGCCGCGCCGGCATAGATGAACGGCGCCACTTCGTGTTCGCCGCGCCGCCGCAGCCGTCCGTCGGGGAGCATGCTGTAATCGCCACGCCCTTGATAGCCGAGGCTGCCGACGCTCGGAGCCAATAACAGAAGCGCATCCATTGCGCTTTCGTCGAAACTTTCCGCCAGGCGCGCAAAATTGGGCTTAACGCCGTCGAGCCATAGCGTGTCGGAATTGACAAGAAAGAACGGCGCATCGCCGAGCTGCGGCAGCGCCTTGGCGATGCCGCCGCCAGTGCCAAGAAGGCTTCCGCGCTCGTCGGAGATGATGATGCGGGGGCGCTTGCGTGACGCCAGATGCTGTTCCACCGCGTCGGCAAGATGATGCACGTTGACAACCGCGCGTTCGACGCCGGCTTCCGCCAGCCGGTCGAGGCCGTAATCGATCAACGATCGTCCACCAACGGGCACCAGCGGCTTTGGCATATGGCCGTTATACGGCCGCATGCGCGTGCCAAGGCCGGCCGCCAATACGATCGCGCTTTTCGGCATCATCGCGCTGCCCCATCCACCCTAATGTCAGCCCGAATCGCCGTATCATAGGCCATCCGGTGATGGCACATTTGCGGCATACCAGCCCTTGAGCGCCGCGAGCGCCGGATGCGCCAGGGAACGTTGTAAATAGCCCCACAACCGGGGTATATGCCGTAGATATTGCGGCTTGCCGTCCCGCCGCTGCAGCCGGGCGAAAATGCCGAGGATCTTGGTCGCGCGCTGCGCCGCCAATGTCGCGTAAAGAAGCGTGAAGCCGCCGGTATCGAAACCGCGGTCTTGGCTCAGGCGGGCGCGCACGTAACGCCCGAGCAGGCTCATTTCCATGTTCTCGGCAACGTCGACGCGCGCGTCCTGCAACAGCGAAGCGACGTCATAGGCCGCGGGTCCGATCAGGGCATCCTGAAAGTCGACCAGGCCGATGCGGGCGATGCCCTCGCGCTGCGGCAGCCACAGCAGATTGGGCGAATGATAATCGCGCAGCACCCAAGTCACCGGCGCTTCCATCGCCGGTTCCAACGCATTGCGCCATAAAGTCACGAATGCAGCGCGCGCCGCCTCGCCCACAGGCGCCCCGGCACTAACAAGATACCAATCGAGCAGCAGCTCGGCTTCAATCAGAAAAGCGCCGACGTCATAGCGCGGCAGGCGGTAGTCGAGCGCGCTCGTGACCGGCAGCCGGTTCGGAAGATTGTGGGCGTGGAGCAAGGCCAAAAGATCGACGGCGGTCGCGTATCGCATTTCGACGGGCGCCGGCGGATTGCCGCCCACGATGTGCTCGTCGCCCAGGTCCTCCATCAGGATCAGGCCGTGATCGAGATCGGCGTGCAGGATTTCCGGGGCGGAAAGATCGATGCGGCGCAATCCCGCGGCGAGCGCGATATAGGGCACGATATCTTCGGCAAGGTGCGCGATTGCGCTGTACGGCTTGCCGTCGCGAACCGGTGGACCGTCGGGCCGCCGCGGCGCGTTCATGAGAACGGTGGTCCGATTGTCCGCGGTGAGCCGCTCGAAGATTCGCGTCGACGCATCGCCCTGCATGCGTCGCCGCTGCGCCTCGCCAAATCCGGCCTCGTCAATGAAGCCGCGCAATAGAGCGATGCGTTCAGCCCGCGCGGCGAAGGCGCCATATCCGGTGTAGCGGACCTGGCGGACATTGGGCCCGGCGCTAGGCGCAAGGGTGAAGGCGATATCGAGCCGGTCGGCCGGCAAAGCCCCGGCGGCGCGGTCGGGCCAT
>Ga0310914_10003183_pt1 | contig 11277 bp, 13 predicted proteins | sample GREbulkMGAN108_FD_203450 | JGI IMG/M metagenome (GOLD analysis project Ga0310914, IMG submission 203450) | Lab enrichment of tropical soil microbial communities from Luquillo Experimental Forest, Puerto Rico - GRE.bulkMG.AN108 | ecosystem: Environmental > Terrestrial > Soil > Tropical forest >...
ATCTTCAGCCGCTCCGACCACCAGGGTGTGCACAAGGTGTGGGGTACACAGCTCGATGAGACCGGGCATTATCAACCCATCGATCTGCAATAGAAGGGACAGAGCTGGATGTAAGTCGTTCGATCCGCCTGAACCGCGCAAGCACAGCCGGAATACAGAACCGCGCGCGGAGCATTCGGCAAATCCGCCCTCGAGGGTTTGTACGCGCGCTGGCGTAAGCCCCGGCGGTCGAGCCGAGGGCAAATCGGAGCCGACTATGAATCTGTCGGCAGACCCGGCACCAAAGTGACTGCGCGCTTATTTGTTTCTTCTGAGAGGTCTTCCCTGTCTGTTGCCACGTCATTAGCTTCTGCATTGGCTCGTGCCATTTTCGGTTCGATCTCGTGAACCGCTTCATCTTCGAGGCCCGCCTCGTCAATGAGTCCGATCTCTCGAATTAAATTCTGAACCTCAAGACGCGCGAGTAAATCGGGCCGGTTAGAGTCCGCCGCACGCGTGGACTCCTCTATCGGGTCGAATACCGTCAAACCTGCGGCGAAAAACTCGCGATATACGGGCCGTTCCAGCAGACCACGTGCAATGCGAAAGCCCAGTGTCTTTTGAATCACGTCCAGGGCCTGAGTGATCTGGCGCTGATTGCTTGACTCGACTGATTCCAACCGGTTCCGAACCACAATCCAGTCGGTGCTGTGACCGCTGACTTTACGCCTTGCCTCAAGCGCCCGCCAAACGATCTTGGCGTATACCGACGGCTGAGGCTCTAGGTCGCTTTGTTCCATCGTGACCAATACATCGAGGTCGACCAAACTATCGTTAATCGGGGTAATCAGAGTGTCGGCCATGCCGTGGGCGATCAGGCTAAGATGTTGCACACCGCCAGGCGTATCGATGACGATGAAGTCGTGTTTACGCGCTCGCCCTATTTTTTTGAGCTGCGATATGAAATGCCTCAGGTCAGCGCTGTGGCTCAGCGCGCTACTGCTGCTGAAGTCGTGTTTGTCCGCGCGCCCAATTTTCTTGAGCCGCGATAGGAACCGCCTCAGGGTAGCGCCACGCTCTTCTTCCGTGACCGGAAAATGATCGGGAAACTCCAATTTCTGCTCTTGCTTCCGATCCCATTCATGTCGATTCCCAAGGTACCGGGAGAGGGTTTGTTGGTTTAAGTCGAGATCGAAAGACGCTACGCGCCTTCCAGCTTTAAGCAGTGCCACAATGATGTGCATGGCAAATGTGGATTTGCCACACCCGCCCTTCTGGTTTCCTATCACGACGACGTGAGGCGGCAACTGCGTGTCCCTGGACGGCACGACCGATGTCCGCATTACCTGGTCCTTCCTAGCTACTGAGGGAGAAGGAAATCGCGATTCCAGCTCTTAGAGAACACCTCTATGGGACCGAAATTGTGACGGCGCTCACGAGGGCGCGCCGTAACAGTGCCAGAAAAAAGGAGCTAAAGCGGCGGCTGCTCCACAAACAGCGACGCCTGGTAACACTGGAGTACCGTTCAGAAGTTTTCGGGGGGTAACATGGGATTCAGCACGATCGATTGGGTGGCGTTATTCATCCTTGGTGTCAGTGCTCTAGTGGGCACTTTCGGCAAGAGGCTGCTGCGCATCATCGGTCTTGCCGTGATGCCTTTTGCATTCGCTGGACTAGTTCTAAGCCCAAGCCACCATGGGAGTCCCCCGAGCCAAGGACCAATTACCAACAACGCCGCGAGTATCAATACAAGCAAGACTAACAACACTAACAACCCAAGTGGCGACGCTAATATTCTTAACATCGTCGGACCGCAGAGATTGCTTTTCGATGCAGCAATTGGGGATCAATTGGCGAGCAAGCTACCGACCGGGAAATCTATTGAGATTATGGCTGTTGGATCTCGAACCGATTGGAGTATTGCGAACCAGTATGCCCAATATCTAAAGGCTAAGGGCTTTGATGTATCGTTTTCGCGCACCAGCGAAACAGTTCCGCCTCTAGACCGCAAAATCACCATACGTGATGATCCGGCCACATCACCGACAATTGTGATTATCGCTCCGAGTGCTCTTTAACGACGATCGAGATCTACCGGCCTTTAGGGGATGCCGATGTCCGTTTATGGCAGAAAGCGGACCTCGCAGAGCGCTGACCTAATGTCCGTTTTAGGGGGGTAAAGCGGACATTGCAAATTCGCCCCGTCATGTCCGCTTTTGACCCAAAAAGGATATTGGCATGCGATGCTTTAGGCATACCCCCTCCGCGACTATTCTGCCGTATCATCTTCTCCTCGGGTCTCTCGCAGATAGCGAAGGACGTCTTCAGGCGAGGCTGACCGCCCGCTCTCAGGGGGCTCCGCCCTCTGGTCGCCATCAGAGAATGAGGCAGGGTTCGTCTTCTCTGGCTGTTTCAGAAGCGTTAAAAGCGCTTGCAGGTCGGACTTGATCTGCCGAATATCAGACTGGATCTCTGCCAAAATAGAGAGCAGTTTGTCTTCGCTGAGCGGGCTCATTCATTGCCAATCTTAAACGCCTATTGGACGTCAACCGACCTTTGACGTGCAAGGGCTGTCGCAAGCCACCTTCGCGAATTTTGTGAGAAAAATACTGCGATTTGTTGATAATTCGGGCCTCAATGAGGCCGCGGTATTGCCGATTGCGGGTTGACCGTTAGCATGGCCACGTTGCCAGCCGCTCGAGCGACGGCAATGATCTTCTCAATGGCGCTCGCGTGCGGGCCGTTCGCAGCCTGAGACGCTGTGACCATCATCTGCACCGTCTGCGGGTTGATGATAATCACCGTTACAATGCCAGCAGCGAGCGCAAGAGCCTCGACAAGGACGATTAGCTTTCTCATCGCCCGCCCACCGAGGGATTAAACAAAGGATTGACGATTTGCGACCGTTGCTCACCAAGAGCAATCTCACGACCGGTCGCCCGGCCGGTCACCCAGAATGTCCCAGAAACAAGAACCAGTGCAGCAACGAAGATCGTGGCAAATGCCACAATGTCCGTGTGTTCCAAGGTCCATATCAGAAGTGCATTCAGAACGATGATTAGCGGCGCCAGTATCAGTGCACGCCGAGAACGGACCAAGCCATGAATGCCTTGCCGTAAGGACATAGTGACCGCGCCGCATATCCGAGACCATCGATCCTCTGGATTATGTGATCAGCATCACAAATTTCCGCTTTGGGGATAACCAGTCTGCCCAACAACCCTGCCTGAACTTAGTGACGTACACATTGTACGTCGCTTCGCTCAACTCGATGCACAAATGCCAGGGTTCGTCACGGCGTTCCTTCAGGAATGATGGCGTCAAAGAACTGCAAAAACGTGCTGAAATGAGTTCTACGTCCGGTGGTGTTCCATGAGAGCCGCACTCGAGGTGAGTTTGGTTGCGGCGAAAAAACGTGCGATCTCGAAGGCAACGATCATTCGCAATCGAGGTGAGTTTCCGCTCCAAGTCGAGCACGGTGCCTTCGCTCTTGAGGCTTGCGGCGATCCAGTATTTCGAGCGCGTGAAGGATTCGGCCGGCCTGGCGCCAAAGTGTCGCTTCATAGCGGCTCAGCCGATCAAAAGCGAAGTTGGGAAGGTTGGCGAGACGCAGAAAGCAATGGGCGAACTCGACAGCGGTAACGTCGGCTTTCATCCCAGAGTCGGAAAGCGTTGATATGTTGCTGAGAGCACTGAGTGAAGCTGCATCGCCGCGGACGGATCCGGCCCGACGCAGCATCGTGTGAATGACCTCGCGGGAACTCGAAAGCAGCTGGCGGTTTTGCCGATAGTCATGCAGGTGCTGAGCTTGAATCTGGAACAGTCCGGTTTCCATAGTCGTGGCGCGGCGCAGCCGCCACAGAATGCTGGCTAACCGCAGCACGAGCTCGCGCTCGACAGCTGATTGCGCATCATAGTCGGCAGTGATGGCTGCCTCGAACGCTTTGTAATCTTCGGCATTCTCAAGTGCGCTTAGGACTGTCTCGGCCGTAAGGCCATGGCGGACGGCGTTGCAGCGTGACGTTCGTTTTCCAGCCTCCGTTTTCGGCCCCGTGCTCTTGAGCGCATTGCGGCGGTTAGCCTCGATTTGCCGGTATGAGGTCATAGTGAGCCAGCATCCAAATTGGCTTCGTTTCGTAGTTTTGACCCGACTTGACCAATTGCGCTTGGCAGCGGATGGGTTTTAAGCCGAAGAACGCGAGCCGCCGCGCTCGGATCGATACCGGTCTTCTTCCACCACGCGGCTTCGTCGCCGCAGCGGTGGACTTCACGATGGTGCCCTCGGCAAAGCGGAACGGTGAACTCATCGCTGACCTTGCGCCCGAGTGCCAGTGATTGGGCAAAGCGCAGGTGATGGGCGTCAGCGGGACGGCGGCCGCAGATCAGGCACGGTTGCCTAGCCACTGATTTGACATGGTCCCGATCGCGAATGCGACGTGGCGACGGCAGAGCCAGTACGCTTTTGTCGACGATGGAACCTGAGTGCCGCTTTTTGCCTCGACCCGGACGACGGACGGGCTGTTCGGATTGTGTCGAGGGCGCCGTAGCAAACTCGGTCGTAATGCTTGTCAGCCGCATCTGGAAGGCCTGCTCCACGCGCTCAGCATCGGCTGCGGTTAAAGTGTTTTTGGCGCCCATAACTCGATGCGCCCATCTGGCGGCATTCTCAGATGAACTAATGTCCTCCAGTTCGGTGATGAGCTGCTGGCGCAGAGCCGTGGATGCCCCGGCGTCAAGCTTTGGCCTCAAGGGAGTTGACCTCGCCTTGGCGCGGTGACCACCTGAACCCTGTCGAACTGATTGCCCCTGTCCACCATTAAGGCGGTCCTTTTTATTGCCGAACGGATTGTCTGCTTTGGCTTTTGGAGCCGCTGGCGATAGCAGATCCGGCGCGTCGAGATCATCCTCGCCAGCAATTCCGACCAGCGCGAACAGGGCATAGCGCCGAGCGTAGGTCAGCGCAGCCCCCATTCGATGTGGCGTGGCTGTCTCGCTGATCGCGCAGACCGGCCAATCCGAGGCAATCCATTCGCCCGAGGCATGCGCCAGAACCGTGCTGAGCCGCACGATTCCAACACTCTCGTCTATCGCGGTGGTCTGCACCGTTGCGATCTCGTGCTGACTTAAAGTCTTGCGCACGATATCGAGGCCGCTCGACAAGGGTGCATAGCGGAAGGATCGTTCTGTGGCGCCGGCTTGATCGGGTCTGATTGTGCCAACCAGCGACTTTTCAGGATTGACGAGCTGCGCTTGAGCTTTGGCCAAGGCCGCAGCGATGCTGCCGATCGACTCACTGGACCGCTGCATTGCCGCCGGCCTCCGTTTCGAGCAGGTCGAAGCTGACTGCGCCTGATTTTGACCGCTTGGCTCGGACCCCATGGCCGATCGCTTCTTTCGCATCCTCGGGCATGAGTGATTTCAACTCGGCTTTGCAGCGCTCATGCTCCAGGAAGGCTTGCCGGGTGCTGCGGAACAAACCGGCAAATTCGGCCCAGGAATTCGAACCGCTCATGTCGACGATTCGGACCGCCTCGATCCTTGGTTTCGGTGCTTCAACGCCAAAGAGGCGAGGGGGCTCGCCGCTCTCAACACAGCGCCAGAACTTCCGCTCAGCCGTGACAATGAGGTGCTGATAGAGCGGATCGGCATGAGTGGTGATCTCCGCCCATTTGCCGCCGCCGGTGATTACCGAAAGGACCGCACTCCTAGCCGCAATCACCCACATGTTGTGCTGCAGTTGCGGCATGTATTTCTCGGCCGCCACTTCCTCCGAGAACGACCAGGGCAGCATGAACTTGGCCTCAAAGACCGCCCCGGTAGCTTCGACCCGGCCGTCGAGGGTGGCCGCCATCCAGCGTATTACTGGGTGACGGATCTGCCGCTGGATGTCGGTAAGGACCTGACCGGTATTGGTCTCGTACCAGTGTCGGTTCAAGTCCTCGGTTGCGACGCCTAGCTGAACAACCAGATTGCCCGACAGATCCTGCGGCTCAGTCTCGCCGCGCTTTTCCCGCCAGAGGCGAACGAGGGCGGCTTCATCGTCGCCCATAATGGTCCGTGCATCGGAGCCCCCAATGAACGTTTGTCTATTGGCAATTAACGCACTTCTCTTAGGATCTGACGACATGATTCCACTCCTCGGAATCAGAAAACGATACCTGGAGTATTGCATGGTCCTGCTTTCGATGTCAATACCTGAGGTATCGTTTAATGCCTAAGGTTCAAGCGCCCAAACCTGGATACATCCTTAGCAGCGAGCTCATACGTGCCGCGCGGGCGCTTCTGCGTTGGGAGCAGCGAGACTTGGAGGCGGCTTCATCAGTTTCCTTGCCCACCATTAAGCGACTTGAATCGAAGCCGGGCATTATGGCCGCACATCCTTCGACCGTGCTAGCGCTGAGAAGGGCTCTTGAATCAGCAGGGATTGAATTTATCGACGAGAACGGCGGCGGCCCCGGGGTGCGGCTACGAAAGCGGCACCAGAGGAGGAACTAGAGCGGATCAGGCAATGGTTTCGCGCCCGGGGGGCAATTCGCCGCCTGATCGAGATTGCTCTGACCGCAAAACCAGAACGATAAAGCAACCGCAGCGAGAAAAAGGAACGGCGGCGAGAAGTAGTCGACCGCCACGCGCTTTTTGCAGAACGAACCCAATTTGCTGAACGACGTCAGCTTTTGGGGTAAAGCAGACATCTATCGGACGCTGCAGAATGTCCGGTGATGACCCAAAGCGGACATTGCCGTGCCGTCGTGATCGACCGAATGTGCTACCTCTTATCGATCTAGTCTTTACCCGGGGCGCATATGCGGCGACGCGAGACCGGCCGCGGGCCACCCCGCGACCGATGGTCTGTATTGAGAGGAGTCAGCGATGGCAGCTGAGGCTCAATGGCACACCTCTCTGGGGATTACTTCGAGAATTGCAATCGCAGCGTCGGGGGTGCGTTCTTCGACACGAAGCAGGGACCACACAACGTCACGACCAACCGAAAGCGCGTGCGACGTTGCATTCGTCTTCCATATCGAGAGCGGAAACTTTGATGGCACGGCGCTCAATGGTCTCAACGTGGCACTCGCTGTCCATGCGCCCGGATGGTCGCGCAGCTAGAAAAAGCATGGGTATTTGTAGGCCGGGGTGAACGTACATCAGTCGGAGTTGGAGAATACCTCCTTGGCCTGGGGCATCCGCTTGCCTCGCTTGATGAGCCAACTAACTCCAATCAGATCGAAGAATCCCACGACCGCACGATCGATCACCCCGTATTTCGATCGACCATGTTGCCGATCTCTATCGACAACGTCGAGGTGGCGGACGGTAAGTCCCTCACGCTGGACCAGGGCCGGGAGGAAGCGATGCATCGTGTCGAAATATGGGAGGCGCAAAAACACGTCCCTGCGAAAAGCCTTGAGCCCACAAGCGGTGTCGCGTGTATTATCGTGCAATAGCCATGCGCGCAGGCGATTGGCGAAACGGGAGCCGATCCGCTTGGCGTGTGAATGTGCGTGCTTGATCCGCTGGCCCGCGGCGAGTCCGACGCCGGGCTCGGCCATGAGGGCCAGCAGCGCCGGCAAATAGCAGGGGTCGTTCTGACCGTCAGCATCCAAGGTCGCGATTAAGGGAGCGCGCGCGGCGCGCACCCCGGTCAAGATCGCGGCGCTCTTGCCGCAGCATTGCGCGTGGACTAAACGGCGCAGAAACGGATGGACTTCCGCTAATTGTTGCAGCACGCCGGTTGTATCGTCCGTGCTGCCGTCATCGACCACAATGACTTCGCAGCTATCACCTGCGAGGGCAGTCGAGATCTCGTTCAGAAGCCCCGGGAGGCTCTCGGCTTCGTCTTTCGACGGAATAACGATTGAAAAGCGGGGGCTGGTCATAACGTGCAGACCCAGATCGCGCCATGGGCGACAAGCTCACGGGGTCCGAAGGCGATAAACACCGATGTCTTCCTTCCTGACCTTGCCGATATTCATGCCGGGGATCTGCTCCAGCAACTCCGGCTGCTTAGAGACAGCCGCCAACTCGGCAATGAAAACCGGTTCGTCATTCGTTGTGACCAACGCGATGCGGCAGCCGCCCTCGGCAAGAAAGCGTGCAGCGCCGTCGCCATCGACGAGCTGAGTCCGGGTTCCGACGAGAAAGATGAGACTTGGCTCCTCAAAGCCGGCAGAAGCTACGTGTGGCTGCGGACATTGCGTGTGGCGCTTAATGGCGGCGGCGAGACGTGGAGCAACCCAGATAGTCTTGAGACTTGGAGCAACGACCGCGGCCACCACGCCGTTCATCAGAATGCCCGAAAATGCGACCGCCGCGGCAAGGACTGCGGGGGAAGCCGGCGCGTGGCGCATGCCGAAGGCCATGATGACAGTAGCCACAAAGGTGACGATCAACACCGCCGACGCGATTTGACCTTGCAGCACGTAGAGAGCAGCGAAGGCGATCGCCCCATAGAAAACGACGCTCGCCACGACGACGAATCTAATGATCAGGTCAGGACGCCTGCCGTGCAGTAACCCGAGCGCAATCAATATTGCGATGGCGGAATAGACCGGTAAGACATAATGCGGCAGCTTGGTGCTAATGAGCTCGAACACAAGCCACGTCGGTAGGATCCACGCCAGACAAAAACGGACTACAGGCTCGCCGCGATTCTGCCAGACCCAGGGAAATGCCGTCAGCGCAAGTCCGGCCGCAGGCCAGAACGTAATCCAGTACAGTAAAAAATAGACCCCCGGCGGCGCGCCATGCCCCTGCTGTCCGGCGGCCACCTTGCCCAGCAAGCTCTGACCGATAGCGATCCGGTAGAACTCCCCGTCGCTGACGATCGCGATCGCGATGAACCACGGCAGTACCAAGAGTGTGAGCCAGCCGAGGCCGAGCGCTGGGCGCAGCGCCTTGAGCCAGGTGGTCGACCGGTCCAGCACGCACAGCGCTACTACGGTGGTGCCAACGACGAGCGCAATCATCGGCCCTTTGACCAGGATTCCCGCACCGCAAGCTGTCCAGAACAGGACCGCCGCGCGAAGCGTAATAATTTGACGCAAATAGGCGCGCGCCAGAAATCCGGTCGCGCTCAGGATGCAAGCGAGCAATACCGCGTCGGTCTTGGCAAGCCGCGCCTCGACACCAAGGAGAATGCAGGGCGTAAAAAGTAGCGCGGCAATGAACGCACCGACAGGCCCTGCAAGCGGCAGTGCCACCCAATACGTGAGGACAACTGCCGCCGTTGCCGCCAGAAGGGACGGCAATCGGTAAACCCAGATTGGAGCTTCGGGCCCGTAACCGGTGATCTTGGCCGCCGTGACTTGGAGCCAATAGATGCCGGCCGGCTGAAGGTAGCGAGGCTGCTCCTGAAACCGGATGTCGAGATAGTTTCCGGTCTCCATCATCTGCTTACTCGCCTGGGCGTACCGCGGCTCGTCCCGATCGACCGGCGGAATCGCGGTGAACCCTGGCAACAAGGCGCAGAGCGCAACAAAGACAAGCAGGACGGCGGCTCGGGCGCGAGAGGCGATTATTAAGTCGAAGCATTTCGCGATCGGAGCGATCTCACGCTGCACCTGCAGTACAACAGAACCTGGCTCAAGCCCCACTGCATCTGCCCCCAGCACGCGCCCCCGCTGAATGTCGGCTGGGCGGCACTGTACCTGACGTTTCTTCTCGACACAAAACCCTGGTTTTTGGAATGTCCGGCAAATCCCGAATGTCGACCGTGGACCGGGTACCCACGTCATCGAAACGGTGATCTATCCATGCTTGCGCTCGCTAGCGCCCTGCGCCCGGTGAAGCCGGCCACAACCGTATAAGCGGCCACACTGTAAAGGCGGCCGCACAGTATAGGCGCCCGCACGCTATAGGGCGGCCACATAGTCTAAGCGGCGACACTGTATAAGCGGGCCACATTGTATAAGCAGGTCACACCGTATAAGCGGCCACACTGTATAAGCGGCCGCACTGTATAAAGGCCCGCAGTGTATAACGGGCTCGCAGTGTATAACGGCCCGCCGTGTATTACGGCCCGCAGTGTATAAGCGGCCACATTGTACTAATGGACCACAAACGTACTAATGGACCACAAACACTATTTCGGCGGCCACACTGTATAAGCGGGCCACATTGTATAAGCCGGTCAGACTGGATAAGGGGCCACACCGTATAGGGGGCCGCACTGCACTGTATAAGCGAGCCGCACTGTATGAGCAGCCGCATTGTATGAGCGCCGCATTGTATAAGCAGCTGAACTGTATAAGCGGTCGCAAACCGGCCGCTGTATAAAAAGGCTCAGCACGTATACGGCCGCGCGCAGCTCAAAAAAATTTAATTTGGTCTCTTTGTGAGAGACCTCAAAAAGTGGCACCATGCGAAACGAATCACTGGAGGCGACAGTGAGAATCAACCCTTTTTTAGGAGGGCGCCTCCCTGCGCAAACATAGCGACTCGAATCCACCAGAACTCAACCGTGACAGCCGGCTAATTAATTCAACCATCCGTCGCGCCAAGTACAAACGCCCGAACGCGTTGAAGCGCGGCGTTCACGCCACCCCCGCCCTCATTCCAGGGGAAAACCGGCACGAACTTGACGAACTGTTAGCCGAGTTGCTCGATGAATATAAACCGTTGGGCCCAAGTCTACGACACGCTGTCCATTGCCTTGCTGATTCGATGTGGGTCTGCGTCGCTTGAAAAAATCTGTGCAAACCGAGCTCTATGAAAACACCTTCGACCCTCACCATCCTGCATTCGATGAAGTGTGGGGTTCCGCCATGTTTCTTTCCCGGCTGCGCGCTGAGCCAGAAACATGTTTCAAGCAATACGCGAAAAAATATCTGCGCCGCGATAAAATCGATGATCTGAAACAAAAATTTCCGCGTACAAATTACCAATCAACAGTGGAATGGGTCAAAGCCGTCACAACTGAAATTCTTTCAGTTCCACTGGCGCCCCAATTCGAGGCGCCCGAACTGGGTTACGGGGCCGACGAGTTGGAGCAGGCACTGCACGAATGGAGAACCGACCAACAAGTGAAAGGCTCAATCGCCTACGCGCGCGAACTTCTCGAATATGAACTTAAAGAAACCGAGCGCCTCAACGCGATGATTGTTAAGCAAACAAGGCATTGCGCTGAATTAAAAGCCTGGGAAGAAGTCGAAAAAGCGCGGAGCAAGACATAGCGACTGCTGCTAAGCAGCGATTTTTCTCCGCTCCGGGTCTCGACGCGTCGCGCTAGGCCATAGCGTTGTTTCTCGCACAGCAATTCGTTGTCCGCACCGCATCTCGTAGCTTAACAACAAACGCTGG
>Ga0310914_10003185_pt1 | contig 11269 bp, 7 predicted proteins | sample GREbulkMGAN108_FD_203450 | JGI IMG/M metagenome (GOLD analysis project Ga0310914, IMG submission 203450) | Lab enrichment of tropical soil microbial communities from Luquillo Experimental Forest, Puerto Rico - GRE.bulkMG.AN108 | ecosystem: Environmental > Terrestrial > Soil > Tropical forest >...
CGAGACGGAACAGGCCAGACCCGGGCCACCTGACCCATACCGCCCCGCAGGCCCGGCTCCGCCCGCAACCGCCTGGGCCCGCTGCCGCGCGCCCAGCTGAGGTCCTATTTTCGGGTCAGATCTGGTTCTGCGCGAAGCTGTGCAGGGGCAGGTTCCGCAGCCCGGTGTCCTTGGCGTTCCGGATCCGGTCCTCGCACCGGGCCCGGCGCCGGTGCCGCAGCTCGAGATCGGCCAGCTGCCCGGCCTTGGTGTCGGTGGCGAAGCAGGTGAACCGGTGGCCGTCGATGTCGGTGAACCGCAGCTGCGCGCCGGGGTGCGGGCGTTCCTTGCGGACGATCACCCGCATTCCTTCCGGCCAGGACGATAGGTCCAGCAATCGGGTGAGTTCCGCGACCCAGGCACCCGGCCGCACCTGGCCGCCCGCGTCGTAGGCAGGTTCCCAGACCCGGTCGGGGATCTGGAGGATGGCCTGGTGCATGTCCTCGGTGATGGTCATGCCGATGGAGTAGTGCAGGCGGCGCCCGGGCCGGGTCAGCCAGGCCAGGAACTGGTGGGTGCCGCCGCCGGAGTCGGTGCGGATCAGCACCCGCCGCCGTGCCCGGCGGGGCAACTGGGCCAGCGCCAGCCGGGCCGCCTCGATGTGCTCGGCCGCGGTGTTGGACCCAGCGTTGCCCGGCCGCAGCACGATGGCCAGCGCTTCCCCCGTCCCGCCAGCGCCGTGATCGGCGAACGCGGCCAGCGGGTGGAACCCGAAGGTCTTCTTCCACGTCGGGGCGGCCTTTTCTTTCTCCGAGTGCGCGGTCACGATCGTTGCGTCGATATCGACCGGGATCAGCGACCCGTCTGCGCCTGGCGCGTGGTCTGCGGCCAGCGCCCAGGCACGCTCGCGCGCCGCGGCCCGCGCCTTGCGGATCGCCCGCAGCGCCGCGGGCAGGTCCGCGGCCAGGGCGCTGATCAGCCGGGACACCACCGGGTCGGAGGCCACCGGCCCGCACAGCTCGGGCTGGGCGCGCAGCACCGCGATGTCGGCCAGGCAGTCCCCGCCCAGCGCCAGCGCCATCACCAGGTCGGTGAGGATCTTCCCCGGGTCGTGCACCGCCCGCGGCGCCCGCCACCGGGCCAGCCCGCCGGCCAGGCCCTGGCCCAGGCCGGTGACCCGGGCGGCTTCCAGCAGGAGCAGCGTCCCGGCCTGGGACACAAGCCCACGGCCGTCAGCGGACACGGTGATCTTGGGGCGGCGCGCGGTATTCTGCACGGGATAAGTGCCTTCGGCTCGGCGCGGACAGGACCTTCAGCAAGCCCCATCCTCCCAGGCCAAAGGCACTTTCTATATGCAAACGATCAAGCCCAGCCGATCACTGGCGAAAGCCCGAGGCTAACCGAAGCCCTGGGCGAAAAGCGGGCGCAGGAACTGCGCGCCCGCGGCGCGGACATGGACTGGGACCAGGCCATCGCCTACACCCTCAGCCCGGCCGCCCAGGCCCTCAGCGAACTCCAATCCGCGGTCCAGCCATGAGCGGAGTTGCCGCTTCAAGGTGCAGATACTGCCTGACCCGACTGGGAAGCTCGCGGCCCAAGTCCGGAACTGGCAGGCGATCAGGTGCAGCACCCGCTTGCCGCGGATGCCGAAGGCGTCGCTGCGCACCGCGATCCGCACGGGCTCTCCGCTGGCCAAGACGCCACGCTCCTTCGTGTCGCCGTACAACTGCATAACAGCCGATTCTGTTCGCGCGGCTATTCAAGTCCGGCGACTGGGCCTGCCGCACCTAACGGCGGGTAGGCGCGCTGTTATCAACCGGGCTTCGCTTAGTTGGCCGCCTCGGTTATGGCCCCAAACGGGTGAGTAGTGGGCCCGTATTTTTATACAGCGGTTCCCTCCGGGTGAACATCCGAATCTGCATACAGCGCGCTCGAGCGCGAGCCTGCCGACCCTGGTGGCGGTGGCGCGTCCCTGCCCCGCCCGCCATTTCCGGGCCTGCGGGCGGCGTTTCCAAGACCGATCACCGCACAGGCACGCCAAGCAACCCACCACCCGGGGCCCTCGCGGCCAGCGCTACCTGGACGCTAGCCAGACCGGACCAGAATGCACCGCGCCTACCCATTCGCCCGATGCGAATAGTGCTCGTTGCCAGGACTCTGGGTTAAATAGAACGTTTTGTCGACTACGTAGAAAGGGCCGCGACATGCTGGGCGAACGGGTGGACGATCAGCGGCGCGAACGTGCTACGTGCCGGACTGTCTTGCTCGCAGATCGCCGTTCTAGCTGGTCGGCCCTTGCCATGTCCAGGATTGAGATGGGGTTCCGTCTGGCTCGCGCCCGGACAAGTAGCCGGGCGCCCCGTCAGCATGCACCGTGAGGAAAGATCGAACATGCCCACGCTAGAGCTTTGGGTCCTGGATTGTGAACATGAGAGTCATGTTTTCAAGCTGCGTGCTTGAGCCGTGCTCGGGCGATGTAGTCATCGACGTGGCGGTCGATGACGGTCAGTGCCTGGCGTAGCGCGGGCGGGGCTTGCGGCTGGTCGGCGGCGGCCAGGGGCCTGAGCAGGCGGTTGTAGAGCTTGGTGTAGAAGACCGCGACGCGCCTGCCTTCGGGGGTCAGGGCGTAGGTGTGGGTGTGGTCGATCCGGCGGATCAGGCCGTTGAGGCGCAGGCGGCGCAGGTCGTGGGTCATCTGGCTGGGACTGTAGCTTGCTCCGAGCAGCCGGGCGGTCAAGGCACGCAGGCTCTTGTTGGTGATGCCGCAGGCGCCGGACAGGGTCAGGGACAAGGCGCCGGCCAGGGCCATGACCCGAGGATCGCCGAACCGCAGGGCCGGGGTCCTCCGCCCCTCCGCGTCGACGGAGGGGTGCGCGATCCGCTCGATGGCTGGGCTCGCAAGGACGCAGTCCTGGCCGGCACGCATAATCTGCATCAGCCGGCGGTTCACGTCACCGGCCTTGGCGGTCAACTCGCCGAAGTGTTCCAGGCGGCGCAGGACGCCGATGTCGTAGGCGTCGTTGATGACGGTCTCGACCCGCAGCGCCCGGCCGTCTTTGAGGTAGGTCTTGATCCGCGAGTGCCGGTAGAAGGCGTTGACCACCACGCCGTCGTTGTCGCGGTCGACGGCGGTGCGGAAGATGCCCTTGGTGACGCAGCGGACCTGCCGGTTGAAGATGATCTCCATGTTGTCCGGGCGGCCGATGTCCAGGTTGTCCGCGGCCAGGGCCTCGAAGAACGCCCGGGCATGCCGGGGCGCGGTGAAGACGATGGTCTTGGCGACCTCGACCTGGCGCATGGAGATATCCCACCAGTAGCCGGCCTGGCGGTCGGCGCGGTTGAACGGCAGCGGCAGCCGCGCCCACCAGCGCTCGGCGAATACCTGGATGTGGCCGGACCCGAGGCAGTCGCAGATCTTCTGCAGCGCGGCCGGGTCCTCGCAAGAGGCGAACCCGTTGGACAGCTCTTTGAACGGCAGGGCCGCCCGGAGGGCCTGGCGCTTGGCCCATTCGTGCCCGTTGACCCAGATCTTGCCCGGGTAGGGGAAGTAGGCGCAGACCTTGATGAACGCCGGGCCGAAGCCCTCATCCCAGACGTAGAAGTAGTAGCAGGTCACCCGTCGTTCGGTGCGGTTATAGGAGAACCACACCGCCCCGGTGGGGGTCTGGTCTTTGGTTCCGGTGAACACCCGCTGGTACTCCTGCGCCACCCCGATCGCCACCACCTGGGACCGCCCTGTCGCGGCGGCCTTGCGCATCAGCGGCATAACCCGATCGATCTTCCGCTCCGGCCACGGGCTGTCGGCCAGCACCCCTGGCCGGCTCTTGTCCCGCCTGCCGGCGAAGCTCAGCACCGGGATGCCGTTGACCTCGGCGAAGGAGGCCACCGCCCGGCGGAACGCCTGCCCCCGCCGTTCCAGCAGCGCGGGTGAGGGAATCGGGTTGTGCTCATGGACGGTCAGGAAGTTGACCACCTGGCCGCCCACCACCAGGGTCGGGACGGACAAGGTCAGGTAGACCCGGTCCACGCAGTCGATCTCCAGCAGCTTGTGCCCGTCCAGCACGTCGTTGACCGTGACCGCCTTCGCCCGCACCAGACGTGATGCCATGACCACTCCCGCAACCAGATCCTGATCGCGAGGATGAACCCGCTAGCACCGGCTTGCCTGCAGAACCGTCAACCTCGGCGGTCCGAGGCGGAGCCTCCCTGGTGCGCTGTCCACCAACGTTCACCGGCTCCGGCACCAGCTCCGAGCGCGTTGGCACCCGGCGGAGGTATGTGGACACCGCACTAGCGGCCCTAGTGGCCAAGGTGCTGACCGCGTCGCTGGCCCGTGCCTCCTGCAGCGCATCCAGCAGCTCGCCAACATGCCTCGGGTCGCGCGGGTCGCCGCAGGCGATCACGTCGCATCCCTGTCTCGGGTACGCGCCTATCGCCGAATCGGCGCGTGCGGTGCAGGGCGTGATCGCGGGAGGGAATTCGCCCAGGACTCCCAACTCGGCGCGCCGCTTCGTTTCGTACGGAAGTCTCTCGCCTGTCTTCACGTTCCCCGCAGCGCCTGAAGAAGACCGGCCAGGCTGCCGCAGGCCGGCAGTTATTGGGTTCGTCCAAGAGGAGTGACCGGGATCGGGTTTGTGTGCTGGGCCTGGAGATGGTCACCCCGATGACCAGGACCGGCGGCTCAGTGTTTGATTGATAGTGAGCCGGTTCCTGGCAGGTGCCAGCGGTAGGGCGCGGTGAGGCGGTCGAGTGCTGGCTGGGGTCCCCAGGAGCCGCGGGAGTAGGGCTGGGTGGGGGGCGGGTTGTCCAGCAGCGGGGCGGAGATCTCCCAGAGGCGCTCGATCGCGTCGGCGCTGGTGAACAGGGACTGGTCGCCGAGCATGGCGTCCAGCAGCAGCCGCTCGTAGCCCTCGAGGGTGCTGGCGGCGCCGGAGGAGTCGGCGTAGCGGAAGGTCATCTCGGCGGGGCCGAGCCTCATCGCCGCGCCGGGTTCTTTGGCCAGGAAGCTGGCGGTGATGGAGCCGGGGTCGGCGAAGTCGATGACGATCTCGTTGCGCCGCCCGTTCGGGGCGTGGCTGCCGTGGACGGGGAACATCCGCAGCGGCGGCTCGCGGAAGCCGAGCGTGATCAGCTGCCGGCTCGCGGCGAGGTGCTTGCCGGACCGCAGGAAGAACGGGACCCCGGCCCACCGCCAGTTGTCGACCTCGGCGCGCACCGCGGCCAGGGTTTCGGTCGGGGAGCCCAGTTGCACGCCGGGCTCGTCGTGGTAGCCGGTGTACTGGCCGCGCACCGCGTTGGCGGGGTCGATGGGCTGAAGCGCGTCGAAGACCTTGGCCGTCTCGGCGCGCAGGTGCCGGGCGTCCAGCGAGGTGGGCGGTTCCATGGCCACGAACCCCAGGACCTGGAACAGGTGGGTGACGATCATGTCCCGGTAGGCGCCGGTCTGGTCGTAGAAATCCGCGCGTCCCTCGGTCGAGAGCGTCTCGGGCACGTCGATCTGTACGTAGGCGATGTGCTTTCGGTTCCAGACCGGCTCGAACAGGCCGTTGGCGAAGCGGAGGGCCAGGATGTTGTCGACCGATTCCTTGCCGAGGAAGTGGTCGATCCGGAACACCTGTGACTCACCGAAATGGGCGTGCACGGTGGCGTTCAAAGCGCGGGCGGAGGCCAGGTCGGTGCCGAACGGCTTCTCGATGATGATCCGGGACCCGGGGGCCAGGCCTGCGGCGCCGAGCATGCCCACCGTGGGCTCAAAGGCGGCCGGCGGGACGGCCAGGTGGAACAGCCGCCCCGGCGCGCCGCCGATCTGGTGTTCCGCCCGGCTGATGGCCTCGACCAGCGGGAGGGTTCGGACGGGGTCTGCGCTGGCGAACGAGAGCCGGCGGGCGAACGCGTGCCAGGCCGCTCCGGTCGGCTTGGTGGTCCCGAATTCGGCTACCGCCTGGCGGGCGTGCTCGCGGAACTGCTCGTCGGTCATGCGCCGCCGGGAGGAGCCGATGATCTGGTATCTGTCGGGCACCAGGCCGGCCCCGGCCAGGTGGAACAGCCCCGGCAGCAGCTTGCGCCGGGCCAGGTCGCCCGTGGCCCCGAACATGACGATGACGTGGTTTCCCGGGCGGGGCGCCGGTCCCCGGACCTGCCCTTCCCGGGAGGGTGCCGGGGTAACCACGACCTGCTTCCCGGCAGGCGGCACGCCGAAGCCCTCGACGGGTTCGGTGACGATGGTCTTGGACATGACGGATGCGCCTTCCTCGGGTCGCGCTGGGCAACGACGGTTAAATGGTGGTGCCGGCCAGGTGGCCGATCAGGTAGGTGACGCCGACGGCCACAGCGCCGAGCAGCAGGTGACGCAGCGCGCCGCGCAGGAAGGGCTGGCCGGACTGCCGGGCGGCCAGCCCGCCGCCGGTGAAGGCGGCGACGGCGGCCAGGGCCAGCGCGGCGGCCAGGGAGGCGTACCCGAGCAGGTAGGGCAGCAGCGGGATCAGCGCCCCGGCCGCGAAGGCGGCCATGGCGGCCGCGGCCGCGGGCACCGGCCCATTCGATAACCGTGGGCTCCCGATCAGGATCGGGAACCGGGTCCTTGAACTCGACATACCAGTGCATGCCGCTGCAAAACGGCTTGTTCTGCGAATGCCCGCACCGGCACAGCGCATAATGCTCACCGGAAGCGCCCGCGTTGCGGTGCTCGGGTTTGCCCTGGCCGTCGCTGAGCGGGATGCCGCCGGTGATGCGGTAGGGGCAGTCCCTGGTGACCTCGATCACTGGCTCACGCGTGGCGTGCCAGTCGGCGTCGGCGCGGGCCTCGGCGCCGACGATGCCGTAGCGGAGCGCCCCCGACGGGCAGTCGCGTACCGCGCGGATGATCTCATCCATCCGCCCGCCGCTGGGGGCGACGAAGGGTTCTTGGCCCTGGCGGAAGACGGGCGCCAGCTGGCCGGTGCAATATCCCGAGTGCTGGCAGGTGCCGCGGTTGTCGAAGATGGTGACCTGCTGCCCGGCGTGGGTGTCGCGCCGGTCGGGGACCCGGCCCGGGTCCTTGGCGGCGGTGAACCCGGTGGCGGCGTGGCTGCCGTCGCACAGCGGCTTGATCTTCGAGCCGCCGCAGCGGCACAGCGCCAGCTGCGGCCGCACGCTCACCGGCTGGCCCAGCCAGTCGACCAGGCTGCCGACGCCGGTGACCAGGTAGGGGCCATCGGTCATCGCCTGGATACCCGGGCCGAGTCCGGCCTGCAGCGCCGCCAACTCCGCCAGCCGGCTTTCGGCCGCGCCCGGGCCGGCCGCTGCGATGGCCAGCCAGATGTCTCGCACGGCGCGGCCGCCTAGGACCCAGCCGAAGTGCAGTTCGCCGGTCATCGTGCCGGGTTGCCCAGCTGGGTCAATGCCGGTCCATTCCAGGTGCCAGGAACCGACGAAACGGCCGAAGAGCATGAGCTTGCCGGCGTGCTCGCCGGCTGGGCCTGTGACGTGCAGCGCGCGCACGAGCCCTCGGTTGCAGCGGGTCGCCTCTGTTTCGCTCCTCACTTGCCGTCCTCCTCGGTAAATACGCGGAACGCGTGGCCTGCCCGCATTGCGAGCGTCTGTATGACCTGCGCTCGTGTCCAGCGCGAGCGTCAGGCGTCGCGGGTGCTGGTGCGCCAGGCCCCGGCGGCGAGCGGGATCAGCGCCCAGCCCGCGATCACGGCGGCCGCCACGGCGGCCGACATGGTGGTGCTGACCGGATCCGGCCGCGCACCGGACAGCAGCCCTGCCGGGATCAACCGGTCCAATCCCGCCGTCAGCAGCCCCTCGCGCAGGACGCCGAGTTTGGACACCGCCAGCGCCAGCGGGGTCACCGCGAACTGCCAGGCCAGCAGGATCCCCACGGTGGTGGACCGCGACCCGGCTAGCGCCGCCAGCCCCAGGCCCGCCAGGTAGGCAACGGTCACCGCGAGCAGCACCCAGACGCCACCTTGGGCCACGGCGGCGATGCCAGGGCGCGGCAGCCGACCGGCCAAGAGCACCGAGCCCACGGCGGCGACGGCCCAGCCCAGGGCCACCAGCGGCAGGAGCAAGGCCAGGCCGCCAGGGATCCGCGCCGCGTACAGGGCCAGCCGGGACCGGCCGGTGGCCACCAGGTCCCGGAACACCCCCGCCTGCAGGTCACCGGCCCCCATGGTTGCGCCCACTAGCACGGCCGCGACGGTGCCCAGCGTGGACAGGAGGTAGGCGGCGTTGGCCAGGTTGCCCAGCCCGCCAGCTGGCCCGTACTTGGCCGGGTTCTGTGCGTGCAGGACCGCCAGCACGGCGCCCGCTGCAGCGACCGCTCCGGCGGTCAGCAGGGCGGCCCACGCGACCAGGCCGCGGCGCTTGCGGACCTTCAAGAACTCGGCGCTGACCAGCCTGCCGGCCACCACGGCCGCCCGGCCGCCGCCCAGGCTGGGGATGATGACGCTCATGCCACAGCCTCTTCCTCGAACTTGTGGGTGACCTGGAGGAACCGCTCCTCCAAGGTGGGCGCGGGCACCTCCAGCTGGTACACATCCACGCCAGCCTCAACCAGCGCCCGGTTGATGTCCGCGGCAGCCAGCCGCGCCTCGGCGTCCTGCCCAAGGCCGATGCGCAGCTGCGGCCCGTCTTCGGTCACCGAGCGGGCCGCGGGGTGGCTGGTAAGTACCGGCAGCGCCCGGCCGGGATCGCTGACCTGCACCACGACGGAACGGGCTCCCGCGGCCGACAGCTCAGCGACCGGGCCCTGGGCGATGATGCGCCCCCGGTCGACGATCGCCGCGATGTCACAGATCTTCTCCACCTCATCCAGCAGGTGCGAGGACAGCATCACCGTCCGCCCCTCCGCGACCAGCGCCCGGATCATCCCCCGGAACTCCACGATCCCGGCCGGGTCCAGCCCGTTGGTGGGCTCGTCCAAGATCAGCAGGCGGGGGTCGGCGAGCAGGCAGCGGGCCACCCCCAGCCGCTGGCGCATGCCGGTGGAATACCGCGCTACCCGCTCGCCGGCCCGCCCGGTCAGGCCCACCCGTTCCAGCGCGCCCTCGATCCGGCCGACCGCCGCGGGGTCGCGGGCGGCGGCGTTGATGCGCAGGTTCTCCCGCCCAGTCAAGTGGTCCAGGAACCGGGGCTCCTCGGCCATCGCCCCCACCCGCCGCAGCGCCACCGAGCGCTCGGCCGGGACCGGGTGCCCCAGCAGCCGCATCGACCCGGAGTCTGGCCTGGTCAGCCCCAGCAGCATCCGGATCAGCGTCGTCTTCCCCGCGCCGTTCGGCCCCAGGTAGCCAAACGCCGTCCCGGCCGGGACCCGCAAGTCCACCTCGTCCACCGCCGTGCGGTCACCGAACCGCTTGACCAGCCCCGACGTCTCTACCGCGTAGGCGCCTGGCATCGCGCCCGGTTCCATAACCGGTACGTTCTCTGATGCGATCATGACCACATGCCTCCGGTTGCGTTGCCTGATCTCGACGGTAGGAGCCGCCTGCCGGCTGGGCATCGCTCGAAGGGGTGGGTGCGGGTGGAATCTCTTACTGAGGCGCGGCGCCGACCAGGCCCTGCTGGCTGCCTCGAAGGAGGTAGGAGGCGTGGTCATCCTGCGGGCGCGGCGCGCAGCGGCTCTTCAGAAGCCGGGGTTGCCGGAGCGAAGGCAGAACCGGTCAGGCCACCGCCGCGGTGACTGGGCGCGCGGCCGATGGCGTTGCCTGGCACGCGCGTTCGGCTCGCGGGGAATCCGCGCCGTGGCGCGCCGCCATCAGGCCAGGTGAACCCGGCCGGCGGACCGCTGCCGCAGCGGCGAGCACGCCAAGACGGATCGTTGCCAGCACGACCAGCGCAACCAGGACAGCCACGCTGCGCTGGCCGACCTGACGCCAGCGGCCCGCCAGAACCCGGGCATGCAGCGCACCTGCCGCCGCGCACGGGTACATGACCTGGACCGATTCGGCCCGGATCACCGGTGACGCTTTTCTCGGTACCTGTGCGGGCTGGTCAGCGCGCACCGCTGGGCCACCCCCGGCGGCGGGGTGAGGCCAATGCACCCTGGCCGGCATCCCCGCCATTCCCGGCGATCATGGAAGGTACAACCCGGGGCCTGTGGCATCGCGGTCTACCCCTCGTGCTGGCGTCCGACCGCAAGGCTATCGGATTGCGCGGCGCCTGAGGTTCCGACGGCGTGCGCCTGCCCGTGGCGAACTGCGCGACGCCGAGGGCCAGCACCAGCAGTGGGATTCCGATCAAGAGGTGCCTGGCTGTGGCCCGGTCACAGTGCCCGGGCTACCAGCTGACGGATAGAGGCATGCTCGCCGCGGCGGGGTCATTGGTGGAGTCCGATGGCCTCTATGGGTGGGGTCCGCAGTTCGCGGAGGATGGGCAGCAGGGTTCCGGCCATGCCGAGCAGGATGGTGCCGCCGATCACGGCGAGCCAGCCGCCTGCGGGGATGTAGGGGGCAGGGTTCCCGGTGGTGCCCTTGACCATCGGGACCAGCGTCAGCGCGGCGATACCCCCGCCGACGGTGAGGGCGAGCCCGAGCAGCACGGCCTGTTCGACGCGCACCATGGCCAGCAGCTGGCGGCGGGTGGCGCCGGCCAGGCGGAGGATGGCCAGCTCTCCGCGCCGGGCGAGCGCTGCCATGGCGAGGGTGTTGAGGGCCGCGATGATCACGTAGATCAGCAGCACGATCACGCTGACGTGGATGGTCCAGGTGTTCTGGGCGATCTGGGCGTTCACGGCGGCCTGGTAGTCCCTGGGTGCCAGGACCTGGGCGGCGGGGTCGGCACGGTGGATGGCGCGGGCCAGGGCGGCGCGGACGCTGGCGTGATCGGAGCCGGGGGTGTCGGCGATGAGCACGAGGCTGTCGAGCCCGGTCGCGGTGTGCGGGCGCAGCACCTCGGCGGGGAGGGTGAGGTCGGCGAAGCCGAGCCCCCGCTGGTAGATGGCGGCCACGCGCAGCGCGGCGGGGGCGCCGTCGCCGAACCAGCCGCGGAACGTGCTGCCGACCCGCAGGTGCAGGTCACCGGCGGTGACGGTGTCCACGGCGACGGTGTCGCCGCGCAGGCCGCTCAGGCTGCCGCCGACGGCGCCGAGATCGAGGGTGGCCGGGAGGGCGCCGGGGCCGGCGCCCTCGGCGGTGTGCTCATCGCCTTGGCTGTCGAACATGGTGCTGCGGACGATGCCGGCCGCCATCGCGACCCCGGGCACGTGGCGTGCCGCCTGGGCCACGCCGGCCGGGAGGTCGGCGCCGGTCGCAGTGATCACCTGGCTGGCACGCAGCCCGGCGCGGGCTTGCTGGAGGGTGGCGTGCTGGAT
>Ga0310914_10003189_pt1 | contig 11260 bp, 8 predicted proteins | sample GREbulkMGAN108_FD_203450 | JGI IMG/M metagenome (GOLD analysis project Ga0310914, IMG submission 203450) | Lab enrichment of tropical soil microbial communities from Luquillo Experimental Forest, Puerto Rico - GRE.bulkMG.AN108 | ecosystem: Environmental > Terrestrial > Soil > Tropical forest >...
CCTCGACCGCCTCGTTGGCCGAATAGGCCACCCCGCCGCGCGGCACGGCGACGCCGAATTTCGCCAGCAGCTCTTTCGCCTGGTATTCGTGGATGTTCATCGGATCAGCCCAGAATCTTCATGCCCCCAGAATCTTCATGCCCCCAGAATCTTCATACCCTTGACGACCTCGATCAGTTCGTGGACCGCGGCGGCCGATCTGTCGAAGGCCGCCTGCTCCTCGCGATCAAGTTCGATCTCGACGATGCGCTCGACACCGCCGGCGCCGATCACTACCGGGACGCCGACATAGAGGTCGCGCACGCCATACTGGCCTTGGAGCAACGCCGCGCAGGGCAATACCCGCTTCTTGTCGCGCAGATAGGCCTCAACCATCGCGATCGCCGAGCTCGCGGGCGCGTAGAACGCCGATCCTGTCTTCAGAAGGCCGACAATCTCGGCGCCGCCGTCGCGGGTTCGCTGGACGATCTTGTCGAGCCGGTCTTTGGTCGTCCACCCCATTTTGACAAGGTCGGGCAACGGGATGCCGGCAACCGTCGAGTAGCGCAGCAGCGGCACCATCGTGTCGCCGTGGCCGCCGAGCACAAAGGCGCTGACATCCTCGACCGAGACTTTCAGCTCCTCGGCGAGGAAATAGCGAAACCGGGCGCTGTCGAGCACCCCGGCCATGCCGACGACGCGCGGTGCGGGCAGCCCGCAGGCCTCGCGCATGACCCACACCATGACGTCGAGCGGGTTGGTGATCGTGATGACGAAGGCCTCGGGGCAATACTTCCTGATCGCTGCACCCACCGTGGCGACGATCTTGGCGTTGGTCCCGATCAGATCGTCGCGGCTCATCCCGGGCTTGCGCGGAATCCCGGCGGTTACGACGACGACATCGGCGCCGGCGATCGCGGCGTAGTCGTTCGTCCCCGCGATGACCGCGTCGTAGCCTTCGATCGTCGAGCCCTGGACGATGTCGAGCGCCTTGCCTTGCGGCATGCCGTCGACCACGTCGAACAGCACGATGTCGCCGAGCTCCTTGAGCCCGGCCAGCAGCGCGATCGTGCCGCCGACCTGCCCGCCCCCGACCAGCGCGATCTTGTTGCGTGCCATACGAATGCCTCGTCTTTGAGGGCGCCGATCCCGAGCGCGGTACGGCTCGCGTCTTAGCGCGAATCCGGAGGGCGGGCAAGGCGGCCTCTCGGCGTGCACCGCCTTTCCCTGTGCGAAGGGAAAATACCGGGAAGATCGCCTCGCCGGCGGTTCGCGGAGGCTAACTTCACTGGTAAGCCATTGATATTTCGTCAGTCGAAAGGAAAATTCGCTACGCCATCGAACAGGGAATTAAATCGGCCGAACAGGGAGATAAATTGACGTAACAGGGAAGCACCACGGAAGGGTCTGGTCTCATCGCCGCGAGCGGTTCGCGAGATACGGAGCTTGCATTCGGCGAGGTGCAGGTTCGGGCGCCGTAGTCAGATGATCAGGCACCCGCCTTGACGCCGTAATGGTCGGCGAGCTGATCTCCGGTGAAGCCGAGGGTAGAGCTTTGCGGATCGAGCGGCAGCATCGTCGCATCCCACTCGTTCCATTGCCCGACTAAGCGGTCATAGACGTCGCGATGGCGGTCCTTGAGGTTGGCTCGCTCCATCGGATCCTGGACCACATCAAACAGAAAGGTGTTGTCGAGAATTTTCAAATACTTCCAGTCACCGTCGCGGGCTGCCTGCTGGTCGGCGTATTTGTAGCGCCAGAACAGCTTGCGCGACATCGGCGCTGCGCCTTGGCTCAACCACGGCAGCAGGTTGACACCGTCTGACGGGTGGGCCGGATCGGGCGCGGTGCCCGCGCAGGCGAGCAGGGTAGGCAGCCAATCCATGCTGATCATGACCTGGTCGGAAACGCCGCCGGCTGCAATTCGGGCCGGCCAGCGGGTCACCGCCGGGATGCGCAGCCCGCCCTCCAAGAGCTCGGTTTTTCTGCCGGTAAACGGCCAGGTGTCGGAATAGCGCTCGCCGCCATTGTCGCTGGTGAACACGACGATCGTGTTCTCCGCGATGCCATTCGCGTCGAGCGCCTGCAATACGCGGCCGACCTGCAAATCCATCTGCTGGATCATGCGCCGGTAAGTGCGCTGGGTGCCTCCATCAAAATGGAACAGGTTGGTCAGGCGCTGAGACTCCGCCTCGTCACCAGGCGCCTCCCACGGCCAGTGCGGCCCGTTGAAGTGCAGACTGACGAGAAAGGGCTGCCGCGACTGTGCATAGGCATTCACGACCTCGACTGCGCGATTTCCCAACAGGTCGGTCAGGTATCCGGTGTGACGGATTTTGACGTCGTCCTCCCACAGATCCTCGGTATCGGACGAAGGCGGCCCGTATTTATGCGTGAAGTAATCGAGCACGCCGGCGCGGAAACCGTAGAAATGATCGTATCCGCTCTGCAAATGGACCGAAATCGGGCAGCCGGCCCAGATGCCACTTGCCGATCAGGGCCGACTGGTAGCCGGCCTTAGTCAGGATCGACGGCAGGGTCGGGTGCTCCGGTGGCAGCCCCACGTTCCGCGTCTCGCGGCTGGCCAGCGGCTCCTCCAGCCCGACCGCCAACCGGTATTGGTAGCGCCCGGTAATCAGCGCCACGCGGGAGGCGGTGCACACCGCGGAATTGGCATAGGCCTGGGTGAAGCGCATGCCGTCAGCGGCGATGCGGTCGATGTTCGGCGTGGTGAAATCGCGCCGCCCATAACAGGACAGGTCGGCATAGCCGAGATCGTCGGCGAGGATGAACAAGATATTCGGCTTCAACCGCACCCTCCCATTCGTTTGCGTCAGCTTAGTTTGGCTGGACCACGCTTATCGTCGCGGGCGGTTCGCAACGTAATCCTCGCTCTGCATTTCGATCAGGCGCGAGACCGTGCGCTGGAACTCGAAGGTGCCGTCGCCGTCGGCGTAGATCGCTTCGGGCGGCACCGCGGCCGAGGCGATCAGCAACGTGTGCGCCTCGTAAAGTGCGTCGACCAGGATGTTGAAGCGCCGGGCGGCGTCGCGCTGCTCCGGGCCGAGGCGCGGGATCCCTTCGACGATGACCGCCGCGAAACGTCCGGCGAGCGCGAGGTAATCGGGGGCGGCGAGCGGTCGCTCGCAGAGTTCGGCGAAGGCAAACCAGGCGACCGAGCGGGCGGCTCGCGGCACGACAAGCGAGCGCCCCTTGATCAGGAGGGTCATGCTCTCGCCGGGCGCTCCGTCGGTCAGCTCGGCAAAGGCGCTCGCGAGCGCCTCGTGCGCTGGCCGGCCTCCCTGACCCTGCCGTTGAGCTCGGTTGTCTCGGACGTCACTCCTCATCGGCCCGGATCAGCCGCGAATGACACGCAGCGTCGGTGACGAGGATTGCGGCGAGCCGGTAGATCTCCTTCATTTCTCCGGCAGACCCGCCTTGCGCAACCCCTCGATAAGACGCTCGGCCATCTCTCCGACGTACGCCGTGTTCCGGCTTACCCTCGCCAGCGACAAACTCGGCCAGAGGCGCAGCAGGGAGGCCAGTGCCTCCGATGCCGCTGCTATATCCCCTGCATCGCCGCTGCCGCGATCAGCAACCGGTGAGCGATTTGGAGCTCGGGGGCGCTATCGATCGCAGTGCGCGCCCGAGCGACGCAATCTGCATAATGCTCGGCGCCAAAATAAGCGTGCGCGACGGCCTCCGACGCTCGAGCGCCGATAATTCGGTCGTTCGGGCTCAACAGCAGCGCGTGCTCGGCAGTTCTGATGGCTTCCTTCAACTCCCCTCGAACAGCAAGGGGCAGACCGAGACAAGCATGTGCCAGCGCGAAGTTCGGGTTCAGCTCCAGCGCGCGGCGGAACGCACGCTCCGCTTCGTTGTGGCGACGCGTTCGCCATAGCACCAAGCCGTGCGACAGATGTGCCCAGGGATCCCGCTCGTCGAGGCCGAGCGCCGCCCGCGATTCCGCCATCGCCTCCGGCAAAACGCTCCCGATGTCGCCACCCAACCGAGCCGGACGGCGCATAAGCGCCCAGGCGAGCAGGCTGTGGGCTTGCCCATATCCGGGAGCAATCGCGATGGCCCGCCGGCACAGGCCCTCGGCTTCCATGTCTCCAACGCGCGTGCCCTGACCGACAGATGACAACGCTCGGATCACGCACTCCCAGGCATCGAGGCTCTCGGGGGGCTTGCGCTGGCTGCGGAAGTGCTCGGCCGCGTAGAGCTGCGGCTCGATCGCCGCGACCACCCGCTCAGTGATCTCGTCATGCACGGCAAAGATGTTGGCAAGCTCGCGGTCATAGCGCTCGGCCCAGACGTGATTGCCGGTCGCTGCGTCGATCAGCTGCCCGCTGATACGCACCCGGTTGCCGGCCTTGCGCACGCTGCCTTCGAGGACATAGCGCACACCGAGTTCGCGCGCGACCTGTCTCACATCGACGGCGCGGCCCTTGTAGGCAAAGGTGCTGTTGCGCGCGATCACGAGGAACCACCTCACTTTCGACAGAGCGGTGGTGATCTCCTCGACCATGCCGTCGGCGAAATACTCCTGCTCCGGGTCGCCGCTCAGGTTCTGGAAGGGCAGCACCGCGATCGACGGCTTGTCGGGCAGCGGCGGAGAAGCCATTACTGCCGGCGTGCTGGATTCACCGCGAACGCGATAGGCGCGGATGGGCTGGGTGATATTCTTGACCTGCTGCTCGCCGAGATCGGTGAAGGCGAGGGGAAGCTTGGTTCCAATCTGGTCGCGCACCATGCCCGAGATGCAGATCCCACCGGGCTCGGCGAGCGCTTCGAGCCGCGACGCGATGTTGACGCCGTCGCCGAACAAATTGTCGCCTTGGACGAGGACGTCGCCGACGTGCACGCCGATGCGGAAGCGCATTTGCTCACCCGCGGGTCGGGCTGCGCTGCCTTTGGCGAACGCTTCTTGAACCGCGACCGCGCATTGGACGGCATCGACCGCGCTCGCGAAATCGGCGACGACGCTGTCGCCGGCACTGCCAAAAATCCGCCCGCGATAGGCCGCGACGCGCTCGTCGAGGATGGCGCGACAGGCGGTTAGCCGCCGCAGGGTGCCGATCTCGTCCTGCCCCATCAGCCGGCTGTAGCCTTCGACGTCGGCCGCGAAGATCGCCGCGAGCTTGCGGACCGTTTCCTCTTCCTCATGCACGACGCCGACAAAGCGGAACCCTTTGCCATGCGCCGTGCGTATGAGGCGTTGCCCCTCCCCGCTATCGCCGATGGCGCTGCGAGCCGCATTGATCCGCGTGCTCAGGTTCCATTCGGATACGATCCGTCCCTTCCACACGGCAGCGAGCAGATCGTCCTTGTCGACGACGCGCTCGCGATTGCGGATCAGATATTCGAGGAGGTCAAAAACCTGAGGCTGGAGGGAGATCAGCGTCCCGCTGCGCCGCAGCTCGCGTCGCGCCGTATCCAACGAGAAATCTTCAAAGGAGTAGAGCACCGTCCTACTCCGCTCATAGGCGAGGAGGGCACCCCAACCCGCGCGTTGACCAGCCTGACATTCCGGGCCATGTCGGTCAAGGTATCGAGGTCGGTGGTCTCACCACCGCAGGTGGTTGGCGATGTAGGCATCGCAGTGCGTCTCGATAAGGCGTGAGACGGTGCCGCGGAACGCGAAGGTGCCGTTGCCGGTGGCGTAGATCGCTTTGGGCGGCACCTCGGCCGAGGTGATCGGCAAGGTGGGCGCCCGCAGAGCGCGTCGATCATGATTTTGAAGCGCCGAGGCCTAGTTGAGCTCTTGCGGCACGAGCCGCGAAATGGCTTCGACGATGATGGCTCAAAGCGCTCGACGATTGCTTTGTAACCCCGGGCCACAGAGGAAGCCGAATCTTGTGCTTGCGCGCTACTACGGGAGGAGGGGTAAACGCCCCGTGACGATGAGGTTCGCATGGGCACGAGCGCCGATACGCACTCGGCCGGAGCCAGCGCAATTCATCGGCTCGACCAATCCTCGTTCACCAGATAGGGCAGATCGTGCGCCCAATCCTCCTCAGTCATTCCGCTGGGATAAATCAGATGGGCGAGATTGTCTTTGGAGTAGGCGAAAACAAATGCCGCGTGGCCGACTTCGTAGCCCCCATTGGCGAGGGTGGCCTTGGTGGCAGGAGGGATCCCCGCTGCCCTCTGGGCGGCCTCGATGGCGGCCTGGCTTCCAGTCAGACCGACGAAACGCTCGTCAAAATTATCGAGCCACGAGCGCAGTACCTTGCGCTGTCGCGCGCCGGATCAGTCGTAACAAAAACGACCTTGATTTGTTCGGCAAGACCCGTCGGCCCTTTCTTCAGGGCGGCAGCGATATTCCCCATCTGGAGCGGACACTCATCGGGGCAATACGTATATCCGAAAAAGAGGAGAGTGACGTATCCCTGGGTCCTCGACCATAGATCATAGGGAGCGCCGGATGTATCGGTGAGAGTGAATTTCGGTTTCGGAAGAGGTGGAGTTACCACTCCACCGCGATATGTCGCCTCAGGACGATCTGGGGGGCGCGGGTCGGGGGCAGGTTCATTCGATGATGCCGCGCTCGGGGCATAGCCGCGCGGCCTATGGCAGGACAATCACCTGGCCAAGCATCCCCAGATTATCGTGATATGCACAGTGGTAGTTGAAGGTTCCTGGATGGGTGAAGGTAACCCGGTACCGCTGGTTCAGATCTTGCAGAACGGAAGGCAGAGGAAATTGCGGGAGGTCTGTAGGGTCCGTTGCGGGCAAGCCAGGATTAGGGCCGTTTATGGCCCGGTCGGCGGGCAACGGCCAGAGCGCCCCCGAGTGCACGTTGTCGGTCGGCGAGCTAACCGTCGCGTGCAATGCCCCGTCCGGATCCAAATTCGCGTTCACGCCCACGCCCGAGGTGACGATCGGGTTGGGTAGGCGCAGCTTCGCGGGATCGACGCCGAACGTGATGCTATGATTGGTCATCGGGTCCGGATTCGTCCACTCGACGGTGTCTCCGATATGGACCGTTATCGTCTCTGGGAAAAAGCGCACAATTTCCGCGGTCTGAAATCCCCCTCCAGTCGCTGCAATCTCTCCAGTACCGGCGATCACTCGATGCGAAGGCGAATCGTCTTGCTCATTATCACCCCGATGGTCGATGTCCTCGGCCTGATGGCCGTTGCCCGAAATCAAATGGTCGCTTTGATCCCTTGCCTCGCGTCATAGAATGCCTGATCGTGAGGAAGGGGCGCTGACCCCTTGAGAACATGGATCGTTCCGTTCATGTAAAGATGGGCCAAGCATACCAGCTTGAAGTTGCCGGCGGTCGGGAAACTCACTGTATAGGTCTTGCCAACCGCTGGGGGGCAAAGGGCTGGATCTCGGCACAGCTCTCCGGAGTTCACATAGGAAGAACCGTCGAAGCCGGATCCATCCGGCGTAATGACGTCGCTGTCGTGAGCTATCGTAGGCCGCAGCTGGCTGGATGTCAGAAAGCTCACGGTATGGGGTTCGTCGCTGGCAAACGTCCAAGTGACGCTGTCGCCGGCATGAATCCACAGCTCGTTCGGCAGAAAGGCCCAGCCCTGCCTTCCCAAGTCATCGCTCTCGGCGCCGACGGTAGCCTGCCATGTCGCGGCGTGCAGCGCCTGGGAAACTATCAAACCCGCCAGCGGCAACATGCAGCGGATCATCGTTGAGGACAGGATCGAATCTAACGGTTTCATTGTTCCTCCCCAATGCATTGTGACGCTGTAATCCGTGCTCGATTGACCGCCGATTGGTTGGCGGTTTCGGAGATGGTCTCGGATAGCCACGCCAAATCCCGATGTCGGGAGAGGATATCGCTGCCTGACGCCGAAATCTTTAAGGCCAGCTTAATTTGTTCTTAAGATCGGCTTAATTCTTCTCCGCTATCGCGGATTCTAGCGAGCGCCGTCAGCCCTCCCATCCGGCCTTGCGCAGGCCTTCCAGCATATGGGCATGGTCTTCCGGCCGCACCCACGGCCTGCACCTGCTGATATTCCAGGCCGGCGCGGTCGTGATGGCCTTCTCCAGCGCTTCCTTAGCCTCTTCGATCCGGCCGAGTTGGCCCAGCGCGGCGGCAAGCCAACGGTAAGGCGGGGGATAACTCGGATTTGAGCGGACCGCCCGTTTCGCCGCCTCGATTGCCGCCACATAGTCGCGGCAAAAGTAAAGACCCGCCGTCATGTGGTCCAATCGAGACGCTGATTGCGGAGCGCGCGGGTCGAGCCTGATGCTTCTCTCTAGAGCCGCAAGGCCTTCCTTCGGGCGCCCGGAGAAGATCAAAGTTGCAGCGAGCATATGGTGCCCAACAGCAAGGTTTGGCGTAGTTGCCAACGCTCGCTCGGCCTCAGCCAGACCGCCTTCATAGTCGCCGCGTCTCCAGAGTGCGTTCGAGAGGAGTGAACGGGCCTCCGCATCGGCGCCATCGAGCGCGACCGCCCGGTGGGCCAGTGCCTCGATCGAGCTCAGTGTTTCGGGGAGATCGCGTTGTGAAAGTACGCTTGGCTTCGCGCTATGGCGAGGCCCACATAAGCTCCAGAAAAGGTCGGGTCGAGATCCATAGCCTGCTGAAAGAATTTCTCCGCGAGCGCGTTGTCGTCCGGAGTGTATTTGCTCACATGCCATAAGCCGCGCTGGTAGGCCGCCCAGACGTCGAGGCTGCCCGGCGGCTTGCGCATGGCCCGCTGCTGCTCGGCGTCGGCGATAGCGGGGGCAATGGCGATTGTCACTGCCTGCGTAATCTCATCTTGCAGCGCGAAGATGTCGGCAAGCTCGCGGTCATAGCGCTCGGCCCAGACGTGATTGCCGGTCGCTGCGTCGATCAGCTGCCCGCTGATACGCACACGGTTGCCGGACTTGCGCACGCTCCCCTCGAGCACATAGCGCACGCCGAGTTCGCGCGCGATCTGTCTCACATCGACGACGCGGCCCTTGTAGGTGAAGCACGAGTTGCGCGCGATGACGAACAGCGAAGGGTAATGCGACAGAGCGGTGGTGATCTCCACGACCATGCCGTCCGCGAAGTATTCCTGCTCGGGATCGCCGCTCAGGTTCTGGAAGGGCAGCACCGCGATCGACGGCTTGTCGGGCAGCGGCGGAGAAGCCATTACTGCCGGGGTGCTGGATTCACCGCGAACGTGATAGGCGCGGATGGGCTGGGCGATATTCTTGACCTGCTGCTCGCCGAGATCGGTGAAGGCGAGCGGCAATTTGTTTCCGACCTGGTCGCGCACCGTGCCTGAAATGCAGATCCCGCCGGGCTCGGCGAGCGCCTCCAGACGCGCTGCGATGTTGACGCCGTCGCCAAACAAATTCTCTCCCTGTACGAGAACGTCGCCGACATGCACGCCGATGCGGAAGCGCATCTGCTCATCTGCGAGCCTGGTTGCGCTGTCTTTGGCGAGCGCTTCTTGAACCGCGACCGCGCATTGGACAGCATCGACCGCACTGGCGAAATCCGCTATGACGCTGTCGCCGGCACTGCCGAAAATGCGCCCGCGATAGGCCGCGATGCGCTCGTCGAGAATGGCGCGACAGGCGGTCAGCCGCCGCAGAGTGCCGACCTCGTCCTGCCCCATCAGCCGGCTGTAGCCTTCGACATCAGCGGCAAAGATCGCCGCGAGCTTGCGGACCGTTTCCTCTTCCTCGCGCACGGCGCCAACAAAGCGGAACCCTTTGCCATGCGCCGTGCGAATGAGGCGTTGCTCCTCCCCGCTGTCGCCGATGGCGCTGCGTGCCGCATTGATCCGCGTGCTCAGGTTCCATTCGGATACGATCCGCCCTTTCCATACGGCAGCGAGCAGATCGTCCTTGCCGACGACGCGCTCGCGGTTACGGATCAGGTATTCGAGGAGGTCAAAAACCTGAGGCTGGAGCGCGATCGGCGTCCCGCTGCGCCGCAGCTCGCGCCGCGCCGTATCCAACGAGAAATCTTCAAAGGAGTAGAGCAACGTCCTACTCCGCTCATTGGCGAGGAGGCGGCCCCAACCCGCACGTTAACCGAGCCTGACATTCAGGGCCATATCGGTCAAGGCCAACGTGGCGGTTGTCTCATCGCCGCCCCCGGTTGGCGATGTAATCCTCGCTCTGCATTTCGATCAGCCGCGAGACCGTGCGCTGGAACTCGAAGGTGCCGTCGCCGTCGGCGTAAATCGCTTCGGGCGGCACCGCGGCTGAGGCGATCAGCAACGTGCGCGCCTCGTAAAGTGCGTCGACCAGGATGTTGAAGCGCCGGGCGGCGTCGCGCTGCTCCGGGCCGAGGCGCGGGATCCCTTCGACGATGACCGCCGCGAAACGTCCGGCAAGCGCGAGGTAATCAGGGGCGGCGAGCGGTCGCTCGCAGAGTTCGGCGAAGGCAAACCAGGCGACTGAGCGGGCGGCTCGCGGCACGACAAGCGAGCGCCCCTTGACCAGGAGGGTCGTGCTCTCACCGGGCGCTCCGTCGGTGAGCTCGGCAAAGGCGCTCGCGAGCGCCTCGTGCGCGGCTGGGTCGAGCGGTTGGTAGTAGACCGGCTTGCCGACCAACCTTGCGAGACGCCAGTCGCGCCCGCTGTCGAGCTCGAGCACATAGAGCTTCTCTTTCAGGAGCCCGATGAACGGAAGAAAGAGCTCGCGCTGCAGGCCGTGCTCGTAGAGTCGGTCCGGCGCAAGGTTGGATGTCGCCACGACCACGACCCCGGCGTCGAACAGGGTGGTGAACAGGCGCCCGAGGATCATCGCGTCGGCGATGTCATCGACCTGGAATTCGTCAAAGCACAACAATGCCGCCTCACGGGCGATATCGGCGGCGACCTTGAGGATCGGTGCATCTGTCTTCGCCCGCCGTTCCCGCTCAATGCGGTCATGGACTTCGAGCATGAAGGCGTGGAAATGGACCCGGCGCTTGCGCCGGCTCGGCACCGCGGCAAAGAACAAATCCATCAGCATCGATTTGCCGCGCCCGACCGGGCCGCACAGGTAGAGCCCGACCGGGACTTGCGTGCCGCCATTCTCAGTCAGGCCGAAGCGGGCGAGCCAGCCGCGCAGCCCGGTCTCGGGCTGGTACTCCAAGAGGGCGCGGTAAAGGCTTTGCAGCCTTTCGATTGCCTGCTGTTGCGCCGGGTCCGGCTGTAGCAGCCCCTTTCGGCATAGCTCCCGATAGACCGTTATCGGCTCTCGCGTCGGGGAGGATCCGGCGTCGGTGATCGGCATCGGTCCGTGCGCCCGATGGTTCAGTGCCATGGCTGAAGCAGAAGGTTCGAATGAGATGACGATTGCGGAGGAAAGCGTCCGGGTCTACTTCAGCATGCCG
>Ga0310914_10003198_pt1 | contig 11255 bp, 11 predicted proteins | sample GREbulkMGAN108_FD_203450 | JGI IMG/M metagenome (GOLD analysis project Ga0310914, IMG submission 203450) | Lab enrichment of tropical soil microbial communities from Luquillo Experimental Forest, Puerto Rico - GRE.bulkMG.AN108 | ecosystem: Environmental > Terrestrial > Soil > Tropical forest >...
TCTATTCTGGATTGCCCGAGGTTACCCAGCCAGCCCGAATATTGCGCTAGTGTCCCGATTCCGAAGTTCGCACGCGCTCGCGGCACCCTCTAATGCGAACTTCGCAATCAAAGGGACACTAGCAACTATGATTCTAGTGCCGCTTTTGAACCCGAAGTTCGCAAACACCCTTGCCGCCCGATCGTGCGAACTTCGGGTTCGCGGTAGTCAGCGCGCAACAGCATGATAGCGGCCACCACGCTTCCCTGCGTCACTCCGGTCTGATCTTCGCGAACTTGATCACCTTGGCCCACCGCTCGGTTTCCTCAGCGATGAGGTCGCGAAATTGCGCAGGTGACATCATCAGAATCGGGCTGCCCAGGTTCTCGAGCCGCCCCTTGATCTTCGGATCGGCGAGGGCGGCGTTGACCTCGCGATTGAGCAGATCGACGATTTCCGTCGGTGTGTGGGCCGGCGCGCCAAGTCCGGACCAGCCGCCCCCCACGTAACCTGGCACCGACTCCCCGATGGTCGGGACATCAGGCAGAACCTGCGCGCGCGTCGCCGGCGTGACCGCAAGCGCACGAATCCTGCCAGCCCTGATGTGCTCGATCGACGAGGGCAGGTTGTCGAACATGACCTGGACCTGCCCGCTCATGAGGTCGGTCAGCGCCGGCACCGACCCGCGATACGGCACATGCACCATGTTTACGCCGGTCATCATCTTGAACATCTCGCCGGCGACGTGACCGGCGCTGCCAATTCCCGGCGACGCCATGCTGAGCCCGCCGGGATCGGCCTTGGCAAGGGCGATGAGGTCGGGGACGGTCTTCACCGGCAACGAATTGTTGACGTTGAGAACCTGATAGCCGCGGCCAAAGGTGGCGATCGGAGCGATTTCGCGGGCGAAATCGACCGTGCCATAGAGCGTGGTGTTGATCACGTTATTCGAGGAAATGACCAGAAGCGTGTAGCCGTCCGCCGGAGAGCGCGCCACCATCTCGGTAGCGACATTGGCCGCTGCACCCGGCCGGTTCTCGACGATGAATGTCTGGCCGAGCCGCCGCTGGAGCCATTCCGCCATCAGCCGCGCGGAGATGTCGATTGCCTGTCCCGGAGGAAAGCCGACGACGATGCGCACGGTCCGGCTTGGATAGCCTTGCGCATTCGCAATCCGCGAGACGGCCGGCAGCGCGGCGGCACCAGCTGCCAGATGGAGAAATTGCCGACGGGGAACTATCATGCGCTCCTCTCTCGCGTATTGAGGATTGTAATACGTCGTAAGCTGACGTCGATCCATACTGGGGGAACGCGCCTGACCGGGCGAGCGTCCGTCGGGCAGCACGAACTTTCGCCAGCGCCGAAAGGGTAGCGGAGTGGAAGGCTGCCGGCGTTGCGGTGCTGCCCGGCAACAACGGCAGGTTGGATCAGGCCTATGTCGAGACGCCGGACGGGGTGCGCATCGAGATTCTGGAAGACAAGACCCAATCGATGCCGATCTGGCACGAGCATGTGCACTTGTTCCTGCCGGAAGCCGGAGCGCCTACTCGCCGGCCAGGCGGCGCAATGCGCTTCGCTTATTGCGCCCTACGGGCTTGAGTCGCCGGACGGAAAGAGTCATTGCATTCCGCGCATTGGGAAATTGAGAAACTTTAACGGAGTTCCGAGATGCCAGGTAAGAACGTTGCGGTCTCGCGCCGTAGCTTGCTCGTGGGTGGAGCAGCACTCAGCGTATTGCCATCGCGGCGAACATTCTCGCAGACCTCGGAGCCGCTCAAAGTTGGCTTCCTCACCGTCAATACCGGCCCGCTCGCTGCCGGCGGCAAGCAGCAGATGGAGGGCGCGGCCTTTTATCTCCAAGAGCGCGGCGGCTTGATTGCCGGTCGCAAGGTTGAGCTGATCACCCAGGACACGGCCGGCAGCCCCGCCCTCGCCAGAACCAAGACCCAGGAGTTGGTCGAACGCTACAAGGTGCCGGTGATGATCGGGCCGTTGGCCACCAACGAAGCCTTGGCAATCGACAATTATGTTCGCGATACGAAAGTACCGCTTATTACCACCACCTCAGCCGCGACTGTTGATCTCAAGAGCCACGCGGTGAACCCGTGGGTGCTGCACGCCTTCGGCACGGCGCCGCAGGTGACCTACCCGCTTGGCGATTACGCGGCCAAGACGCTTGGCTATAAGCGAATGGCGATCGTTGCGGAGGATTTTACCTACGGCCACGAGGGCGCCGGCGGATTCCAACTCGCCTTCGAAGCGGCCGGCGGCAAGATCGTGCAAAAACTCTGGCCGCCGCTTAACGCGCCGGAATATGCGCCGTACCTGGCGCAGATCAAGCCTGACGTGGACGGGATCTACATGGGCTTCGCCGGCAGCAATCCGCTGCGCTTCCTCAAGCAATTCGAGGATTACGGGCTGAAAGGCAAAGTTGCCGTGCTCGGAAACACCACGAGCACCGACGAAGGAATTCTCAAGCTGATGGGCGAGGAGGCGGTCGATACTTTCTCCGCCGGTTGGTACGCCGCCGGCCTCGACACAGCAGACAACAAGAAATTCGTCGCCGGCATCAACGCGGCCTATCAGCATGATCCCGGTTTCTACACCGCGGGTCCTTACACGGCGCTCCTCATCATCGAGGAAGCGCTCAAAGTCACCAACGGCATTACCGAAGACGCGGTCGCTTTCCTCAAGGCAATGCACAACGTGCGCCTGAGCCGCGGACCGATCGGACCGGTGCGGCTCGATGAGTACGGGACGCCGATTCTCGATATCTACATTCGGAAGGTGGCGCGCGTGAATGGAAAGCTCGCCAATACCATTCTCAAGACTTATCCGCAGGTGAGCCAGTTCTGGACCTACGATCCCGCCCAATTTGTGAGGCAGCCGACGTTCTCACGCGATTATCCGCCAAGCAAAAATCTTGAATAGATGAAGATACCGCGAGCGCTGGAAGCAATTCGGGCTCGGAGCGCTACCGAACCCGGTCCCACAAGATGACAGCTGAGATCATGAGTAGCGACGCGATAAGCACCGCTACGACCGCAATCATTCCTCCGTCGAGTACAGGCATGACAGCAAACCCAAAGCTTCGCAGCTAACCCCTATTCTTGCCTCGGTTTCAGAACGCTTCGTCGGGTGCAGCGGCCAACACTCCGGCCGTGAACAAGATAAGCCCCGCAGCCAACAACACGAGCTCAGGAGCCATCGCATTTCTCCCCTTGCTATGACGCCCGAGGTCTAGGGCCGCGGTTGCGCGACCGCTGTGATGGTTATCACAAAAACGCGCTTCGCCGGCGCGTCGGCGCAGTTGAGCACACCGTCGGTGACAAGGACGTGACCTCCTTTTGCTCTTCCTCGCTCAACAGTTTTTGGATCAACCGACGCCCGGCTTCGTCCTTCGCCTCACGCAACAGTCTCCTGTAGCGCTTGATGTTTTCGCGCCTGAGGAATCGCTCCATGCGCCGTACTCCTACCCAGCGGCTCAAGTCTGCTACCCAGCGGCTCAAGTCTGCGGGGAGTGTGCCGTTACAGGGGAAATGGGCGGCTGTGATGGCCGTCACAGAATGGTCGATTGTCGCAGCCCCCGGTTTCGATGCATTAAGATAGTTAACGGCAGGAAACTGCTGGCGCCGCTCGCCCGACAAGGCGGGCGGCGCTCGCGTTTGCCGGGTGGTTGTGCACGGGGCGGGCCGAGCACCGGCCCCTCCGGCCGTCTGCGTCGACACCCCTCCCTTTCCTTCCCCGCGCACTCCTACCCCGCTCCTGCTTGCGGGGGAGGGTAGGGGCTGTCGGGGGGACAACGCGCTCGCTCGATCAGATTGATATTCGCTGCATCGCAGCCGCTCGGCGCCGCCGCGCGGCCGGTTGCGCGTGCGCTTCGCTCATCCTCAGCAACGGAATTTGCCGACGGACACACACATGGCTGGCCGTCGCAAACGACCTTTGTCCGAGGCGGAGCGGAAAAAACGCAGAGCCAAGATCAACCGTGCCTATTGGGCGAAGCATAAGGATCGAATTAACAAAGGCCGGCGCGAGCGAGCGGCAAGCGATCCCGAATACCGGGAGCGGCGCAACAGCCAAGGTCGCGGCGAACCGAAACGTTGGCTGCAACGAACCTACGGAATTTCACGCGAAGAATACGATGCGATGGTTGCGGCACAGAACGGCCGCTGCCTGATCTGCGACGAGAAGCCCATGCGCGGGCTATGCGTCGATCATTGCCACGAGACAAAGGTCGTGCGCGGCCTGTTGTGCAACAACTGCAACGTGGGCCTCGGTTATTTCGACGACGATCCCATCCGGCTGCTGCGGGCGGCGGCTTATTTGTTGACCTTCGAGGCGAAGGCGAAGGTCGGCATCCATACGGTACGCCGCAAAGCCGTGCCCGGCGCGTTGGCCACGATCGGCGAATTGATTGCGCGATTGTCGCCGCGGCGGTCTCGACGGAAGCCACTCGCGTAGCGCGGATGGAGCGGCTTGAGCGCGCTGGCGCAAGCTTTTGTCGCATTTCCTCCACAGCAGCTGCGGACTAGGCTCTTCGCAGTGTCCGATAGGAGGGCCTGGTGGTCAGTGCCCGACGCTTAACTTGCACGTTTCTGCTCGCCGCGTTGTTCGCGCCCCTGTTCGCGGCGGCGCCGGTAGCGGCGCAATCATGGCCGACACGGCCCATCAAGTTCATCCTGACGCTCGGACCGGGCAGCGGGTCCGATATCGGCGCCCGGTTGCTGGCGGACCGGCTGACCAGGAAATGGGACCAGCCGATCGTGATCGAGAACCGACCCGGTGGCGACGGCATCGTGGCGATCAACGCCTTCGTCAGCGCCCAGGATGATCACGTCCTGCTGTTCGCGCCGAGCTCCTCCTTCATCGGCCACCCGTACCAGCACAATGATCTGCCGTACAACCCGGACGATCTCGCCCCGATCGCGCGCGTGTCCAATACCGTAATCGGAATCTCGGTGCCGATCGACTTGCCGGTCAGGACGCTCAGGGACGTCGTCGAGCTGGCACGCACCAAGCCGGGCCAACTCAACTGGGCCGGCCTGACCGGCGCCCTCGACATCATGTTCGAGGGTTGGCTTAAGAGCATCGGCGTCGATATTAAAAAAGTTCCTTAGCGCAATCCGGTCGAGGCGGCTAACGATCTCGCTGCCGGCCGCGTACAGGTCTACGAGTCGGCCTATGCCATCGCCCGCCCGCAGATCCAGGCCGGCAAGGTCAAGCTCCTGGCGGTGACCAACACCGCGCGCGCCTCTGCGATCCCCGACGTTCCGACGGTGGCGGAGGCCGGATATGCTGCGCTGACGATGGATGGACTGGTCGGACTGTTCGGCCCGCCAACGATGCCGAAGGATCTGCGCGAGCGCATCGCCGCGGACATCAGGACCGTGATGGACGCCGATCCGCTCATCAAGGACCGCCTTATTATGACTGCCCAGGTTCCCAACCCGGGCGGGCCAGCCGAGTTCGCCAAGTCGATCGACGAACAGCGCGCGGTCCTTGCGAAGGCGGCGAAGGACCTTGGCATCATGCCGAAATAGTACTCGGCAGCTTAACCGCCGCGGATTTGTGCGGTTCCTTCCGGCGCAGCCGACACTGGCTTGAACCGCGCGAGCGCTTCAAGCCGGGCAGGCTCGGCGACCACGCCGGTGCCCTTCGGCATGACACCGACTGCGGCGTTGCCGGTCGCGAGCTGGTGAATCGAGCGGGCCACCGCGCGCGAGCGATCCTGCTTCATCAGCGCGCCGACGAACTCCGAGAGCTTCACCGCGGGCCGATAGCTCAGCGGCAGGACGTGCGACCAGGCGGTACGCGGGATCTTGAGCCCGTCGCAGATGTCCTCGCCCAGCAACCACCGCGTCGCGCCGCACAGGATCGGGAACTGCGCGCGCCGCGTCAGCGCGCCGCCGCCCGCCATGGCCGCCAGCGCTTTGAGGCTGGCATTGGCAAGTGCCGCGGTGTCGGCATCGGGTCCCGGATTGGTCAGGAACCAGAGCTCCCAGAAGCGGAGGCAATCCGCCTCGTTGACCAACGCCAACAGCTCGTCATCGATGCCCAGCACGGCGGCGACGTGGCACAGCGCGGCGACGAAGGCGCGCAGCTCCGCCGGCGCTTCGGGTACCGATTCGACGCCGTCGCTGAGCGCCGCCAGCACCATCGACCACCAGGGGCCGTGATGAGAAGTATGGTGCAGCGCCTCGATCAGCGCGTCGGCTGCCGGATCGGCGCGCATGAGCGAGGCCGCATAGGTCTGCGCCAAGTCGCCGAAGCGGGCCGCGGCGTCGTCCGCATTGAGGTAGCGGCTTGGTGTCATGGGTCGATCCCTACGTATGAGTGCTGGAGCAATCCGCGACGTGGCGATAACCGCTTGAGATCAGCAACGGCTTGCTGCAGTGCTGCTCAATGAATGTGCGGATTGAGAGCGGCAGTCCACCACGTCCAGGCCAATTTGCCGAGGGCAAACACCACAACACATCCAATCAGAAATAGAAAGATCGAGACTGCCAAGTTGGCCTGCTTCTTAAATTCCGTGAGCCCTTCATTGATCCGAGTCGGTCGCCGATTAAACATTGCACGAAGAAACAGAAACAATGGGATGGCGGCAGCGACGAAGGCTATGATCTTGAGAATCATGGTTCACAATGAGACACGGACTGAGCGGGTGCAATAGCGGGTCGCAGCTTTCCGGATTGCGCCAGTTTAGCCGAAGGTCAGGTCGCGCCACCACCCGCACATTATTTTTCGGATTCTGACATTCGCGGTGGACGGCGCACCGGCCGTCGCGCGAACCTAATCATGCCTCGGCGACTCAGCCACGCGATCGTGATCACCACCATTAAAGCGGGCAGCAGAACCCCCAGCGCGAAGAAGGCGCCGGCGCTGCCCAGCGCGCCGATCATCCAGTTGAAGTTCATGCCAAAGAAACCCGTGACCGCGGTGATGGGAAGAAAGATCAGGGAAACGAGCGTCAACCGATTGATTTGTTCGCCCTGACGCTGGGCGATGGCGGTCGCGGAGTCGTGCGTAATTTCCGACATCCAGCGGCGCCGCTCCAGTAGCTGCTCTTCGAGATCCTCCACCTGATCAGCATAGTCATTTAATTCGGCGGCGCCACGCGCATCGATGCCGGCCACCGCCTCGATACCGACGAGCGCGGCGCGGACCGCGCTACTGTAGCGATCGAAGCTGAGCCACGTGGATTGAAGCTCCTGGCGCTGCACGATCAGCGGCCCGAGCTCGATTGAGCTCGCTCCATCCTGTTCAAGCCGCGCGCGCAGGTTCTCGAGCCGCGAATCCAGATCACGGACCACGTGATCGAGCGTGCGGAGGAGCAGTTGCAGCAAGATGCCGGCAGCCTGATACGGGCTCCGTGCGACCTCCCCGATGCGCTCGGCAAAACGCTGCCGGACCTCCTCCAGCGCCGCGGCGTGGCCGTTCCACACCGTCACCATCCGTTCCTGGGTGCAAAGCACGTGCACCTCGATGAGCCTTCCGTTGGGCTCCGCCAGCCAGGTGGCTGCTCGCAGCCGCTGGCGTCCGACGACCATCCGCCCCGTCTGTCCGAACCGCAGCAGCGCGGCAATGTCGGCGTCGGCCATCGCCAGCCGGGTCAGCAGACTCCGGCGCTCGGTCTCCTCGCCGCCGAACACATCGATCCAGCAGAAGGTTGCGACTTGCTGGCTTATGTCGGCTTCAGCGGTCAGCGGGTGTATGCCGGCAGCATCCACGACCACCGCGATGGGAGCTAGCGCTGGACTGAGCGGCGCAGTCTGGGTCGAGATCATGGCCGGTTTCGAGATCGGAACGGTCATTCCCGGACCCTCAACGACGCTCGCGGGGAAATGCGATCTTCAGGATTCAAGAGTCAAATCGCCGAGTTATCGCAGCCCCAATGGTCGAACGATGGATCGGTGCTTCCAAACTTCGTGTAAGTACCCATCCCAATCTTGGTGCTTCCAAGAAATGCAATCCTTGTCGGGTCTGATATGCAGGTAGCAGTATACGTCGAGCTTCTTTACCGCGTGAAACCGATCCACCGTCATCCAAACCTTCGGCAAGCCAACGACCGGCCACAATCGCCCCGTCTTGCCCAAGTGGGGTTTGAATATAAAGAAATCCAGCGAGCCATCCGGACTTATTTCTCCGTCAATCTTGAACATTCCGAGGTGAGGACCCGTGGTATCGCCATTCGGCGTAACTGAAGTAGAACCGGGTCTGACTGGCATCCCAACTTGGCCCGATGACATGATGGCTGACGAATGAGCCGTGGTCCAAATTGTAAATTGGCGTATCGCTTGCCACGGCATCGACCACGAGCAAAGCCTTGCGGTGAGGACAGACTTTTTCCCAGTATCTGCTTGGTTGTTCAATTTGTTGCTGTCGTGTACGCGTTCTCGCATCGGATGTGATATGTCCTAACCTTTCGATTGGCGTGCGCTGCTCGTAGTCTTTCATAAGACCTTTTTTTATCAAACAATCCTCGTCTTCCATGTCAAATTCGTAGATACCGCTGAAGTCCCATGGGTTAACTTTCGACATGGTGCCCGTGGTGGAAGTCGCTGCCGAATCCGTCGTGGAAAATGCAACCTCTTGGTCACTCGGTCCTTTGGTCGAAGGCCGGGCCGACGCGGTGCCGCTCTGGTCCCAGTCGGACGAATCTCCGTCAATTTCTCCACTAAACGACAGCGGCACAATTTGACTGGCGCCGAATATCAATCCATTGACACGGCCCCAAAGCAGCTCGCAGGTGTTCAGGAGAGCGAACGTTCCGGGAGTCGTACCCGAAGCAGCTCGTCGACTCGCGCGATCAAACGGCACCATGGAAAAGATGAGTCCCGCCCCATTAGGCAGCATCTTCGAATAGGCAAGACCAACGGTCCCCACTGTTTGATGCCATAGAAACATCGTCATTCCGCCGCTCTGACCTTGTGAGCTCTTGTCGTCTCGGGTCTTATTGTCCGCCTCGTCCGCATCATGGTCACAACTGATCGTAACCCGGGCACGATCGGAGCTGTGTTCGCTACCTGGATTTTTTTCTTTAATCCATCTTTCTATTTGCCGGAACTTGACGATAGAGCTGATGGTCCGCCGGCCGTCGCAAAAGTCGTGAATATTCGAAGGAACGACACAACCGCGACTGTCTTGTGCACGCCCATCTGAGGTTATGCACCCAACGACTGCCAGTACCGCAGCGAACGTTCGGCTCGATGAATTCTTCATACTCTCCTCGTTTGGCGCTCGGATCGCTCAGAGAGTGCGAGTGTCCGCTGCATAGTGAAGTGTTCTAGCGAACGGCCTGACCGGCATCGCCGGCTGCTGCGCGTGCACCGCGAGCGGCATGTTGCGACCGCTCCGCTACCGACTAGCGCGATGAATTCCCGCCGCCTCATGGGGCTTACCCCCAGACTGAGGTCACAGACTGACTATAGCAGGTCGGGTATGGGTCGGGGCCGTGCATTGCAACAAAAAGCGATGCCTTATGTCCGAGATGGGTCATTAGCGACCGAGGCGGCACGTCCATTCATTTCCGATTCTGTCTCCAAGCCGGAAGTGAAATCACCGAATCGCTGGGTTTCCGCGAAGCAGCAAAACCGAACATTGATCAGTATCGTTTTGCGACCCCTGTTTTCCGACCGCTGACGGCGCGAAACCGTATTCCGGGCTAACGGGCGGACACTGGGCGCCGGGCAAGATCATCGCGGACGACCCGTCCACCCTTCATCACGAACTTGACTCGCTGAAGTTCGGTGATGTCTGACGACGGATCGCCGGAAACCGCGACCAGGTCCGCGTACTTGCCCTTCTCGATCGACCCGATCCGGTCGTCCCATCCCATCGCCGTCGCGTTCACGATCGTTCCGGACTGGAGTGCGCGTCGGCGACATCCCGGCGCGTTTGACGAACCACTCGAACTCGAGCGCCTGCGTCCCGTGAGGAAACGTTGCGCCGTCGACGCCGCTGCCAATCATGATCGGCAAGCCTTTGGTCGCGACCGCCATCGCGACCGCTTTCTCGAAAATCGGAATCATCCGGTACTTGCCGCCGGTATTCTTGTTGTCGTCGTCATCCATGTACGGCTCGGTATAGCGCACGAAGGTCGGATCGTAGCTGAGCCGCTTTGCGACCATCATGTCAGCCTGCTCCTGGTTGAGATCGAACGCGTGTTCGATGGTGTCGCAACCCGCGACGATGGCGTTCTTCTGTCCCTCGCCCCCGAGCACGTGACACGCGGTCTTGCGGCCGAGGCGGCGGGCTTCGTCGGTCAGGGCCTGCAACACGGGGAGCGGATAGGTCATGGCGTACTTGGCCTCGCCGGTCGCGAGAAACGCGTAGGCGCCTCCTGGATAGAGCTTGATCCAATCGACGCCTCGCTCGACGTGCTCGCGCACCGCGGCGGGCGCTTCCTCGATCGAGTGCACGGGCAGCGCCGCCAACGGGTTGCCCGGTTTTGCCGCTGGCGTCGTGCCGCCCCAACGAATTCCCCGGCCCGACACTTGAAATCTCGGACCATCGATGCGGCCCTGATTGATGGCATCGCGAATGTCGACATCGGCGTAGCCGTTGTCGTGGGAGCTCATATCGCGCGCCGCGGTGAAGCCCGCGTAAAGGTCGGCCTGCAGATTGTGGACGGCGATCAGCGTCGATGTCTCGCGCGACATGCCGCGTTTGGGGTAGTTGAACATATGCGTGTGGGCGTCAATCAGACCGGGCAGCACGGTCTCGCGGCTCAGATCGATCACATGCGCATCGCCGGGAATCCGGACCTGCGATGCCGCTCCGACTTCTGTGATGCGCTCGTCACGGATCAGCACCACCTGGTCGGTCAGCATCTGGCCGGACCTGCTGTCGAACAGGCGGCCGGCGCGAACAGCTACCAAGCCGGAGCTCTGTCGACATTGATATGCGCCGCCTTCCGGCCCAAAGCAGGGTTGCGGCCCCGCGCCGCGCCACGGCGTCCCGGGCCCGCTTTCGGCCCACGAGTTGGTTGCCAGAGTGATGCTGCAAAGCAATCCAAGTGCTGATGACTTCAATGCCGATCCGCGCTTCATCATGCCCTCCAAAACTAGTGTCCCGATTCCGAAGTTCGCACACGCTCGCGGCAGTCTCGATGCGAACTTCGGAATCAAAGGGACACTAGCAACGTTATGATTCTAATGCCGCTTTTGAACCCGAAGTTCGCAAACACCCTTGCCGCCCGATCGTGCGAGCTTCGGGTTCGCGGCACTGGAATTGCTTGTGTAGCCGGCTGTGCCGACGTTCGCGCATTTTGCACT
>Ga0310914_10003201_pt1 | contig 11243 bp, 12 predicted proteins | sample GREbulkMGAN108_FD_203450 | JGI IMG/M metagenome (GOLD analysis project Ga0310914, IMG submission 203450) | Lab enrichment of tropical soil microbial communities from Luquillo Experimental Forest, Puerto Rico - GRE.bulkMG.AN108 | ecosystem: Environmental > Terrestrial > Soil > Tropical forest >...
ATGTAGTAAAAGCCCGCGCCGTAGAGGCTGCAGACTTTCACGTATTCAAAGATTCGCTCAGCAGAGTACGTTGATTTTCAAAGGAGATTGCGCACGGAGTCGACCGACGAGCATCTGGGTGCCAATGGTATAGGCTGAGCCTACTTCAATATAACTGTTTATCAGGTTTGCAAAAAATACTTATGCCCGCGTTCAAATTGCTAGGCAGACGCTAGGTACGCAGCTTTGGCCCTACCGCTGTGCCTGCGCGTGCGGGCCGCACGCAAGATTGGGACGCAGGTTGCTACGATCCCATCAAGGGAGCTGCCTTCCATGTAGATCATCTGGCGGGTCAAGCCGCCATGCTGAATGATCCAGCGACGCACCGACGCGGGATAGATACCCCACAGCGCCTGCGTAGCCGCGCTGGTGACTAGGCGTCCGTCGTTATTTGGCATTGAGGGGGCGTGGAAACCGAAGCAGCCGCGCGGTGTCGCACTGATTTGGTTGGACGGGACTGGCCCGAGCACCGACGTGCAGGCCGACAGGCAATCGCCGTCGATAATCACGCGTTCGCGCACTTTGGCGAAGACTTGCAAATATTTGCCGACGTGACGCCGCACGCATGCGGGGCAAAGTAACAGTCGAAAATGGATCACCCGTCCCCTCCCGCCTTTTCGACGAATCTCGATTGTCCAGCCTGTAAGAGATCAAGGGCGCGGGATGCGGGCGATGGGTGGTGCAGTAAAACCGCCGCCGCGTTGCTTCCTCCAAGTCACACCGGATTTGCCAGATCCGGCCCAGTATGAAGCCGATCGCCATCGCGGCTCTTTGCTTCCTCGACGAACCAAGGGGGCGGCTCGCCTCGTCCCCCCGACCCCGGAGGGATTGGTCTCCGGGGTCTGACTATTGCGAGCCGGTGGGTCCTGGAAGGCAAAGGTACTGGCCGGTCAGCGCCACCCAGAGCCAGAACATCCCTGCTCCCTCTTTCCAAATAACTCGCCATGTCGAGTTCCCTCGCCTTGCAAATATCAAACACTTTGCGCGAGGCCCTCGTTAGGCCGTCGCAATCTGCGTGCCTCATGTCCCCGGCCGCATTAGGAACACCCTCTCGATGGGTGCTACATGGAAACGTCAGCGGAATATCTGGAAACGTCAGCGCAATATCGCGAGTTTGCGGAGGAATGCAATCGCTTGGCTAAGCAGACCAAGGCAGATGGCCATCGCAAGATCTTGGAAGAGATGGCTGAGGCTTGGCGAATGGTGGCTGCGGAGGCAGATAAAAAGCGTTAGCTCCCGGTCGATTGTCTTTCGTCAACCTCGCTTACGCACTCTTCTGCCAAACGAAACCACACTTGTGCCATGTGTAGCAGCGAAGGCCGCGCTCGCTCATCTTCGGCCCTGCGCGCCAACTCTAGGCACGCTCGAGCGAGGCGGCGATACTGATCCGAATTTGACACGCAGGAACGCCTCCCCAACCATAGCGACAACGCGAAAGCGTCATCGGCGTTCCTTTCTTGTGGCGAAATTGACGACCATGCGGCGGTCAGTTCGGATGGAGGTGTCGAAACTGAAAGAGGCCGTCAACTGAGACGGCCCCTTAGAGCACACTGAAGACGACCCCTCATCCCCAACCACCGGAACCATCAAATCCTCATCCCGAATTGTGCAAGTCCTGAAGCCACAAGATGGCGGTCGGTTGAATTAGCTGGGCTGTTGCTTTTAGCCAGAACTCTTGGGGCCTGAAAAGAATGAACCCCAACCGCTAGTGCAGCCGGGGTCCGACGCCGGGCGATTGAGGGTGAGGGGCTGCGGGCTCACCCGGCGCGTGACTGTGAACGATAGCGTCGAAGGGTTGTTCCGCCACGTAGGTGTTTTTTTACTTTATGTGCGTTACGGAACTCGCTTATGCGCCCACGCACTGAACCCGACAATGCACAGACCCAGCGTCGCGAAGACAGCAACATTAAACAGCGCATCAATCATGGCTCCCTCCACTGAAAGCAGATTGCCTCTTGAGGGATTGATTTGTCATAGGGGGGAATTATTCCCGGTCGCTAGCAACACCAGTGACGATCATCCGTGGGCGTCTCTTACCTATGGGGGCCTCGAGAGGGAGGCCTAGGGAACGGGGATAGGAAATCACTGACTTCACTGGCCGCCAAGACCATGCGCCCGATCAGCACCGTTCTGCTCATTCTTCTCTCGACTGCCGGACAGTACGCTCGAGCTATTGCCGAGAACGAGCCGAAGGTGATCACGCTGTCATGCGATGGAACGCTCACCGCGACGTACGGTGCTAATAAACCAAAGAACATGGAGGCGTCGCAAAAAACCAGCGTGGTCGTGAACTTCGATGACCAGACCGTGTTCTTTTTGGGCTATGTCGTTCCCATCTACAATGTCGATCAGGCCAGCATCAACTTCGGCGGAAGGCAAATGGTCGAGTACGGTTTCAGCATCAGCATCAGGGGCCATATTGATCGGGCAAGCGGTCGCATGGACGTAACGACAGTGACGTTAGACCCGACGAAGCCCGACGATCCTAACATTGCCACGCTCCGCTATGACGTGGGTTGCGAGGCGTTCTGAAAGCCTGGCGATCTACTCGAAAGAGCGTTTGGTGATCCCAAGATTTCGATGACGTCAGCCAGCTCGGCCCATGCCATCAGCAAGATCAGCGTCGCATCACGTTGCCCATACCCTGGAGGAGATGGAGGCTTTCATGCATGGGCATTAGCAGGGGTATGGTCCCTGTGGCACCAAGTGCGTCGCGACGGCGTTTGCCATATTGTCTTGCCAAACGATAGGCAAGCGCCGGTTTCTACTTACCGTTGGCACGAAATTGCCCGTTGCAACGGTTGGCCGGCAGCTGAGTGGCGCGTCGAATATTGCGAAGCTGGCCGAGCTTACGGCTTATTTGTGTGAAATACGCGCCGATATCGTGAAACCACAGCCTGCGCGGTCGCAACCAGATTTGCCACGGCCCAGGAGATCAAAACGATTAGAGCGACAATTGCGAGATGTTCTAAGTTCCTCATGGCATCAGTCCCCCTCGATGCCCGGCACAAGCAATGATCTTCGCGATTTGTGACAATTCCTCGACGCGGTTTGTGCGTTCGATTGTGCTGGCTCTAAGAGCCCAGGTTATTGGGTTTCAATTCCTAGGCTAATGCCTGTGGCTGTGGCACCGAGCGCTGTACGGAAAAACCCCTCACAAAATCGGCTTCGCGACCACAGTAAAATCAGCATGTTCTGAGCGGCTCATCACCGTAGGTAAAAACAGATACTTTTTCCTACGATTCATGCTATGTAGGGGGCATCAATTAGGCGGGGGATTTTTCAATGAAACGCGCCGTCCTCTATCTTCGGGTTTCGACCATTGACCAAACCACCGCCAATCAGGAGCGGGAGTTGCGGGAGGTCGCCAAGCGCATGGGCTGTGAGATCGTCCGGGTCTACAAAGACCATGGCATCAGTGGTGCTAAGGGTCGGGATAGGCGGCCTGAGTTTGATCGCCTCCTTCGGGATGCCGCTCAGCGCAAATTCGATATGGTGATGGCGTGGTCAGTGGATCGGCTCGGCCGGAGCCTGCAGGACCTTGTTGGCTTCCTGTCCGAGCTGCACGCCCTCCATATCGACCTGTTTTTGCATCAACAAGGCTTGGACACCACGACGCCGGGCGGCAAGGCCATGTTTCAGATGATGGGGGTGTTTGCCGAATTTGAACGGGCGATGATCGCAGAACGAGTCCGCGCCGGGCTTAGGCGGGCCAAGGACGAGGGCAAACGACTTGGTCGGCCTCGGATAGCCCCCGAGCTTGAGAAGCGAATTCAGACGGCCCTGAACGAGCGTAAGCGCACTGGTGAAGGCGTGCGTGGGATTGCCAAGCGTTTTGGCGTTGATCCGAGCACGGTGCAGCGGATCAGCCGCCCTTTCGACGGCGTGGCCGCGTGAGGCCGACGGCGCACAAATGAAGCGAGAGCGCCTACAACTGCCTGACGATCTCGCGCAGTTGCTCTGGGGCAATCAAGACTTATAACAACCATGATCATCTTTATGACGCTGTTGACCGCGGGAGCTAGCATGGCTTTTGCGGTGCACCAGTGGTGGCGCGGCCATCACACGATAGCGATCGCCCTCATTACTTTCGCATGGCTTATGGCGGGCGTTGCCATAGAAACCGCAAAGAACAACCAGAATGCGGAAGCCACAGAAGTTCTCCGACAGCCATAGTCGTTTCAGGCCATCGCTAGTAGCCTGTTATTTCAGATCGTGTGGCGTCAGCATATTGGTGTTGGCGTTCGAACAGCTCATCAATGGTTTGGGGCCCCTCCGGTCCCTCATAACAAATAGCCATCAAGCCGAAGGAGTCGGCAGCGTGGCTGGAAAAATCGTGTTCCGGGCCAAGTCCAACGTGGCGCTGCTCGTCTTTCTTCTCATGGTAATAGCCCAAGCAGGCAATTCCCGCCTCTGTCGTTTCTTCGTTGAAAAAACACGACGGCAGAATGCGCCTCACAGCCTCGATCCGTTGCATTGCCGCGCCGGCGCCCTGATTGGGGATAACCACGACATCAAAACCGGCTTCCTCAAGATGGTCACGGTAACGTTTGCCTGTGATGCTGTTGGCGTTAATGCCGTCGTGGGGCAGATAGCAAATCGGATGCCATTTCCGGGACCGCAGCTCATTGACGTAATAAGCTAAGATCTGGCCTTGTCCCTCAATGTAATCGAGCACGTTGATCTGGTTTCCGACCCACTGGACAACCCAGACGGCCATTGCATCGGCCTTCGCACCGGAACCGCCGATGTCGAAGAAGGCACGAACGGGTAAGATTGGGTCAGCGGCTACAAAGCCAATCCGTCTTTGCTGCCTCGCCTCGTTGAGCTGTCGAGCGAAATAGGCCCCCTCAAAAGCCCTGGCGTAGGTGCCTTCCCAAATGTGGTCGTAGCGTTCTGGGTAGACTTTCAGATCGTGCTGGCGCTCGGCCTCAAGAACATCCGGAAACCACGGATTGTCACGCCAATCGGCCTGAACGACGATTGCATTATCCGGCTTGTTCTTGCGCAGGAACTTATCAACCGCATCCTTTTCAAGGCGCGGATTCCAACTAAACCAAATTTCAGATTCTTCCTTCCGAATGGTGGGACGCAATAACGCCAGACTGCGCTCGCTCAAAGTCTGCGCTTCTTCAACCCAGCACCGATCAAAGCCCTCGAAGGATTTGATGGATTCCGCGTTGTGGTCCTGCATTCCCTCGAAAACAATAAACCCGCCGTAAATATCCTTGATGCGGTCCTTTTGGACCTCGAATAGATGCCCAACGCCCAAAGATCGGATTTTATCCTCGATCAGCAACTTGGCCGACTCTTTGAGGCTTTTCAGAACCTCACGAACGCACAGGGTTCGCAATCCGCGGCCACTAACGTGCTCGTCAACGACCAGTTCGGCAAAGAAATGGCTCTTACCGCTGCCTCTCCCGCCCCACGCCCCTTTGTAGCGAGCCGGCTGCAATAACGGCTCAAATACCTTGGCCGTTCTTATGTGCAATTTGCCCGTTTTCTGATCGAACAATGGTGCGCCTTACTTCGTGAACGTGCCTGATTGCATCGAATTGGTCATCACCTACGATGGCTTGTGCTGGCTTGCCGTCGAGACGATCACCAATCTCGCGCGCCGCGGCGGTTTCCTCGCCTGCACGATTGAGAAGCTGTCTGGCGATATAGCGGAGTGATCCCTTGTGAGCCGGACTTTCTTTGCCTTGCTCGGCAAGCGCGGCCTCAACGCGCAGCGCATCACGAAACGGCTTATCTTTGTTCGGTGAACCGCGTGGCCGCCCGGCGGGCATAATATTTTATTCCTTAAATCTCTGATCAATAGGCCGGTTTTGTTTGTGGCATTGACCTGTCCAAATCCAATCTGCCGCTCCAAAAGCTCGAAGCGGTGAAATTTCTCTAGCGATGTTTTCCTTAGATGCCGGAACGCCCATCGGCGAAAACGCAATGCCTGAAACTAATTCTTGACTAAACGCGTGCGCGCCTCACGCGGCGCTCAATTCCTCGAATCCATCTGCCTTCAATTCCTTGATAATTGCCTGCCGCACATATTCGGATGCGGTCGTGAATTTCTTATCCGCAGACTGCCGCAACCGCGTCGGGGAGCTTTTCTGGCGCCCTAATACGCAAATAGCTCGGAAAACGCGTCGGCCGACCTTCGCTCATTTGCTCCTCGTTCGAGGCGACGGCAAATCGCCTTATCTGCTGAAAGTTATTCACAAAATGACCACGCACCAAGGCTAATCACCTTTAGGGACGGCCCTTTGTGGCTTACTATGTAGCAGTGTGTTGCCGCGCGTTCGTATTGCGGCCCCAAATATCGCCCGGACGTCATGCCAGCACGACTCTTACGCCTTCCGATTACCAGTAGTATTCCGAGACCCGCACTAAACATCACGCCGGATGCTTGGACGAGAATCGAAAAATCATCATATCGCCTCAAGTTTTCCGATGCCCTTCGCGAACATATTGAAAGGGCAACTGTCAAATATGTTTGGCTCAGAAAGATGGAGGACAAGGCCGAGCCGTTGGCGGCAGCTAAAGAGATTTTGCGCAGAATCTCCAAACTAAGGCCGCTCGTCCATCAATTGCTTCCTGATCTGCGGGGCATCTCGAAATGTGAAACCGACGCCCACAGTCTTTTAAGGCATAAACTCGGGCAACTTTTTCGTGCGCCGTCGCAGCATCGGCGGCCTTTCGGTGATCACCTCGGCAGCTTTATTCTAGATCTGGCGGCGTTCAGTGAAGCCTTGAACAAAATTGGCACTCTAGAAACGTCGGACTGTCAGCAACACGGTGACGCCTGGAGCGGCTGGGTAAATGATCTCACCGCCATAATTCAGCAGGCTGGACTACGAGCCGGAGTAAGCAAGGACACCAGATGTAAGGAGGACTCGCTTTTTGTGCGCTTTGTGGCAGCGGTGCAGAAAGAATTGCCTCGGGATCAATTTTTGCAGCCATTCACCGAACTAAGATCATTGGCGGATGCAATTTATCGTGCTCGGCGTGATCGCCCGCGAGCCGGGGTCGTTAAGCAAGCGCGTGCGGATAAATAAACCCCCGCTTTGCTGCCAGAGGTCGCCCATGATGCCTTCATCTGTACTCAATAGGATGGAGGCGCCGAGTGCCACCCATAAAGGAATTTCTCACCACGAAGGAAGCAGCGGCCCGCGTCCAATTATCGGAATCCGCCCTCGAAAAAAAACGAGTCAATGGCACCGGGCCAGTATTCGTAAAGCTCGGTAAAGCAGTGCGTTACGAGGTAGCCGCACTAGACGAGTGGACCGCCGCCGGTCGGCACAAATCGACGGCCGAGCCCGTCACCGCAAAAGCAAGCTGAATCTCAAAATAAAACCCGGCAGAGCGTGCTACCGCTAGCCGGGTCAATGGAAATATTCGCATGTCTTCTTTAGCTAATCGAAACCTACTCAGCAAGAATTTTGTTTCAACAAGTACTGAGTGCAAAACAGGCGGCACGCGCCGCCGTCGCAAGGGCGATCGTATAGAGCGCGAAATAGTCGATCGACACAAGGCGCTGGGCGTGCGTGCTGAGCGTTATCCGCTCTCAGGTGCCAGCAAATTTCGTGGCAGCGGGCATGATGTCGATATTTATTTATTTGGACGCGACGAGGCGCCCGCGGTTGCAGAAGTAAAAGCCCGCAAGAACGGAGCCGGGTTCGCAAAGCTCGAAAGATGGCTGGCCGAATACGACGCGCTCTTTCTTCGGCGCAATAATGCGGATCCGCTGGTATTACTGCCGTGGCGCATGTGGGAACGCGTCCTCGAAAGGATGGTACGCGATGTAAACGTGGGGAGCGATCATGACTGATCTGCTTGCCCTTCTAACCGGCGTGTCGCGTAGCGGTGAAGGATGGACCGCGCGCTGTCCAGCCCACGAGGATCAACACAACAGCCTCAGCGTTCATAACCGCAACGGTCGCTGGCTGCTCAATTGTCACGCTGGCTGCGGGTGTGAGGAGATTATCGGCGCGTTGGGAATAGATGCATCCGCCCTCTTCGACGCATCAGCAGGGGGAGTGGGTGGGTCTATCCCCACCTACAACCGTGCAACTGCGCAACCGAGGACCAAATCATCAAAGTTATCAGCGGCTGAACGGCGACTCACGGTGTCACTGAGCGCGGCCGGCCTTACCCTGCACCAATACGCGGCAGCCAAGGGGATTACAGCCGACTTCCTGAAAGCGTGCGGGGTGTCAGAGTTTAACTACAACCACAAACCCGCTTTGCGCATTCCATATCTGGGACCTGACGGCGAAGAATTAGCTGTGCGGTTCCGGATCGCCCTTGATGGAGACCGCTTCCGCTGGAAGTCCGGCAGCAAGCCTTGCCTGTATGGTTTGAACCGCATCGGGGATGCCAAAGCTGCGGGATATGTGGTGCTGGTCGAGGGCGAGTCCGACGTCCATACCTTGTGGCACCATGGCATACCTGCAATCGGATTGCCGGGCGCGACGAGTTGGCGAGAAGATCGCGACGCCGAGTGGTTTGACGGTATCGAAACAATCTACGTCGTGATCGAGCCCGACAAAGGCGGGCATTCCGTGCGGAAGTGGCTTGCGCAGTCCGCGATGCGGGCACGAGCCAGGCTGCTTCAGCTCTCGGCTAAAGACCCCTCCGCAATGCACATCACCGACCCCGCCGGATTTATGAAGGCGTGGCAAGTGACGCTGCTCGGGGCGATCCCGTGGACAGCGATGGAGGCGAACGAGCGCGCGGAAGAACAGGCGGAGGCATGGGAGTTGTGCGCTAACTTGGCGCGCGCCGAAAACATCCTTGCGGAATTTGACAGGGCGCTCGGTACAGTCGGGCTTGTTGGGGAGCGTCGAGTCGCCAAGCTCATTTATTTGGCTGTCACATCTCGACTGTCAGACCGTCCGGTTTCGATCGTAGTCAAAGGGCCCTCATCGGGCGGCAAGTCATTCACCGTTGAATCGGTATTGCGATTTTTCCCCTGCGAAGCGTTTCACGCTCTTACCGCAATGAGCGATCGGGCGCTCGCGTATTCGACCGAACCCCTGAAGCACCGGCACCTTGTGATTTACGAGGCGGCGGGGATGGCATCCGATTTCGCGACCTACCTTATTCGATCGCTGCTCTCGGAAGGACGACTGCGCTACGAGACTGTTGAAAAGACCCGCGACGGATTGGTGCCGAAACTCATCGAACGCGAAGGGCCGACCGGGCTTATCGTCACCACGACCAGCGTCCGCCTGCACCCCGAAAACGAAACGCGCATGCTGAGTCTCACCGTGAGCGATACGCGTGAGCAGACGGCCGCCGTTTTTCGGGCGTTAGCAAATGGCGGAACGCATGACGCCGATCTATCGCAGTGGCACGCACTTCAGACCTGGCTCGCAACGTCGAATCGCCAAGTCGATATTCCTTATGCCGCTCGCCTGGCCGAGATGGTTTCGCCTGTAGCCATTCGGCTGCGCCGCGATTTGAAAACCGTGTTCACGCTAATCCGCGCGCACGCGTTGCTGCATCAGGCGAGCCGGCGAAAAGATGCTGCCGGGCGTCTTGTGGCGGAGGTTTCTGACTATGCGGCCATCCGCGAATTGGTGGCCGATCTGGTCGCTGAGGGTGCGGAGGTCGCAATCAAGCCAGAGCTGCGGGAAACTGTGAAGGCGGTCACGGCCTTGCTCGCGGATGGGAGGGAGGACGTCAAGCAGGCGGACGTCAAGCGGACGCTGAAACTCGACAAGTCTGTCGTGTCGCGACGCGTCACCGCGGCCGTGGACGCCGGCTTTCTGCGCAACCTTGAGGACCGCAAGGGCCGGCCAGCGCGATTGGTTATCGGCGACCCCTTGCCGGAGGAGGTTGAGCTGCTGCCCCAACCGCAGCGGTTGCACGGTTGCACGGTTGAAGAGGGGGATAAACCTCCCCCCGTGCAATGCGGCAAGGAACCCGCAGGCCCCCATGGGGGAGCAAATGGCCATGCGGGCGGCGACGGAGAGAAGCCGCAACTACCGGAAACGGCCCTGGCAGACGATGACCTCACTATTCCTCCGATCCTCGACCGGCGCAGCGAGCTTGGCCGCATCTGCGCTCAATGCGGCGCCGGCCGGCCGGATGATCTCCCGACCGTAGCCGTGAGGGCAAACAACGGCGCGACCGTTTACGTTCACGAGCACGGCTGTCTGAAATTCTGGCTTCGAGAAAATCGGAGCGAGCTACAAGGCAAAGCGGGGACTTTTCCATGAACGAGTCCCGCCGCTCACCGACTATTCCGAATCCGAAGGCCCGGTTGATTTTGTAAATATCTTGTTTTACGATATTTTGCGTTGGGGAGCGACTTGCCTAAAACAAATTTGACATCGGCCTTTGTGCGGCAAAGCATCTGCCCTGCAGGTGCCCGGCGGGTCGATTATTTTGACGAGGATCTCCCCGGCTTCATGCTGGAAGTCAGATCTTCAGGCGGCAAAACTTTCTACCAGCGATACCGGGATAGTCGCGGGAGAGAGCGGCAGTTCAAGATCGGTTCGGTCCGCGTTTTGACTGTCCGGCAAGCTCGCACCAAAGCCCGTAGCATCCTAGCCGAGGCGGTACTAGGCAACGATCCGCAAAAAGAACGCGAGCTGCTTCACGAAATTCCTACCTTGGCCCAATTTGCTCGTGACTCGTATATGCCATTTGCCAAAAGCGCGAAGCGCAGCTGGCAAACAGATGAGACGGTACTTCGAATCCATATCTTACCGCGTTTAGGTCGTCTTGCGCTTGACCAAGTCTCATCTCATCGCGTGGCCGAACTGCTTCATCATATGCGTGAACAGCAGTATGCATCTGGGACAACAAATCGGGTCCTTGTACTGCTTCGTTATATGTTCAACCTGGCAAAAAAATGGGGCATCGCCGGTGTTAGCAACAATCCGGCGGCGGAACTTAAGACGGCTCCTGATGTATACCGTGAACGCTTCCTAACAGCCAAAGAAACTCATCGCTTGCTGGAAGCCATAGACACAGACGAGAACCAGACTGCAGCTCAATCGATCAAACTACTGCTGCTGACCGGCGCCCGACGTAACGAGATTACCCACGCCAAATGGGAGCACATCGATTGGCAGAAGAAAACGCTTCTAGTGCCATGCTCGAAGTCCGGCCGCCCGCGGTTGATCCAGCTTAACTCGGCGGCTCTCGAGGTGTTGCGTTTGCTTCCGCGAGAGCCGGGGGGTGCCCTTTTATTCCCA
>Ga0310914_10003205_pt1 | contig 11242 bp, 10 predicted proteins | sample GREbulkMGAN108_FD_203450 | JGI IMG/M metagenome (GOLD analysis project Ga0310914, IMG submission 203450) | Lab enrichment of tropical soil microbial communities from Luquillo Experimental Forest, Puerto Rico - GRE.bulkMG.AN108 | ecosystem: Environmental > Terrestrial > Soil > Tropical forest >...
AACGGTGGCGAAGTTCCTCAATGCGCGGCGCAAAGAAGAGATCATCTTCACCCGCAACGCCACCGAAGCGATCAATCTCGTCACCTACACGTTCGGCCGCGAGTGCATCAAGCCGGGCGACGAGATCGTGCTCTCGATCATGGAGCATCACTCCAACATCGTGCCGTGGCATTTCCTGCGCGAGCGCCAGGGCGCGGTAATCAAGTGGGCACCGGTCGACGACGAGGGCCATTTCCTGATCGACGAATTCGAGAAGCTTTTGACGCCGCGCACCAAGCTCGTCGCCATCACCCACATGTCGAACATGCTCGGCACGCTCGTGCCGGCGAAGGAAGTGGCGCGCATCGCCCACGCCCACGGCATTCCGGTGCTGTTCGACGGCGCCCAGGCGGCGGTGCATCTCGACGTCGACGTCCAGGACATCGACTGCGACTTCTATGCCTTCACCGGCCACAAGCTCTACGGCCCGACCGGCGTCGGCGTTCTCTACGGCAAGTACCAGCACCTCGAAGCCATGCCGCCGTTCAACGGTGGCGGTGAGATGATCCGCGAAGTGTTCGAGGATCGCGTCACCTATGGCGAGCCGCCGCACAAGTTCGAGGCCGGCACGCCGTCGATCGTGCAGGCGATCGGGCTCGGCGCGGCAATAGACTACGTCGCTTCCGTCGGCAAGGCGCGCATCCGCGAGCACGAGGCCGGCCTGATGCGCTACGCCCACGAGCGGCTGCGCGAGATCAATTCGCTGCAGATTTTCGGCGCGACCCGGGACAAGGGCCCGATCGTGTCGTTCGCCATGAAGGGCGCGCACCCGCACGACGTCGCCACCATCATCGACCGCGCCGGCGTCGCGGTGCGCGCCGGCACGCACTGCGTGATGCCGCTGTTGGCTCGGTTCGGCCAGACCGCGACCTGCCGCGCCTCGTTCGCCATGTACAACACCCGCGACGAGGTCGACGTCTTGGCGCGGGCGCTGGTCAAGGCGCAGGAAATCTTCGCATGACCGACGACGTGAAAACCGACGATACCGCGACGGCCGGCGCTGCGAGCGTCCCTGCGGCGCCAGACGCCGCGGAGAAGCCGTCGGCCATTCCGGCGGAAGAAATGGCGCGGCTGACCGACGACATCGTCGGCGCGCTGAAGACCGTCTACGACCCGGAAATCCCGGCTGACATCTATGAGCTTGGCCTGATCTACCGGGTCGACGTCGACGACGACCGCGTCGTCACCGTCGACATGACCTTGACCACGCCGAACTGCCCGTCGGCCGCCGAGCTGCCGGCGCAGGTCGAGGGCGCGGTCGCCGCCGTCGCCGGCGTGCGCGAGGCCAAGGTCAACATCGTCTGGGATCCGCCGTGGGATCCGAGCCGCATGTCGGACGAGGCGCGCACGGTGCTCAACATGTGGTGAGTTGCGCGTTCGCGCGCGCCGCATTACATGCGGAGTGTGAGGTCGTTAAAGGTCTTAGAGTTATTACAGGTCGCAATTGGGAGAAGGTGAAATGGCCACGCCCCGGCCGAGACCTCAAGTGATGCGGCTCACCGACGCCGCCGCCGATCGCATCAAGGCGGTGATGGCGAAGGCCGACCGTCCGATCGCCGCCGTCCGCGTCGGCGTCAAGAACGGTGGCTGCGCCGGCATGAGCTACACCATGGAATATGCCGAGAAGATCAATCCGCTCGACGAGGTGGTCGAGGACAAGGGCGTGAGCATCCTGATCGACCCCAAGGCGGTGCTGTTCCTGCTCGGCACCGAGATGGACTACAAGGTCGAGAAGCTTTCGGCGCAATTCATCTTCAACAATCCGAACCAGACCGGCGCCTGCGGCTGCGGCGAATCGGTCCAGCTCGAGCCGGCCAAGGACGAAGGCGCCGCCGCGCAATAGTCACGCCGGCTGCGGCTTGCGCAAACTTTCGATCAGCGAAGCGCGCAACAGATAAGCGCGATGGGCGGCCGGATCCGCGGCGGTGGCGCTTAGCGCCGCGTTATTCTTGGCGCGCACTGCGGGATCCTTCTCCTCCAGCCCCTTCTTGTTGGCGATGGTCTGCTGCTGCACGTATTCGATGTTGAGCGGCCGCCGCGTACGGTCGTAGCCGTCGAGGATGTCCGCCGGCGCCTCGCCGCGCAGCACGCGGCCGAGCAAACCCGAGAGCTGGAAGGCGTCGTGGATGCCGAAATTCAGGCCGAGCCCGCCAAGCGGATTGTTGACGTGGGCGGAATCCCCGGCAAGGAAAACGCGGCCCTTGCGGAACGCCGCGGCGACGCGCTGATGGACGTTATAGATGTTGCGGTGGAACACCGGATAGTCGCCGGCCTTGGGAAAGAAATTCTGCAGCCGGCGCTGCACCGCCACTTCGTCGAAGGCCTCCGCGTCGGTCTCGCCGAGCCGCGTCGGGAACAGAAGCCGCCACAAACCCTTGCCGTCGTCGCCTGAAACCTTGAACAGCGCACACCATTCGTCGACGTCGGCGAAGTAGTTGCGCGAGCATTGCGCATAGAGCGCGTCGAACGAATACGGGGTGGTCAGGATCAAGAATCGCTCCGGATGGGTGTAGCCCTCGAAGTCGATGCGGAGCGCCTTGCGCACGGCGGAGCGGCCGCCGTCGCAGCCGATGAGGTAAGAGCCTGAAACCCGCCGCGCGCCCGCGGCTGTCTGCACCGCGACCTCGACGCGATCATCGAACTGCGCGAAATCTACGACCCGCGATGAGAATCTCACTTCGGCGTGGGCAAAAGCGCGCAGCCGCTCGATCGTCAGATTGGCGAGCTTATGTTGCTCGCATTGCACGACGAACGGGTAGCGGGTGTCGTCCTTGAGCACGCCGAAATCGAACTCGACGATGACCTCGCGCATCGCGCGGTCCCAGATGCGGAATTTCGGCTCGACGAGACCGCGGCGGATGACCTCGTCGATCAGCCCGAGGCTGTCCAGGATTTCCAGGGTGGCGGCATGGGTAGTCGCCGCGCGCGGGCTGTCGTTGACGCGCGCTTCAGCCTCGAACACCTGCACGGCAAAACCCTGCTGCGCCAGCGCCAGCGCCGTGATGACGCCGACCGGGCCGGCGCCGGCAATGACGATGGGACGGTCGACGGGCATCGCTCTTGGCCTACGCCAAGAGCCGGGAAGCGGCAATACGGCGCGGCAAGAGGCGGCGAATTACGCCACGCGCGCCGGCTTGCCGGCAAGCGGCGCGGCTTCCGGATCGGTCTCGCAGATCACGCGGTTGCGGCTGTTGCGCTTGGCGGCGTAGAGGCACATGTCGGCGCGCTCGATCAACGACTGCGCGGTATCGCTCGGGCGCAAGTTCGCCGCGCCGATCGAGATCGTCACTCGGCCGAGCCGCTCGCCGGTCGAGCGCTTCATCAATTCCTTGGTCATGACCGCGCGGCGGATGTGGTCGGCGACCGTGATCGCCGATTGCAGCGCGGTGTTGGGAAGCGCGACGACGAACTCCTCGCCGCCGTAGCGCGCGGCGGCGTCCTTGCCCTTGACGTTCTGCTTCACCGACACTGCCACGAGCCGGAGCACCTGGTCGCCGGTAAGGTGGCCGAATTTGACCGGCGTCAAAGCAACACGCCGGAGCGGTAGTTTTCGCTCTATTCGCTTTAGGCCTTGACCGGCACCGGACGCAGGAGAAATGCCGGCAAATGCGAGGTATCGCCGTCGTCCGCCCGTTTCGGCGCCCGCTCCGGATGGCGGCGCGAGCGCGCCTCACCAATCCGTGCCACGGGAGCCGGCTCCTGCGGCCGGCGCCGCGGCTCGCCGCGGTCGCGCTGCGGCCGATGGCCGCCGCGACGGGGCTCTTGCTGCCGCGAGGACTGCCGCTGCCGCTCGGCCGGTGCGCCGGCGGCGGAGGGCAGCTGATCCATGAACGGAATGGATTGGCCGATCAGCTTCTCGATGGCGGCGACCGCCTTGGCGTCGTTCGAGCCGGCGACGATGGTGATGGCGCTGCCGGCTCTGCCGGCGCGGCCGGTGCGACCGATGCGATGCACGTAGTCATCGGGGTGCATCGGCACGTCGAAATTATAGACGTGGCTGACATCGGGAATGTCGAGGCCGCGGGCGGCGACGTCGGAGGCGACCAGCAGCGTCACCTCGCCCTTGCGGAATTGCTCGAGCGCGGCCATGCGCGCCGGCTGATCCATGTCGCCGTGCAGCGCCTGCACCGAGAAGCCGTGGCGCAGCAGCGACCGATGCAGCGTGGCGACGTCGCGCTTTCTGTTGCAGAACACGATGGCGTTCTTCAAACCCTCGGCCGAGCGGATCAGGCGGCGCAGCGTGTCGCGCTTCTCGATCGGATCGCGGCCGGAGCGGGCCAGCGCCTGCGACGTGGTGGCGACGGTGGTGGCGGGTTTCGCCACTTCGACGCGCACCGGATTGTGCAGGAACTGCTCGGTGATGCGCCGGATCTCCGGCGGCATGGTCGCGGTGAAGAACAACGTTTGGCGGGTGAACGGCACGAGCTTGCAGATGCGCTCGATGTCGGGGATGAAGCCCATATCGAGCATACGATCGGCTTCGTCGATGACCAGAAGCTCGACGCCGGTGAGAAGCAACCTTCCGCGCTCGAAGTGATCGAGCAGGCGGCCCGGCGTCGCGATTAGAACGTCGACGCCGCGCATCAGCTTGGTGTCCTGGTCGTCGAACGAGACGCCGCCGATGATCAGCGCGACGTTGAGCTTATGGTTGGCGCCGTATTTGGCGAAGCTTTCTTCCACTTGGGCGGCAAGCTCGCGGGTCGGCTCGAGGATGAGCGTGCGCGGCATGCGCGCACGCGCCCGACCTTGCTCCAGCATGGTCAGCATCGGCAGCGTGAACGCCGCCGTCTTGCCGGTGCCGGTCTGCGCGATGCCCAGCACGTCGCGCCGGGCGAGCACGTGAGGAATGGCCTGATCTTGGATGGGGGTGGGAGTTTTGTAACCGGCCGCCGCAACGGCGGCGAGAACCTTTTCGGACAAACCGAGATGGGAAAACGACATGAACCCTCTGTAGGGACCGCCTGCAACGATAAAAAGAAAACTTGAGGAAGGGCGCAGGACGGCCGAATCTGCCTCAGTTGCGCCGGAACATAGGGGGCAATGGCCGAAAGTCAACCTATATTGGCCTGCCGCAACGCGGTAAGTTAAAAGGATTCCTTCACTTTTTCTCGACGCCGAGTCTTGTGTTCTAGGAGGCGTGCCGATGTCCGATGGCTCATCCGAGGGCTTGCCGATCGTCCTGGTTGGTGGGCTGAACTGCTCGGCGCGGCTTTACACCCCGCAGCTGCCGGTGCTGTGGCAGTTTGGGCCGGTCACCATCGCCGACCACCGCCGTGACGACAGCATGGCCGCCATGGCGCGGCGCATTCTGGCCGCGGCGCCGCCGCGGTTTGCGCTCGCCGGCCTCTCCATGGGCGGCTACATCGCCTTCGAGATCATGCGCCAGGCCGCAAGCCGCGTCGCCAGGCTCGCCTTGCTCGACACCGGTGCCCGCGCCGAGGTCCCGGAGCGTACCGCGGTGCGCAAGCCGTTGATGGAGCTCGCCCGTACCGGCCGCTTCGCCGAGATCACGGACTCGCAATATCCGACGCTGGTGCACGCAAGCCGCCACGGCGACGCGGCGCTCAACGCCATGGTGCGCGCCATGAACGAGGAGACCGGACCCGAGGCGTACTTGCGCCAGCAGCAGGCCATCATCACGCGACCGGACTCGCGTCCCGGTTTTGCGGCAATCAAATGCCCGACGCTGGTGCTGGTCGGCGACAGCGACGAAGCAACGCCGCCGGAGCTCGCGCGCGAAATGGCGGCCGGCATTGCCGGCGCCAAGCTCGTCGTCGTGCCGGAATGCGGCCACCTGTCGACGCTGGAGCAGCCGGACGCGGTGAACGCGGCGCTGGTCGCTTGGCTGCAGTGATCGCCGTGAACGAGGGAACGCGATGAACGACAGTAACAAAACGCGGATTGCCCACCTGGCGGGACCGACAGCGACTATTCAGAACACGCCGCCCCTGGTCACGTCGAACAAGGCACGCGCCAAGCACGGCTTGCCGCTGCTCAAGGATGCCGATGGCGCACCGTTGCGGCACGACGCGCTGCGGCCGCAGCGTCTCGCGGCTCCGGTCAAAGTGTATGTCGAGCAGTTCTCCGCGCACCCGCTGGAATCCGACGTGGCCGAGCTCTATGGACCTCCCGACGGATACATGAGAGCTGACGGCGTATTTCACCCGCAACGTCGGAGCAGCGGTGACAAGCCGGTGTACGAGATCGAGCTTAAACCGGAAGACGGCCTGTACCCGCTTCCCTACATGGCAATCCAGGCCGATGGATCGGCATGGGAGGAAGAGTGCACCGCGCCGGGTGCTGCCTCCGGCCGCCAGGGATTTTTCCCCGACGGCTCGCGCAGCTTCGAGGAAATTGATCGCTTGTCGATCGGCGCCGAAGGAACCGCGAGTCTGCTGTCCTCGATCACTACCGTGGATTTTTATCGCGGCGTGCCGCCGGGCGGTTATACCAAGGGCCTGCCGGCGCACCTGCGCACCGATAAGGGCCAGGGAGACATCCCTCCGGAAACGCGTGGAACGCATTTCTTCGGCTACAAGCCTTATCACCTCGCCGTCGCGCCGCCACGCCCGGCACTCGCCAAGGCCACCAACGACATGCAGGCGCTGGTGTCGAGTGGCGACTACGACGGCGTGATCTGGACCCAGGGCAGCCCGCAGGTCGAAGAGAGCGCCTATTGGTTCAACCTGTTGATCGATACGACCTTGCCGATTTGCGGCAACGCGGCGCAGCGTCCTCAGGGCCAGATCAGCGGCGACGGGCCGGCCAACATTGTCGACTCGGCTCGCTACATCCGCTCGCGCGTGTGGGCCGATGAGGAAGGCCGCAACCGCTGCGGCGTCGTGGTGATCCAAGAGCAGCAGCTGTTTGCCGCGCGCGAAGTTGCCAAGGTCGACGCACGCCCCGGCGGCTATGTTGCAGCCGGAGGTCACGGCGGCATCGTCGGCAACATCAGTCACACCGGTCGGATTGTGCTCACCTATCTGCCGGTGTTCAAGCACACTTATCGGTCGGATCTGAAGATCACCACTTTGCCGAACGCGGTGAAGGCGGCGAAGAAGGGCGCCAACGGCATCGAGATGGTCGAGATCGCGGTCAAGGACCGCAACGGCAAGCTCCTTGCCGACGCCATTCCAGTCGTCACGATCTCGGCCGACGGCAGCTATTCGGGAATGGCCTTTGGACACGACACCGCGCCCGAAATCGACCTTATCGCCTCGATCGAGCATAAGCTCAGTCTCGGCCTGCTGACGGGCTTCGTCATCCAGGGTCTCGTGCCCTATGGCCGGACGCCGTCGCACACTCGCAACAAGCTCATGCTCAAAGCCGCATTCAGCGGCATCCCGGTCGCGATCGCTGGTCGCGGCGCGCCCATGGGTTTTGCGGATCCAACAGACTTCCAGATCGCCGCCACCAACCTCACCGCCAACAAAGCCCGGTTCCTGTTGATGGCCTGTCTGCTGAAGTTCGGCAGCCTGCCGGCGGCGAAAGATCCCGACAAGCCGACAAGCGCGGAGTTGGGTGCCATCCGCAAGGCGGTCAAAGCCTATCAGGCGGTGTTCGATACGCACTGATTTGTGGTTCGGAAACACCGGCAGAAGCCGCTGTCCGCGGTCTGGTCGCGCTTACAAAATGCCGGACGGACGGCTAGTCTTACCCTTCGCAAACGCGGAAAAAACCGCTGGGGCAACGCCAATGGAAAAGTTCACGATCCAGCCGCACGGCCGGCTGCAGGAATGGATCGCGCACGAGAAGGGCTATTTTCGCGACGAGGGCCTCGACTATGAGTTCCGCTACGGCCCATCGTCGCTGAGTGCAAAGAAGCTCGACGCCTCCGGCAACGTGCCTGATCTGAAGTCCGGCGCATTCGAGTCCTACAAGCAGGGCGGCGGCAACAAGGGCGTCAAATCCGATATCTCCTGCGCCTGCCATTGGACCGTGAACCAGGCGGCGACGGCGAAGATCGGCACCATGTGGGGCAAGTCTTATGTCGCGACGCCGGGCGGCATCATGGTGCCGCCGGAATCGCCGATCGCAAAGCCCGAAGATCTCGCCGGCGTCGAAATCGCGGTCGGCTATCATTCCGGCAGCCACTTCACCACGATCCAGGCGCTCGAAGCCTGCATTCCACGCGCGGCCATCGAGCTCAAATTCGTCGACTCGATCTGGGCGCGGGTCGACGTCGCCGTCGACCGCAACGTCGCCGCCACAAGCGTGTGGGGATTGACCTATCAGGTGCTCGACCAGCTCGGCTTTCGCAAGATCGTCGACACCTCGTTCATGATCGGCTTCATGTTTCCGGGACACGTCGATCCGGCCGACGTCGAGAAATATATGAGCGGCCTGCGTCGCGCGCAGATGGATCTCGACTTCGAGCCGGAAAAATACAGGCACTACTATCGCAACGAGATTCCGGAGCGTTACCGGGGGAGCCTCGATGTGCGGCGCTTCTCGACCGGCGAGCGCATCGTGTTCCTGCCCTATACCGAGGCGGTCTACGAGAAGACGCAAAGCTGGCTGCGCGACCGCGGCCTGTTCGAGGAGTGGCCCGACGTGGATTACGCCTCGTCGGTCGTCGCCGCTTGAAAGCGCGGGCGATTGCCGCAGGCGGCCGGCCGCGCAGCCGTGGCTCGACCGTGCTAACCATGGCGCCCCTTGCAGGGATGGAGAGCGACAATGGGTTTTGCTGATCTTTTGGCGCGTCGGTCGTTCATGGCGGCGGCCGCGGCGCTGATCTTGACAGCGGCTGCGCCGGCGAACGCGCAGAGCGATTACCCGAGCCGGCCGATCCGGCTCGTGGTCGGGTTCGCCGCCGGTGGTGGCAACGATATTTTCGCCCGGCTGGTCGCCGACAAGGCCTCGCAGATTCTCGGCCAGTCGGTGATCGTCGAGAACAAGCCGGGTGCCGGCGGACGCCTTGCGCCCGAATACGTGCTGCAGCAGGCACCCGACGGCTACACCTTGTTTGTCGGCCCGAGCGGCGCCATGGCCGTCGCGGCCGCGATCTATCCCGATCTGAAATATTCTCCGGCCAAGGATTTCGTGCCGGTCGCCATGATTGCCAACTTTCCGTTGATCATGGTGATCGGCGCCGACAATCCGTCGAAGAACCTGAAAGAGTTCGTCGCCTGGATGAAAGCTAATCCCGACAAGGCGAACTATGCGAGCTCGTCGCCGGCCTTTACCATCATCGTCGAGCTCCTAAAACTTAAATCCGGCATGCCCGGCACCATGATCCCGTACAAGAGCTCGAACGAGATGAACTTGAGCGTGATCCAGGGTTTGAGCGCCATGACCATCGCCGACGGCCCGCCGACCATCCCACAAGTCAAGGCCGGCAAGGTCAGGGCGGTCGCGGTCACCGGCAAGGAGCGCTCCGACGAACTGCCCGACGTGCCGAGCATGGCGGAGGCCGGCTATCCGGAGGTCGACGTGCATCTGTGGAGCGGCGTGTTTGCGCCGAGCAAGGTGCCGCCGGCCATCGTCGCCAAGCTGCAGAAGGTGTTCGCCGAGGCGATCGCCGATCCGGGCGTGGCCAGCAAGCTCAAAGCCATGGCGGTCAATCCCGGCGGCGCCACGCCCGATCAGTTCGTAAAGATCATCCAGGGTGACGTGGTGAAATTCAGCGACGTGGTCAAGGCCGCGAACCTGAAATTCGAAGAGTAGGGCGCCGAAAGCCGATGCGCGTCGTCAGCAGCTTGGTCCTCACCGCCGCTCTCGTGTACGGCGGCCATGCCGCCGCCGAGGACATCGACCTCGCGGCGTGGAGCTGCAAGCAATTCCTCTCCGCCAGCAAGGAAGACGTCGGCGTCATCCTTGCCTGGCTCGACGGCTACTACAAGGAAGAGAACGAGCCGCCGGTCATCAACACCGACGAGCTCGTCGCCAAGGCGAAAAAACTCGGCCAATACTGCGCCGCCCATCCCGACGAGGATTTGATCGGGGCCGCCGACAAGCTGTTTCAGAAGGAGTGATTTTCATCTTTCCCCGCGATCGCGGGGCAGGATGCAGATCACACATCCAGCGCCGCTTCGTCGGCAAACTCCGCGCGCTCCTGGATGAACTCGAAGCGCAGCTCCGGCTTGTTGCCCATCAGCCGCTCGACCGATTTGTCGGTGGCCTTGCGCTCACCGTCGACGACGCGGACCTGAAGGAGCGTGCGCCGCTTCGGGTCCATGGTGGTTTCCTTGAGCTGCGCCGCCATCATCTCGCCGAGCCCCTTGAAGCGGCTGACTTCGACCTTGGCGTTGGCGTGGAATTCTTTCTTCAGGATCGCTTCGCGATGCTCGTCGTTGCGGGCGTAGAAATTCTTGCCGCCGTGGCTCAGCCGGTAGAGCGGTGGCACCGCAAGAAACAAATGTCCGTTGTCGATCAGCTTCGGCATCTGCCGGTAGAAGAAAGTGATGAGCAGGGAAGCGATATGGGCGCCGTCCACGTCGGCGTCGGTCATGATGATGACGCGGCCGTAGCGCAAATCCTCGTCGCGGTAGTGGATGCCGGTGCCGCAGCCGAGCGCCTGGATCAAGTCGGCGAGCTGCTGGTTCTGCGCCAACTTGTCCTTGCCGGCCGACGCCACGTTGAGGATCTTGCCGCGCAGCGGCAGGATGGCCTGCGAGGCGCGGTCGCGCGCCTGCTTGGCCGAGCCGCCGGCGCTATCGCCCTCGACCACGAAAAGCTCGGAGCCCTCAGCGGCGCTGTTGGTGCAGTCGGCGAGCTTCCCCGGCAGCCGCAATTTACGCACCGCGGTTTTCCGCGCGATGTCCTTCTCCTGGCGGCGGCGGATGCGCTCCTCGGCGCGCTCGACCACGAATTCCAGAAGCTTGTTGGCCTGCGCAGGATTGCCGGCGAGCCAATGGTCGAACGGATCCTTGATCGCCTGCTCGACGATGCGCTGCGCCTCTGCCGTGGCGAGGCGGTCCTTGGTCTGCCCCTGAAATTCGGGCTCGCGGATGAACACCGACAGCATGGCACCGGCGCCGGCGGTGATGTCGTCGGCGGTGATCGAGGCGCCGCGCTTGCCCTGGTTGGTGCGCTCGGCGTGATCCTTCAAGCCGCGGGTCAGCGCCGCGCGCAGGCCGGATTCATGGGTGCCGCCGTCGGGCGTCGGGATCGTGTTACAGTAGGAGTTGAGAAAGCCATCGGCGTCCGCGGTCCAGGCCACCGCCCATTGCGCGGCGCCGTGCGACCCGGTTTTTCCGGCGCT